>JGI20166J26741_11658919_pt1 | contig 11172 bp, 4 predicted proteins | sample TergutCu122P5_FD_26741 | JGI IMG/M metagenome (IMG submission 26741) | reverse complement strand
TTGGTGAGTATTTCCTGAAACTTTCAGTTCACAAAAGTAGTTAGCGAATTTGTTATAAATATTTAAAGAAACACAGTATAAAAGTTGATTTAAATTGTTTCGATCCCGGGAACGTGCATTTAAACAATTTAAATGCCCCCGTCCTCAATGTGTTAAAAACTGTAACTTTAGTAAACACGAATTAATGCGCTCCCTGATGATGGTGTAACTACACCGAAACATGTCGGAGTTATTTTAATGTAAATTTTAATATTGTTTTTAAGACAATTCACTAGTGCATCAGTTGGTGAATAAATAAAACTTCGGTAAAAATACAATTCCCTTACTGCGATTGAAACTCTCTCTCCGTAATAACAATTAAAGCCTTGCTCTTTCTCACTTAAAGGTGTGTTCGTACAGAATTGTAGACATTGTCAACAACACACTACTGTAGCAACGAATACGTTATGAAAAGTTACTCTAAGCAGAGAAGAAATAAAAACTTCTCTGTTGGTCTTACAGGTGTTTACCAAGGTTTCAGCCGAATATGCAACTTGAATGGCGCTCAACTCGCTGTGTCCCAGAAATAACCAACGAATAATCAGTCAACACAACTATATTTTATCGAAAACACACTACATGTTCTGATCACTTGGACCATGATCAGGTTTACACAACAGAATTTAAATCTATAGAAAAATGTTAGCTCTATCTTCAGAACAAATGTGGAACCAACATGTAAGTCAGAATCATTAAAACCACTCAGAAGAATAAAAGATGTCGAAATTCCTCTTTCGAAGAAACAAAAGTGTGTTTATCGATGTGTGAACTTCTCATATTACCCTTCTACATAGGGAAATAAAATTACAATATCTGCTCTTCTGAGGATTTGTATTTTGGAAAAGAAAATGCTACTAGACTTACCATATGTATACTAAATAATGAGGTGAAACTGAATTATTTTTCTACCAGAACAAAGCAATAAAATTTAAAAATAGCATGATTATAAGTAGGAGACTGAACATGTTTCCCGAACTTTCCTTAAGTCGTAACAAGTCCGTCAAGAAATTTTTCGAATACTGATCGAAGTACGTTATACGAAGAAACATCTGTAAGAACTACTTACTCTGGTAGAGATAGTGTCTGTATGTATTTCCTATGAAAACAGATAAAGTTGCGGCAAAATTCCAAGTGTGTTGCTAAGCCCTTAATTATTTCTGGAAGCAATTTATGATTTTTTTGTTCACTCGGTGCTAAAGGAAGCCAATACAATTTTGGTCATTTTATTTCATTCCGTCTTTGGTAGAAACAAACCTGCCATTCGAAATCGGGTTGTGAGATAGACATTCACCATATATTTTGTATGGGAATAAATCATAACACCTAAAAATCAAATTTAGTGGTTATTATAAAATTTGTTTGCTTGAATAAGTTGTATCGTAATGTATATAGAACATTTTAATAACAAACTCTTCCGTCTTGAAAGCTATGTACATGTCAGTACAATGCTGAGAATCTGACTGCGAAGACTGTACTACCGTACATCGAAGATGGGTGACTGCAGCAGCTCGTATGGGAATCTGCTGGAAGATAGGAGTACCAAAACAGAAAACCCTGGAGCATCGGGATGTAGAAGAAGGGGATGATGGCACCCACCGGAATTTCCCGGTCGGGATGAGAAACCATCTTATTCCCAGCACAGCTCAAGAAACTCTTCGACGCTTCCCTAAGGTAGGGGTGAACAACATAACATAAAATGTATAGTTGTGACTGAAATTTTGAAATATTTAAATCGTCCTATATTAAAATATCATAATGTTAAGTACGCTGGAGGTGCCTCCTTTTTCATTTGGAATAGGAAAAGGCGAGATCCTTCTCAGTTTGTCCCGTTAGGACAGAAGTAAACCAACCCGTGGTCCGCGTCAGCATAGTGCCTGCGGCACAGTTGTTTGTTGCTCGGGGAGGTATTTAAAATGAGAAAACATTTTTTATTCTATCCCCTGATGGGGACAAAATAGAGTGTCGAAGTAAATTTTGGGAAACTTTGAGATGTTTACTGACGGAGACAAGTGTCGTTACTAATTTTTTTAAATGCGCTAAAATTAGCGACATCTTAGCTTAGGATATGAATTGTCTAGGTTTTATATTTTTTTATTGTCAATACCTTTTTACTGCACATGAAGTATAGAAAAATACACAGATAAAATTATACAAACAATGTATCTATAAGCTACTTATTCATTCTTAATTCTGTGCATTTAATTTTATGTTTTAAACATCTAGACTAAATTTTGTCGAATTCTACTCACCCTCTCTGCCCTCACGGCAGACTATATGGTGAACTTTACCCTTACCCACATACACAAACGATGTCAAACCTGCGTTGCGAAGGGCTAATCTCGCTGCATGAAAAAAATCTCCATGAAGGTGGAGCAAGATCATTACATTTACAGCCTTACTATTTAATAACACACCAAGTCTTCAATTACCCTGAATTATCATGGATACACTATACATATTTAAGGAAGGACGACCATGTCAGAAGGACCAATGACAACGTGATATGATGGGTCCTTAGCCTGCGGATGGAGGAGACGTCCTCCAAATGTCAAGGGTGCCTGCAAATATACTAAATGGGCAGCAGCCTACGACGGAAAAATGTGGCTCTGCAGTTTGGGGTTAATATTAAGACGTGTCTTCCATAAAGACTGCAGCAAAGCGTGAACTTAATCATTTAACTTAATACAGAGTTCAGGGTCAGGTACTTGTAAACAAGACAATAAATCCTCAGAATCCACAAAGAGATCTTAGTTCACATAAGCTACGTAACTGATCACTTGTTATGAGATTACTTAGAGATTATACCGATAAAAGGAATTAACTTAATTAAGGATCTAATGCCTTGTCCTTATTGCCTGTTCATGCGTTACATCAAAAGTGACGTGTGGAATTATACCTTCTGTGGTTCCCAACATTCGAGAAACATCCTATTTCAAGACATAAATCAGAATTATTTCCCCGTACTCAGAAATGTGCAGTCAGACAGGAGGACATTGTTGGGGACTTCACTGGAAAAGTCTAGAAAGTGCAGGTAATGAAATTCGCATTTGCGTGTTTTAAAATTGCATGAAACGAGGTACAGTTGAATATAATTCTTAAAATTTTATTCTTAACGACTATTTTAAACATTTTAGACATTTTGTAGGTATAGGAACCTAACCAGTTTTCTGCAGTACGTGACTAGACCCATGTACGTACTTAAACACAAGGCATAATGTTCTTCACTTTTCTAATTCTATATTCTACGAAAACTGAAACGTTACATTTTTTGTGCCTACTTCGTTGGGCCAGTCAGAACTTGGGTTCATTTAGCGACGCTGGGAACAAGCTGAATAAAACCAAGCCAAATATTTTCCTAACAACTCTTCTTCTATCGATTCTAAACAGCGACCTGCTTTCTCAGCGTTGTCACATTTTCGCTGTAAACCTGTAACTTCGGAACGAGAAACTGTAGATAAGCAGTTCTTAAGAAATTATTTTTGAGTCCATCTAGTCACTATCTCGCGCATCACTTTGTTCGACCCTGCATCAAGGTCTGATACAACGACATCCACTCCATCCGTGCCTCTTTACATTCCCTTCGGAAATATTGCTGGCACCTGCCACTATACCCGGCACATTTCCTTCCGACACAGAAACATTTTTGACCCTTCTAGCTGTTTTCGAAAATATGGACGTTGTTATAGCACGAAGCATGTAGAGGTTTTATCCTAAAGCTTTATTGTTGAGACTTTATATAAAAAAAATATGTAAACTGTACAGTATATTTGTATGATTAAAGTGTGCATTTCACGTACATAAATACAGCAAATTATATGCATGGTTTTTGGTCTTTTTTGTCGATACATTTGTTTCAGAATATAAACGATTTATTGGAGTATGGAGCGTCTAATTGCGTAGTAACAACTATTAAAACTTTAAGATTTCTCCAGGGGTAGAAGAAAAAAAATTTTCTTGTGGTGCTGCTTTCTGGAATAATTTAATTTTGAATATTATGAAATAAAACATTTAATTATACATGAATTTAAAAAATTTCACTAATGTGAAATAAATTTCGAGCAACATAAAAATTGGCCAACAGAGACTATGTTGTGCTTGATATAAGTGCCTTCTACGCAAAGAATACTTGTGTTTCTTTTTGAAATTTTAGGAAGGAGGTGCTTTAGAGTAAAAAAATTAAAAATAAAGAATGTGAATGTTAAAATATTTAGGTATAATTAACTGCCTGAGAAACTAACCAGCTAGATTTATAACTAACTAACTAACTAACTAACCAACCAACCAACCAACCAACCAACCAACCAACCAACCAACCAACCAACCAACCAACCAATCAACCAACCAACCAACTAACTAACTAACAAAATAACTAACCAACTAACTAACCAACCAACCAACCACTAACTAACCAACCTCTCAATGACTAACCAACATTAATAACTAACCACAAATATATATTAATATTTTCAATGATATGCAGCACGTTGCTTTATAATCTCAATTTACCATAGGGTAATCTTACGGTACGTGTAGTTTCTCTATATTTTCCTGTTCTTGTGTAATGGTCTGATGATGGCCTACATTCGGGGCCGAAGCAATTCGCAGAATAAAATACGATTACAAGCAACATGCTGTGTGTGAGCGAAAATATTAACATATATTTGTGGCTGATACCTGAAGGAGATGTCTCATATAAAGATTAATAACTGACCGTCTGGAAAGTCTAAGAGAAGCTGAAATAGGCATTGCCTTTGACCTTATATAAATACGTTATATCGAAGCTTCACAGCAAAGTACAACATGTAGGACAGCTTTGGTAGCTGCAGTTTAAGAGGTAACTTAGGCAACAGAGGTTCATTAATAAGATAAAATATGTTTATCGTTTTTGTTTGATTCATATTTCTGCTCAGTCAAATAAAAAGTTAGAATCAGTTAATTATGAGTATCCTGCCTCTAAGGATTATTTTAAAATGTCATTCACGGCTAACCTCATGTACGTCTACAATACCTGTTGTTACCCTTTTACAGACTAACTACGCGAGCCCCACCACTGACATGTGACGGCCGTAGATATCTCGCGAACCGCGATCTTCTTACCCTTGCTACAAAGGGTAAATTAAAAGGGTGTCACATGAATAATAGCTTATGAAAGAGTTTGGAATGAAGCGTTCGGTGTCTCATCGACGTACTATCCAAGAGTTCACCAGAGGTACTGAGAAATTTTCGGGAATCTCAACCAGGGTGGCTGATATCACGGCCGAAAATCGAATTAAATGCTGCAGAATGAATTTTTGGAACATGAATCCTTTAAATGCTTTCATAGTCATGTTAAAAATGTCAACTTTAGACGCTATCCGGAGTTCTCATACAGCCTTAAACTACCTTATTTCTTATCATGAGGTATTATATGCCATATCCAAGCACGACATCTGTTGAATATGATAATTGTGCAAACTTTAATATAAGTCATATATTTTTATATAGGAGAAAGCAAGGCTGTTGCTGAAGTGAAGATTATAAAACACTATCTATGGCTTACTCTTAACTTATCGGGAAAAGCAATTTTGATATTTTTGCAGACGTTCTAATGTACTTGAATTTGCACTAAATTTATTACCTGCCAATAAATTATGATTTCATCTTTCATTCTTGCAAGGTCTTTAATACATCCTACTTAACATTAATTTAATTCAAAATGTAACGTAGTTTTGCCTTAAGTGGAAAACATCTGGGCTGTTACCTGTAACCAAGTAGGTCTTTGGATCAGTACTCAGAAACACGATTCCGAATGTGATCTCTTCTGAGCACCTCCAGATAAACGGTTCGATAATACATAAAATGAAATAGAACTCACTTCCTTCAACATTACTTTTAATTCATTGTTCACTACTCACATCACCATTAGACCAAATACAAGTCATTCTCAAGTAATTAAGGATAACTTTAAATAAACAACCAATAAATTAAAAACTACAACATTATGCATCAACTTCAAAAAACCCTAAAACTATATTTTTATTTTCTCTCTTTATGGGGATAAGACTGTGTACTTTGGGAGTGTAGCTTCTTATAAACCCAGTGTACATCCACGGAATGTTATATGAATAAATATGAAAAATATCGGAGGAAAAAATGACTGGGAATTCGGGTTTAACTAAGAGAGAAATGTTTTAATTTATTCAAAATTCTCTTGTTGACTCTCCCGTGTTTGAAAACGGTTCTCGGTTGATAAGAAGATTCTGACTAACAAATCGCCTGAGATTTGGCACGCCGACTGAAAAGAAGCGAACAAAGAAAGTAAAGAACTTACATAGAAAATTCCTGTGCATACGTGAGAACTCCAGGTTACTTTTTAGAACTAGGTCATTCAGGCCCATGGTATAAATGTTCCGTTAAATTGGAAACTTAAAAGAGTTCATAACCTTCAGTCTTAGCTCGAGTGCTTTGGACGGAAATGTGCAGTCGTCAGCAGACTGCGGGCATAGTTTCCGCCTCAGCCATTCAGTGAAAATGTGCCGCCAGTCGGAACCAAAAAATAGGGTTAGTTCTCACAACTTCTTCCGAAACTTCTCTTTTTAGTGATCTCCATCTCTTCTGTGCTATTTCTGTCATTTTAACTCCCAAAACTTTCCAAGATTAAGGCACCGCCTTTAATGTAATTAGATTCAGTGGGAGGAAAACTTTTGCCAACATGATTTCCACAAAACCCGTTACTGCAGTAACTTTAAGCTGAACCAGAGCTATGGTATTGTAAGGAAGAGTTAGATTGCATTTGGTTTAGAACTAGGGCGTACTAACTCCATCCCGTTTTGCATTTACGTTCTTGTTACCACGTTAGTCTTTGCATCTTGCAAGTGAACCATTTATCTTGTAAGCTGGGCAGTAGCCAATGGAGTGACAGGGCTACGAAACTGCAGTTTTTGATTATAATTAGAACTCAAAACGTTAACTAGCAAGTTGCCAAAGTTTTGTAACATTATATATACTGGAAAACGAGATCAGACATATACGATAGTGGCTACAGTTCTGTCTTCAACAAATAACGGGAAAGTAATTTTGACGAATCTGATCTTCTGAACTGAAGTTCATTCCGATCTGCAAGAGACACACTCATACACACAAACACACACACACACAAACATACACGTACACAAACACACACACACACACACATAAACACACACATATCGACATCACCACCACCACCACCACCACCACCACCAACTTTATTACCACGACCGAGTCATTATATGTCTCAGAAAATCATAACATTTTGTATTTGAGCGATGGTATTAAATTAAAAAGAAACAACTTCGTTTCCTTGACAGCAAATACCTCACATTTCGAAACAATAGGGGCATTTTTGTCTTGTAACTTGTTTTCCTCTATAGAGACGGAGACCTTTCTTCTAAACTTTAAATGTCCCGACTTGTTTTTTTATCTTTAGTCAAATGCAACTCAGATTTTTTTCTAGCGGAGCCCGCCGAGACTTTGAGATATAAGAAATACTGTAATATTGACACACAAACAGGAAACGTTTTAAAATAGAAGAACATGTATCGGAATACAAAGCAGTCAGACGAAAGTCTGGGAACACGAAAAAATAGACAGAAAGTTTTGAACTGGAAAATTTTCGAAGGGGCTATTTAGTAAAGTTTGCACTCTTTTATCGTCACGATCACAGTTAATTCTAAGCCTACTAACTACAAGTCCTGAATATGTGGTAAGGGTAATGTCTTATGAGAATGCAGAAAGTGGTGTTCTCATAGTCGGAACTTTCCTGAAGCTAATTTTTAAATTTATTCTGTTGGTAATTACACTGAATTAAATCAACGTTCCATACACTACTGAGGGTAGCGTGTTATATACGCATATATAATAAGTTATTTCTTACGAATTAATCCAAGTACCCTCAATTACCTTTAGCAAGAAAGATTTCTCATTGATTGTGACATAATATGAAAATTTTTTATAGCAGGTGTAAAACACAGAAAAATAAATTTAACCAGCAACTTAATCCAGAAAATAAACAACAAAATTTTATACCGAAAAGTGTCGCAATTTTACGGGATGATCTAATCAACAAATTTACCGAGAACGGATTGCATACGGCAACATGTAAGTTACTTCTGTCAAGTTACTTAGAAGACGAGTTGGTGTTGTACAGACCATAAAAGCATATGTAGGATTGGAGGTACAACCACTCATTTTTGACCTCTGTACTAGGTACAGGCGAGTGGCAAAGTCTTTACTGCTTCAGCTTTACTCCCAGGGAGAATGTCCCTGGCTACCATTTAAGAGAAACATTGGCGAGTCCCTGACCTCTTTTAAATTTTAGGAGACCAGTACACTGTACACTGCGCTGAGAATCGAACCATTATTTCTCAATTGTGTAGACCATGAGACGCAGTAACAAACATTTATACTTCATGAACATTTAGTGATACATGCCTATTCGTGAAAGAGTGGCACTTAAATCCTTGTTATCGTCAGACTTCTGCTTTTATTGGTGTCTGTCTTCCTAACCTATTATACTTGATGCTCTCAACACAGTTCTGAAACTTTGCCAGGAATGTCACAGACTTCTCTCAATTTAGTAGTCGGTGTCCACAGAAGTCTTAGCTAGGCAAAAACGACAACAAAGAGAGAAGCATTTTACAAATTTTGATTATTTACAACTGTAACAGCCGAGAACAAAGTACGCTATACAGAGGAGCATAAAGTTTTTGCGGTATAAAGCAAAATTATGGCAATATTAAAATTAAAGCGGCAGGCGGTCTGTTATTTCTTTAACAAAATCTACTGAATTATATTTTATTCCATATTCCCATACAGCTTGAATTTTAAAACGAATAATTTTTGTCTATTTTACTGTTTATTTCTGGTTTAATTTCAGATGCCTTTTGCAGCTTTTCAGGCAATGGTGAAGAAATTTCCAAACCTTTACAAGGAGGGGAAATTAACGGTATTGGAATTTTTCACAACAGTCTTATTGTAGACCGACTGGCTAATGGTTAACAATGTTTCTGTAGAGCTTCATCCGTTTCAGCTACTCTGAAGAAGGACGCAACTTGCCGAAATGAAACTTCGGCAACTATTTACCAATCGATATGGCGCCGTAACACACAAGACCAAAATCTTCATTGATGAACATATTGAGCATCTAAGTAAGAGTAGATTTCTTCGGAGGAGATCCCTGGTCAACTATTTGGGATTTCAAAGCGCACGGCATAGTTTTGAAGGTAACAAAGCTGAAATCCGGTCTATTACAAGTTGATTGTATGACAGAACTAGCCACTTTGGCTGTGTTCCGAAACCATCGTGAGCACAAGCATGTAGAATTTCATCACGTGTTTATCAAGCATTCAAATCTATACAGTGCTCCCATGAAATTTATCCCGCTTTTTTTAAAATTCTGCTACTCCCCTCGTTGTGTAATTATCTTGGGCTCAAACACTAATACATGTTGCGCTTTGGTTTATGATCACACTCAAGTGAAATAACCTGACATGAGAGTGACAAGAAATTTAATTCCAACAATTCTGGCAAGTGGATTATAATTTGTTCTCGTGTTTTAAGAAATTGTCTTCATCTCATTTCATGTACCAGTGGATACGTTGTTGGTCAATCTATTTTATTTCTTAATGTGACCAAAACTTACTGTTATTTCCTTTACATTTTAGCGAAAATTCAAGTGCAATATATATACAACTAGGCCACGAATGTTTCCTTTCATATATACTCATTTTAATTACTCACCAGTTTTACTGAAGGATGCTGTCAGTTGCTAAATTACATAGCTTTGTTCTTCGAGAAATGAAACGTGAAGTGGAGTCTTGGTGGAATGATAAGGCCACTGGTATGGGAAATCCAAAGCACTTGGACAAATTTTTGTTTCAGTCTCACTTTGTCCACCACAGATTAGGTATGGAGTGCACAGAGTACTAACTACTGCCTCCACATTGAAAGGTCGGCAGCTAACCGCCTGAACCATCAACGCATCCTTCAGTGATACAGCCGTATACGGAGTATGGTTGTTGAAAGCAGTCTAGTTGCGACGGTTGAAATCCAGTGGGTGACATATAAGGCGAGGATTCAAACACCATTTTCACGATTTTGTTTTTAAAAGTTTTTAAGTACTTTGTAAACAACCACGGGAGCTGAAACTGTGGAATTGGTCACACATATAATTGGGGACTTTCTGTATCTGTAACTTTTAGGTGCCTTCGAACACCTTGTTAAAGTGACTCTTAGCTTTGTCTTTTCTCTTTGTCCGTCTGAGATTTCGCATGGAACAACTCGGCTCCCACTGGACGGATTTTCATGAAATTTGGTGTAAGTACGTTTCGAAATGTTTAGAGAAAATTCAAGTTACATTAGAATCTAAAAAGAATAACGGGTATTTTACACGAAGACTTACGTACATTTACGATAATATCTCGCTGTATTCTTCTTAGAATGAGAAATATTTCAGACCAAAGTGGTAGAGAAATTCAAAACGCGCATTTTACTTTTAAAATGGTTTTCTGAAAATCGTGCCGTTTTGAGACAATATGGAAGGAAACTGTCACAGATGACAACGTAATATAGTGCTTGCATTTTGCATGCCGGTTATCTAAGGCTGAAATACACTCAGAAGATGTAATGTTTATTGTTGTTCCCTGCAAAAATGGTTCGATGAGCGCGCCTCAAATTTGTGGTTACGTACATTGCCTACCGTTTTAGAAATTGGTCTTTTGAGAACAAAGATCTTTTAAAATAAGCTTATAAGCAAATGCCTATGAAGATGTGAAAATACGCAAGAGATCCACAACTACGTGTGTTACACTTCAAAATTGTAGAGTTTGTTGTTGCTTAGGAAAATGCATATAGTTGAGTGCAATTAAGACTGCGAAGGTAAGCTTAAATTCTCCGCTTCTGAACCCTCCTTTATTACCAACTGATGCACATAACGTTAAAAAACGCAGAGTTATTAAAACATTATAAATTAGATAAAAACGCTCCAACATGTTTCGGTTTACATAGAAAACATCTTCAGGGAGCTAAAGCCAGTGCTTGGCTAAAAATTACACGTTTGGTTAACAGTATCTGCGTAAAAGATGTGTAGTGCGTCTTCTGTGCTATGGCTGCATA
>JGI20166J26741_11658807_pt1 | contig 11172 bp, 9 predicted proteins | sample TergutCu122P5_FD_26741 | JGI IMG/M metagenome (IMG submission 26741) | reverse complement strand
CCCCCGGAGATCCGAGTGGGGGAGTAGTTTACCTCCGGATTGTTTTGTCTCCAGAGGAAGCATCTCGCCTTGTGAATATTTCTTAACATGGGTTTTTCACGGAGAGGCGTTGTTAGCACCTCGCCCAACCCCCAAGTTGGAGGACCACTCCCAGTCGGCTGTCCGCGACTGTTTATTCAATTTATTCGCAGCTACCCTCCATATCGGAGTCCGTTCCTCCATCCGAAACCTTAGGACGCGCCATGCCGTGGTGACAGGGACCCACTTATCACATGGGTTCATTAATTAATACTGTTGGAGAACTGATTCACAGACTGCTGAAAACTGGTAGGTGTTGTCAGCACACACATTGAAGGCTCTGAAGGATAGGCCGTTAATGAATATGATGCTGGGCTTGGACTCACTTGCGTTGCGTTCGCTGATGGAGTTGTAGGATACGATTGATAATGATCATATGATCCTGTTGAAGTGGGACTTGACACTACTGCCGTCTTATCTTCTTCCATCAGAACTTGTTGGAAACGTGTTCTGATAGCAAGCGTCCTCCGTTTGGGACATCATGAAGATGAGGCAATAGACTCATAAGGAAATGACAGTCTTCATCTTTCCAGGTTCTTCACATATCTTTTTACCTTCATGCATTTTTCAAACCGCTCGATCTTCCTCTTCTCCAGTGAAAGAAGCTGGTTGATAGCATCTGATTTAAGAATTTTCCGTTTCATTTGTATATTAGGTTTCTTAAGGGGTTCATACTTGGGCCTGCAGGTTGATCTTTCTGAGCAGCACCCACGACTTCTGCTTCTTGTGTATCACCACTGGCGTTGCTGACCTCAGGGTCAGCATCAATGATGCTGTCTTCCGCCATTCCATATTCATCTTCTTGATTACTGTCGTCAGCTGGCTCAGAAGCTTGGCTTGGCACAGAAGGGATACTGATTTGCAGTTTCCTAGAAGAAAACATGTCAACCAGGAACAAAAGCTGTTTGTAATATTTCCAAGCAGATAGTGGGGGAATCGTCAGGAGCTTCACTACCTGTAGTTCTGTTTGAAATTTTCGTGTGTTCTCTGCGAAAGTTGTCCCTCGAGTTTTGCCATTTTTCTTTGACAAGTAGACCTGACGTAAATATATATATATATGCACTTAGAAACTCACACAAAACTGAAATCTGTTATGGAACTACTTGAAATTGCTCTGCAAAACCCTTCTTATACTTTGCATTTATTTCACTACTTGCTTTTGTCTTTCCGGACTCCTGTCTATGGGAATGGCATTCAGATCTCTGGCTTTTTCTTATCGGATTTCACACAACACTATTGCGGGGATAATTTATGACACCTGCGATGCCATTTGGGAGTGTTTAGTTGAGAAACATATGCCTTTTCCTATTGCAGAATTGCTTGAAAAGAGTGCAAATGACTATGAGCAATTATGGAACTTTCCAAACTGTGTTGCTAGTGTCGATGGCAAGCACGTGCCCATCAAATGCCCTAAATTATCTGGCTCGAGGTACTTCAATTACAAAGGCTCCTTCTCCGTGATCCGTCAAGGATTGGTTGATGTAAGAAATAAATTTTTAAGTGTGGATGTTGGTGCTTATGGCAGGCAAAGTGACAGTGGTGTTTTATCAAAATCTAATTTGTACCAACATCTAGAATCTTTCCTTTTTCCACATCCGAAACAGATACCCGGAACCACTACAAAGTTTCCTTATGTCATAAATGGTGATCAGGGTTATCCTCTGAAAGATTATTTAATGCGCCCTTATAGTACAGATAATGCAACAGTTTGTCGTGAAATTGAAGTGTATAACTATCGGCATTCTCAAGCCAGACGAACTGTAGAATGTGCATTTGGCATACTTGTTTCAAAATGGAGATGCTTAAAGACCGAGCAACAAGTTTCACCTGAACACGTTGACAAATTATTTTCAGCTGCTTGCTTATTGCACAACTTCATCACAGACAAAGAGGGTATTGATGAAGCTACATTGCAGAAAATAAAATCATCAGATACAGCAGAAGGTGGAAAATCAGCAAACAGAAGACCAAGACGCTACAATAGAGCGAAGCGAGAAGCTTACAACATTCGTGAACGATTCAAAATTTATTTTAACAGAGAAGGGGCCGTTGATTTCCAGTACTATCAAATTGACACCTATGTCGAATTAAATACGCTGAATAATTTATTAGAGGTTGTCCTTGCTTCTAATCAAAATTTTGCACCGTAGTGCCTACATATTCCTTAACACACGTAATTACTAATGTGAAATACAGTATTACTATGAAAAACTTTACTTACTTGTGTTTTTCAATTCCTCGGTTATTTCCAACCAAAGTTTTCTTGCTGCGTCCCTGTTGTAGTAGTTCTTGTTTTGTACATCCCACAGTGGTTTACGTTCGCACACCAAAAAAATCAATTTCTCAGTATCAACCATTTTCTTCTAACATAAACGAAAACAAAGCATTGATGTGCTTCGACGAAACTACACGACATACTGGCATACACGGCCGGAAAAAACAAAATGATTTGGTTTCGACTGTCAGTCGGCGAAACATGTCCGTGCACGTCAGTGCAGCACGGCGTCACCGAGACCGTCTCCACTTACTTATTAAACGCATTTGTTTGTTCTGCCGTTGTCGGCCGTATGTCAGTGTAAAATATCGGCCAAATACGGATGCAGTGTGACCACTGCCTAAGGTGTGGGTTGCGGCCGCTCGCTTGCTGGGAATGAGGGTTCGAATCCCACCGGGGGAATGGATGTCTGTCTCTTGTGGGTGTTATGTGTTGTCAGGTAGAGGTCTCTGCGTCGGGCTGATCACTCATCCAGAGGAGTCCTACTGAGTATGGTGTGTCTGCGTGTGATATTGAAGTATCGATAAAGACGAGGTCCTGGCCCACTAAAGGCTGTCGTATGTTAAATATATATATTTATATATATATTTATTTATTTATTTGGATAGGTTGAAGAAAGTTGTGAAAAGTGAGGACAGCCGATGACTGGGTTGTGAATCGAAATTTTGAATTTCTAATGCCAGATCCGATTTCAAAGTCTTGCATCACATTGTGGTTTGATGTCACGTGTATCAAATAATGAGACTTTAACTTGCGCTTTTTTCTATTACAGTTGCCTCTTGGTGCTGGTTTTATTAACAATAATGTGCAAATATTTTATTTTATTGATGATTTAAACTTTATGCGCACCAAATATTGGAACTTCCGTATGTCAAACTGCGTATGTTTAATAAGTGATCTGGAGGTCCCTTAACCAATGTGCTTGGTCAGATACAGTAAGAACAAATAAGAATATTATCATCACAACATGCACATAACAAAGAACCGAAAGACTGCTACGCTGCTGTTATACTATGTTCAAGTAGTTACGTTCAGCAGCAAGGGATAGCAGCAACAAGACAGGCAATGTAGTGGAAGGTATAGAAGCGCGTTCATGGAACCATTGTTGCAGTGGAAAAGCGTTAAGTATTACATATTCTGAGTGTAAGTCTGTAGCCTTAGTTATTCAGCATGCAATGCGCATGCGCCGTGTTGTCATCTGTGGCCTGCCCGGCTCTACAATATTTTTCAATATTATCTCAAAAACGGTACGATTTGCGGAAAAAAGTTACTGAACATAAAAGTGCTTTTGATTTTCTCTACAACTTCTGTCTGAAACATTTCTCATTCTAAGTAGAAATGAGAGCGATATGATAAAAATTGTACATTGGTCTTCACATAAAGTGCCCGTTATCCTTGTCGGATTTTAATGAAACTTGAATTTTCTCAACAGATTTTCGAAAAATACTCAAATATTACATTTAATGAAGTTTGGATCAGTGGGAGCCGAGTTGTTGCATGCAGACAGACAGACATGACGAAGCTAATAGCCGCTTTTCGCAATTTTGCGAACGCGCATAATAAATGGCAGTGGATATCATTGTGAGCAGGCACTATAGAGTCCACCTTAGCCGATTAATTTCATAATGTACTCGTACGTGCACATTATATCTCCACTCCCCGCCTGGGCCTTCATGGCTTATTCTAGGGTGAAATTTACTTTACTTTACCTATTCATCGCCGAAAAGGTTAGCGCATATTGTTATTCTGCCGAGTTTGGTATTCTACGGTATACGACGAGGTGTTTTTGCAGAATTTTTCCGCGTTCACAGCCTGCCCATTCAGAGGCACTGACTGCAAAGTGTCCCTCAAGTGTGGTGTACAAAAGTTAAGAAGTGTGACACCGCGATTTCCCGTAAATAATATAAAGTGATTTTCAGTAAAAAATCTCTCAGCATTTGGCAATTCAGTCTTTGGTATGTGCAGAAGAAGTAATCATCAAATGTTGAGATATTCTCCATCAACAGATAGTAGCCTTGTGTGGTGCAGTCGATAAATGCATGAAACGTTTTGCACATGTAACCTTAACTCTCATCGTGGTGATTTTACCACACACATCTTTCAAAACGTTTCCCTACACTCATGTATTTCTACCAGCAGCTGCACCTCTGCTGAAACCATGCTTGCCTCCATTTTCCATAACTCCGTAAGTCTGTGCCTCTCATAATGAAAAACCCAACAAATCTAAAAGGACCCTGCCCCCTCCAACATAGTAAAGTCTGTTGAAGATTCGATTTTTTATGATGTTACACTATCTCCAATGGTAATCAACATATCAGACGAGCCCGCTGCCTCCTCCTCCACAGTCTATGCAGACGAATCTCTCACACGACCTTCACGTAAGATTTAACAAGACAGGTAATGTACGTAAAACGTAACATTGCGGCGCGTTCGCGTAACCATTTTGCACTGGAAACAACAATATATTATTTGTATGTTGTTGCTGTTGTTGAGTTACATGTTGCTGTTCACTATACAAAAAATATTGGGCAATGCACAACAATTTTATAGAAAATTTATGTCACCGACAAAAATGCAAATACTAAATGTAAATACTACGAGTAGTTTTTGAGAGAAAGTATATTCTAAACAATTCGCACTGTTTTCACACATTACATATAAACGCTGAAATAAAGCAATGTTCGTTTGCTCATGGCCTTCTTTAGACGTACACTTTGGCTAAACATATTGTGCATAAATCGTTGCGCAGTTTCTCTGTTTTGGTGTTTGCATAAAACAATTTACGACATGGGACAGAATTAATCACTTAAGACTCAATACGCATTAGGCCTAAATATTATGAGTGTGTCCGCAGCCTTAAATATCCAGCAGGCGCATCGTCATCTATGGCCTGTCTGGTTCTACCATATTTTTTTCCAATTATCACATAAATGACACAACTGTCACAAAAAAGTTATTGAACAGAATATACGTTTGTTGATATCTCTAAAACTTTTGCCTGGAAAATTTCTCGTTCTAAGAAGAGTTGATCGAGATATTATCATAAATGTACATAGGTCTTCACGAAAAGTAACCATTATTCTTGTTAGATTTTAATAGAACTTGAATTTTCACGATAGATTTTCTAAAAATATTCGAATACCAAGTGTCATGAAAATCCGTTCCGTAGGAGCTCGAGCAGTTCCATGTCGACAGTCAGACAGACATGATGAAGCTAATAGCTGCTTTTCACAATTTTGTAAAAGCATCTTAGAAGTATCGACTTTTGTAAACTCAAATGTGATGCAAGGAAAGACACCAAAAAAAACTGCATCTCTGAGTCCATGACAGACATTACCATGACACTACAATGCACTACACCAGAGGTGCACAGATTTTCCAAACATCTAGGAGCCACCTTGGAATTCTAGGTGCCAGAAGCGTGATATGAAGCAAATTCCTTACTGACGGTCCACAGCTATTAGGTGCAGCCATCAATAAATCAGACGCCACAGAGACTTGGCAACCCTGCACTAAACTCACGTTTCAATGCAAACAATTAAAAAAAAATTTGAAATACAAATATTTACTGCAATCATTTCCTGCTAATTCTTGATCCTGAACACTGAAGAAAAAACAAAAAACTAGCAACACTGAATTCATTTTGTTGTTTATTATCAAGTAACTGACGAATTATTTGCCACTGAGAAAGTAATCCAAAACACACACTCGCTATCAAAGTATTAATCAACACTTCCATTTTATGTCAGATTCACAAAAAATTTGTAAGCTATACTGAACCCATAACAGAAAGTTGTGTTGGCACAAGGAAAGTGACTGATATTCGATGCACTTGCCAAAGCATACTATGCACTGTCTATTCTGAATACTGTATCACTACTCTCATTAACTTCACCAAGAAATGTGAATATCAGTACAAATGCATTAAATATGAGGTTCAGAAATTAAGGTGCAAATGAACAGGTGGATTGGTGCATTGTTTTGAAACGTTGTACATGAGTAAATAAAATTTATTCTTAACCCTTCAATGAGGAGTGCTGAGTACTCTCACTTGCCACGCACACCATACAACATGCAGTGTTAAGTATAACTGCAATGCACAGGTAAAATTTCACTGTCCTTAAAGAATATTCACACACTGATACAGACTGGGGTTTTAACCCCCATGCATTGAAAGGATAACACTCTGCTTTTGTTTGAATTTTTAAATTTATAAAAATGTATTAGATTTATTAAAAATGAATTAAATGTATTAAATATGATCAACAGCAGAACTGGGCAAAACTCAAAGTGACCGAGTCAAATTTGAAAGTTGTATGATAGAGGTTCAAAGGATTTCCTATTTCTTACTATTAAACCAATTCCCATACACACCACAAGACCGGTCATACAAGGATGCAGCCCACACTGGACCCAACATATGTCATATGTTTGTATATGCAAATACATGCAAAATGCCCACAACTCATCAAGAAAGCGGTTTTTAACTATGTAAGAATTTAATACAAGCTGCAAAGATCAAGTAATGTATAATGTATTTTAATATATTACTAACAGAACAGATCTTTCAGTGCAACTGAAGTTAGAAAAGAAGAGAGTTAACTCATGTGCATACTAGAAGAACATTCATATAAGACAAAATCGAGCGTGATGGTCTGTATACGTAGATGAATTTACTACAATAAAATTAAGATGGCAGATTTTACCAAAGCCTTATTTCCACCTGTTATACTAGACTGGCAGATGATAAAGTAATGCATACCAACCATTCTCATGTATTACTAATCATATAAACTATTAACCAGCACATAGAAAGTATCTAAAGCAGGCTATATACAATCATTATGAATGTAATTTGTATATTGTAACTGGTTTTATAGGACTTGGTGCATTACCTCACTGAGGTAACATGCTAGAGGATTTATAAAAACTACACAATTGCATGCATCTGTTGGTTTAAGAACAAAAAATTAAAGTTCAAGGGAGGTTTCACTGTAATGTTATCAACAAACCCATGAAGGCTGACAGTATTTTCATGCTCACAACCCTGTGGAGTGCCTGTTAAAGAGGCTCCATTCATCCACCCATTTGTAAACATGAAGAATGCACAGACCACCAACAGATTTCCATGACATGTTGCATGATATTGGGTTAGTTCTACTAAAATTTTGTGAAGCCATTTTAATTTCATGTAGAATGGACAATTGTAATTATCACATTACATGAAGATCCAACTGTACACACCTTCAGCAACTCATTAAATAACTGAGTGAAGAATATGTCAAATGTAGGTTGCACAGAGAATAAAATGCACATTTTACATCCAGTATACTGCTCAAAATCATATGGTTTTTGAGACATACACATAACAGACACTATGTATACCTCAAACTAGGCCAGTGTGTTTGGTACAGCAACCAGGTGATGTGGCTGGACAACAGAGGAATTTAGACTCAATTCTTGGCAGGGATGAAAGATGTTTCTCTTCTCAAAACATCAAGACTACCTCCCAGGCCATCAATTACTGGGCACCAAGGGATCTATCTCCAGATGCAAAGCAGCTGATCACTCCCCCATATGTCTTTGTGACATGCACAAACACAACTAAATATTCTACAACTACACACACACTTTAAAAAAAAAACTTATTGCCAAATCACACCAAAGTACCTTATTTTTTAAACTAAATGATGCTTCCTCCCACCTGAACTTACAAGCCTATTTAAACAAGAGTAAAATCTGAGTTTCTGATCTTCTGGAATATGATGCTATATCAGCAGGCAATCACTTACTTGGAAACATCAGAAACCAGTGGCCTAGTGGCTGGGGTTGTCATATATCCATCACAAGTATGGTGGACATTTCCCATGGAATGTCCATAAAAAAAAAAAGGTCATACCAGCAGAAAAGGAGGTTAACCCTTCAGCGTCACCCTCTATACATGGTATAGACCTCTGTTTCTTCACATGCTACTGGTCTGTATACATCGTATAATTGACCGACAGCGACAGAGCACATTTAAATGCCTACCTTCTCCATGGATGGAGGAGTTTGAAATTTCCTACGATGAAATTGCAAACATCTATTTAAAAAAACACTATTCACAAACTAATGATCCGATTTTTCTAAAATTTTAGTAGAGAAATCTTAAAACTATATAGATGCAGTAAAGTAATTGTCATTACCTCAGTAATTGAGTTTCGTGTGATACAGCTCAAAGCAATCTTCCAAGCAAAGGCCCACATCACATATTTGGCAGCAGTACACTGAAGTTTTCTTTTTTCCATGTTTTGAGCCCACAACACACCTCTTCTGAGGTTTTGATTTTTCAGTTTTGGGTGCCACTTTTCTCAGAAAATGTCTTTCAGTCAGCCGTGAAACTGTGTTGTTAGATGCCTTTCGCCCCGGTACACTCTGAGTCTCCACAGCACGCACATATTTCATAAACAGACCTTCCACTAACTGAATTCTGTATGAGAGCTGCTGTATACTTCTTCCCATCACTTGCCAATAAACAACAAATGAATTGAGAACTGCAGAGTTCAGTAGCCTTTTGAAAAGTTTGAGGTACCATTTGGTCATTTTTTTCCTCTCAACCATGTACATGTGCAGCAACTGGTCCTTCAAATCAACTCCCCCCACGTTATGATTATAATCAATCAATAAAAAGAGACCCAAAACTGTGTAAATTTCACTTTCTGTGACAGGCGTCCATGACCTCACGTAATCTAAATGAGAAAAAATTGCCTTGGACATTCTTGTATTGTTCTGCGTACCTACGTATTAGTTTCTCTGACAATTTGTTGTATGATTTCTTTGTCAAAAAACAACTCAAAACATTGTACAATGTCACATTTTTTGTACCATTTCTGGATGCAAAATCACAGCTAAACACTTCTCTGTATCCTGTGTAATTGTCCATAGTCTCCCATCTGAAATCTCGGTGCAATATTTCCTCTTCATTACCAATGTCATCATTTATAATTGCATCTGCTACAGCTATGTCATCAATTTCATTATCACTACTGCTAACACTGTCACTGCTACTAACACCGAAACTTTTGTCTGAACTGTACACAATTTCCAACACTTCACTGTCTGTCAGAACTTTTTCTGCCAATGCTTTGGTGCCAGTATCACTCCTGAATCAACAGCTGAATGAAGTGCACTGACTGAAAACATGTAGGGCAAATACCAGCAATTACATTACATATGTTGATAGCTACACCAAATGAAAACTGAATTATTCTCTACCTATCTACAGAAGGAACTGACACATGATATGTGTTGACTTCAAGCCAGCAGCAGAAATGAAGTCCATGCAGCGCCCAAGTAGATGATGAGGAAAATATTTCAGACTACAGAATACAGTGTAGCATTTATGAATGAATCATTTTCCCACAGCAGAAAAAACCTAAGATTGTAGGCTACAAAGATACATTGTTCAGACTGTAGCTTTATTTCTCTCAGTTTGAGTAAAACAGAGAGAACTCTGAGAGTGCACATTTTTGACAGTTGAAGGTGGACTTTTTTTAAATAGGAAAATTAACTCCTGAATCCATAATGTTACATTTTAAACAGACTATTTTAACTATTATATCCTCGAAGTACAGTTCTTAAGCAATAAAGAGAATCCACTCTCAATATGACAGCTCAAAAACTATGCATGTGAGAGGAGATTGAATCCACCCATGCAAGGGTCTGCACTACGTATGGCATCCAGCGACGTGAAGAATCAGAGGTCTATACCACATACAGACGATGGCACTGAAGAGGTAGGGAATTTAAACTCCTCCGTCCGTGGAGAAGGTAGGAATTTAAATGTCCTCCGTCGCTGAAGGGTTAAAAAGAGGAAATACAAATAGTCACAATCTTATTAGAAAAAAACCCCTCTCCCCCTTTCTCTGCCAACAGTTCTTTAAATTTCATGGATATGAAATTCAGAAACTAATATTTTACACAGTCATACGCAAACATTTTAAGTTAGGGTTGGGAAACACGGACAATGGATTACTAGTTAAAGAAAAACCGCTACGTACAGAAATGGATTTTCAAAGAAGAGGTGCAAGGACCTCCAGACTATTAACAGTGAGAAATGAAGTAATCAGAGAAAACATGGGAGTAACACAAACAATTCTGGAAAAAAATGGAAAATAATATGTTGCAATGGTAGACACAAAGTACAGATGGAGAATAACAGATGGCTGAAGTGAATAATGCCATGGTCAACGGGAGGAAGACGAAAAGGACAACCCAAAATGGGAAAAGAAAGTGGAAAGGGTTATGAATTAAAATAGTTTAACATCTGTCAATGCAACAAACAAGGAAATATGGCCTGAAAACCAGTGACTGGTGGAGCACTGTGTTATGTTTCTGTGTGTGTGTACAAGACAACCCACTGTAATTGTTTAGTCTTTTCAGTCGCACTGGTAATCTAATCGCACTATCACAAACTTGGGGAATCACACGTGGCACTCGTAGAGCACTACTGCACTGAACGGCGGTTAAACTAGCACTGCCTTTTGTCTCCTCGTGTCCCACGCCGTGAACTAGCAGGAAAAAGGAAGCTTCCTAGTGACGTGTCCCGAACATAACCGAATATATTCCAGGGCCACAAAGACGTTAAACAGGGGTCCCAACACCTCCCCTTTTTAGCAGCAAGACCCAAGGGAAAAGAAGAAAGAACTTGTACCCTTGAGGTCACTTTTATGGGTACTTATATGATTTCCTACTAGGGTCCAATTCAAATTGTTTCTTTGGAATGTGACCTCGTTTAGAACGTCGGAGTGCCGGCAATGTGTTGCTTGTCTGCTCTGGGT
>JGI20166J26741_11658696_pt1 | contig 11172 bp, 11 predicted proteins | sample TergutCu122P5_FD_26741 | JGI IMG/M metagenome (IMG submission 26741) | reverse complement strand
GTGCAGTGGGTATGGGATGTTTTTTCTCCAGGAGGAATGTGTCCGTTGCGTGAAGCTTGTAACTGATGTATCTGGTATCGAGGCTAAGAAGTTGTGGAGCTGTACCTCCACTACCGCGCATATCTTAATGACGTGGCGTTAAACTTCGCACAGAGACAACTCTGCCGAAGGCCGTGGCGCAGTATGAGAGGTTAACATTAAAGTACAAGCCATATGATCTCAAGTGACGGGCTGCTATAATATTCATCCGCTACTGCACCGAAATTTTGTAACAAAAGAAACCAAACAAGCCATTGAAACTGGTAACTGTGCAGCCGGGGCAACCCGGTAACCATGGATTATTGTCGATTGCTGTCGATCATTGTTGATATAAATTGACTCGGAATGTGACATCACCCACAAGGATTTTCTACACAGTATCGGGGTATGGGGATTTATGTGTTTCGATTTGGGAACCAGTGGCGGGCTTTTGTGAACACGGTTTGAACCATTGAGTTCAATTAATTGCGGAGAAATTTGTGACCAGCTGAGCGATTCTAGCTTTTCCTTTACCGTATGTACATAATCAGTGACGATGCTTCAGTTTGAATCGCATGTAATACCTGGAACGCTCGACTCACTATTTTCGTTATTATTATTTGGTGGCATCATGGACATACATGCTAAAACGACTTGTGTTTATGGTGAAAGCTCTTTTATTCTGCCTATTATTTGGTTCGGCTGTTAACAGTTTTCACCGATAGATGCGGATGGTCCTCACGCTGAGCATGCACTCCACTAATCCGAAAGCATTCTTGTACATGAAGTACGAATGGGTCAGGCAACCATTGTAATTTAAACAGAAGTTGCAACAACCTCGGCTCCGGTGGGGTAAATTAAACTTGGAAGGAAATCGAATTTTCAGAAGTTGGATAGTCCGTTTGCGTTCATTGGCGTTACCTTCATGTTTTGTTCAGTTAAATTTTCCTGTGAGTAAGGAAACGGTCAGAACTCCCCACACACCCACCCATCCACCCCCACACACGCACGCACACACACACACACACACACACAAAGTCGCCTGTTTTCCAGTTGAATGTGTGTGCAAATGTTAACACGAGAATCTCCATCATTGTGACAGGAATGCGGAATAATGTCTGATGCAGTTAATGAAATTTGCAGTGTAGGTTAAACACACAACATGTATCTTCAACCAGCATGCTTATCTCGTCGCGAGGTCGTATTATTCGTCTGCCATTTTCCATGGAGTTTATCACACCGCATTTGGCCTGTGTTCGCTTGCCACCTCTGAGAGGCTGGTACAAAGTTCATGCGTTAGTAACGCATTTTTCTCCTCAGAGTTGGTGAAAAATTGGCGTGTATTTTGTGACTGTCTTGACAGCAAATCCTTGTGTCGTACGCGTTTCTCTCGCCATGATTGGTGACGCCAGCGATTCCTCTGATTCGTGCTCCAGTGTTGGCAGCAAGTGCCGTCATCTATGCCGTGTCGCGGTTGGCAGCACGGTAGCTAATATTGTATAGCTGTCTGACAACCTGCCTTGTGTTGCTAGCGCATTTCTTTGGTGTCCGTTGGCTACGCGCTAGTGGATATTGTGCGGCGGTGTTGGCAGCGCGCTACATGTGCGTGTTGGCTGTGTCTCGCGTCAGTTGTTATTTTGCTGTCTGGTGGAGTGGTTGCTATGGTATCGCGATGACGCTTTGATAATGTACACGTACGCTGCCACCACCGGGGGGACGCCCCCCCACTACGCACCCCCGCCTACGTATCTGGCCGCCCAGCTGCCGCCCCCGCCGCCACTCCCAGGAGGAACCCTGTCACCGCAATCTAAAAGGAGAAGGTAAATTCTTTTGAAGTAAATTTTGGGTCCGTTTGTTGAGAACTCAGCGCGTAGGTGTATTCTTTGTAAAGAATTTTACGTTTTTAATACCTGGCACAGTATAATTATGAAATTTCAGTTTGCTTAAAGTGCGAATTGTTTGTTTACCGTATTTTTATGGTACACTATTGTTTGATACGCAGACGTTGCGCGGTTTGGTTTGAAGAAAATACGGCAGTAGTTTGTGTTCTGATGCAAATATGTGATTACTTTGTGTTTGTATTCTGTCGAACGAAAGTGATTTGTGGAACGTAGTACTGCGATGGTTTTTGTTATGACGTGACGCAACGTTGTAGTCTGGTAGGTGGAGAAGGAACGTATCTCCTCCATCTTCAGGTTTGAATATGCCCTATTGGGACTCTGTTTCATAACCCAGAAGACCTCCTGTAAATATTCACCGCTGTGACAATGTTATGTAGGTGTGCGGAGGGTCATTGTTAGGAGTCCGTCCAAATACGTCATCGGCAGAAGAAAAGTTGCAGACGTCTCATCGGCATTATTCATGTCGGTGCTAAGGTTTCTTTTTGAGCCGCGATGGTTACACCGCGTCGACCGGGATTCGATTCGTGGCGTGGGCTTGCAGTTTTCGCTTTTACGTTCAGACTGGTTCTGAGACTAGCCAGACCTCCTGGCCAGCGGTCACCGCCATACATTTCTTTGAAGTTAAAGTGGTTGGAGCGTGACTGTAAGCTACGGATGCCTAGCATACGTTTAGCTATGACAGCATGACCCTCTAAACGTTCCCGTGGCGTGGTGTTGAAGCAGAAGTCTTTTTTTAACTTCGCGTTTTGATAACACGCTGGGAACGTAAAGTAATCGCAATTGAATAGACAGTCATAAGGAATACGCCGTGGTTTTGCGTAAATGACTATAGTCATCCCTCTCCGAACGCGGTTTTACACACCGCGGTTTTGACGACACGCGGTCGAAAATGCATACATGATGGACGCTGAAAAATTTATATATACGCGGATAAACGCGGGTGGGTTACTCATTCGCCCGCCGCAGAAGCTAGCAGCATCATTGCACAAACACTGCGTAAATATTTGTTGTCCAAAAATGTGTATTTTAAGCTATTGCGGGGGTTCCATAAAAGTCCACATTCGCCTAACCTTGTTTTTCCCATAATGTCGCTCAACGCGGTATTGTCCAACACGCCGTTATCGCCCCCTACCCCCACGTTAGACGATGGATCATTGTATTTATTGGTGTATTGCACTTAGGATACTTGTTCCTATACAGCAGCACTAATACAGCAAAGGAGATTTTATTCACATAAAAATATAGTCAGTACGTTATACTTGTGCATCAAATAAAACTTGGATGGGGGAGGGGAAGAAGAAATTTTCCTTAACTGTAGTCGATATTTCTTTTGTGATCTTTGTACTATGTAATAAACCAACAAATGCATATCAGTACAATATTTTGTCATATATTATTTACGGGCATATTTCGGTTGCTTCTGCAACCATCATCAGGGTGTCATACGAGAATACTAACACTATACAAATACTTGGATAACATGTGCAATTAAAACCACCCGATGCTATAGTTACTATCTTCAGCACTTCTTGTAGGCATGAAATGTCATATTATGTTATCGTTAAAAACAGATAAAATTGGTCTATTTATGTTGCTTCTTGGCTGGATATTGCTGATACACACCCTGGAATAAAATAGCATAGCTGTAGATATAACTCTATCAATATAATATACAATTTTTTTTTAAATATTTGGTATAACGGTTGTCATAATTACATACCTGTTAGTTAAGTAAATATGTGTACTCTAGTGGAGATCGCTTAGAACTAGTGTGTGTGTGGAGAGTGGGTAGGTGGGAGGACAGGGCTTGGGATTGCTTCAGTCCCACGCGTGGTGTGGTTGTAGATCGTAAATCAATTCAGAAAGTTCATTCCTTTCTTTCTATAATAGTTCATTTACAATCGTATTATTATGTTGGAAGAATTGAATGTAATAGTTTTCCAAAACATTCGTACGTCTACCTTAATGCGCAAATTGTAATAGTGTTATGGTAACGATGGTAAAAAAGAAAGCCAACTAGATGCAACAACAACGTTTTATTGATAAATCCAGTTTAGCTCGACATATTTCGGGCAACAGTTCTGCCCATCTTCAGGAGCTTTAGACTGTGCAATACAGCTTATGGTATTTTGTACCCAATACGTTGCGGGTCGGTGGTCTGATAACTGAGTTCCTCAGTTATCAGAACACCGACCGGCAACGTATTGGGTACAACACACCATAAGCTGTATTGTACAGTTTAAAGCTCCTGAAGATGAGCAGAATTGTTGCCCGAAATATGTCAAGCTAAATTGGATTTATCAATAAATCGTTGTTGTTGTTGTTGCATCCCGTTGGCTTTCTTCTTTACCATCGTTACTAATGATGCACGGTCAGACAAATATCAAAAGTGTCGTGGTAGTTTTAATGGGCCCTTATTCCAATATATTAGAAGAATATGTTAGGCATAAACTTATTGGGGGTTGTGCTCTTTATATCTGTGTTATAATTTTCTCTCAGTTTGTCCCATATACGAGCGTTTGCACGTATGGCATTTTATTTGTTAAATGCCGCTTTGGTGATATGTAGTAGTATTGTTAGTCGGTGTGTGTAGTGTATTGTGAATGGTATTTGTAGTTCGGAACGCAATTTTGAAGTTAAGTGTTGTGGAAAATTTAGTGATTTTCCGTACTAGTGGGCTATGGAATGTGAAGGTAACCCACATATAAAGTTCTTTAGTGATTCTTTCACAGCAGTTGCGATACCTGCCTTCAGTTAAGCGTGTCGAGGTGTAGGATATCACTAACCGATAATAAACTGCCGACTGTTACGTTGTTACGTGTTCTTTGACAACAAATTAGGTACTTTAGTGTAAGTACCGCTTCTTTTTATGGCCCTGTAGTTGTATTGTGTTCCTTTGCCATGTCTTATGTCACGAGGTTCAGTAGGAACTGCACGACGAGGAACTAAATAATTCATATATTTTCCCAAATGCTACTGGAGTGATCAAGCCACAAACGGAGAAATGGATGTGGATCGGGCATTTGTAACTCCTGGATAAAGGTAACTCTTCTTGTGGGCTGAATAATCATGATCTGAAAGTGTATGGGTGCGTAAGGAAATAACTCCATGTACTCACAACTTCAGAACTAAGTGGGGGTGAGTGGCCACTCTCACAGTTCGGCCGCCTTACCGTCTAGGAAATGTCTACCGATGCAATTACGAAAATGTATCCAAAAGTTTCCTACCTCACCTCTAGGACCGAGAACGACAAGAAGTACAAATGCGTGTCTCTAGATACTGTAGTATCGCTATCTTTTGAGACAGTCTAGTGACCTTAGCAGCCATAACCCACTGTGTTGCTTCTTACGGGTGTTTATTGTGCTTACTGAGTTCCAGCCGCGATTTTATAGTGGCCGAACAAAGTATTTACGTTACGTTTTGCTTCCAACTTGGGAAAACGGCATCTGAAACGCATGAAATACTCAGAATAGCTTTCGGTGCCAGAGCCGTTGGGGAGATAGGCTTCTGAATGGGTTTCTGTATTCAGAAGTGGGGACACTTGCCGTTGAAAAGCGTGAGCGTTCGGGCCGCCTCTCGTCAGGTTGTGTGTACAAAAAATCGTCAAGAAAACCGACGAAGTACAATTTCGGAGATTGCCGGCAGGTTAGGCCTCGCGTATGGAATATACCAACGAATTCGAAGGGAGGGCTTGAAGATGTGGCGGATCTCCCCGAAGTTTGTGAAGAAGCACAAACAGTGTTTGGCCGCCAGAAACACTTCTATGGCCCCCGATCATCCTTACACACCTAATTTGGCCCCTTATGATTTCTACCTGTGTATGAGAATGAAGTCACAGCTATATGGGCGTCGTTTGCAGGATATGGATAAAACGAGGAGCAATCGCTGAGTGCCCTACACACGATTCCAAAATTTCAGTTGCATCGGTCTGTCAGCAAGGGCAGAAACGCTGGACCCCTTGCAAAAACTGTGAAGGGTACCCCCGCACATTTCAAAAGTATGTGTAACTTCATTACATACAGGGCATCATCATCTTTCTGCTCCTGTTCCGAGTTTCCTGTTTCAAACCCTAGTCTGAACTACATTGTCTCATTTCTCTCATGCTAACAACAATTACGTATATATAGTTCTGTCCCCCACTTTTACTTCATACCCCAGTTTTCAAATACAGATTTATTTTTCCCCACTTTATCTATAATCATCTGTCTTTGCATGTCATTGCATTTAGTTTTAAAAAGGCCCTTACATCCCTGCCGTATCTGTTTTTCGTCCGAATACAATTTTATGATGCTCAGTGCAAATTCCACGGAGCAGCAACATGGCGTCGTATGCCAGAAGATATCAAGTGTTCCTCAACTCTGCTGTACGAAAGTTTCATACCTACTGGTGTGAACCTATGCAGAAGTAGAGGAGTCCAATCTACACACGAACACGCTATTTCTAAGAACACTTGAAAGTTCACCCTAGAACAGGCGACGAAGGCCTAGAGGGTGAGTAGAGGTATAGCTGTACTGTTTCTTTAACCTCGGCGCTAGAAGGGGTGGGAGGTCAACGCCACGCCCCGGGCGCTATACCCTCCAGGAAAGACCAAGTACCCATTGTATAGAAGGCTTGGTTGGTCCCAGGGCCGGTCCGGACGGGAGTGGAAAACCTCGCCTCCACCGGGATTCGATCCCCGGATCGTCCAGCACGCAGTGAGTTACTATACCAACTACGCAGTCCCAGCCCTTATTAACAGAAGGGACAAAACGGAAGTTCTACCAGAAAGAAAGTTACATGAAACAGACTGATGTGATGACATTCTACATGATGATATGATCCAGTAATCTACAGTATTTCTTGCATGCTGTGGTGTCCCTAACACATGAAGCTTTGTCTTACTTCTTTTCACAAATGTTGGTACAGTTCACTTCTTCCGAAATAGTGAATTTATATTATGACAATTCTCCGTTCTACTGCAGAAATCTGGTGCTTAGTTCCATACAACTAATTTGGACTACCCAACAAACACAAAAGCATTCAAAATTAATACCTGTCAATTTCAGAAATAGTGTCTTACTCCAAAAAACATTGGGCAGACAAAAACTGCAGTCATTGGTCGGAAGCACTCTAGGAGGAGCGGTAACATGCAGGCTCTGCAGGTGATATCTTCAGACAGCCGTGCCACCACGTGGTTGCGAGCCAGATTAAATTTATTATCGGAAACCGTCTCTTACCTTCAGGTATTGTGGTAACGCTGTTTTATGCATTTATGTGTTTCTCTTCCCTTCTGTATGGCCCTTCGAAACCCTTCGCTATTAATTTTCTCCTTCCACTGATTTATGTATGATTTCTATGATGACACTCTGTGTCTCAGGTTGTGTAACATCTACCGATGGGATTATTAGCGAAAAATGAATTGGATGGAATATGGAAGGAAGCACTCGTCTAATTTCAGGCACAACCCGGGCATTTACCTGGAGGGGCTGAGAAAAAATGTGAAAGACCTCAGGATAGTCGGTTTTGAGGCCGATTTGAACTCTGTACCTTCCTAATGCAGTAGTGCGAAGCGTTCGATTTTGACGTCACGTCGTTCTGTCCTGTATCCAGGTACCGTCATCAGCAGTTTATTCTGTAACACCCCCATTTTCAAAGTCCAAGTTTCACACCCATGACAGTGCGGTCGGTCGACGCCCTCTCCTCACCTTGAGCGGGTTGTTACGCTCCAGCGACCTCTTCGTACTCCTTACGGATCATCCCTGGCTTCAGTTGCTGCTATTCTTAACATAGGTTTCTTCGTCCTGGAATATGTATACCAACTTAAATATTTGGCCTTGCAGAGCTGTACCAGCTGTAATTAAACTCCGAATATTTGATCCATTAAATAAGAAAAATTAGGGTGGGAGGTTGTGAACTGCATTATTTTGGTTCAGTACAGGCGCCAGTGCCGGGCTGTTGTAAATTCGGTAATAAAACTTTAGAATTGCCTGAATAGCCGAACGACTGTTACTTACCTTCACAAGGATTTTGCCGCATGGAGTGAGTTTGATGTGTTATGCATTGTTGGAACGTTCGGTGCACGGACATATTTTATTTGACAACTGTCGCTATTCATTTTCTGTGAAGTAGCTTAACTTAAAGTTTATCACAGTGACGCGTGTCTGCGTGCCAAAGAAAATATTTCCAAATTTCCAGCACCTTCGTCGAATATGGCGAGTAAAACCCTAATATTAACTACAGTACGATAAACTAAATTGCGTGGACCCCGACTTACAGCAAATTGTAATAGCGAGCGTTGCGCTGAGGGATGATTTGAGTGAAGTGTGATGTGTACTGTAAGATAAAGCAGTGTCTTTGTACAATGGAATACCATTCAGTTTTGCTGGACATCTTTTACGTGCAAGTCAGAAGTGACGTGAAGTTAATATTCATTGAAGAATTATATGCTATAGTAATCATAAAAACGTAGGACTTGTTCAGAATTTTCTCTCATATTCCCTACAGATATGTATGTAGCGATGACATTATTAAATACACAGGGAATGTGGAATGTTAAGAAAGTGGGTTGTTTACGCGGTAATGATATGGAAGTTCAGATTGTTGACACCGTTGTCATACATAACTGAATTTCTGGAGTTTAATCAAACAGTAAATTACGTGGTTTAATTTGGTACCTTGAAAGCGTGTTAAGGAGTAGCAAACCCCTGTAAAGTTTCTTACTACCTATAAAAACAATGACTTCTTAGTCCTACAAATAACAAAGGCAATAAAATGGCGGTATTGTAGCAATATCGTTACACATTTTAACACTGTAAACTGCTGTGTTTGTCACCAAACAGAAGAAAAACTGCTTACTGAGCACCAACTTCGTAATATACAACTTATTAAAAATAAATTTCCATTTCCAGATTTCCGGTATTCTGGCTAATGACATGTATTCCTGTAGATGGATGCTAGATTTTCGGAGTAACGTATCTCCACTATCTTGAGGGTCGACCTTGAAGATGGAAGCAGTAGATTCCTTCGAAACGGTGCCACAACCAGGAACATAATAATACACATCTTGTGCAGAATCTCAAATCATTTGTACATTTACTACATATATAATAGGGGGATCTGTAAGAAGCTCATTTAAGTCACTGTCATATTTAATTGGATAGACCTTATAAACAGTAAGATATCGGTCGGGTGTGGTGTTTTACGCCGTGGCCGATTTTCTTTCGTTATAATGTTTTTTAGAGTTTCATTTTTGGGGGGTGGAGGAGTGCATGTAGCTCGCGTAGAACAGAAATATTTACAAAATGTTCGAGGGAAAATCTGAAGGTTGGAGACTAGTTGGGAAATCGAAGAACATAAGGGTAAGATTAAAATGAATGTTAAGTAAACTAGTTGTAACAGTGAAGTGTTTTTTAACGGAAAATATCGTACGCGTTTGTGACGTGTTTGACATCTTAAAGTTACATAATTGTACTGTAAAGAACGCCTGATATTGAGCGGATGACGGTCATTGGTTACTTGAAATTATTGGCCCACCTTAAGCCGTCTGGGTGTGATATTCCCGCATGCAGAGACCCGCATGCGTCCGTGGGAACATTCAAGGAGTCAGCCCCCACCCCCTTCGAGATGCAAGCCGGTGCATCTGTTGGGGCAGCTTTCACAAGGTAGTCTTTAATTGTATTATAAACGATGCGAATCGACAGTAGACGTATTATATTGTATGATCAAATTATTTTTCTTGTATTAAAACTTACGCCCTGGTAGTAAGTTACAAAACTTAAGGCTATATGCAGAGTATCAAGTCTGGTCCGATCGTTCTCTCGTATTTGTCTGGATAACAGTAAGACTTACAGAAGCAGTACATGGGGAATTAAATATTTCATGTTCATGCGAGTCTGCAAAACAATTGCGAAAGGTATTTGCCAGATTCGTGTGCATAGCACAACTCGGCTGCAACTGGAAGGATTTTTGCAAAATTGTTTACGTGGGATTTAAAAAAATATTGTTGACTGGGTTCATTTCTGGTTACAATGTGACAAAAATAACAGGAATTCTTCAAAAATAACTCCGTGGATTTATATATCTCTTACTTCTTGGGTTTAAAAAAAAGTCAGAAAACAGAGAAACCAAAACACCTATCCCAAAATATCAAATGATTTTTTTCTAAACTCATGCCGTTTTCAAGATAATCACGACAGGGCTGGAAGGACCAAAGAAGTAGTTGATAATCAAAATACAGTACGGCGCCACCTCGATGCAATTTACATGCCGGTTAATGAGGCGAAACTATTAACATATAGTCTGATCTACGGTGGGGTGTACGAAAGGCGAGAAATTACGCAGTCAGTAAACTGTCGTTACGAACCTTGCAGCCGCGTTCAGTAGTAGGCCGTGAACGAGCATTGTTTCTGTTTTGAATGTTGGTACCATCGACAGAATAAATGCCAGGAGTGTGTGTGTGGATTAGTTTGAATGTTGTTGCTATTCAAAACAGGTACATACGAAGTGGACAAATCAGGATGCCAAGATCTTAACGCGCCTCGTGTTGACATTATACGTGCTCGTCGTCTTTTTCTCCTCTACAGGTTTTGTTCTGGGGTGCGACGTGGCGCAGTTGGTTGAGGTACTGCCTTACAAGCAGGGAGGTCATGGGTTCGATTCTCCATGGGGTAATTGGGGTTTTTCTTTGACTTAACCCTTAACCTGCCAACGACGACTATAGTCGCTCAGCTATTTAATGTTATTAAATTGCAACTGAAATTTAATCCGGTAGCCTAAGGGTTAATCCTTCCGTCCGCACTATGGCCATGGGGTCGGCTGAGTCTCTAACAGAAATTAATACCAAGGATATCGCCTTGGGAGTAAAGGCGGCCGGTGGATAGGGCGGACAGCCTTACCATCTTCATGTACCGAGTGTCTAGAAACTCTGGGAGCCTCAATTTTCTGGAACCCTAAGGGCCTGTACAGGTATTGCTTTATTCTTCACTCTGCTAAATATTCACAAATTATGCTCGAGGTGCGTGCAGGAATGCATGAAGGGCGTCCTGTAAATTGCGCATTGTCATCTAATGGTAACCAAAAGTGAAATGTAGTGAAAGATTTTAATAAAACTCTCCTATTTATCTTGTTTCATGGAAACCGTATTAGACATTCTGGCGTTAGTACTTACAGACAGACAGCGCAATGATTGGTAGCAGTCCTGGAAGTTTTAGTTGCGAGTGCAACAAAAATATTTAAAACAATGATACTTAGATTTTTTGGACCCGGGACTCTTTAC
>JGI20166J26741_11658474_pt1 | contig 11175 bp, 8 predicted proteins | sample TergutCu122P5_FD_26741 | JGI IMG/M metagenome (IMG submission 26741) | reverse complement strand
GATCTCCTCCGCTGCGACGTGGGTTAGTTGCAAGTCTGAAGGCGAGGGGGCTTGTTCGCGTACGCGAGCGACCCCCTCGCCTCCCACTACTCCCGCTGCTTCTGCTAAGATAGGCTCCGGAGGTAATGCTTGTGGGTATCATCACGATAGTCGTCGGTGTGATCGGACTGGGACTTTTGGTCTACCTGTTCTACATCCTGTTCCGGGGTGATCAGCTGTGAGCACGGTCATCTTCCAGGATATCTTCTTCCTGGCGCTGCTCATCGCGCTGGCGATCCCCCTGGGTCTCTACATCCACCAGGTCATGGATGGCCAGAAGACCTTCATGACCCCGGTGCTGGCCCCCGTCGAGCGCCTGATCTATCGTGTCATCGGCGCCAGACCCGACGACGAGATGAAGCCCAAGCGCTACGCCTTCGCGGTGCTCGCCTTCAGCCTGGTCGGCTTCCTCTTCCTCTTCGTGCTCCTGCTCATCCAGGGCATCCTGCCGCTGAACCCGCAGCATCTGCGCGGCGTGAACTGGCATCTGGCCTTCAACACCACGGCGAGCTTCATCTCCAACACGAACTGGCAGGCCTATGCGGGCGAGACCACCTTAAGCTACCTCTCCCAGTCCCTCGGCCTCACCGTGCAGAACTTCGTCTCCGCAGCCGTCGGCATCTCGGTGCTCTTCGTGCTCATCCGCGGCTTCATCCGCCACGAGAAAGAGACGGTCGGCAACTTCTGGGCCGACCTCACGCGCGTCACGCTCTACGTGCTCATCCCGCTGGCGGTCATCGTGACTGTGCTCATCGCCTCGCAGGGCGTCGTGCAGACCCTTGCGCCCGCGCATACTTCGACGACCTTACAGAGCGCGTCCACCGTCACCACCCACCTCGGGCCGGCCGCCTCGCAGGTCGCGATCAAGCAGCTCGGGACCAACGGCGGCGGCTTCTTCGGGGCCAACTCGGCGTTTCCTCTGGAGAATCCCACGGCGTTTTCGAACTTCATCGAGATGTTCAGCCTGCTGATCATCCCGGCAGCGCTCTGCTTCACCTTCGGCAAGGCCGTCAAGGACGCCAAGCAGGGCCACACCCTCATCACGGTCATGGTCGTGCTCTTTGTGGCCGCACTCGCCATCATCACGATCAGCGAGCACTCGCTTGCGCCTCACTATGCAGGGGTCATCGCCTCGGGCAACATGGAGGGCAAGGAGGTGGTCAACGGCGTCGGCGCCTCCTCGCTCTGGGGAGCCTCGACGACCGCCGCTTCCAACGGCGCGGTCAACGCCACGCCCGACAGCTTCACGGCGCTCGGCGGCATGATGATGATGTTCTTGATGCAGCTCGGCGAGATCGTCTTCGGAGGGGTCGGCAGCGGCCTGTATGGCATGATCGCCTTCGTGATGCTGACGGTGTTCATCGCCGGACTCATGGTCGGGCGAACGCCCGAGTATCTTGGCAAGAAGATCGGACCCTTCGACATGAAGATGGTCTGCGCGATGATCCTGGCGCCGCCCCTGCTCACGCTGATCGGGACTGCCGCCGCGACTCTGGCGCCAGGGGCGGCCAGCTGGCTGAACAACACGGGCGCGCATGGCTTCTCGGAGCTGCTGTACGCCTTCACCTCGATGGCCAACAACAACGGTTCTGCCTTCGCGGGCATGCATACCAACACGGCCTTCACGAACCTCACGGGGGGCGTCATCATGCTGCTCGTGCGTTTCATCCCCATCGTCGCGACGATCTTTCTGGCGGGCAACCTGTCGAAGAAGAAGATTGTCGCCTCAAGCGAAGGGACGCTTTCTACGAGCAACCTGACCTTCGCCGGGCTGCTCATCGCGATCATCCTGATCATCGGCGCCCTGAGCTTCCTGCCGTCCCTGTCGCTCGGCCCCATCGCCGACTTCTTCACACGGCTGTAGGGGGGCGCGCGTCATGAAACTCTCACAGAACGCCCAGATCACCGACGCCCTGAAGCAGTCCGTCGTCAAACTCAACCCGAAGACCCAGGTCAAGAACCCGGTCATGTTCGTCGTCTACATCGGGGCGCTCATCACGACCGTGCTGTTCTGCTTCGCCTTAGGCGGCATCCATGGCCCGGGCGAGCGCGCGGGATTCATCCTTGCCATCGCGCTCATCCTCTGGTTCACGGTGCTCTTCGCGAACTTCGCCGAGGCCATCGCGGAAAGCCGGGGACGCGCTCAGGCGGACTCTCTGCGCGGGGCGCGCAAGGACGTCATCGCCAGGAAGCTCAAGTCCGCCGACAACCCTAAGGACTACACCGAGGTCAAGTCCAATGACCTGAAGCGCGGCGACATCGTCTATGTTGCCGCCGGCGACCAGATCCCGATGGACGGCGAGGTCATCGACGGCGCGGCCTCAGTCGACGAGAGCGCCATCACCGGCGAGTCGGCCCCGGTCATCCGCGACTCCGGCGGCGACCGTACCGCCGTCACGGGCGGGACCTCGCTCGTCAGCGACTGGCTCATCATCCGCATCACGGCCGAGGCGGGGGAGAGCTTCCTTGACAAGATGATCTCGATGGTCGAGGGCGCCTCGCGCAAGAAGACCCCCAACGAGATCGCCCTGCAGATACTGCTCGTGACCCTGACCATCATCTTCCTCGTGGTCACGGCGACCCTCTTGCCCTTCACGGGTTTTGCGGCCGGACAGGCCGGACGCGGCGCTGCGATCTCGATCACGATCGTCGTGGCCTTGCTCGTCTGTCTGGCGCCGACCACTATCGGGGCCTTGCTCTCATCGATCGGTATCGCCGGGATGTCACGCCTGAACTCCGCCAACGTGCTCGCCATGAGCGGGCGCGCCATCGAGGCGGCAGGGGACGTGGACGTACTCCTGCTCGACAAGACCGGCACGATCACGCTCGGTAACCGCCAGGCGGCCGAGTTCCTGCCCGTGCCCGGTGTCGAAGAGAAGGACCTGGCCGACGCAGCCCAGCTCTCCTCGATCGCTGACGAGACGGCAGAGGGCCGCTCCATCGCCGTGCTCGCCAAGCAGCGCTTCGACATCCGCGGGCGCGACATGTCCAAGCTCAACGCGACCTTCATCGAGTTCTCCGCCCGCACGCGCATGAGCGGCATCGACTACACCGCCGATGGGCAAGCCAACGAGATCCGCAAGGGGGCGGCCGACGCCGTGCGTGACTACGTGACCGCTCAGGGCGGGACCTGGCCGGAGGCCTGCGACGAGCTCGTCAAACAGGTCGCGTCTCAGGGCGGCACGCCGCTCGTGGTGGTGCGCAACAAGCAGGTCCTGGGCGTCATCTACCTCAAGGACATCGTGAAGAACGGCGTCAAGGAGCGCTTCGGCGATCTGCGCAAGATGGGCATCAAGACCATCATGATCACCGGCGATAACCCCATCACGGCCGCAGCCATCGCCGCCGAGGCCGGCGTCGACGACTTCCTGGCCGAGGCCACGCCCGAGGCCAAGCTCACGCTCATCCGCGACTACCAGAGCAAGGGCCATCTGGTCGCGATGACCGGGGACGGCACCAACGACGCGCCGGCGCTCGCGCAGGCCGATGTGGCCGTCGCGATGAACTCAGGTACCCAGGCGGCCAAGGAGGCCGGCAACATGGTGGACCTGGACTCCAGCCCGACCAAGCTGATCGACATCGTGCGCATCGGCAAGCAGCTGCTCATGACGCGCGGGGCGCTCACGACCTTCAGCGTGGCCAATGACGTGGCGAAGTATTTCGCCATCATCCCCGTGCTCTTCTTCCTCATCTACCCCGAGCTTGCCCGCCTCAACTTCATGCGGCTGACCAGCGCGACGACCGCGATCCTTTCTGCGATCATCTACAACGCGCTCATCATCGTGGCGCTCATCCCCCTCTCACTCAAGGGCGTGAAGTACCGCGAGCTGCCGGCGGGCAAGATGCTCAGTCGCAACCTGCTGATCTACGGCCTCGGCGGCCTCGTCTCTCCGTTCGTGGCCATCAAGCTGATCGACATGATCCTGACCGTCTGTGGGGTGAGATAGATGCGGGTCTTTCTGAAACAGCTGCGTCCTGCGGCGCTCATCCTGTTGGTGATGATCGTGATATGCGGCGTGATCTACACCGGCGTTATGACCGGCGTCGTCAGCCTGATCTTCCCCCAGCAGGCCAAGGGCAGCATCATCACCATCACGCTCAAGGACGGCACGAAGAAGGACTTCGGCTCTGAGCTCATCGCGCAGAAGTTCACGGAACCCAAGTACCTGATCGGCCGCCCGATGACGGTCTCGAACCTGGGGCCTGCCTCCGATGCCCAGAAGAAGCTGGTCGCAGAGCGCGTCCAGTGGCTCCGCAGCCTCGACCCCGGCAACACGGCGCCGATCCCGGCCGATCTCGTGACGGCTTCGGGCTCAGGGGTCGACCCCTCGATCTCACCGGCGGCTGCTGACTGGCAGGTCGCCCGCATCGCGCGCGAGCGCGGCCTGAGCGAGGCAGCGGTCCGCGCCACCATCAAGAGGTACACGACGGGGCGTCTGGCCGGTTTCATCGGGGAGCCTGCCGTCAACGTACTTAAAGTCAACCTCGCGCTTGATGGCTTACTCTGATGGATGAGCTACGTCCCGATCCAGAAGGACTGCTCGAAGAAGCTCAGGCGACCGAGAGCACCCGCGGCAAGCTGAAGATATTCTTCGGCTATGCCGCCGGAGTCGGCAAGACCTATGCGATGCTCGACGAGGCTCAGGAGCTCCATGCCTCCGGGGTCGATCTTCTGGTCGGCTATGTCGAGCCTCACGCGCGCCCTGAGACCCTCGCGCTGCTCGAAGGTCTGCCGAGCCTGCCGCTCAAGATCATCTCCTACAAGGGCATCGAACTGCGCGAGTTCGATCTCGACGCGGCGCTTCAGCGCAAACCCCAGCTGATACTGATCGATGAACTCGCTCACACCAACGCCGAGGGCTGCCGTAACACGAAGCGCTATCAGGACGTCGAGGAGCTGCTCAACGCGGGTATCAACGTCTACACCACCGTCAACGTCCAGCATATCGAGAGCCTGAACAACGTCGTCGGCGACATCACGAAGATCACCGTGGGCGAGACCGTCCCCGACTACATCTTCGACCAGGCCGACAAGGTCAAGATCGTCGACATCGAACCTGATGAGCTGCTGCAACGCTTCGAGGAGGGCAAGATCTATCGCCCCGAGCGCGCCGCCGCGGCCATGGACCACTTCTTCACGACGAGCAACCTCAAGCTCCTGCGCGAGATCGCGATGCGCAAGGTCGCGGATCGCATCAGCCACGACAACCAGAGCGAGCGTCAGGTCACCGAGAAGATGGCCAGCCAGAAGCTCATGGTCTCGGTCACTCACCATCCCTCGTCGGCGCGCTGTATCCGCTGGGCCGCGCGCATGGCAAGCGCCTTCTTCATCCCCTGGGTCGCCGTCTACGTCGAGAGCAAGGACGCCGATGACTTAAGCGAGGAGCAGCGGCGCAGCATCCGCACGAACATGGCGCTCGCCGAGCGTCTGGGGGCAGAGATCGTCACGCTCTGCGGGCTCGATGTCGCCGGCGCCATCGCCGAATACGCTAAGCTCAGCGGCATCACGAACGTCGTCATCGGCAAGAGCCGTCATCGCCACTTCCTGCGCGCGGATTTCGAGGATCGCCTCAGCGCGCTGCTCCCCAACATCGAGATCCATGTGATCCCGAACACCGGCGGTTTCGCAGATAAGAACATCCGCCGCCCCTGGCGCCGCGACCTCGCCTTCTCATGGTTCGACACGCTCAAGTCCCTCGGTCTTCTCGTGGCAGCCACCGGGATCTCCTACGGGCTGACCGCGATCAGGATCGGCGACCAGAACGTCATCATGGTCTACCTCCTGGCCGTGCTGATCATCGCGCGCATCACGAAAGGCTTCATCTACGGCGCGGTGTCCTCGGTCATCAGCGTCCTGCTCTTCAACTTCCTGTTCATCCATCCGGCCTATACCTTCACGGCGATCGATCCGCACTATATCATCACCTTCCTCATCATGTTCCTGGTCGCGATCATCACCTCGACGATGACCTCGCGGGTCAAGACCCAGGCCAAGCTTGCGGTCAGAAGCGAGCAGCGCACCGAGATCCTCTACGAGATCAACCGCAAGCTCCTGGTCACCCGGGGCACGGCCAACATCATCGATCAGATCAACGGCTATATCTCCAAGCTCTTCGACCGCTCGGTCGTCTTCTACACCGATCCCTCCAGGACAGGCAATGCGGTCGTGCTGAAGAAACCAGGCGACGAGTCCGACGTCCTCCTGAGTCCGGACGAGGCGGCCGTCGCGCACTGGAGCTACCTTAACCAGAAACCAGCGGGAGCAGGCACCGATACGCTCCAGGGCGCCAAAGCTTTCTACCTGCCGGTGGTCACTCAGGGCAAGACCCTCGGGGTGATCGGGCTGGCCCGCGAGAAGGACACGCCGCTGCTTTCCCAGGACAGCAAGTTCTTCCTGCAGCTCATCGTCAGCCAGGCGGCCATGGCGCTCGAGCGCCAGTCCTTCTCTGACGCACAGCGTCGCGCGAACGAATCGACCGTCAAGGAGCAGATCCGCAGCAACCTCCTGCGCGCGATCAGCCACGACCTGCGCATGCCGCTGACGGGCATCAACGAAGCGAGCGCGACCCTGCTTGAAGAACACCCCGACGACGAGCTCCTCCACACCATCAACGACGATTCGAGCTGGTTGATCCGCATGGTCGAGAACCTCCTCTCGGTCACGCGTATCAAGGGCGAAGAAGCCCATCTGGTCAAGACCCCGGAGTCAGCGGCCAGGATCGTCGATGAATCGGTCGAGCGCGTCCACAAGCACTATCCGCTTGCGCACATCAGCGCGCACGTTCCCGACAAGACCCTCACGGTCCCGATGGACGGGATCCTCATCGAGCAGGTGCTCATGAACCTGCTTGAGAACGCGCTCGTCCATAACGAGGACGAGGTGAAGGTCCAGGTCAAACTCCGCCAGCGTAGCGGCAAGGCGTACTTCGTTGTAGAAGACGATGGCACGGGCATCCCCGGGCAGGTTCTGACGACGCTGTTCTCCGAGGTCGAGGATGACGACAGCAGGAGCGACGGATCCCGCAAAGGCCTCGGCCTCGGCCTTGCCATCTGCAAGTCGATCATCGACGCCCACGGCGGTACGATCACCGCAGAGAACAAGCCGGACGGCGGAGCCCGATTCAGCTTCGGCCTGCCGCTGACCGACTGAGACCCGCAGGTTCGTGAGAGGAGTAGATCATGGATCAACCAGTCAACCAAGACCCAACCCCGACGCCGTCACCGGCGCCAGACTTTGCCGCAGCGCCGTCACCGGCGCCGGCCCCGCAAACGGCACCGACACCGATACCGGCGCCAGACTTTGCCGCGGCTCCGTCGCCGGGGTCGGCCCCGCAAACGGCACCGACCCCGACACCGGAGCCTGTCGCAGCACCGGCGCCGAAGAAGCCCCTGAGCGCCTTGGCGGTGACCGGCTTCATCCTGTCGTTCTTCACCGGGCTGGTGGGGGTGATCGTCTCGATCATCGGGCTGGCGACGATGAAGAAGGCGGGTAAACGCGGCAAAGGTCTCGCGATCGCAGGCATCTGCATCGGGCTGATCGTCACGCTTTCGGTCGGGGGCTTCGGCGCTTATGCAGCGGTCAAGATCAACAAGGCTGACCAGGAACATCGCGCGCGGCTGGCCAAGATCGCGACGTATGATGCGCAGATCACAGAGCTGCAAGCACAACGGTCCCAATATGATTCAGCCCTCTCGGCTACCGGCGAGGTGTCGCTGGCGCTTGCAGCAGAGGCTGATATCACGGCCATGCCGGCGCCGCAGGATACGGCTGCGGACCGGGCCAAGGCGCAGGCGAACCTCGATCTGTTCACCAAGGGCAAAAAGGAGATCGCTGACGGAGTCACCGCGCTTGCCGCTGAGAAAGTGTTCTCAACGGACACGGATGGCGCGGCCAAACTGAAGGCGGTGACCGACGCCTGGAAGACGAGCTCTGCTGACTTCGACAAGCTGATCGGCGGCTTCAAGGCCTTCACCACCGGAGACTTCGACACGTATAACGCGATGGTCGACGCCTTACCGGGGGTCGATAAGAACGCCACTGCCCTCTCTGATGCGATAACGGCTCTGAGCAGCCATCTGTCCGATCAGGCGCTTGCGGTACAAGACAAGATCGACCAGGCCAAGGATAAGCGGAACAGCATCGTGAAGACCGATCAGGCACAGGCGAAGCGCAACCTCTGGCAGATCCTGTTCTGAGGCCGCCTCCTGTATACTGGATATCCCAGTAACAGGAGGAAACGGAGCATTATGCATACTGTCAAGATAGGACTCATCGGGCTGGGTACCGTCGGTGGCGGGGTCATCGACATCCTGTCCCGCCACCATGATGACTTCTGCCGTCATTTCGACCTCGACCTGCGTCTGGTGCGCGTGGCCGACCGCAACACGAAGCGTTTCGCGCAGCTGGGTCTCGATCCGGCGATCTGCACCGATGACGCCTTCGCGGTGACCGGCGACCCGGAGGTCGAGATCGTCATCGAGCTGATCGGCGGTACGGGAGTGGCGCGTGACGTGGTGGTCGCTGCCCTGGCGGCCGGCAAGCGGGTCGTGACCGCGAACAAGGCCCTCATGGCCACCTCCGGCCACGAACTGCTCAAGACCGCCGAGGCCCAGGGACTTGAACTGCGCTTCGAGGCGAGCGTCGGGGGAGGCATCCCCATCATCGAGCCGCTCAAGCATGCTCTGACCGCGAACAAGATCAGCGACGTGCTCGGCATCGTCAACGGCACGACCAACTACATGCTCACCAACATGGCCGAGCGGGGGCTTTCCTACGACGAGGCCCTGGCGGAGGCGCAGGCCCTGGGCTACGCGGAGGCCGATCCCTCCGCCGACGTCGACGGGCTCGACGCCGCGGCCAAGATCGCGCTCCTCGCTTCGATCGTGTTCCACTCGACGGTCACGCTCGATCAGGTCCATGCCGAGGGCATCCGGGATCTGTGCTCGACCGACGTCTCCTACGCGGCCCAGATGGGCTATGCGATCAAGCTGCTCGCCATCGCGCGCATGACCGACGGCGGCATCGACATCCGCGTGCATCCGACCATGATCCCGGCCAAGCATCAGCTGGCCGCCGTCAGCGGCGTCTACAACGCGATCTATGTGACGGGTGATGCGGTCGGCGACGTCATGTTCTTCGGCGAGGGCGCCGGCGCCGGAGCGGCGGCAAGCGCCGTGGTCGGCGACGTGATAGAGGCGGCGCGCGCCCTGTCCAGCAACAACACGGTCGTCGGCTGCACCTGTACCGACGAGGTCGCGATCCGTCCGATCTCTGAGCTTGAGACCTGCTACTACCTGCGCATGATCGTCGATGACAAGAGCGGGGTGCTCGCCCGGATGACGGCGGTGTTCGCCGCCCACGAGGTGAGCCTCAGCTCGATCATGCAGCAGGGCGTGGCAAAGGACGGGACCGCAGAGATCATCTACGTCACCCATCGGGCGCGTGAGGCTGATATCCGCGCGATCATCGGCGAGCTGGAAGCGCTCGACGTGGTCAAGTCCATCGCCGCGCTCATCCGGGTGGAGGCGCTGTGAGATGAAGGCCGGCTTCCTGGTCCCCGCCTCGACCACCAACCTGGGTCCGGGTTTCGACTGCCTGGGGATCGCCCTTGCGCTCTATAACCGCTTCGAGGCCGAACTGGCGCCGGAGTGGTCGTTTTCCGCGCGTGGTATCGGAGCGCATGAGCTGGCGGGGCAGGACCGCAACCTCGTCATCGACGCGATGCGTACGGTGTTTTCCGAGGTAGGGAGACCTGAACTTGCGGCGCGTATCTCCAGCGAGATAGCCGTGCCTCTGGCCAACGGGCTGGGCTCGTCGTCGACGGCGCTCGTCGGCGGTATGCTCCTGGCACGCGAGCTGCTCGCCCGTCAAGGGCTGGCCGCCGGTCCGACCGACGAACGTCTTCTGGAGCTGCTCACGCAGGCCGAGGGGCATCCCGACAACGTCGCTCCGGCCTTGATGGGAGGCTTCACGCTCTGCTGGTCGGCCGATGATCTGCGCTGCGTGAGCATCAAGCCGGCCGTCGGGCTCGCGGCCGTCGTCGTGCCTTCGCGCCGTGAGCTTGCGACCTCAGAGGCGCGCCGCGTCCTGCCGGACACGGTGGCGCGGGCCGATGCGGTCTACAACCTCTCGCATACCGCGCTGCTGGTCGCAGCGCTCCTGGACGGGCATCCGGATGTGCTGCGCGAGGCGACGACCGACAAGCTCCATGAACCGTATCGCGCGACGCTCATCAAGGACTTCGCAGCGCTGCGTGAGGCGCTGCTGCAGGTCGGCTGCGACGGGGCTTTCCTGTCCGGGGCCGGGCCGACTGTCGCCGGGCTCGTATTGGCCTGCGACGACGCGACCGCTCTTGAGCGCGCTCAGGCGATCGCTGAGGTCTTCAATGCCGGCGTCGGCGCCACGTTCCCGGATCGCGCCGAGGCGCTCGCGCTGGCCATCGCGCGCGAGGGCGCGATGAGGATCGATGATGCTGCGCTTTCTGACGACTGAGTCACGGGAGGCAGCGCTCAACCTGGCGACCGAGGAACTGCTCGTCAGCTCAGAGGATCCGGCCGACGTCATCATGCTCTGGCGCAACGATCCTGTTGTGGTCGTCGGGCGTCACCAGAACACGGAGCTGCAGGTCGATCGCGCCTACTGCGATGAGCACGGTATCGCCGTGGTCCGTCGCCTCTCGGGCGGGGGAGCGGTCTACCATGACGGCGGCAACCTCTGTTTCACGGTCATCACCCGCAGGGTCATCTCACGCGCGTCTGACTTTGGCACCTTCGCTCGCCCGGTGATCGAGGCGCTGGCCCGTCTGGGCCTGCATGCGGAGCTTTCCGGGCGAAACGACCTGATGCTTGACGGGCGCAAGTTCAGCGGCATGGCAGAATACCGCCATAAGACGACCTTGATGCAGCACGGTGCCCTGCTCTTTAACACCGATCTCAGCGTGTTGGGACGCGCTTTGCGACCGAAGTATCGCCCCTATCAGGTGGCTGAGGCCGGGGGAGTGCCGTCCAATGTGGCGCGTGTCACCAACCTGTCCGAGCACCTGAGTATCAGCTTCGAGGAGTTTCGCGCGACCCTCGTCTCCTGCTTCACGCAGGGAGCAGAGGTCGCGCGTCAGCAACTGAGCGCGGCTGAGCTGC
>JGI20166J26741_11658363_pt1 | contig 11176 bp, 7 predicted proteins | sample TergutCu122P5_FD_26741 | JGI IMG/M metagenome (IMG submission 26741) | reverse complement strand
ATTCCGAGGCCTTTGCCGGGCTTATAACATGCAATTTCATTTTATCAAGCAGGCGGTTAATGCCGTAACGGCTGTTCAGCAGCGCGTCCTCTATATATTTCAAAGCGCTTTTGTTATAAAAGGCGTTAAACGGCTCATAATAACCGTCGGGCCTCATTGTGACGCAGGCGTCAAACTGTCTGTTATAAATCAACGCGCACATGTAACGAATATAATCCATCGATATAAACGGCATGTCGCAGGCTATAACGTACAGATATTCGCTTCCGCAAAACCCAAGGCTGCTGTAAATGCCGGCCAAAGGCCCAACCCCGAATTTGTCAGGCAGCGTTATTAAACCCGAATCCGCATAAAGTTCCGGCTTATTAGTGGAAATAATAATCTCATCAAACACTGCGGATAACTTTGACGCAATACTTTCGGTCACCCTAACGCCGTTGATCCGCAAAAGCTGCTTATCAAAACCCATCCTTTCGCTTGAGCCGCCGGCCAGGATAACCGCGCTTGCGTTCATTGTGAAATTCACTTGTTCTATAGCTTTTCTATCTGACACGCGCATACCTTTAATTCCGGTATTTTCGCTATATCGTCTACAACGGGGTTTGTCAGCGCGTTGGCGGGGCCGTCCGCATAATGGAACGGAATGAATACCACGCCCTCCGCCACTTTGTCCGTAACTTTCGCGGTTGTCGTAATTTCGCCGCGGCGGGATTTTACCTTTACTTTTTCATTGTCAGTAATTTTCAGTTTCCCCGCGTCCGCCGGGTTGATTTCAATTATAGATCGGCCGGCCTTTTTATTCAGCCCATCCACCTTGCCCGTCATGGTCCTTGTATGGAACTGATACAGCACGCGTCCGGTTGTAAGCACAAACGGATAGCCTTCATCCGGCAGTTCATTGGGCTGCGCATAAGGGGTCAACGCAAACGCCGCTTTCCCGCCCTGCCTGGAAAACCGCTCTTTGTATAAAACAGGCGTTCCGGGGTGATCCCGTGAAGGGCACGGCCATATCAGCCCCGAAAGGTTATCCAGGCGCCCATAACTGACCCCGCTGTAACTTGGGGTTACCGAGGCGATTTCATCCATAATTTCAGACGGGGAAGAAAACGTATTCGTATACCCCAAACGTTTAGTTATTTCGCACAGGATCTCGCTGTCGGGCTTTGCGGACCCCGGCGCCGCCACAGCTTTCCTTACCCTCTGTATACGGCGTTCCGTGTTTGTGAACGTACCGTCCTTTTCGGCAAAGGCGGCCGCGGGCAGGACTACATCGGCAAACTGTGCGGTTTCCGTGAGAAAAATATCCTGCGCGACGAAAAAGTCGAGTTTTTCTATCTGGCGTATGCAATGGTTGATGTCCGCGTCCGAAAGCAGCGGGTTTTCTCCCATTAAGTACAGTAATTTTATCGATTCGCCGAAATGATCGAACATGTCTGAAAGTTCATATCCGGGTTTGCCGGACAAAGTTTCAACGCCCCAGGCCCGCGCGAACTTTTTTCGCGCCTCGGGATCCGTAACCTTCTGGTAGCCGGGAAAATCGCCAGGCAGCGCGCCCATGTCGCAGGCGCCCTGAACATTGTTCTGGCCCCTCAGGGGATTGACCCCGCTGGAATCCTTACCCAATTTCCCGGCGGCAAGCGCCAGATTGGATATGGCCATGACGCCTTTAGTGCCCGCGGTAAATTGCGTCACGCCCATAGCGTAGAAGATGGCCGCTTTATCCGCGCTTGCGTACATCTTCGCGGCCGCACGGAGATCGCCGGCGTCAATCCCGCAGATTTCCGCCGCTTTTTCGGGCGGGTATTCCGCTGCTAGCGTTTTTACGCTGCCGAAGTTTTCGGTTCTTTCATTTATATAACTCTCGTCCAATAAACCCTCTTCGATAATGACATTGAGCATCCCGTTATACAGGGCAATGTTGGTTCCAGGTTTAATCTGAAGAAACAGATCCGCGTCATTTACCAGGTCAATGCGCCGCGGATCCGCCACTATAAGCCTGGCGCCGCGCCTGACTGCCTGCCTGATCTTCGAGCCTATGACAGGATGCGCCTCCGTTGTGTTGGAGCCGGTCACAAATATCAAATCCGCATCCAAAATGCCGCCGATCGGGTTGGTCATGGCGCCGCTGCCGAGTGTTGCGGCAAGCCCGGCCACTGTAGAGGCGTGGCAGAGCCTTGCGCAGTGATCCACATTGTTTGTCCCTATGGCCGCGCGCATCATTTTCTGGAAAACATAGTTTTCCTCGTTAGTGCATTTGGCCGAAGACACGCCCATTATCGCGTCGGCCCCGTATTTTTGCCTGGTTTCCAGGATCTTGGACGCTATCAGATCATACGCTTCTTCCCATGTGGCTTCCGTAAATTTACCGTTCTTTTTAATAAGCGGCGTTTTGAGCCGATCCGGGTGGGATACAAACTTGGATCCAAACTTGCCTTTTACGCAGAGCAGGCCCTGGTTGGCCTCGCCGTAGGCAGGTTCAACGTCGATTATCTTTCCGTTTTTTACTGCTAAATACATTTGGCATCCTACGCCGCAGTAAGGGCAGGTAGTCAGAGTCTTTTCCGCGCCCACCGCCGATACGGCCCTTTTCGGGACGAGCGCGCCTGTCGGGCAGTATGAGACACAGTTTCCGCAGGACACGCAGGGCGACTGTTCCAATTCTTTTTCAGCCTCGGGGGTAATATGAGTATTGAACCCCCGCCGGCTTATCGCGTATACGTCCGAGCATTGCAGAAGCTTGCAGATACGCGCGCATTTTCGGCAGAGTATGCATTTGTTTTTATTGAACTCAAAGAACGGGTTTGACGCGTCTATTTCATATTCGGCATTTTCCCCGCTGTAACCGGTATGCTCCAGGCCGTATTCCTCACAGTACTCGTAGAATTTGCACTGGCCCAGTTTTTTGCAATTAAAACAGTCGGATTTATGCGTGGACAATAAGAGATCCAGGACGTCTTTTCTCGCTTCTATTACGGCGTTTGTGCGGGTATGCACCGCCATGCCTTCCGTGACCGGCGTGGAGCAGGCGGTCATCAGCCCGCGGGCGCCCTCCACCTCCACCAGGCACAGGCGGCATGCCCCGTCCGGCGGCAGGTCCTCCAGATAGCATAAAGTCGGTATATCGATATTATTTTCCCTGCACGCCTGCAGAATCGTATATTCTTTATCAGCTTGTATTTGAATGCCGTCTACCCATAATTTTACTGTGTTATCCATTTTCGCGCCCCCGTTCACCGATACGATATAGCATTGAAACGGCACGCCGGTACACAGGCGCCGCATTTTTCGCAAAACTTCGCGTCAATCGCGTACGCGATTTTTTTGCCGCCGGAAATGGCGTGCGCCGGGCAGACAGGTTTACACAGCCCGCAGCTTTTGCACTTTTCACTGTCTATAACATAAGCCCTAAGTGATTTGCAGATGCCGGCCGGGCATTTTTTATCAACCACATGGGCCATATACTCGCCCCTGAAATACTTCAGCGTGGAAAGCACCGGGTTGGGCGCGGTCTGCCCCAAGCCGCACAGCGAGGCTGCTTTAATGCTCATGGCAAGCTTTTCCAATTTGTCAATATCTTCGGGCTCGCCCAGGCCTTCGGTAATCCTGTTCAGGATCTCCAGCATCCTCTTTGTGCCCACGCGGCAGGGCGGGCATTTCCCGCAAGACTCATCCACGGTAAAACCCAGGAAGAATTTTGCGATATCAACCATACAGTTGTCCTGATCCATTACGATGAATCCGCCCGAACCCATCATGGAACCGATCACTTTCAGCGAATCGTAGTCAATTTTCAGGTCAAGTTCCGACGCCGGGATGCAGCCGCCGGAAGGCCCTCCGGTTTGAACCGCTTTAAACGCCCTGCCGTTCGGAACGCCGCCGCCGATCCCGTAAATGATTTCCCTTATTGTCGTGCCGATCGGCACCTCGGCCAGGCCGGTATTGTTAATTTTGCCTCCCATGGCGAAAACCTTAGTGCCCGTTGAATTCCCCATCCCAATTTTGTTGAACCAATCCGCGCCTTTGTCAATGATCAACGGGATATTGGCGTATGTCTCCACATTGTTCAGCACGGTCGGTTTGGCGAATACGCCTTTAACCGCCGGGAACGGCGGCCTGGGCCTCGGTTCGCCGCGGCTTCCTTCAATGGACGTCATCAAAGCGGTCTCTTCCCCGCAGACAAACGCCCCCGCGCCCAGCCTAAGCTCCAGATCAAAATCAAAGCCGGAGCCGAAAATATCCCTTCCCAAAAAGCCGTATCCCTTAGCCCTTTCTATGGCCGTCCCCAGGCGTTTGACAGCCACCGGGTATTCCGCGCGCACGTAAATAAAGCCGCGGCGCGCCCCGATAGCGTAGCCCGCTATGGCCATGGCCTCGATAACGGAATGGGGATCGCCCTCCAAAACCGAACGGTCCATGAAAGCGCCGGGGTCGCCCTCGTCGGCGTTGCACACCACGTATTTCACATCGCCGGGGGAATTCGCGGCAAACTGCCATTTCATGCCCGTGGGAAACCCCGCGCCGCCCCTGCCTTTTATGCCCGATTTTTTTACCTCTTCGATGACGTTTTCCGGGGTCATCCGCAGGAGGGCCTTTCCGAGCGCGCTGTACCCGTTGCGGGCAATGTAGTCCTCAATGGCGTCCGGATCGATGACGCCGCAGTTCCTTAGTACAATGCGCAGCTGTTTGCTTAAAATATCTCCGGCGTTAACAGAATATGCTTCCATAGGCCTGGAGTTTAATAAATGCTCATCCACCACCCGAACCGCTTTTTCGGGGTCCATATGCACATACATGGTTCTCCGGCCGTCCGGATCGTATATATCTACTATCGGTTCCAGATGGCACACGCCGACGCAGCCTGTCTGGCTGATTTTTACATTCCCGATACCCCTTTTGGCAATTTCGTCCGAAATAGCCTTCATAACAGGCCCGGCGCCCGACGCCATGCCGCAGGTCGCCATGCCTACGAGCACGCGGCTGACCGCGCCGCCGGCTTCAGCGTTCGCGGCTATGTTATTCCTGAGAGACTCCAACTGTTCCAATGAATCCATGCGTCTCACCCCTGTGCCCGGTATTTTAATAGGATCCCTTCAACTTGTTCCGGGATAACCTTGGCGTATACATCCTCGTTGACCTTCATAATAGGCGCAAGCCCGCAAGCGCCTATGCACCGGGTTTCTTCTATGGAAAACAGGCCCCCCGTTTCACCCGCATCCGCGCCCAGGGCGCTCTTTACGGCTTCCAGCACCTTTTCCGCGCCTTTTACATAACAGGCTGTGCCCATGCATATGAATATTTTGTATTTACCTTTTGGCGCCAGGGTGAACCTGGCATAGAACGTAATCACGCCGTATATGTCGGCGATGGGTATCCTCAGTTCGCCGGCTATATATTCCTGGGCGCCGCGGGGAATATAGCCGTATAAATCCTGTACCTCCTGTAAAACAGGGATTAGCGGCCCATCCAGGCGTTTATAGCGGCTTACTATTTCCTTTAATGCTTCATTCTTTTCCATATTAAATATTCTGCCTCTCAGTGTGTATGGCCGTGCCGTAATAATCATAAACCAGGCGGCCTATACGGCCAATCAGCCGGGAATCGCCGTCTATATGCTCTGTGTTCCAAAGAAACACGCCCGTGTATACATCCCTGTCCGCAAAGGAAAAAACGCCCGCGTCGTGTGAGAGATAATCCAAACCGCCGGTTTTATGGGCTATTGCCACGTCTTCCCAGATATATCTCGGCAGCTTTTCATTACAGCGCTGCCTGCGAAGAATCTTTATAGCATCCGCGTATTCGGCCCTGCCGGCTCCGAACAGGTATTTGAACAGCCGGTACATGTCGCCGGCGCTTGTAACATTGTCAATACCCGCGTCCCGGGACGCGAAGTCCAGCATCTTCCGGCGCAAAACTGTATGTTCCAGCCCGATTGACTTAATAAAAGCGTTCACCGCGTCAAATCCGAGGACGTCTATAAGAGCGTTTGCGGATGTATTGTCGGACAGGATGGTCATCCATACAGCCAGTTCGTACAGGCTGGCTTTTCGCGGGCCGCTGTCGAATACCGCGGTGTCGTCCAGAATATGCTCCACATATATCATATCTTCCGGGTGCAGGGCGCCTTGCCGCGCTTTGTAAAACAGCGTCAGCAGGATAGGCGCTTTAATCACGGACGCCGATGAGAAAACCGCGTCCGGGTTAATTGAGATCAATGGCCTATCGTCATTCAGCCCCTGGCATAAGACACTGCGGCTGCATTCAGAGCCTGAAAATAACTCCTCGGCTGTTTGCTGCATGTCCACTTTGACACCCTCATTTCAGCGTTATATCCTGCCGCCCGCACATAAAGACGGTATTATCAACAGTTTCCGGAACGCGCCCACTGCTTTTCCTCGGTATCATTACAATACACAAAGTGCGAGGGTTCTACTTCCCGCCAGCTTGCCGGCTCTTCATCGTAATGATGTACAGCCGGATCATACGCAGCCACGGTTTTTTTATGTTCCAGAACCGGATCAGGCAGAGGAACCGCCGATATAAGCGACTGCGTATAAGGGTGCAAAGGCCTTTGAAACAGCGTCTCCGTGTCCGCCAGCTCCACCATTACGCCGTGATACAGCGCCGCGACGCGATCGCATATATACCGCATAACGGATAAATCGTGGCTGATAAACAGGTATGACAGCCCCTTGTCCTGCTGCAGGCGCTTCATCAGGTTGAGCACCTGCGCGCGGATTGATACGTCCAGCGACGAAATCGGCTCGTCGGCTATTATAAACTCGGGCGACATAATCATCGCGCGCGCGATGCCGATGCGCTGGCGCTGCCCTCCCGAGAATTCATGCGGAAAGCGGTCCGCGGATTCCGCGCGCAGCCCCACCTCGGAAAGAGAAGCCAAAACTTTTTCATATTGCGCGTCATGCGCCATATGCCCAATATTTATCAGGCCCTCGGCCACAATGTTGAACACCTTCGCGCGTTCGTTCAGGCTGGACATGGGATCCTGGAAGATCATCTGAATGCTGCGCGTCAAATGCCCGTCCTCTTCCTTCGTAATCTTGCCGCTGATGCGTTTGCCCTTGTATAAAACCTCGCCGGCCGCGGGTTCATATATACGCATAATCGCCCGGCCCAGCGTTGTTTTCCCTGAACCGGATTCCCCCACAATGCCGAACGTTTCCCCTTTATATATCGTAAAACTGACGTCCTTGACCGCGTCCGTTGTTTTCCTGCCTTTACCGAACCTGACGGTTAAGCCGCGCACTTCCAGAATGGGCTCGGATTCAAATCGGACAGGTAAAGAATTTGCGCCGTCTTTTACGCCTTTCGCCATGCCGGGCGCCCCGCGGCGCCCGATGAAATCCGTTTTGGGGGCGCGGCTGTCCAGCAGCCACGTCCGGGCGCTGTGCGTATCGCTTATCTTAAACATGGGCGGCCTTTTCACAAAATCTATTTTCAGGGCTTCCGGGTTTCTCGGCGCAAAGGCGTCCCCGGCAGCCGGAAGCGACAGATCCGGCGGCGAACCGTCTATGGAGCGGAGAAATTCCCCTTTGGAGGCCAGCTGAGGCATGCTCGACAGCAGCGCCAGCGTATAGGGATGCCTCGGGCTGTAGAAAATATCCTGCGCCCCGCCTGTCTCCACGAAATCCCCGGCGTACATGACGGCGATGCGGTCGGCCACATTGGCCACTACGCCGAGGTCATGCGTTATATATATAATAGTCAGTTCATATTTTTGTTTCAACTGCCTGAGCAATTCCAGTATCTGGGCCTGAATGGTAACGTCTATGGCAGTGGTCGGCTCGTCGCAGATCAGTATCTTCGGCCGGCAGGCAACAGCAATGGCAATGACCACGCGCTGGCGCATACCCCCGGAAAATTCGTGGGGGTATTGTTTATACCGCCGCTCGGGCTGCGGTATGCCGACATCCCTCAGGTAATTTACCGCGGCCTCGCGGGCGGCTTTCCCGGCCAGCCCCTGATGCAGCGCCACAGCTTCCGTAATCTGGCTGCCTATTGTCTTTAGGGGGTTCAGGCTGGTCATGGGATCCTGCATGATCATGGCGATTTCTTTACCGCGAATGCCCAGCCATTCCTTTTCCGTACGCAGTTTAGTCAAATCGGCGCCGTTATAAATAATCTCTCCGCCGTCTATACGCCCGTTGGCGTCCAATAGCCCCATCATGGCCTTGCAGAAAACGCTTTTGCCCGAGCCGGATTCGCCTACAACAGCCAAATTTTCAGCCTTATGCACATCAATGGACACGCCGCGTATGACATTCAGCTTTTGCCCGCGCAGCGTGAAACTGATTGACAGGTCCCTTACGCTGATTATATTCTCCATAATACCCTCCCCTCACTCCACATGGTTCCTGGGATCCGAAGCGTCGGCGAACGCGTTGCCGATTATATAGAATGAAACGGTAACAATTGAAAGAACCACTGTGGGGAAGATAAGCTGGTAACGAAGGTTCGGCTCCATCATTTTGTCTATGCCGGACACAATCAGATTGCCCAGCGAAGGGATGCTGAGCGGCAGGCCCAGGCCGATATAGGTTACGAACACCTCGTTTGAAATCGCGTAAGGTATGGCCATAGCCATGCGCATTGTTATAATGGAAACCAGAAACGGCAGCAGGTTGCGCAGTATAATCCGCCGCGCGGGCGTACCCAGGCACCGCGACGCCAGGTTATAGTCGCGGTCGCGGATAATCAGCACCTGATTGCGTATGTACAGGGCGGTAGTAAGCCAGCCGGTAAGGCACAGCGCGAAAATAATAGTTTTCAGGCTGGGGTGCATTATGTAGGATATCAGAATCAGCACCAGGGTCTGGGGGATATTGTCGAATATATTATATAATTCCGTAAAAAAGAAATCCAGTTTTCGCGTATACCCCCACAACACGCCGATGAACACGCCGATCAGCGCCTCAACGCAGGCGACCGTAAACCCTATGAACAGGCTGGTGCGCGTGCCGCTCCAGGTCCGGCTCCATAAATCCTGCCCGATGGCGTTTGTGCCGAAAACAAACCCGCTGCCCGGCGGGCTGTTGCGAATCTGTATGCCGGCCGCGTCGTTATAGATCGTGACAGGATCTTTCTGGCCGGGCAGGTATGGCTGAATAAATGTAAAAAGCAGCGTGATCGCTATCAGGCAGAGAAAAAACATTGCGGGTTTATTCTTAAAATATATGCGCAGGCTGCTGCGCCAATACGAATATCCGGCGCGCGAAAGGGGTTCCAGTTCCTCCGGGCGGTATTCGGCGCGGGTGAACAGTTCTTTATCAGAAAGGGATTCATACCCGCGCGAGGCATATTCCGTAATGCTTTGGGCGGCTGTGCGCAGTTTTTTCTTCGTCATCAGCGCGTCTCCCCTCTTCCGGACAAACGTATGCGCGGATCCAGCAGCGCCATAATGATATCGCCCAGCAGCAGGCCCAATATGCTGACGCTTGCGTAAATTAAAACCAGCGCCTGAACAACCGTGTTGTCCTGGCGCCTGATAACGTCGACCAGCAGGCCGCCCATGCCCGGAATGGAATAGCGGCTTTCCACATAAAGGGATCCCATCAGGGTAACGGCCAGCATAGTGGGTATAAGCTGCGCGACCGGCACGAACGCGTTGCGGAATATGTGCCTGCGGGAGATTACGGAACCCGGGACGCCTTTCGCCCGCGCCAGCGTCACATAGTCCTTCGTGCTTTCATCGACCATATAACGGCGTATCCATATGGCGCATACGGCCAGATTGCCCAGCGACAGCGTAAATACGGGCAGCACCCAGGTTACGGCTTTTGAACTGTCAAACAGCGTGGGCAGGGGCGTAAGCTTATTCAAAAATTCCGTGCCGTAAATCTGGATGAAAAGGGCGTATACGGCCATGGGTATGGCTTCTATCAGGACCACCGCGACGGTTCCGAACTTGTCCCACAGTTTAAACCGGGATTTGCTCTGCGCGCTGCGCGCCATTAGAATACCCAGGGGGATACCCAGCGCCAAAGCCAGTATCAGGGCCATAACGCCGATCTCTATGGATAACGGCATTTTAGACGCGATGAGGCGCGCAATCGGGTACTTCACGCGGTAGCGGTTGGAAATGCCCAGGTCGCCGCCGGCCACGCTTTTAAGAAACGTCAGCAATTGGCTGTATGCGGGCTTACTCAGGCCCAGATTGGCTAAGCCCACGCGTATCTGCGTGGGCGTCATTTTTTCGTAGTTGTTAAAATAGCCTTCGACCGGCATTTGGCGCAGCAGGATGAACACAGCCGTTATTATCAGCAACAATGTGATTATGGATCGGAGAAACCTTTTTATTATATATTTGAGCACTTTAGCGCGATGCCTGCGCCTTCGACCAGGCGTCTTTCCACTGGGCGTAAGCCGTTTTAAACTCATCGTTATTCATCGGCTTGTCCAATAGCTTAACGCCTTTATATCTGAACGGCGATAAACCGTACGGCGCGAACATGCCGCTGAACGGATCCCTGTATGACGCCATATAACCGTCCGAATCAACAGAAAACGGGGCGATTATGGCATGCTTTATCAAAAACGCCTCAGCTTCCGCGAACGCGTTGTAGCGCGCGGCGATATCCGTGGTCTGGGCCTTGGCCGCGTCAACCATTTTATAGTATTCGGCGACAATGGCCTGGGTTTCTTCCGACTTGTTTGTGGCAGGTATATCGTTAAGCACCTTTTTCTCGTCCGTATACATAAAATTGTAGCTGTTTCCGCTGGAAAACGGTTCGGCCCACGTCTGAGGATCCGCGTAGTCGGCGCCCCAGTTGCACTTCATGAACGCGTAGCTGCCTGTGCGCCGTATGGCGCCCAGGAATCCCGTGGACGGCCCGGCCTCCACTATAATATTGATAAAATCCGCGCCGAGCAGGGCCTCAAGCTGCTGTTCGACGACCTGGCATTCCTTGTCCCATCCGACTGTGCTTGGGTTGTAAGGCATAAGCACTTTTATGGGGAAGGTCGCGCCCGCCGCGGTCAGTTCCGATTTGGCCTTATCGCGGTATTCCAGCGCCTTGGTTTCATCAAAGCTGTTGCCGTCCGAATATGGCTTAAGCGCGGCGTACTGAGTAAAATCCTTGCCGGCGCCTACCGCGAATGTCGCGGGGGTCACCGTGTTGTTAAGCAATGACCCGGGATTATAAGGATCCTTTACGGTCAG
>JGI20166J26741_11658252_pt1 | contig 11176 bp, 9 predicted proteins | sample TergutCu122P5_FD_26741 | JGI IMG/M metagenome (IMG submission 26741) | reverse complement strand
GTTGTTGTCCAAAAAACTTTCAACAAAGCCATTTTTCGTCTTGTTTTTGAAGTTCTTCATCTGAAATTAAACGACCGTTTGAAATATCTAAATCACTCATCTTCAACATCTCTATTTGTGCAGGCTGCAAATGTAAAACGTTGTCTTGAGATAAGGCATAAAGATTAGCCACTAAATTGATGTCTTCTAATCCTGTAAGCCACGCTATAATATCGTATTTTTGCTGTGATAATTCTATTTTTGTCATAACTCTCCATCATTAAAATTACTCTACAAAGGTAAGAAAAAATCGTAAATTCTCGCACTCAACCGAAACAAAAGAATTAGCGATAGGCGTATGGGTAAATGCAACCGGCAACGAAGTGCGAAACATTAAAATGATTTATGTCCGCCTGTAACGCTTGTACAGTCCGCCTGTAGCATTCGTACAGTCCGCCTGTAGCATTCGTACAATCGGACGATAATGCTCTTGCATCGGTCGATTCCAAATTCGGAATCGAGCGATTCCATTCACGGAATCGAACGATTCCATTTTCGGAATCGAGCGATTCTATTTTCGGAATCGAGCGATTCTATTTTCGGAATCGAGCGATTCCGTTAAACAAGATTAGGATATGTTTTTCCGGAGACGAGCGCGCTCTTTCCCCTTATTCCCTTATATTCTATCTAAACCCTTATTTTTCACAGCTCACTCAATAGCGTTAATTGCAAAATATGTCTATTTCAACGAAGGTACGAAAAAAATCATAAAATACCGACAATAAATTTTTTAATATGTGAAAAATTTTATACCTTTGGCGAATAAATCTAAAAAAATGCTTGCGATGCACGGCGTTGAAATAACATTCACATTTTATGACATATACATATAATAAGTTTATGAAAAAAAAGTATTTAAATCTTTCACAACTCATTCTACCGGTGTTAGTATTGGGTCTGCTTATGCAGGGGTGCAAAACACAAGACAAACTAATTAAAGATTTTTCAGGCAACTACCTGCCTGACAACTTTTTCTTTCGGGCGATCGGGCAGGGTACGGATGCCGATATGCTACGAGCAAAAACAAAGGCCGTCTTTTATGCGAAAGCGGAAATAGCGGGTAATGCACGATCGTTTTGCGAAAAAATCATACTCGATTATGTCGATCAGACGGGAAACAAGGATAATATCGATCTGAAAAATCGGTTCATATCCGTAAGCCAAGAAAGTGTTTCCGTATCAATGACGAACGTAATCGTCGAAGATGTCACTTATAAAAAAGAGAAAGACAACCAATACACTTGTTATGCCAAGGTCAAAGTGGAGAAAGGCAATGTACTCGAAGCATTTGTCGATCGTTCGAAGAATCTGCTGTCGAACGTCAATTCCACCTTATTAAAGCAGATCGGCGATGAAGAAGCAAACCAAACAAACTCTAAGCGAAAATGAAAACCCTACACTCTATTATTGCATTTGCATGCTTGTCGTTACTGACAACCGGATCTGCGCTTGCGCAACAAGACATTATCGAGATTCCGAAGGCAGTAGGCACCTGCATCATAGCCAATATAACGCCGGAGCAAGCGATGGAGACCGCTTTGTTCAATGCCAAAGTTGACGCGCTTAGGAAAGCCAAAATTTTGGAAACGGTAGATGTTACCAATAAAGACATCGACGGAATATTCGTCCAGTTGATCACAAACGAAATAAAAGGCGGTGTCGTCGGATACGAAGTCGTTAACGAAGACATAAAAATTGTCGGAGAGGGGAAGTCTAAAATTTTGACATACGAGGTGACTATCAATGCGAATGTCACTAAATACAGTCAAGAAAGAGATCCGTCTTTCCAGTTCAAGACAGAAGGCATCAAACCCTCCTATAAAGATGAAGAGCGGGTTTCTTTTTGGGTAACCCCTTATCAAAACGGGTATCTGCGAATCTTTCTCTTTGAAGAGGATGGTACCGGTCAGCAAGTGTATCCGAATGACAAATTCCTACCCGACAGGCTTCTTTTGCAGGATGAGACCGTTCGGTTTCCGCAAAACAAAAGAACTCTGACAATTACGAAAACCGATAAAACAAAAAGCAAAGAAAAGAATCGCATACTCTTTCTTTTCCTAAAGGATAATGTCAAATTTATCGGAAGTAACATCACCCTACAGTCGGTCTCCAATTGGATCGCCGGTATTTCTCCCGACAGGCGCACAGAGGAATTTTACTCTTTTACGATTGAATGACAATAAAAATTAAACTAATCACTAATTAATAAATTATCAATTATTATGAACTTTTTTAAATACTATTTGATTGCGGGGGTTCTACTGTTCCCGCTTGTGTTGCGATCGCAGATCAGCAATGTGCAGGTATCTGTATCTCCGGAAAATGAACAAATCATACTGATCACGTATGATTATACTGTTCAAGATGTATCATTTGACTTCGTTATCGTTAACTACACCTATGAAACCGATAACGGAACCGAGGTGAGAGAAGCCCGGTTAGTGACCGGTGACGTGAACATTACTCCCGGTAAAGGTAAACGCATCGAATGGGATCCGTACGGTGAGATGCCGGATTTCTCGTCCGAGAAACTCCGGGAAATCAAGCTTACCCCCCAACGCGATGGGGAACCGGAGAGGCGATGTAAGGCAAGCTTAGATCTTGCCAACAAATATTTTGCGGAAGGTAAATCCTATAAAAAAGCCGCTTTTTATTACCAAGAAATGCTTGATTGCCCGGGCTGCAACTGCAACCCGAAAGACATTGCGTATGCCACCAAGCAACTCCGTATTTCGAAAATAAAAGATACCATACAAAATGCAAAGGACAGATACCATATCTCCTATCTTTCCGACATGGCGACAGCCGAAGGAGGAGGCAGTATGAAGGGTATATCGGCTATCCTTCTGCGCAACGGCGGGGTGGGCTATTACGCTTCTTTCCGTTCCGACAAAAACTTCTATTCGTCTCAAGGAAACATGTCTTATTACGAAAATGAAACGCTCAAAGACAACTACCAATTAACTCCTTCGGGCGATCAACGCATCTCCTCGTGGCTCTTTTCCACGGGACTGACACATCAGCTGATAAGAAGCGAACACGTATCGGGATATTTATTCGAAGGAGTCGGGCTTGGGGCAAACAGCATTGCCAAAAACTATTCGGTTACCGAAAGAGGCAAAACGGATAATTTTTGGATCACCGATGGCGTTCAAAATTTGTTTTTCAGTCCCGAAATCGGAATGATGGCCAATATCTATGAATACCTTTCCGTAATGGCCGGAATCAAATATCCCATATCTTTGACTACCAACAGCGCTCTGAAAATGAAAGGACTAAGCGCAATGGTCGGTATAGGAATCAAACTGAAATCCATACCGAAAAACGGCTATACACGCGCCAACTCTTACGTGGCCTACACCATAGACCTGCCTGACAAGTCGGGTCCAGATAAACTTCAAAGTATTAATCTAATAGGAATCTCGACAGGCACACTCTCCTATAACAAGGTTGGCGCATACGTTTCGGCACGCATAAACCCTCTTTTGTTTAACCCCAAAACAGAATCCGAATTGGGCGACAATCCGATCTATACCGGAGTATATGATTATGCCAATGCTTTCGGCACGTTGGGTCTCACTTGGATGTATTTTTACGGCGGTATCGGAGTCTCTTACCAAAAAGAATACAAAGAATACGAGAATGCAGCGGGCGGAGAACCTATATGGAATTCGGAGAGAAGTAAGGTGGGATTGTGTACAGAATTCGGACTAAACTTGCGGTTGTTCGACAAATTGTTATTGCGCATAGGGGCAACCTTCCCCGATTTCAACTTGAGCAGCAAAGATAATATATTTTCAATGGGTTCCAACAAGACGTATTTGTCGTTGGGTTTAGGATATGTGCTTTCAGTTAAATAATTCGAATAATAATAGTTAAGGTATGAAAAAAGCAGTTATTCTATTGATTTTCGGTCTGTGTATCGCTAACGTTTGGGGACAAAAGAAAAACAATGTTCCTTCCACGGTTACCGATACCATAAGGAGCGTTTCTGTTCCCGTACGCATTTTTACAAAAATCGACTCCTTCCTTTTAGCGGATATCCCGGAGGTGACCGATCCTCCCGTGCTCTTCCTTTCCGGACTAACCCTTATGGGCGTTCAAAACGAGGGATCTATTTCCTCGGGAGAAAAAGGTTTCTTGTGCTTTAAAATAAAAAATACCGGCGAAGGCGACGCCTACAATTTGTGGTTGAATGTTTCGGAAACAACCGGTTGTCCGGGACTTAAGTACGAAAAACACAAGTTTATCACCAAACAGCTCAGGGCGGGGGAAACCCGTTTCGATACCATTCGCATCGAAGGGCAAAAGAACCTGCGTGACGAAAGAACCGAATTTGAATTTGTACTCCGGGAAGCCCATGGAAATACAAGCCCCGTAGCGGTAATCAACGTTTCGACAAGGGAAGCAAGCAGACCGAATGTAGATATCACCAACTCCAACCTGTACTCGGTATCTGCTAAGGATGAAATAGGTATCCAACTGACTATCAAAAATACGGGGTCTCTTAATCAGGAAAACGTGAAGGTAATTGTCAACTATCCGAAGACCGTATTTACGAAAGGAGATAATGTGATAACACTGCAACAGTTGAAACCCGACGAAACGGTAGATATGAATTTCACCTTCGCCAAAAATTCGCTTTTCAACGAAGCGCTTGCGGATATATTTAAAGTGAAGATCGAAGATAGTAACGGACGTATGCTTGGGAAGGAGAGTGAAATAATACGGCGGCCTACAGTAGTAAGGGATTCAACACAGCCCCCCCCGCCCCCTCCCGATAGCGATATCGAAACTCCTCCCCGTTCCGTAACATTCGACCAAAAAAATACGAATATGTATGCGTTAATTATAGGTAATGAAAATTACGTCCGATATTCCAACAATCCGGACGTACCCTACGCAAGAAACGATGCGATCCTATTCAGAAATTATTGCCTGTGGACCTTTAAAATACCCAATGAGAATATTATTTTGTACATAGATGCGACCGGCAATCAAATGAGACAAGGCGTGAAAGAACTGGCACGCAGGGCGAAGTATGACGATTCAAAAAATCCGGAATTGATTATCTACTATTCGGGGCATGGCATAATGGCTAAAGAAAGACAAAGTTTAGCAGGCAAACCAAGCACGGATGAAGACAAATTCGATCAATACCTCATCCCCGTGGATGCATCCGATGCAAATCCCGATTTATCGTTAAGCCGCAAAGATATTTTTGCGATGCTCAACGACATTCCGATCAAGCGAACCTCCATTTTCTTGGATGCTTGCAACATAAAAAAATACAAAGGTCAAATGAAGTTTGGAGTCGAACCCGAGGACTGTAAAGGAAATGTGTTTGTGTTCGCTTCCTCTTCCGAAAATCAGTCTTCTATTCCGTATGATGAAAAAAAACACGGACTGTTCACCTATTTTCTGTTGAAAAGCATAAAAGATAAAAATGGAATTATTAGTTACAAGGATATGTTCGAACGAGTTAAAAATGAAGTGATAGACCAATCCGGTTCCAAAGGTGAAATTCAAACTCCGAAAGAATTTGTTTCCGATCAAGCGAAACCGATTTGGGAAAAATGGAAACTTCCGCAATAAACAAATAAAAAGTTATGAAAACTCGAATTTACCTCCTTATTTCGATATTCTTATTTTGCGGACTGCTCAAAGCAGAAGCGCAAAATCCGGATGAAAGTTACTCTGCCGGACTAAAACAGTTCAAAGACAGCTTTGCCGAATTTAAAGATTCTATCAATTATGTATTTGCAAAATACCTTGCAAAAAGTTGGGAGTTATTCAAGGTGGAGCCTCCTCTCGAGCGCCCCCGCAAACCGGATCCTCCGAAGATGCCCGTTTATATACCCGACGATACTGCGGTTGCGGATGTCACCGTAGTCGCAGAGCCGGCACAAATAGACACGACCTTCATCGAGCCGGTGATCCCCAAAAACAACAAGCAAGTGGTGATCGAAAAAAGCAACACCGGTTCGACAATCAACTTTTTCGGAAATTCCCTTACTTTCATTCCGGTCGAAGGATATTTGACCACTTTGACCGGAATCAATGAAAAGCAAGTCGCCGCCTATTGGATGCAATTATCGAAAACCGATTTTTCGAATTTCGTTGCCGATTTGATCCGGAAAGAGACAGCCCTGGGATTAAATTCCTGGGGATTCTACCAATTGGTTCTTAAATGGGCGGATGCTCACTTTACCGAACAACAAAAGGACGAAAAAAATATATTCATTGTCTATGTACTGAATAAAGCGGGATACAAAGCAAAAATCGGACGAGTCAATAATAACTTATTCGTCATGATGGCTTTCCTGAATAAAATTTACGGAAAATCCTATACCCGGATTGGCGATGACTCGTATTATATCTTTTCGGATCAACCGACACGAGCAGTTGCATCCTATCGGTTGAACTACGAAACCGTCACATCGTACATCGACTTGAGAATACAAACGTTCCCTCGAGTGAAGGAAAATATAAGTACCGTCAAACGAACGTTCAAGGAAAAAGAGTATGCATTCAAATGCAACAATAATCTGACGAATTTCTATAAAACAATCCCGCAAACCGATCCGGGAATCTATGGTAACACCCCTTTTTCCGCAATCGCAACACAAAGTGTGGTCGAAGAGCTGACAAACGACTTGCAAAACAAAACGGCTACCGAAAAACTGAAATTTTTGCTGGCGCTTATTCAGTACGGCTTCGAATACAAAACCGATGAGGAACAGTTTGGCCGGGAAACGTTTTTCTTCGCCGAAGAAACCCTGTTCTATCCTTATTCGGATTGTGAAGATCGGGCGATTCTGTTTTGTCGAATGGTAAAACTTTTATGCAACTTTGATACGCTCCTTATCGACTATCCTAACCACGTAGCGTCGGCCGTGAAATCAAATGAACCGGGCGATGCCGTCATCTACAACAACGAGCGTTATATCGTTTGCGATCCCAGCTACATAGGCGCTTCGATCGGTAGAACGATGGTGGGATGCGACAATGCAAAAGCAAGAATCATTCCCATCCGATAAATTATTTTACAACTAATTTTATAACAATTTACAACTAATTTTCTAACAATTAAAACAACTCAATTTTTATGAAAACATTTAATTATTTTCTGCTGATCGGATTAACAATCCTGTTCACTTCATTTGGTCTAAAAGGGCAACCCGCTCAAAAAGACAACAGCGATCGGAAAGCTTTACTGAAAGAAATGAAAGAAAGACCCGGAAAAGAAGCTGTGAAACAAGCAAAAGAGTACAAAAAACAAGGCTATAAAGAGTTCATTGGCGATCCTCCGATGGCTAAGCAAATTGAAAACTCTTGGATAATGGCTTTGAAAATAAACGAATTAGGATATTCGGAATACATCATGGGCGGCGGTGAACCGGTGACCGGCGGATCGGCATCGGTTGCAAAAATGCAAGCCACGCACGCTGCAAAACTATTCATTGCCGGCCAAATTTCTTCCAAGATTGCGTCCCTGATCAAATCAAGTGCAGGCAACAAAGAAATATCCACGGCAGAGGCGAAAACGATGAACGAATATCTGCAAGCTTCTCAAGAATTGATAGTAGCCGATCTGGAACAGGTTCAACCGGTGTTGCAACTCTTTCGCGAATCATCGAACAATAACGTGCAAGTGGTCGTCCGTCTGGCTTACAGTACCACCAAGGCGATAGAAGCGGCCAAACAACGCATGCAACAAGATATGAAAAACGAAATTGAAGATCTTCATCGAAAACTCGAACAGGTTTATAATTTGCAACGACTGCCGGCTGATTCCGATACCGGCGTTAATTGATATGAAAACTCCTCCCTATCCAATCTTTGTTATTACCTGCTGCTTGTTAACCTGCGTATCCTGCACGCGGGGCAAACAAGCGACTAATGATTTTATTTTCTCTGTCTCGGATTTCAAAGTTCCCATAAGCTGTATTTCTTCTCCGTCAGAAAAAAACGATTCAATCCTTTTTATAGGATTTGAAAATGGGGCTATTATTCGAGCGGATATTCGAACCGATGAAAGAAAAGTCCTTTCAACCGATTTCAATTTTACCGGTCGTATTTACGACATTGTTCAAGAAGAAAAAGATACGTTCTGGTTGGGGGTTAGAAATCACGGACTTTTGAAATTTTTATGCAGGAAAGATTCTTTACTATTCGTGGAAAGATATAAAATCAAATATCTTAATGAGCATTATTCTCCGTACGATATCGAAAGGGATGAAGAGGGTACATTGGTTATGGGAACTTCCTCCGGAACTTTTCGCTTACGAAAAGACGAAAGAAACAACAGCTTACTTACGGCCCTCTATTTTCCTCACGAGTCGGATAGGTCCAAATCGGTTGATTTCAGGGTAAATCAAGTCAAAGTTTACGGAAATTACGTCTTTTGCAGTACCGACAGCGGATTGGTAATCTTGAATAAAAACGCCGGCCTTCAAAACAAAAAACCTTTTATAGGAGGCAAACCATTTTCACATTTATATTTAGATACCACCGTGGGCGATACGGTCTTGTATGCCACATCCGATACGATGCGATACGAGATAAACCTAACCAAATCAACAATCGATTCCGTTCGGGGAGAAAATCTTTTTGCCTATGTTACCTATGCAAAACCCGATACCGGCCATTGGGAATTTACGGCTCGCGAAATACGTTACTCAAAAAATAAAGACGAATCTCTCCCTCTATTTACTCTGCCGGAAAGGATGGATAAAAATTACAAAAATTATCTTTGGCTTGGAAAAGATTTCCTGTTTTTCTCGCAGGGGAAGAAATTGTATTCGCTAGCGCTTCATCAAAATACAAAAGGAAAATCGAATTCTGTGATTGCGGCGCATACCATTACCGCGGAAGAAAAAATAAGAATTTGCTACTTTATAACGAATGACCATTATTTATATTCCATGAAAAAAGGCAGTATAACCGGCATAAATCAAGTTTCACCGGATGTTTCTCCATTAGGTTCGATCGAAAATTTCAGCGAGGGTGAAATTATTATTCAAATGTGTTGCAGCGAGAATTACCTTTGGTTTATTACCGACCACAACGGTTTGTATAAAATAAATTTACACCCGCCTTTTTTTAAGAAACATTTTACACGAACGTATGAAGCGGTAAAAGATTCTTTGACCGATGATTTCACATGCCTTTTTTATGATAATCGCAAAAACAAAAACGATTTATATGTCGGTTCCCGTAAGAAACTTTATAAAATACAGGACCCCGAAAATAGTAAAGAATATAGATCGTACGAAATTGATAGTCCGGAAAACGTTCTTTATGTAACGGATATTGTTAAATATGACGATACTGTTTTTTGCGCTTCCTTAAACTATGGATTATACGAAGTTAAAGATACGTTATTAATTAAGAGCGACAATAAAAGTTTAGTCGCGCTTCTTTGCGGGTCTATTTTTACAAACAGTAAGGATAATGATAAAATGTCGAAATCCATTTCATTCTCATTTTTTAAAGATGATAAGAATATATTTGCCTTCGGCTATAAAGGATTCGGGAAGTTAAAAAAGAATTCAACAATAGAAGGATTGCGTTATTTAGATATGTCTTTCAGCAAAGCCGCCATTGCTAACGGATATACTCCCGATAACAGTATTTTACTTGGCTCTCAAACAGGATTGTATGAATATACATACGATGATGATCATGATAATAATAACAAACTCACTTTAATTGAAATACCTCCTCCCCCGAGTTATTTTTGGTATCGAATTTTTTCGGTTGCGGCGATTGCCGTTTTGTTTCTCCTGTATTTCCGGTTCCGGTATCAAAAACAACACATCAAAAAGGGTAAAGAAATTATCACCTCGATTGAAGTATTGATAAATAATAAGACCGAAGAAATAACCAAGATTATAAGCGACGCCGGCAGCAAGAAGGAATGGGAGGATATTCTCTCGGAGAAAGCAAAAACAGCGAACGAACAAAATATTGAACATTCCATTAATTATTCCTTCGGTTTATTGAAAAAAATACTGAAGTTCGAGAAAAGTTATTTTATAAAGACCGCGATTACCTCAAAAATGACGGATTCGCAGAAAAAAGACTTTGAGGAGTTGAGAAATCTGTTCATTACCAAAGAAGAACGCAAGGAAGGGGAAAAAGAATACGAAAGACAAAAACGGGAAGAGGAAAAGAGAAATCGTATTAAATCGAAATGCGAAGAGCTGCTGGCCAAGTATCGCGATGAATTGAAAGAATTAAATTTGAGCAACAACACCAAAAAATCATACATTACTTTGTTGTTTTTATCCGGAAAATATGACAATGCCGACATTGAAGCAACAATGAATTTCAGTCTTGTCGGAAGTGACCGGTATATTATTCATAAAAACTTGAAAGGAATAGAGAACAGAAATGCGCTTTTGGAACAGTTATTTGAAAACACAAAACCAAAAAAATAAAGCTGTCCCCCGGGGTTTATTTGTAGAGACGTTGCGCGCAACGTCTCTACGGTCGGTGGCCAAAAATTATATAAAACTATTTTAGTTATGAAAAGAAAGTTTATCGGGGAAGCGGGAAAAGGAGAGGGCGTCCCCAATAGCGTTATATGCCGTGCATTGTTTACGCTTCTTTTTCATTTTTTCTTTATTTTACACACTTTGTCCCAATAGAAAAAAGCTTCTATATTGCTCTTTTTCAGCTTGTTTAATTTTGTCGGCAATGGATTTTCTATTGTTGCGTTCTGTAACTCTCGAATGTTGTCTTTGTCAAAATGCTCTACTTCTGTTAAATTATTGGCTATTAAAGTAGAAAGATAGGCGACTTTTGAAGCGTTGATAATTGCGGTATCAAGATAATATTTTTCGCCGTAAATAAAACCTTGTATGCGTTTTATGCCGTCTTGTAATAGTTTAAAATTATCATTATCAATTTGTCCCTGCAAACAAATACAAAGTGAAGTTTGGTAAATATCGTCTAAAACCTGTTGTATATCGTTAATATTGAGATTTCTGTATGCCAATTCCACGGTGGTAAATTTGCGGAAAGTACCGGTTGTTATGGTCAAATCGTTGATATAATCAAACAATGAGGCAATATCATAAAGTTGTTTGATAATTTCCATTGAACACGTTTTTTCGCCTTTATAATAAGG
>JGI20166J26741_11658030_pt1 | contig 11178 bp, 7 predicted proteins | sample TergutCu122P5_FD_26741 | JGI IMG/M metagenome (IMG submission 26741) | reverse complement strand
TGGCCTGGAACAACCCGCCGGATCCGAGCTTCACCGCCGTCGTGATCGCCCTGATCCTCTACAACGGGGCGGTGTGCGCCGACCTGGTCCGCTCCGGCGTGCAGAACCTCCCCACCGGCCAGCATGAGGCCGCGGCGGCCATCGGGCTGCGCCACCACCAGGCGTTGATCCAGGTGCTGCTGCCGCAGGCGCTGCTGGCCATGCTCCCGGCGCTCATCGCGCAGTTGGTGGTCGCCCTGAAGGACTCCGCCCTGGGTTACATCATCGGCTTTGCGGAGTTGCTGCGCGAGGCGAAACTCTTGGGTACCCCGCTCAACACCCTGCAGACCCTCACCGCCGCCGCTGTGATCTTCATCGCGATCAACTACGCGCTGGGACGGCTGGGCTTCGCACTGGCGCAGCGGATGCGCGGACGCACGTCGCGCCTGGAGGAGGAGGCTGCCGAGGACATCCCGGTGAACGTGCCGTCGATCTCCGCCGAGCAGATGTTGCTGCCGGTCGACGCGGACGGCTACACCGAGGAGCATCTGCGCCACGAGCCGGCCCGCTGGACCGACTACCGTTGACACCTCGCCGCCACCGGGCCCGGACGACGGGCATGGCAGACTTGGGCGCATGGACTTCTCCAAGCAGCACACCTACGAGGCCGATGCGGCGCGCGTCTTCGCCATGCTGACCGATCCCGCGTTCCTGGAGGGCATGGCGTCGAACGACGGCGTGCTGGAGCACCAGGTGAGCGTCGACGGCGCCCATACGATCGTCCGAGCCGCGATTGCCGCGCCCGACATGGTCCGGCGGTTCGTCGGGCCGCAGATGCAGGTCAGGATGGACACCGACTGGACCGCGACGACGCCCCAGGGTGGCCACACCGGCCCGCTGACCGTATCCGTGGCGAAGATGCCCGCGAAGCTGACCGCCACCGCCACGATCACGCCCGACGGACCCCGGGCGGTCGTCTCCTACGCGGGCGAGTTCTCGGTCGGCATTCCCGTCGTCGGACGCAAGCTGGAGCAGATGGCCGCCCCGTACATCACGTTCATGCTCGACGCCCAGTGGATGGCCGGGCAGGCGTGGCTGAAGGAGCATCCCGCCGCGTAGCCGCAGGCGGACCGGCGCTGGGGCACGGTGGCGCACCAGTTATCCACAGATTGGGGACGCAGGTCCTTCACCGGCGCGTTCAGCCCTCAGACTGGTGGTATGAGCACTGTCCTGCACTGGGAGTTCCCCACCATCGCCCTGCCGCGCGCGCTGCGCGATCCGCTCCAGCATCCGCGGCCACGCCCTCGTCCCGGAGAGGGGACGCTCCGCCGTGCCACCGGCGCACCCTCTGCGCAAGACTCCCGCGGACGTGCCGTGGTGGACGCGTTGGCTCAGGCGTTACTCGAGGTTCTCACGGGACGTCGCGCCGCGGCCCAGCTCGCCCGGTGGGTCAGCCAGGAGAGTCTCGATGCGCTCGGCGCCATCGCCCGCGTGAACGGCTGGCGGCGCGTCCGGATCCGCTCGACCCGCGCCACCCAGGCGGCCGACGGTGCCGTCTGGGGCCGGATCACGCTGGACTGCGACGGGCATCCGGTGATCGCCACGCTCGCGCTGCAGGTCTTCCCGGACCGCTGGCGGTGCACACACCTGGACCTGATCCTGCCGGGCAGCCACCTGCAGACCGACGAGCTTGACTGAGGCGCTGCCGTCCTCAGTTGCCCTTGACGTTCACGAGCTGGTGCAGCTCGTCGACGATCTCGACCAGGTCGGCCGAGTCCTGCATCACGGTTTCCACGTCCTTGTACGCGCCGGGCGACTCGTCCACCAGCTCCTCGGCGTCCCGGTACTCGATCCCGGCCATAGCGGTGCGCAGGTCGTCCTGCGTGAACCGCTGGCGCGCCTTCGCCCGGCTCATCGCCCGGCCCGCCCCGTGGGGCGCCGAGAAGATCGATGCCCGGTTTCCCAGGCCCCGCACGACGTACGAGGCCGAACCCATGGAACCGGGGATGAGGCCTGCGACGCCCTGGTGGGCGTCGATCGCACCCTTCCGGGACACGATCACCCGGCGGTCGCCGAACATCTCGACCGCGGTGTAGTTGTGGTGGCAGTTGATGCGCTCGATCTCCAGGGGCGGCCGGCCCATCCAGTCGGCGACACAGGCGATCACGCGCTCCATCATCTCCTCACGGTTCGCCCGGGCGAAGTCCTGCGCCCAGTGGAGCTCCCGCATGTACGCGTCGAACTCGGGCGTGCCCGTGACCAGGTATGCCAGATCCGGGTCTTCCAGCGTGATCCAGAAGCGCTCCATCACCTCGCGTGCCACCTTGATGTGGTGGCTGGCGATCCGGTTGCCCACACCCCGCGAACCCGAGTGCAGGAACAGCCAGACACCCCCCGCCCGGTCCCGCGACACCTCGATGAAGTGGTTCCCGCTGCCCAGGCTGCCGAGCTGGTACTCCCAGTACCCGTCGTACGACTCCGGGGAGAACCGGCGTTCCTGCGCCACGGCGCGCAGCGCTGCGATCCGACGCCCGGCGCTCTCGGTGATCGTCTCGTTGTACTGGGCGAGCGAGGCCGGCACGGTGGCCTCGATCGACTCCCGGAGCCCGGCGAGGTCGTCCCGCAGCTCGTCCACCGTGAGGCCCGTGCGCACGGCCATCATGCCGCAGCCGATGTCCACCCCGACCGCCGCCGGGATGACCGCGCCGAGCGTCGGGATCACGCTCCCGACCGTCGCCCCCTTGCCCACGTGCGCGTCGGGCATGAGCGCCACGTGCGGCCAGACGAACGGCAGCCGGGCGGTCCGGGCCGCCTGGTCGAGCGTGTCCGGCTCGATGATCGACGCCCACGACAGCAGCTTCTCGCTGATCCGCTGCACCATTGCCCCGTCTTTCTCATTCCCGCCTGACGGCCGGGCCGGCCGCCTAGGCGGCCGACGCGCGGCCGTGGCAGCTCTTGAACTTCTTGCCGGAACCGCACGGGCACGGCTGGTTCCGCCCGACGCCCTCGTAGGTCCCCTTGCCGGAGGGCGCGGCGGGTTTCTTCGCCGGCCCGCCCGCCTGGGCCGTGGCTGCGGTCGCGACGGAGGCGGCCTCCCCCGCGTGCTCGGCGGGGCCGCTGTACGACATGGCCCGCTCCAACGGACGCCGCACGAGGGGCTGCCGAGCAACCTCGTCCAGAAGCGTCGGCCGGTGCGGTTCCTCGGCGGGCTGGGCCGGCGCCGCCGCGGTCTTCTTCTTGCCCACCTTGGGCTTCGTCACCCGCGCATCGGGCAGACCCGTCGTGGAGGCCTCGGCCGGGGCCTGGCGCGGTGCGGTGAGCACGGCCGGCGCCTCCCCACCCAGCTCGTCCAGGTCGAGCGGCGAATCGCCCGGGCCCGACAGCAGGTTCACCTCCGGTTGCGGCCGGTGAACCTGCACCTGCGCGTTGAACAGGAAACTGACGACGTCCTCCTTGAACGACTGCTGCATCGCGTCGAACATCAGGGCACCCTCGCGCTTGTACTCGACGAGCGGATCCCGCTGGGCCATCGCTCGCAGCCCGATGCCCTCGCGCAGGTAGTCCATCTCGTACAGGTGCTCGCGCCACTTGCGGTCCATCACCGTGAGCCACACCTGGCGCTCGAACTCGCGCATGTTCTCCTCGCCGAGCTCTTCCTCACGTGCGGCGTACACCTCGTGGGCGTCCTCGGTGAACGCCTCGACCATCTCCTCAGGATGCTGGACGTCCACGAAATCGTGCTCGTTGAGCCTCGTCGGGAACACCTGGCGCATCTGGGCCCACAGGGCGTCCAAGTCCCAGTCGTCGGCGAAGCCGGTCGTCTCGGCGTGCACCGCGCCCTCGATCACCTCGTCGATCGACCGGTGCAGTTGCTCGGACACGTCGGCCCCCTCCAGCACCTTGCGCCGGTCGCCGTACACGGCGTGCCGCTGGCGGTTCATCACGTCGTCGTACTTCAGCACGTTCTTGCGCATCTCGAAGTTCTGGGCCTCGACCTGCTTCTGGGCGCTCTCGATCGCGTTGGACACCATGCGCTGCTCGATCGGCACGTCGTCGGGCAGGTTCAGCGTCAGCATCACGCGCTCCACCACGTCGGCCTTGAACAGCCGCATCAGGTCGTCCTCCAGCGACAGGTAGAAGCGGCTCTTGCCGGGATCGCCCTGGCGGCCGGACCGGCCGCGAAGCTGGTTGTCGATGCGGCGCGACTCGTGGCGTTCCGATCCGATCACGTACAGGCCGCCCGCCTCGACGACCTCCTGGTGCTCGTCGGCGACCTGTGCCTCCAGTTCGGCGAGCGTCGCGGGCCACTCCGCCTCGTACTCCTCCCGGTTCTCCACCGGGTCGAGGCCGCGCTCCCGCAGCAGCAGATCGGTCAGGAACTCCGAGTTGCCGCCGAGCATGATGTCGGTGCCACGCCCGGCCATGTTCGTCGCCACCGTGACCGCGCCCTTGCGCCCTGCCTGGGCGATGATCGCCGCCTCGCGCTCGTGCTGCTTCGCATTCAGCACCTGGTGCGGCACGCCAGCCCGCTTCAGCCGGCGGCTCAGCAACTCGCTCTTGGCGACGGACGCCGTGCCGAGCAGGATCGGCTGCCCGGCCTCGTGCCGCTCGACCACGTCGGCGATCACGGCGTCGAACTTGGCGTCCTCCGTGCGGTAGATCAGGTCGGTCTCGTCGGCACGGATCATCGGCATGTTCGTCGGGATCACGATCACGCCCAGCCCGTAGATCTTCTGGAGTTCGCTCTCCTCGGTCTTTGCGGTGCCCGTCATGCCGGCGAGCTTGTCGTACATCCGGAAGTAGTTCTGGAGGGTGATCGTGGCGAGCGTCTGATACTCGTCCTTGATCTCGACGCCCTCCTTCGCCTCCAGCGCCTGGTGCAGGCCCTCGTTGTAGCGCCGGCCGATCAGCGTGCGGCCCGTGTGCTCATCGACGATGAGCACCTCGCCGTCGAGCACGACGTAGTCCTTGTCGCGCTTGAACAGTTCCTTCGCACGGATCGCGTTGTTCAGGTAGCCGATCAGGGGCGTGTTCGAGCTCTCGTACAGGTTGTCGATGCCGAGCCGGTCTTCGACGGCGGCGATACCGGGAGCCAGCACGTTGATCGTGCGCTTCTTCTCGTCGACCTCGTAGTCCTTGTCGCGGACCAGGCGGCCCACCAGGCGCGCGAACTCCGGGTACCAGCCCTTGTTCTCCTCGGCCGGGCCGGAGATGATCAGCGGCGTCCGGGCCTCGTCGATGAGGATCGAGTCGACCTCGTCCACGATGGCGTAGTGGTGGCCGCGCTGCACACAGGCGTCCAGCGACAGGGCCATGTTGTCCCGCAGGTAGTCGAAGCCGAACTCGTTGTTCGTGCCGTACGTGATGTCCGCACCGTACGCCTTCTTCCGCTCGGCCGGGCTCATCTGGGACAGGATCACGCCCACGTCCAAGCCGAGGAAGTGCTGCACACGACCCATCTGCTCGCTTTGGTATCGGGCCAGGTAGTCGTTCACCGTGACGATGTGCACGCCCTGCCCGTCGAGCGCGTTCAGGTAGGACGGCATCAGCGCGACGATCGTCTTGCCCTCGCCGGTCTTCATCTCGGCGATGTTGCCCTCGTGCAGCGCCTGGGCGCCCATCATCTGCACATCGAACGGCCGCTTGGCGAGCACGCGGCGGCACGCCTCGCGCATCGTCGCGAACGCCTCCGGCAGCAGGGCGTCGAGCGACTCACCGTTGTCGAGTCGCTGCCGGAAGTCGCCGGTCTGGGAGCGCAGCTCCTCGTCGCTCATCGCCACGAAGTCGTCCTCGATGCTGTTGATCAGCGTCGCGGTCTTCTCCAGACGCTTCAGGACGCGGCCCTCGCCAATGCTCAGCATCCGATCGATGAGACTCACGAGCCCGCTCCTTCGATGTCGTGACCGGGATCACGACACTTCGCCGCGCCCGGGCTGCGCGCACATGAGCCCGCAGACTGCCGCTCAGTCTACCGGCTGGACGGACGTGGGCGGGCACGGCCCGGCCGGTGGGGGCCGGGCCCCGACCGGTGACCGCCGCGTGCTCAGTTCGGCGAAATGCACTCGATGAGCGACACCTTCATCCACCCGCCCCCCAGCGACGACTCGTCGGTCCACGACGCGCCGTCCCCCTTGCCGAACTGCTCTCCGGCATCGGCCGGCCCCGTGGCCCACTCATAGCGGGCGGCGTGGGCCTGTCGCTGGCTGAGCACCACGGCATACTTCCTGCCAGCCGCCAACCCGTGGCCGAACCAGTCCTCATCGAAGAACAACGCAAGGTCCACGACGGTCCAGTCGGTCGTGATCCGGCTGGACGGCACGACGGCGGTACTGCGGGGCAGTCCGGTCGGGCGGTTGTTTTCCGTCCTGTACAGTTCGGCGATCAGGTCGCCTTGGTCCGAACCGAAAGCTTTCCTCACCTTCACCTGGAGGCCGTTCACACTGTAGCCGTTATAGGAGGGCTGCCCCGGTGTGGTGAACGTCTGGAAGCGCTTGACCTCGTTCGTGCTGTTGCCGAAACCGTAGCCGCCGGGCGAGGCGTGGGAAAGGTCGATCGTGATGTCGGCCTGTGAGATCCACACGCGCGTCCATCCGGCGCCGAGCCCCGACTCGTCGACCCACACCCGGCCGTCCCCCTTGCCAAACACGCAACGGGCACGCACCGCGCCCACGCCCCACTCGTAGCGGGCCGGCGCCGGCGTGCGCTGGCTCAGCACCAGGGCGTACGTCCCCGCGGACAGCGCAGCCGACTTGAGCGGCGCGTGCACGACCGCCCAGTCGGTCCCGATCTGGCCGGCCAGGATCGTGCCGGACGCCAGACACGCACCCCAGGGTGCCACCGGTGTCATCGCGGCCAAACCGGGCTTCACCTCCAAACCACCGATCGTGCTCCCCAGACCATGGGTCTTGCCCCCCACACCCTCCAATCCGTGCGCGATACGTCCGCCCCGGGCGGCGAAGAGCTGGGCCACGACGTCGCTTTGCCCCGACCCGTTGAACTTCCGCAGCATCAGGTCCACGCCGAGCACGGTCGACGGTTGAGACAGGGTGAACGTCTGGTAGCGCTCGATCTCATTGGTCACATCTCCGAACCCGTTACCGTGGACCGCGGGAGGCGTGACATCCACCGTCGCGGGATACAGGGGCGGTCTCAGCCACACCTTGAGCCACCCGTCCCCGACGCTGGACTCGTCGGTCCAGGATGAGCCGTTGCCCTTGCCGAAGAATGTCGTCCGGCTCACCGGACCGACCGCCCATTCGTAGGGCGAGGAGCCTGGCGTCCGCTGGCCGACGACGATGGCGTACTCCTGCTCGAACGCGAGCGCCGGGTAGCGCAGAGGCGCATTCACGACGGTCCACCCGGAACCGATCGACCCGCTGGGTATCGCGGCAGTCGCGAGTGGACTCCCCGCCGGCTTGTGCGCACTGCAGGCGTACAGCTCGACCACGACATCGCTTTGCGTCGTTCCCTGGATCTTCCTGAGCTTGAGGTCGACTCCCACGACCGGCTGATCTCCCCGGGCGAGGAACGTCTGGTACCGCTTCACCTGATCCTGGGCCTGGCCGACGGTGCACCCCGACGTGCCCGAGTGCGTCACGTCGATCGCATTGTCCGCGTCGATGATGTCGATCGCCAGCCAACCGTTGCCAAGGCCCGACTCGTCGACCCAGCCTTTCCCGTTCCACTTCCCGAAGCGAAGATTGTCGTACACGGGCGCCACGGCCCACTCGAACCGCTGGTTGTTCTTCGGATCGGGGTAGGACATCGTTCCGAGGACGATCGCATACACGGCGCCGGGCACCAGGCCGGAGGCGCTCAGCGGTGTCCACGCCACATCGAACGTCGTACCGATCGCCCCAAAGAGCATCGACGCCAGCGGCGCACCGGTTGGTAAGCCGTTGCTCGTCGCATACAGTTCGACATGAGGTCCGCCGTAGGGCGAGCCGGCAATCCGACGGAGCTTGGCCTGGATCCCGCTGATCCCGGTGCAGTGCGCCGGTGCGATGAAGGTCTGAAACCGCTTGATCTCATCCGTCGACATCCCGACGGCGTTGCCGAAGCCGAAGCCTCCCGCGCCGGTGTGGATGATGTCGACCGAACCGTTTTCTGGCATGTACATGAGTAGTCTTCTTTCTGTTGGTCGCTTGTCGGAATGGTCCAGAACAATGAGCACTCCGCGCGTCCTGCGGACACCCGTCATCGAGTCCCCGCACCGACGCGCGAACACGAATCGAGCGCGCTCAGGGCGCGCCCGAACGTTGCGACGACCGTGCAACCGGGTCCGCGGTCACTGGATGCCCGCCTCGGAGTCCGTCTCGACGCTGTGACGTGCGGGCTCGTGACGCGAACATGGGGCGAAACCGGGCTGTCGACCAGATGGTACGTCAGGGCTCGGCTCACGGGGCCACCCCAAGGCGCGGCGCCGCACAGGCGAGGAACGTCCCGGTGCCTGGACGAGCCGGCCACCCTGCCTGAGGTCATCCGCCCGGCACGCCTCGCAAGGTGGCCGCCAGATCTCCTCGGGGCTCGACCCGAACGGCACCAAGACCGAGCCAGCCGGCCAGCCGGGCCAGCTCGCCGGCCAGGCCCGCGCACACCACGCCGTCGGGCAGCCGGCAGGACGGTTCGCGCCACGCCGCCTTGACCAGCAGCGTCCCATTGGCGCGGTCCGCCTTGAGATCGACGCGGGCGGCGAACGTGTCCCCCGCCAGATACAGGTAGACGTAGTAGCCCCACCGCCGCTTGGCAGGCGGCGTGTAGATCTCGATGCGATAGTCCACACCGAACAGCTCCGCCAGCCGCGCCCGCGTGAACACCAGCGAGTCGAACGGGCTGACCAGGCAGGACGCGTCCGCCCGGCGCGGGACTCGCGCCTCGGGGGCCATCCAGGCGGGCTGCCGCCACCCCTCCACGGTGACCGGCACGGCCTGGCCATCACGCTCCAGACCCGACAGCGCGGCGGTCACCTCGACCGGACGCAACCGGAAGTAGTCGGCCAGGTGCGCCACGGAGGCCACGCCCAGCCCCGCCAAGGCGCGCCGCACCAGCGCCCGGTGCGCCGCGTCCCGGTCCAGTGCCGTTCGGGCGAACACCGCAGGCGGGATGACCCTCGCCGGCAGGTCGTACACACGCTCGAACTGCGTGTTCCGGCCGGCGCAGGCGACCTCCCCTGCGTAGAACAGCCACTCCAGGGCCGTCTTGGCATCCGACCAATTCCACCCCCAATGCGTCCGCTCGCGCGGCGCCGGAGACTCGAGACGGCGTGCCGTGAGGGGCCCGCGGTCGGCCACGGCCGCCAGGACCTCTCCCACCAGGTGCGGCTGGTCGCGTCGGATCGCCCGCATGCGGCCCCAGGCGTGGTTCTCGGCATCAGCCATCTTCCAGCGCCACGCCGGATACAGGTCCACGTCGATCAGCGACGCCTCGTGGCCCCAGTACTCGAACAGGCGTCGCGGCGGGGTGGCGGCGGCGCGCTCCAGCAGGCCGGTGTCGTACGGCCCGAGCCGCGTGAACAACGGCATGAGGTGCGCCCGGGCCACCACGTTGACCGTGTCGATCTGGAACAGTCCCACCCGGTCGACGACCCGCTGCACGGCGCCCACGGTTCCGGCGCCGCGCATGCCCCCGATCCCCTGCGCGGCCAAGGCGGCACGACGCGCCTCGGCCAGGCTGAGCACCCTCACGTCGGCCAGCCTGCCACGACCCGGGACTACGGCGCGACGTTCAGGTGGATGACACCGTAGTCGTAGGCCTTGCGGCGGTAGACGACGCTGGGGGCCCGCGTGGTCGCGTCCACGTACAGGAAGAAGTCGTGACCGACCAGCTCCATCTCGTCCAGGGCCTGCGCCAGCGTCAGCGGCGTCGCCTCGAACACCTTCTCCCGGACGACCAGCGGCCCGTCGCCGGCCACCTCCAGCCCCGCCACGGTCCGCACGGGCACGGCGGGCGCCGCCTCCTCGACCGGCACCGGTGCGGCCGGCAGCGCGGACAGATCCATGTCGGCGGTCCGCAACCCCCGGCGGGACTTGCGGCGGTCGGCGGCCTTGCGCAGCTGGATGTCCAGCTTGTCCAGGGCCGCCTCGAACGCGATCAGCTTGTCGTCGGCGCTGCCCGTGCCGCGCACGACTGGACCCTTGCCACGCAGCGTGACCTCGCAGAGCGTCCCCGCGCCCTTGCCCTCACCAGCGGTGAACTCAACCTCGGCGCGCATTGCCCTGCCGCCGATCTTGCCGATGGCATCCGTGAGACGCGCCGCGACATCGTCGCGCACCGCCTGGCTGACCGTACACCGCCGAGCAGAGATCGTGATGTCCATGATGGCTCCTTCCGCTGGGGGCCCGCGAAGACCCGCGTGCCGTGATGCCACCAGACTAGCCGCCAAACCGGTGCTCAGGCATGCAAGCGCAGGGCCCGTCGGCGAGACCCGAAGCCGCCGGCGTGGGCGTCCCAGCGTCCCGGCACGTCCGCCCCGCACGCGCGGCAGCGCCCGTCGGGCGTCACCCCGTACGCGACGATGTCGTAGCCGTCCCGCTCGATGAGCCGGGCGCCGCAGCCGGGACAGCGCGTCGTCGCGCCGTCCCGATCGACGACGTTGCCCGTGTAGACGAAGCGCAAACCGGCGGCCAGCCCGATCCAGCGGGCGCGACGCAGGGTCGCCAGCGGGGTCCGGGGCACGTCCCGCATCCGGTTGTCGGGGTGGAACGCCGTCACGTGCCACGGCACGTCCGGCCCCAGCTCGGTGACGAGCCAGGCGGCCAGGGCGCCCAACTCGGCGTCGGAATCGTTGTACCCGGGGATGACCAGCGTGGTCACCTCCACCCAGCAGGAGGTCTCGCGCGCGAGGTAGCGCAGGGTGTCGAGCACCACCTCGAGGCGGCCGCCGCAGACGCGGTGGTAGAACGACGCGTCGAAGCTCTTCAGATCGACGTTCGCGGCATCCATGCCGGCGAAGAAGTCGGCGCGGGGCTCCTGATTGATGGACCCCGCGGTGACGGCGATGTTCAGGAGGCCCGCCGCGTGAACGGCCGCTGCCACGTCGATCGCGTACTCGGCGAACACGATGGGGTCGTTGTACGTGTAGGCGACGCCCCGGCACCCCGCGCGGACGGCCGCCTCGGCGATGTGCTCCGGTCCGGCTGAATCGGTCAGCGCGTCGAAGCTGCGGGCGGTCGAGATCTCCCAGTTCTGGCAGAACCGGCA
>JGI20166J26741_11657919_pt1 | contig 11180 bp, 7 predicted proteins | sample TergutCu122P5_FD_26741 | JGI IMG/M metagenome (IMG submission 26741) | reverse complement strand
CTTGCCCAGGATGCAGCTTACCAGAGCTATACCAGTCGACTGACTGAGCTCTGGTCTCTGCCCAAACCGGCCCAAGGGCTGAATACCTATAATAATAATAGTGTAGTGTAATAAAGGTGTATTAACAGTTTGGTGCCAAAAGTAAGTGTTCACTGTCCTCTGCAAAAGACCCAGACTGAAATGGCCACTCATGACTTTTCATGTTCTTGACCAGCAACTAGGTGACGTGTGGTTTTCTGAGTACCATACTGCATATGGATTAAAGTTGTCTTTTGGCATCAAAGGGTTAATAGTCTGATGACAGGATGTGACTGTGCAGTAAGAATCACATTCAGGTTTACCTTATTTGTACCTGTAATAGGGGTTTTCTGAAGTAGAAAACAGTTCTTCATATGCACATTAAAACTACCAACTTTTTTTCTTAACCAACTGTGCTTTCAGTTGCCTCTTCCATGCCACAGATGTAGTGGCGAACACCTAAATGTGTTAGGATGCACCTTAATATGTCATATCCAAGACTGAGTATGCATTAAAGAGTCTCTGATTGTGACTGAAATTTCTGTTTCCACTACTACTATAATTGATGTGCATATACTTCTGTTTCCTCCAAGCATTGTATTATGTATGACTTTTAAAATTAATTAAATAAAGGGCTTCAAAGTTCTGGAATATGCCACTTCATGTAGCAGAAAAAGTGTGTCCTCAGTACATTGCCATGGAAGCCTAAAAACATGTCAGGCAGCAGGTGGCATTAGGTTGTGTGTACTATAATTAGTTATTAGCTGGACATATGGTTTGCCACGAAGGTAACATATTTGGAGATTCGCTGGAACTATATGAGTTCACATACAGTCTGTCATTTTGTGTAGTGGTTGAGGAAAAGGCCTCCTAAAACCATGGAGTGACCTCATGAATGCACTGACTGACTGACTGCTTGCTGTCACACTATCATAGCTTAATAGGCATGGCATGTTGGAGAATAATACAGTAACATCATCATTTTGAGTGGTAGATGAAATATTGTTAGATGAACAAGAAGAGTACATTATGTTCTGAGTGTTTGTTTTTTATTGTAGGTTCTATTTGGTGTTTGAGAAAGTGAATGGTGGTCCCCTCCTCACCCGCCTCCAGGAACAAATCCACTTCACTGAGAGAGAAGCAAGTCAGATTATACGGGATCTTGCTAGTGCACTACAGTTCCTGCATGTCAAGGGTGAGTTCATCAGGTTAAGGCTATGTTTTGTGGCTTCCTGTGGTGCTATTGAAGACCCACTGGCTAACAGGTCACACCAAACTGGTAAATTTCTGGATAAAATGAATTTATGTTGTTATATTACAGTATTCATACTGGAAATACTAAAGAATTGTATTCAAGCAATAAATCATACCTACAAACTTGTCACATGAAACTGCTTGGTCTCCTATCCTCTTCTACTTTTAATCAAATTTTTTCCCCCCTCCACTTTTTCAGGTATTGCTCACAGGGATCTGAAGCCAGAGAATATTCTTTGTGTTTACCCTGACAAACTGAGTCCAGTGAAAATTTGTGACTTTGACCTGAGCTCAGGGATTAAGTTCAACCCAAACCTGGCTTCTTCCCCCCTCTCAACACCACAGCTGCTCACACCGGTAGGTTGACTGTGCAAACTTGTTTATATGTTACACACCGCTGGGTTTCCACAAATTACCAGTGGCATCTAAGGAGTAATTTATTGTCGTGGAAATATATGTTGGTAATCATACGAGAGGGTGCTGCTAAGTCCTTAGCCCGACCAGGAAGGAAACAAGCTACAGCAACCAAACTCGGGATTTATTCAACATGCTCCCCACGAAGCTCAGTACACTTCTTAGCCCATTGCTCTAACTTTTGCAAGCCACACAAAAAAAATTCAGAAGGTTGTCCATCCAACCAGGTCTCCATGGCAGCACTGACCTCCGCGTCGGACGAAAAATAGCGACCTTTCAATTTTTTTTTTCAGTCCAGGGAACAGGTGGTAGTCTGACGGGGTCAGATTCAGAGAATAGGGTGGGTGATCAAGACACTGGAAGCCCAGGTAGGCCAGTTTCTTCTGGGTTGCAAGTTCCCGGTGGGCTGGGGCACTGTGCAAGAACAAGACCCCCTTGGTGACCTTCCCATGGCATTTTTCCTTCAAAATGTCCTTCAATTGCACCAACAGAGATGAGTAATACTCCGCGTTGATAGTTGGCCGTTTGGAAGATAATCAATGAGGAGGATGCCGTCTTAATCCCAAAAAATCGAGATGAGAATTTTTCCAGCGGATTTTTGCACTCGGAATTTTTTGGGGCAGGGTCAGAAGCTATGCCATCACTCCATTGATTGTTGCTTTGTCTCCGGGTCATAGTGATATAACCAGGTTTTGTCCATGGTCTCCAATCGCGACAGGAAATCATTTGGATCGTGCTGAAAAAATTCCAAAAGTTGCTCAGACACCTGGCACCGTTGACGTTTTTGATATGCATTCAGGCATTTCAGGACCCACTTTGCGGAGAGCTTCCACATGTCCAAATCTTAATGAATGATGGACACAATCTGCTCACGTGAGATTCCCAGTTGCTCAGCTATTGATATAGCTGAAATCCAGCGGTCTTCCAAGATTAGCTCATGAATTTGATCAATAATCTCCTTGGTGGTCACTGTTTTTTTAAGTCGTCCAGGATGAGGTGCGTCTCGTCGTCGAAATCGCGTGCGTTGCCTGACATGCTTCCTTTCAGCCTCTGTAACAAGAAAAGACTTGCAATTCAACACATGACCGGACCCCTCTTTCCAACAACACTATCGATTCCATCCTACGACATCGGGAAGTAGGTCGGGCTAAGGCCTTATCAGCACCCCCTCGTACTACAGAAGTACATTAGAGACCGGTTTGATGTCAGGTACAGATCAGTTTCACAGTGCAGGGAAGGTTGGAAAGGATTTAGTTACTGATTACCAGAGTCAGTGTCTGTATATAGTGTATGCATTTATAGCCTTATGCATTAAGTCTTGATTGTTAATCAGATTATTATTTGGTGTAGTCTCATGTCATTTGTTTATTTTTAATGATGAACTGAAAAGAGCAAGAAAGGGAATTGACACATCAATTTATTAGGCCTGTTGGTTGGTTGACACATCAGTTCATTCACTCCATTTGTTTATTCATTCCATTCAGTGGTGATTTTTTTGTATTTAATATTGCATTACCGTTCTGTACATTTCGTAGTTTCAGAACATTGGATGACTGTGATCAGTTGCATCATATCAAAGGCAGTATTCTTACCTAGTTTGAGATGCTTTTGCAGCATTAACCTTAATGAGGACAACCGCAAAGAAATTTAGTATAACAACTATTGAGGCAAGATGTGCAGCAGTACATGTATCTATCTTTTATGAATTTCAGGTTGGAAGTGCAGAGTTCATGGCTCCTGAAGTTGTGGAGGCTTTTGTTGGTGAATCTAACTCGTATGATAAGCGGTGTGATCTCTGGTCACTGGGAGTGATTATGTATATCTTGCTGTGTGGCTACCCACCTTTCTATGGGAACTGTGGGTCTGACTGTGGTTGGGAGAGAGGAGAAAACTGTCAAGCATGTCAGGTAATAACGGTGGTTATAGTATATTGAAATAATGGAAATGATTATCATTTGTTAGTGAGCTCATTAACATGCTGACAAGATACAGTAATGTGATTAGCTGGTGGCTGTTGTGTGTGAATTGCTTCTTACCTAGTGGTGCTGTAATGTATACTGAGTTGTATCACCACCTCGTGTTTCAGTAATACTATCTACAAGTTGGTTCTTCCAGTTTTATCTTTTAATTTAACATACACTTGTGTGCAGCAGTGTATGTAAGTGCCTTTATTCACCACTGTGTTGAGTTGCATATTTCGGTACTGATCTGATTTTGGTATGATCTAACGGCGCAAACAGTTAACAAGGCACCATTTTATCTGTTAGCAAACTCATTGGATCGGGCTCACTGATGTACATCATAATTCAGTTTTGCATGCAGTTGTTCACTGTTCTAAAGTTATGGCTGTCACTGTATAAATGATTAATAATACCTGTCAATTTGTTGTACCATACTGGATTGTTGATATTTGAGACCAGGGATGGTAAGTGAAGAGTTCAGAACATTCACGTGTTACATGCTTTAACAGGACCTGTTGTTCACAAGCATCCAAGAAGGTTGTTATGATTTTCCTGACCGTGAATGGGCAGATGTCTCCGAAGAAGCCAAGGATCTAATCCGTTCATTGCTTGTGAAGGAAGCAAGCCGCCGTCTGTCTGCAGAGTGCGTGCTAACTCACCCCTGGATGTCTCCAAACTCATCTGGTGCCAATCTTACAGCACGACCTCTTGTTACTCCTCACATCATCAGGAGGTAGGCTGTTAATCATGTAGATAACTGTAAGTAGTGTGGCATACTCCATTGTGCCACCGAGCTGAATGCACAGTCTTCCACATAGGTTGCACTAATGTTAACAGAATTCATGAATAAAATAATGCCTTGTAAAATACTATTGTGACCAACACAGGTGCTGCAACAGTGGCTTTTGCATTTTGAATTTGTAGTAGTTGGGGGGGGGTTTATTGTTTCACTGTGCATTTTAATTCACTGAATCTTACATACCAACTAATGCATTCTATACACAATAATATATTAGTCTAAAATGTTAATATTAAAACACTTAAAAACACTCCGTGTTTCAGTCATTATTCAGATCATCTTCAGGGAGCTCGTAGGTTCCTTGTTAAAGTCACTGAATTTAAAAGGTCGATTGTGGTGATGCGGCAACATAACGTTTGATGTGCATGCGTGGCGTTCTGTTTGGGGAGGTATGGTAGACTGGCCAGTCCAATTGTAAAATTGCATTGCACCTAAAGGTTGATGTGGATTTTAGCCTGTGGTCACAGTGTGAGTAGTGCTGTTACTAAGAACCATTAATATATTTGACAAAACGTACAGTTTCAGATGAGTTGGGTTTTATTCTGCAGGAACAATAGCGCTCGTGAGTTGTCTGCATTTGCAGAAAGTGCCATGGCTGTGAATCGTGTTGTGTTGCAACACTTCAGCATGAACCTCGAGCTTGGAACTACCCAGAATCCGTCACTGCTCGAGCCCCCTACAGTCCTGGAGCCACATTTACATAATGGAGATGGTAAAGGTATGGCTGTGTTTGGTCTTTCTCCTCCAAGTGAGTCACGGTTAATCCAGCGTCGCAAAGCTCAAAGCCTAACAAAAAAATATGACTGCAATGAGTTGTTAAAAGTGGAGGTTAAAGATATGTTGGACAGCCACATCACAACCAGTACCACCAATAAAATGGATTCTGCAGCATCTGCTACCACAAACCTAGAAGGTAAAAGGATCGCAAATCTCTTCGTTGTTGCTTCCTCACCAACTTCTACTCCAGCGCCTGTAGTTGTGGTGGCATCTCCTAGTGGCTGAACCAGGAAATGAACTTCTGCCAGTGTGCGTACCTGATTTATTAATTATAATTTTTTCACAATTCATGTTTTTATTGCAAAAACTATTAAATGTAAGTGCCAGACTGAGATTTTAGGGGATTCTCTGTCTCTCTAGGTAAGGTGGGCTCTGTGCGATTGAGCACAGGTGAGTCTGGTGGCTTTTTTTCCTTTCTTTTTCTTTTTGTTGTACCAAGAGAACCTCCATGATTTGTTGGGTAGTAAATAAGACCGGAGAGAAAGACTGAATACTACTGGACACTGATATTCAGTATTTGAATCCCTTTGAAGCGCATGATCGTGAGCATCGGTTTTTGTAAAATTCGTGCAGTAAAAAATGGTGAGTTAATGCCAACCATTGTGTTTTCATATATTAATTTCTTATTTTGTTTTGTGAAGAAATCACTATTCTTGCAAAATAGGGTACTGAATATTTGCTTCACAGATTACATTAAAGCATTTGGAACTCTTCCTGTTTGATTGCTGTTGTTAATGGTAACAATAGCATTCTGTTTATCTCATCCCTTTCAGACACAGCATTGAAGTAATTTTCTTAAACTGATGAAACCGGTGCATTTGAAAGGGCTTGCTAGCTTCCCTCCTCTTGATTGTTAAGTCAATCTTGTGTTACATCAGGTATATTTTTGAAATGGGCTTAACCGCCTTGTTGTCCTAAAAGTTGTAGTGAAAGAGGAAGTTTGTGTGTGTGAGTGTGCGTGTGTGTGATGCAAATTTTCGTATGGGCTGCAACCAGTCAAAGACCTGGAAATTTAAAGTAAGCAGAGGGCTCTTAAAATACCGTATTTACCTATATGAGTGAGTATGTGATTCCAAACGGTATGCGTAAGGAGTACCAATAAAAGTATGCTGAATGTGTGGGTGTGTATGTTTCTTAGCCACATTTTAACACTTGCAAGTCCCAACAATATGTTATGTGGTGATAAAATCATGTTTTGTTTTTTATTGTGCAATTGTTTTTGTGTTCTGTGTCAGGTTTGTATTTTACACTTCAGGAAGAATGTATTTTTGTTGGTCCGTAATTAAAGATGTGTGCTTTTTATACTGTGGGGATCCAAATGCCATTCACAAAATTTTCATTGAATCTGCATCTGAAGAGGATGTGTTCAGAATTCAGAGGTCAAGCGCCACTTGTAATTATGAATGATGTTAACCATATGTCTTGTTATAGGTGTGTAAATACGGTATTTTGTGATTTTTTAGAGTAAATAATGTGGTAAATATTAAAACACTGTATAACTACTCAGGGCTTGTAATATACATTTCCCCCTCATCCAACTTGTTCTTTGTAATGGTGATTAAATAGGAGCTAATGCATTGTGTTTGCCATATTTTGCCATGATGGTGTATTAGTTTTCAAACTATGAAGGGTGAAAACATCAGCTAGTGAATTACAGTATGTGTTGGCTGTGAAGGTCCCTGTAATGAATAGGCTATGTGTCCAGTGTATGCATGAAGAGTTTGATTTTACAAACTTTATATGGCTTAACTTGGCAGTTACCATAAAATAACATGCAAAGATATTTGTATGAAAACTTATAGAAGAAACATGCTGCCTGAAATGGTCATTGTTGCCTTAAGTGGGTATGATGAATTATACAGGCATGACCTAAGGCTTGTATAGTGTGTGATGTTGCCTCATTAACAGCAGTTAGGTCATACATTATTCCTGTTAAGAATTATGTATGTTGAAACTTCCTCCATCTGGTGGGTGTTATATGTATTATTTTCTGCTGTGCTTTTCTGCAAGATCGTATCCTAATTGTATCATTCAAAATGTATTTTTAAGTCACTTACAAAAATTGGCAGTTAATTAACACACTGCCTTCACAAATTATTTTTTTTAATTCTCCATAGAATCTGTATAAGGTGTTTATTTCCCCATAATTTGTAGTCAGTCATGTATTAAGTTGTACCAAACATGGTAATTTTAGAACTCAGTATCAAAAACTGCATACCATTTACCAAATGTTCTGATAATTAAAAAAAAAATACTATAAATTAACCAGAGAACTTTACTTGAGAAGGAACATAACGACACAGACTCATGGCTCGAAATTTACAGTTACTTCTTTTGTAATGTATTCCGTGCGCACGCGCGCGTGTGTGTGTGTGTGTATACACACATGTATGTATGTGTGTGTGTGTGTGTGTGTATATATATATATATGGTCATTACTTTGTTTAGTCTGTCTAGTCTAATGAAATGTGTTTTGGGGGAACCAGAACATTGTCTTGATATGACCCAAGTTAACGTTAAATTGAGTCAAATGAGGGAATTTGTTTCCTTATTAAGACTTACATGTTTTCATTTTTGAAGGACATTGGCATCATGTATGTCAGAACAAGAATTTGTGTGATGCTGTGTGTAAAAATCTACAGATAGTTTTTTTTTTCTTCTGATACAAGTGTAAGTTTCTGTGTGAAAATAGGCGTGTGTGTGTGTGTGTGTGTGTGTGTGTGTGTGTGTGTGTGTGTGTACATGGTATTATGCAAAATATGCAGCAAGTGTTGAAAACCCCAGTGTATGGAAGAGTGTACAATTTGTTTTTCATCAAAGAAAGCATTTGAGTTGAATAATGAAGCAGTGTTGACAGCCTATTCTTGTGGAACATGCTGGATATACATTGCTTTGTTTGCAAATTTGAAAACTTCTTTAGGTACCAGAGTTTTCTTTCTGATTGAAATGCCAATTATACTGTTAGTTGAGAAAACAAAAAGAGACATATCAGGAATGATAACAGTGTAAACACCTTTGTGCACATTTTGGAAGGTGTATTTTCATAGTACAGTTCAAGGTGTTAGTGGTTATTGCAAGCAATATGAAGAAGAGACTGCTGATGACAGAAATGAGTGTTACAATGTAAGGCTGCCGTGTTGTACCTGAGCACCATCGGCCATAATGCCTGAAATTTGCAGAAAGTTACAAGTTTTGTTCCAGTATGTGAAGTTCCATATTGCATACTGGCGCAACATATTTTGATGACCTTGAAGGTGTTGCAGAAGGAAATAGACTGAAAATTTTGTGTTGTAGTAAGGTGTCATTCAAGGTTTGAGGCATTTCTATGAGAAATGTTAAACTGTGTGTGTACACTTTGTAAACATGTCACGTTATTTTTATATGACGAGACATTCCATCAAATTGACCAATTCTTGACGTGATTGGTACAGCCGTAATGTTGAGATGGTTGAAACAGCTGTTATTCCTAATGCTTCGAACCTCACTGGACTATGCTGTGAGAGTTTTGAAAGTATAAGTCAAGTATGTTTTAAGAATGATGGTAATGATCTTAACTAATTCTGATGTGATGTATGGGTTGTAAGTTCCAGGATTATGGTGTGACAGACAAGTGGAACAGTTTATTCAGTAGTTTAGATCGGATTCGTGGAAGAGAGATATTCTCATATGTTTGGAAGTTAAAGTCCTAGCATTTCTACAAAATGTATGAAGATGTTTGCTTTGGAGTTTAGCAGTTTTTACTGTCAATCTTAACTGTTTATCTTTTTGTGTGATAGTATCAGAGTTATTGAGGGTCATTTTGTATAAAACAGTCCAAAATGTGAGCTCTGATCCTTCATAATAATCTTGAATGATACCATACACTGGAACTCCATGTGAAATTCTTTTCTTCCAGGCTTCTTGCATAATTTGGGAGGTATAGTAACAAAAATTGATTTCTAAGATGTTATTTTGAAGATTAGTTTTGGTCACTCGCCATCATCTTCCAAGCAAGTGCTTTATTATGTTCTTAATTTTTGTTCCATAACTTTTATAAACTTAACATTACTGGTTAAACAAACACCGAATATAATATGGTGCTTTATTACCAAGAAGCACTGTATCTGTGATATTAAAACACGTATTGTAGAAAAAAAAAATCAGTAAATACAGCGAAAGTTGACTTCATATTTTGTGTTCCCATGCTGTTTTGTTACCATGTCCTGCACTTCTTTTTCGTTCCTTGGTTTCATTATGTATCCATCCATCTTTTTGAGTGGGTATGTTCTGTGATAATATATTAGATTCATTTAAAAAAATTGTTAATTTTATGTTGCAAGGACATGTGGCAGCAATTTTACTGTTGTCGTGAGGTGTAGTTTCTACCACCTGGTAGTTACCATTGATTCTCTTCAAACTTTGAACTGCTGTGATGAGACACACAGGCAGTTCACTGCCAGAAAAAACTGTTATAGTTGATGATGTGCACTTCTTTTTAAGCCATTATCCATGTCTTTCTAATCTCATGTTTTGGAGTGCTGAATAATCACAACTCATTATATGGGACAGTTCATTGAAGTAACGAGGAATGCTATACTTGGTGTGTAGTTACAAGGATGTACGAACTCGTAGATTAGGTGGTTGGTGAAGAAACTGTTGCTGGCACAGTTCTCTGCAAGTATTTTGGTTGTGCCCTGTCGTTTTTCATTTCTCCCGTGTCCCATAATGTATTCAGTGCATCTACCTTGCTCGCTGTTGAAGTAGTTGACAGCTTTGTTACATGAAACACCCCTCTCGCGCTGCCTGACCTGGCACAGAGGATCCGTAATTGTGAGAAACTACTCGTATCTCCACCCTCACTTGGCACTGCCTGTATGCATAAATTAAGTTTCGGTGGGAATGATTGTGTTGTATCAAACTTGGGCCGCCAGAAAGGTTAGAATAGTGATGGTTTTATGCTCTGAATGTCGCGGTTGAATAATTGTCCATATTCGGAATGTCAGCTTTGAAATCTCCCACCTGGAGGGAGGCAGGCCATTGCGACAGGCCGGGTTGTACGGATGAAGTCACGATGGCTTCCACATCTGTCCATTGCACTGTCGTATCAGTCATAGCTGTAGAATCAAGAGACTTGGAAGTGTCTAACCATAAGACGGCAGTATTTTGCGAGCCGCGTAAACAAGGTATGTTGTACGAGTTTTCATTCTGCGCTGCCTAATTAATCCGCGCCGTAATTCGCGACACGGACATGCTTTATTGTTATTGCTTTTTAATTTTGCTTTAGAATACGCCATTAACAAGACCAAAGATAATCGGGAAACGCAGTTGTGCTGGAGAGTGGACCGTGTCGTTGATTGCATGAAGTGTAGATGATGCAAAAACTACCTCTGATCTTAGTACGAGTACGTTGCTTGGCCTGAGAGGCAAACATGAAAAAAATTTGACGCTAAGACGCGAATGCTTGGTCACCTGAATGCAGAATTTGATCGTGATATGAAGAGAGCGGTAATAGGAAGAAGTGGCGAAGTCCAAGTATTTTGGAGAAACAATATCAAGGTGTTTCTCGCGAAATATAATACGGTATAGCGGATCTAATTTTCACGAAATTGGCCACTACTCAGCAGCGTTCTGTGCATGTACTTACGTTACGTCGAATTTTGCCGCAGTTGGACAATACATGTGGAGAGAGCGGATTTAAATTCGTTGACAACCATCAACGAAGTGTGGGTTTCACCGCAGTTGCAGCCACTTCATACACTTCGTGGATGTCTGCTGTACGAAAGCGTTTGCAAAGTGGAGTAAAAACACACACACACACACTACAGGAAACATTTCATTTTTCACGAACCTGCCATTTACTTGCTGGTATTGCGTGGATATTATACCGAATTTTATTCGAATCTGACGAAAAACGTAAAAAATCGCAAATCAAATTTTGTTTACGTCTTGAGTAAAGTGGGCTTTCACTGCAGCGAATT
>JGI20166J26741_11657808_pt1 | contig 11181 bp, 9 predicted proteins | sample TergutCu122P5_FD_26741 | JGI IMG/M metagenome (IMG submission 26741) | reverse complement strand
ACTTACTTACTTACTTACTTACTTACCTACTTACTTACCCACTTACTTACTTCTTGAGAAACAAACCTTTCCTCACCTATTCAAAAATTTACCTTCATTTTATGGAACCCGAATGTTCAGTTCCGCTTTTAAAATTGCCAGCCAATTGTCCCTGTCATGAACAGCTCAATCCAGTCCATACTCCCACATCCCACTTCCTGAAGATCATTCTTAATTTTTCCTCCCACCTACCCCTGTGTCTTCCAAGTGGACTCTTTCCCTCAGGTTTCCCCACCTAAACCCTGTACACACGTCTCCTCTCCCCCATGCGCGCTACATATCCCGCCCATCTCATTCTTCTGGATTTTATCAACCGAATAATATTTGGTGAGGATTAAAAAACCATTCAGTTCCTCATTATGTAGTTTTCTCCACTCCCCTGTTACCTCATCCCTGTTAGGTTCAAATATTCTTTTCAACGCCCTATTCTCAAATATCCTCAGCCTACGTTCCTCCCTCAATGTGGGCGACCATGTTTCATACCCATAAGAAGCACGCAAAATAAAAATTTTGTATATTTTAATCTTAGTATTTCTGGTTTGAAAACTGGAAGACAAAAAGTTATGCACCGAATAACAGCAAGCATTCCCTAACTTCAATCTGCTCTTAATTTATTCCTGAATAGAATTTTGATACGCTAAGTTTGTTCCCAAATATTTGAACTCTTCCACCCTTTCAGTGGAACTATTATCAATCTTCATACTTTGATTTCGTCCTGCGTTCTGTTCTCGAGACATAATCATGTACTTAGTTTTATCAGCATTCACTTCTAGCCCAGGCTCGTTACTAGCAACTACTACAGATTCTCTACTTTCCTTTACAGTATGTACGCTTCCCCCCAATTTATTAACATCATCAACATAAACCACAAGCTGATGTGTACCATTTAATTTCAAGCCATCTTGGTGTTCCTCATACTTCATAATGACATTTTCTAACGCAAAGTTCAAAAGCAATGACAATAAATTATCTACTTGTTACAAATCATTCTTAATAGGAAATATGTCAGTCAATTCTTGCCTACCCGTACTTTGCTATACGTTTCAGTCGGACACATTTATATTAGGTTTATCAGTTTCATGGGGATACCAAATTCAGTGATAATATTCTTATACAAATTCTCCCTCCTAACTGAATCATAAGCTTACTTGAAATCTATAAAGAACTGATACACTGCCTTGTTTTTTCTCATTTTTTCTCAAGTATTTGATGTGTAATGAATAATTGAGATAGCAGAATTTTATGTTTTGAAATTGTTGATAATTTTTGATTAATTTGTTGCAAACGAGTGTGGATAATTTTGGAGGAAGTGTACACATACTAGTCTCCCTTTGTTCTCTTTGTTGAGTGTGTGAAGAGCTTGTCAGCATGTAGGGTTGAGTTACGCCGTGCGAAACTTCCTCCAAGCCTACAACGCGTGGAAGCTGGTAGCTAGGCTGTGAGGCGGGGTTAGGCATTAGGCGAGGTGATAAAATACCCTGCAATATACGGCGGAGCTCTCTACTGTTCCGGCTTTTGTGTTTGTATAAAATGTGAGAAACGTGCTCACCTCAGTGCCACTAAGTGAATTTTATTCAGTGACAGTATATTTGCTTGGTGAAAATGTGGTGGTTATGTATTGCAGCAGGTAGGTGGTGCAGTAAAATTGATGATTGTGTTAATGGAAGGGAGTAGTTTCTTTCGTGAATGATTATGACGAGATTTGATCGATTTTTGACACGGGTTCGAAATTATTGCGAGACGTCGTGTACTGCAAGGGTTCTACAATTGTTTTGGAGCCTGCAAAAAGCAGAGTGAGATAGAGTGTATTGTAAAGAGTAGAAGTAACTGAACAGGGAGAACTAAGAATCGAGATATGAGTTTGTAGTTGAGTAGGATTTAGTAAACGATTTTCTTTTAATTTTATTAAATGATTAAGTTGAGTTTAACTTGTGTTTGTGTTGGGAAGTAGAATAAGTTGATGCCGAAGATGCTAATACTAGTCGTGAAGGGTGTACGTAGTCTCTGTGCGTGATTTTCTAGGCGAATGAATCAACTCAGGCGGCAGTGGACCCAAATAGCCTCCCACCCGATTTTTGGGGAGCTACTCCCTAAGACTATAAAGTGGCCAGCCTATACTAGCCACTACAGATGAACGCAGAATATATTATGTGTAGGCATTAAGAGAATAAACTGTAATAATGTATTTTTGGCAGGTGCCTGAACAAGTCAGCAGCAAATAGCCATACTGAGTACACTGTAGATTGTGTGATATTATGTTTGATGTATGTTGGCAGGCATGGAGACACATCAGACAAGAGACTGCTGTGACTATGAACAATGTCTGCCATGATGCTGGACTGAGGAAGCAGCACCTTGGATATCACAACAGCTGGGATTGTTTATATTTCACATTCCTGGTACGGTTTTGTGTATTGCACTGTGTTGATGTTGGCAGTGCTTACTGACGGTAGGTGGAAACTGGCTGCCACATACTGTAACAGCATTAGATATCACCACTGTGACATGATGCTGTAGACAGACCCAGGACGTTCTACACCCTGCAGAATGCCAACAGCAGCACTGCAAACATCACAGTGACAGTGGAGAGCAAGTGTCTTCACTACCTGACATTGCACAGGAAGTAACAGCAGCTGGTTTACAAAAGATTGGTGCCTTCAACATAATCTGACGTGGTTTTGTTGTTGGACAGGTGTAACTTACAAGTGTGTCAATTGATACTGTCTGTTTGGTTACATAGTTAAAGTTCTTGCCAGTCCGTTTTTCATATCAGAGTGGTTCTTAATGAATGTGGCTCCTTTCATTCACTAATTAAATTTTACTTTACTGCGTAAGTATAAAACGTAGAAGCAACTTATTTAAATATTCATTTCCTTGTATTTCACAATTTTTTACAGTTGTTTTGACACTTTGCAAGAATAATTATATTACACTTTATCACAACAAGAAACTGGCTGCACAGTGCGCAGAATTGTGACGACATAATGTCTGCCTTAGGGATTGCTGATTTACAGAACAACGCGACAGCATATTTAGAGTCGCAAAGCGAGCAGCCAGTTAGACCAAGTGTTATGCCGCCACTCTCTGGAAAATTAAATGTAGATGAAAATCTAAAATTAAGCCGCCAGAATTTTAAGCAGTTGATCGAAGAATTTTACAGAGACAAAGACATAACCCCCCTAAGCCAACTCACAGCAACGTCCCCTTTTCCCACACCACGCGTGCTGGCCCACTTTGCCTCCAAGACATACACAGTTTACAAAAGAAGAGAGACTGACACCCAGTATGAGTCACGGTTAGCTTTGCCTGACGGCTGGAAGTTACTGACGACAGCGTCTAATAGCAGCAAGACTAACGGCTATTTTGGAGCAGCTTACTGGCACCGTGAGCATCAGCAAGTTGTGATTGCTCATCGGGGCACAAACTTTAAAATTTTAGGAGCACAGTTGACAGACGTAGCTGGTGTGTTGTTTAAAAACCATGCTCCGCAAATAGAATCTGCTAGCACCTTTGCACATAAAGTGGTTGAAGTTTTGCGAGAAGCTAATCAAGAAAAGGGGACCAATTTTCACTTGTTCTTTACCGGCCATTCTCTAGGGGGTTGGCTAGCACATATCACCACCTTCACTACTGAGTATCTTAAGAGAGAAGTAAATATTTTTATTAAAAATAACAATGACCAAGATTGTTTTCATCCCCACACAGTAGTTTTTGACAGCCCGGGTTGCAAAAATATGTTGTTACAAATGAAAGATGATATTGATGTACGGGTGGAGTCTTCCATTGACATAGAGCACTTAGATATCACTAGTTATCTGTCCGCTCCAAATCCCATTAATACTTGTAACGCACATTTAGGGACTATCTATCGGATCTTTCCTGATAGGTCTGATATGGTTTGGTGGAAAAAGTGTACTGCATCGTATAACATTGCGACTCATAGTATGGATAAAATTATGGAAGCCTTTGACCCTGACACAGGGCAAGTATACAAAGATGAGCAAGGTCAACTAAAGGTGCAAGTGGTGATTGATTGGCCAATATGTGCGGGCTTAAAACGTGTCAAAGAATACAAGAAATTCTTTGAATGGGCACAGCATTTGAATAATTACCATCCAGATATTAAAGATGTATCTTTCCAGCACCTGTGTCCGATTCGCTACCAAACTAAACTCTATGACGAACGAGTGAACAGTTTGAGCGTATTTAGTCAGGAAGAACAGGAATTTTTGCAGCGTTACGGTTGGTTGCGACAGTGGCCGGAATTCTTTCAGCCTCAAGAACTGTTCTCTGTAATTGAAGATAGTCAGGCCCAAGCAGACGCTGAAAAAATATTACAAAGCTTTGAGATTGGAAGTGACAAAATTCGTTGTAAAGATGCTGTTTCATTACAGGCACTGGTGCCGTATGTGAAACGGCTTCTACACCTGTTTCCTGAGATAAAGGAGATTGGAAATGGGGTTCTTCAGTGTGAGACAAGGTCTTGTGTCCAACGGATTAGGCAAAGCCCATTGGAATTTAACTCAGATGCTTCGAGAATTAGAGAATTTCTAGAAAGTAAGAAACAGAAAGTTTTGCATTTACAGATGATTCAAGGGAATGAATGGATAGGGCTAATCAAACTTTATCAGCTTCTTCAAAAGACCAATTGTCTGAATGAAGGTCAGTACACCGTACTGAAATTAGAGAGCATGTTAACTTTGAATAAGTTGTTGGATTTTAGTACACTAAGGCTGCCAACACATCTAATTTTGGTGGTCTGTGAGGCCACTGAACATCTGAAAGAAGAAACAGCAAACATGATAAGAAAAGTCTTTGAAACTATGAAAAAAGAACCGTTTATCAAAATAATTTTGACCACTCGATCAGAAGATAGAACGGCTCATTTCCTGCAAAACATAGGCAGGAAAATATTTGGAAATGGTTTTATTACAAGAGATGAATATTTAACTTGGTCTGATTTAACCTTCAGTTCACAGGAGAAACTGCTAGAGATATCAGTCAAATTTCAAGGCGCTTGTATTTCTCTAAACGAACTCATGTCTGCTGAATCTCCAGTAGCAAACTTCCTGCCTCTTGGTGCTATAATGGAAGGAAAAGAACTTAAGATTGCTGATCCACTGCAGATTGCAAATGACTACAGTGAATATTACTACATCGAGAGAACACTTCGTCATCAGAAAGCTATTAAACAGGACATATTTAGTGATAAATATGTAAAAGAAAAGCTTGTTTTCCTGCCTAGCACAGAACAAGAATTCAAACAACTCTGTCAGCTGAATCCAACAAGCAATGTTCATTGGTTAGAGAAAGACAAGTCAGGGAAACTCGTTTGGCAGCAATCGCAAGGAAGCTTAAAAACACTGCGTGAATATATTGATACCGACAGTTCACACACGTATACAGCTCATGATTTAGACATGCTGTTAGAGCAAGCACAACACCAAAGAGTGGTGCTGATTTCTGATACAGCAGGTATGGGTAAATCTACCTTACTGACACATCTGTCTAAGCAAATCAAACAAAAGTTCCCAGCCAAATGGGTTGTGAGAATTGACTTACATGACCATACCGATGCATTGAGCGCACTGGAAGAACAGATGGATATGGAGAAAGCGATTGAATTTGTATCGGAGAAGGTGCTAAAACTTAAACCTGGTTTAGAAATGGAATTATTTAAACAGTGTTGTGAACAGAAGCAAAAGGTAGGAGTAGTAATAATGCTGGATGGTTTTGACGAAATAAGTCCGTTCTACAAAGATAATGTCATTGATTTACTGCAAATTCTAAGGCAGACGGCGGCAGAACAGCTGTGGATCACAACCAGACCACATCTAAGAGCGGAATTGGAAGACACACTGCAGCAGATGTCCTACACATTAGAACCCTTTTCTGAAGAAAATCAAGCTGAATTCTTAATAAAATTTTGGAGTCTGAAGTTTCCTGAGATGAACATTAAGGAGGTAGAGGCAAGTAAAAGGAAGTTAGTAATTTATGCTAAAAATTAATTAAGGAATTGTCCAATTCCATGAGTGACAAAGAAAGAGAGCTCACCGGCATCCCACTACAGACCCGCATGTTGGCGGAGGCGTTTGATGAAGAAGTTAAAATATTTTATCAGTCAGCTGAATGCATGCCACAGTTATCGTTCAAGCTTGACTTGCTTTGGTTATACGAAAGATTTATTGAAAGAAAATATGACATCTATCAGGAGGAAAAGCTTCAAGTCTCGGTGAGTAACGCGGCTGCAAAAGAGCAAAGAAAATATCAATTAAAGAGCATGAGATGGGGCCATCAGTTGCTGGCTTCGAAGATGCTCTTCAACGAGGAACAAGTGGCATTGTTTCAAAACAACAAGGAATGTTCATTTTCAGCAGAAGAGTTAACAAGGATTGGGATAGCGCAAGTAAGTCATGACGGTAAACCGCACTTTATCCATCGCACCTTTGCCGAGTATTATGTTGCGGATTGTTTGGTGAACCTCTTGGCAGAGGGGAACAACACTTCAGAGCATTTAGGGGCTTTTATAATGGAAGATATATTTCTGAAAGTATATTATCAGGTGATTAGAGTTTTGTAGATGGATTATTTTCAAGGTCTATGCCTCCGAAGAGGTTGTTAAAAGAATACGGAAATAGGATAAGTAACTTGTTAACAGTTAGTGAAATGGTATTAAATCAAGCAGCACGCGAAGGTAATATCCATATTATTGGATTCTTATTTGATAGCTTGAAAGTCGCAGATCACGAAGACACTTTGACTACACTGTTGTTAGCACAAGATAAGGACAAACAAACCGCCTGGCACCTGGCAGTATTGTGGGGCAATATTGAGGTATTACAAAAGTTGTGGGAGTGGGCTGAAAATATTCTTTGGAGCTCACAGATAAATAATACATACTTGTTAGCCAAAGATATGAGGAATATGACAGCCTGGCATGTAGCAGCAGAGGAGGGAAACATTAAAATATTACAGCAACTATGGAAGTGGGCTGAAGAGAGGCTAACATGTGAGGAATTAAATAACAGTCTGTTGTTAGCGAAAGATAGTAGAGGAAAAATCGTCTGGCATATGGCAGCAAAGAGTGGCAACACAGAAGTGTTAGAAAAAATATGGGAGTATGCTGAAGAGAGATTAACACCAGAGGATTTAAAAAACAAATTGTTGTTAGCCACAGACAATCTTCGACAAACCGCCTGGCATTATGCAACATGGGAGGGCAACATATATTTATTACAGAAGCTATGGGATCTAGCAAAAGAGATACTACCAGAGGAGGATTTAAGTAACAAATGGTTGTTAGCCAAAAACAAAAGGGGGCAGACCGCCTGGCACATGGCAACAGAGAGGGGCAACCTAGAGTTGCTAGAGAAGTTATGGGAGTGGGCTAGAGAGATTCAAACACCAGAGGACTTAAATTCCAAGTCGATGTTAGAGACAGATAATAGGGAAAGAACCGCTTGGCACTTGGCAGCGGAGTTTGGCAAACTAAAGTTATTACAGAAGCAATGGGAGTGGGCTAAAGAGGTGTTAACAGCAGAGGAGATAAATGATAATTTGCTGTTAGCTGGAGATGATAATGAACAGACCTTCTTGCACGTGGCGGCAAAGAGTACCACCACCTCGGAATTTGAGGAAGTGTGGGATTGGGCTACAAATAATCTACCGAAGGAGGAGATAAAAAATTTGTTGTTAGCTAGAGACGACCATGAACACACCGTTTGGAACTTGGTGGAAAACAGAAGTGACACTGAGTTTTTGAATAAAATGTGGGATTGGGCTAGACATTTTCTAACTCCAGAAGAGATAAGGACTGTTTTTGACCAAAGACGAAAATGAGCAGACCGTCTAGAATGTTGGGCAATGAGAGTCAAAACTGTTGCGTTTGAGACTGTGAATGAGGGAATTGAAAGAAACTAACGCCAGAGGAGTTAAAAAATTGATCGCGGTCGGCCAAAGACGACGGGGAACCTACCGTCTGGTACGGAGGGCAGAGACAGGATATTCTGAGGTATTGGAGCAAGAATGGGAGCAGGATAGAAATGGGAAATAAATATCATATATAAGCTCTTGTTGGCTAATGATAAGAATGAAAGATGTAGGTATAACTTTTACAAATAATTACCTGAAAAGTTGTCAAAAAAAACGAAAAACTCGGACAAAAGCAATAGGGTTTATCGAATTTAGAAAATGTATGCGGCGTTACAAACGCAGCAGAATTGTCGAGTAATAAATAAATATTTTAATGAAGCATTCAGAAGGTATTCAAATAGTGTATGAATAGTTTCAGTATCGGGCTGTAAGTCTTGTTCTGTTGGCATGTCACACCGTCACAGGCACAGCTCTCAGATGCCTTGATTTGAGTCAATTTACCATAAAGTTAGGAGCATTAGAGTCACTTCTTTCTGTCTGAGCCTTTGCAAGAAAATTACGTCACGGTGCGCTGTTACGTGACACACTTTTATAGTCAGATGGCTATGGGGGTGGCGGCGATCTGGCGACAGAGGGAACCGATGGAGGGTGCAATGTAATGTCAATAACTTGTATTTGAAGGTTAGTTTTATACTGTTTGGTACAGATATATGTTGTTCATAGTAATAGTATGTTAAGTGTAGGATAGGCTTGTTGTTCTGATATCGCATTGTGTGTAACATTATGCAGCGTTGGGAACTGATGTGCTGTTTTACAAAAGGGATATAAACTTTTGTTCATTACTGGATTTATAAAGTATCTTGATTTATGTTATTCTGTGTAGATCGCAATTGTGATTTAGAGAATGTAGCAATGTCCCCTCCATCAGTACACTGTGTAAAGTTGTTTGTGGGAGCAAAATGTTGTTGATTGAAATAACAGTAAATAAATTGATATCGGAAGTGTCATTAAACGTACGGTGCATGAAATGTAAACGTCACGCCATAGCAAGCCGTGACTGACACTGCTGATGCTTATAAATACAGCTATACACAATTTTAATCTCTGCGGCACATGGGAATGTGATGTTAGTCCCATGTTCTGACCGCTTTAACCCAAACATAAGTGCTCCCTTACCGAATGTACAAGCTACAGGGTCGGGCTTAGGGCTGGTCTGGACAAGGAAGGGTATTCTGACCACACCGAAATTCGACCATCGGATAGTCCAGTCCGTAGCAAGTAGCTGTACCGACTACACTATCCTGGCGTTCTTAAATGTATGGAGCCAAAAAAATACTGTAATGTGTAGTGTAAGCCGTACAAAAAGCTTTATTATTATTATTATTATTATTATTATTTAGGTAGAATGAATTTAACGCTGATTCTTCACAATACACTGTATCACATGTCTATGTTATCATTACAGGTTATTCACATGCCACCTGTACTGAAAAATACGTTTGTTCTAATTCTGTCATTTTAAACATTTAATGATTCCTCGATGTTATTATTATGTAAAAAACAGTAGCAATATATTAACAAAATGTAATACTATTTATAATTATATTTATGGTAATGTTACCTTTACATAGCACATTGCTGTGTACTTGATCATCTGAATATATTTTTAATCCTTTTCATATGGTTTCTTTTTCTTATTTTCCTCGTGTTTGGTTGCCACATATTCATATTCTGTATATACACCAAATGGGACAATAGTATATGGAGAATTCCCATCGAAAAGATGCATGTTAAGCTTATTATCTTACCTTGATCAACAATGCATGATACATTGTGTTCAAAATATAATTATGTAACAAAAATTATTGTAACAGTAATATAGCAAATTTTCCACTCAACAGAACACAAAACACATGCGTGAAATAAGCAGTTAAGCGCAACAAATCTTCGTTTTGAAACATCATTGAAATGTGGAGTCGTTTATCTCACTGTTCGTAGGGACAAGTAAGGTTTGGATGTGACAGTGAATAATGTAAATAACAAAGAACAAATGGAGTTATGTGATGAATATACTATTAATATTATTCAGGTTGCAAATTTATACTGCTTGATTTAATTTCCCTCAGATAATCACAACGTTTCTATGGCAAAGGAAATTTACCTAAATGCACGGTGGCTTCCTTCAGACAATGAACAAGAATTTACTCCGACAATGATCCGGATTTTAAAATCCCACCTGTCCACAGAGTGTGAAAAATTATCAACTGACACTAAATGTCCATTTTTATATTTTGTATGTCATTTTATATTTTATCATTACTGACGCTTTAGTCTAGACAACTGGCGTTAATTTAATCTGCATATTATACTCGTATTTCTTTGTCAATAAAAGTCTCACTGATGACTGCCTATAATAGAACGAAACATGTAGCAGAACTACATATGGGGCGTAAAACTAATATAATAAACCTCGCACAAGGGCATTGGTTAGACTATGTTTTGATTATGTACTGTGTGGAATAAAAACGTGGCATTGTCTAGTTTGTCTTTTTTGCATATGGGGACCAGTGATGGACTGGATGTGAGAGTGGCTGGATAAAGTAGGGACCAGTGATGGACAGGATATGAAAGTGGCTGAATAAACGTCTTGCATTTAGGGACCAGTGATGGACTGGATGTGAGAGTGGCTGGATAAATTAGGGAGCAGTGATGGACAGGATATGAAAGTGGCTGAATAAACGTCTTGCATTTATGGACCAGTGATGGACTGGATGTGAGAGTGGCTGGATAAATTAGGGAGCAGTGATGGACAGGATATGAAAGTGGCTGAATAAACGTCTTGCATTTAGGGACCAGTGATGGACTGGATGTGAGAGTGGCTGGATAAATTAGGGACCAGTGATGGACAGGATATGAAAGTGGCTGAATAAACGTCTTGCACTTAGGGACCAGTGATGGACTGGATGTGAGAGTGGCTAGTTTACTTTGTTGCATATATCGACCATTCTTGGACTGTTCGTGAAAATGGATAGATAACCACGTTGAATACAGCATCCCTAACACACTTTACGTGAGAGTGGCTAGTAGACTTTTTATATATAGTACCAGTGACGAAATGGTCGTGAATGCGGAGATATTTCTTCTACGATAATGAATAATTACAGCTTCTTATTACTGAATGTTATCTTTTCTCGTTATGGAATATTTTCATATTTCATCTTCTGTTGTAGACTTCAGAATTTCCAAATACAGCATATTATTATTATTATT
>JGI20166J26741_11657696_pt1 | contig 11183 bp, 2 predicted proteins | sample TergutCu122P5_FD_26741 | JGI IMG/M metagenome (IMG submission 26741) | reverse complement strand
ACAAAATAGATACAGGAAATACATTAATTCATAATGAATTGTCAGATAAGTTAATACTAGAAAAATCATAATGCTTGACAGAAGGTTACTGTAGGTAGCATCTTGGTAACACATTAATGTGTAAGCAACTTCGTACTTGAGTACAATTTGTGTGCATGCTACTTATCTGTTTGAACAGATCCAGTAAGGATGTGCACCGGTACGTACAGCACTGGAGCTGACAGAATGTCAGGTACTGGATCGATCATTTGCAAGTAGGAACTCTTCACAGAAATTTCATCCTGTGCTGTGGAGGGTTGTAAGAAATTTACACCACCATCCGTATAAAAATATGGTAGAAGATTTTCCAGACTTCCCGGCTGTGTGTGTAATTATTTGATGGAGAAATTTTTGGAATTAAAGAGATTAATGCCTGTCGGAATTGGAGATAACTTTTTGCCCGCTTATCAGATTTGCCAATAATAATTCTTTAACAATGACAGGAGAAAGTACAGACTTGAACTCCCAAGGTTCATTAGTAATACCTAATGGTTTTATAATAGGAGATGCTGCAGGGAGAGGAGACTGCTTTTTTGACTCAGTGGCTCAGGGAATGAATGAGTTGAGTATTACTGGTGGACCGTTTGATGTTGAAGTATTAAGACAAGCATGTTTTAATTATGCTGAATCTAACCAAGGTTCTATTTATGATAACCAAAGTCACAAGACATGGCGCCAGGCAATTGAAGAGGATGCTGTTGCAGGAAAGTATGCAACAAAGAACAGGCAAAAGCAGACATATTTCCACAACTATCTGGTAAAAATTGGATTAACAGCAGCGGAAAGTTCAAGTGCTATATGGGGGAGACCAGAGATTGAAGGGCTTATGCTTTGTCAAATATATGGTATAAAACTACATATAATTGAACACTTTCATTCAAGTGGTCAAGAGGTTATTGGCCATCAGCTGGTAGATAGTTCAGGTTCAAGGTCTGTGGATGAACATTCCAGCCTCTACAATGACGCTCAGATCATTCATATTTTAAATGAAGGACCGTGTCATTTTGTTCCAATATTACGTAAGACATCAATACCCAAAAAATCTATAGAGAAAGAAATATCTACATCACCTTCAGAGGGGATGCAGTCACAGAACAACCTGAGAGATGGATTAGCATTATACCCTGTTAGGTCAGTTGCAGTTAGTCCACAGAAAGTGTCTCTGTTATTGACACAACCAGAGCATCAAGAAGAAGGACAAGAGAAGTTAGAAAGTGCTTCTGACGTTAACACCCATCAAGCAGTCGATAGTCGCTATGTAAAAGTGTGTAGCCTAACTGATAAGAGCACATGGTCTGCTGTTGCTGCTAAGAAAGAAGATGCTGACTTTAAAATATTAAGAATAAGGAACAGTCCAACAGTGGGTGCTGCCTTGGATTTTATGCAGCAAGCAGAATTTTATGGAACATTCAATCAGGCCAGTCATTGGTTCTTTATTGTGATAGAAGTTGATGATTGCAGTGAATTTCCTAGTAAAACTATAGAATGTTTGGCAGAAGTTCTTGATAAACAAAAGCCTGTTATTATCCAGTGGGACTTAATGAATTCTGCAGAACATTTAGTGTTTTTTAAACAAACAGGCCAAAACGTTTTCATTCCACTACAGATGAATTCAGCCAGTTTGTTCGGCACCGAAGACCAGCTTATTGACGAGCTCTCCAAGCAAGGGAGTTTTCAGCTGCCACTGTTATTGAATGCCCTAAAGCTAGGTATTGGTGGTCAGTTTAATGGCGGTGCATTAGATTTACTGAATGTGAGTTTTGATGTGAAGCAGGAAATTGACACCTGGCGTTTAATTGACTACGCTGCTAGGGATGATGATAATCTAGCAGTAAGATATTTACTACTAGTTGATTGGGATTTAGCACATCAAAATGGAGAGGGAAGGAGAACTTTAGAGATTGCTGCTGAGTATGGTGGCCCACAGAGCATATCTGCATTGTTGAACTTGCCTATAACCAGTTCTGCAGAACAGCATATTCTTTTCTACAAAGAAGAAAAACTCTTAGCATTGAGAAATGACTCTGGTGACAATCCATTACTAATTGCTGCTGAGAAAGGAAGACCTGACACACTGCAATTTTTAGTCTTCTGTGGTGTTGATATTCAGTGCCATAGACGAGGAAATGAAAAGGTTACTGCTATAAAATTAGCATGGAATAAACAGTGTTATGAAAAATTATGTGTATTGCTTGAAGAAGACTCTCTTTTCCCTGACGAATTTGACTTATGTGATGTAGATAAGAGTGAAAATACAGCTGCATTTTTGAAGCAAGTTGAAGATCGGCGAAGTTTCCATCAAGCCATCGAAAATGGTTCGCAAAATGTCGTGGAAGCGTACATTAAAAGTCATCCACGATTAAAACTGGCCTATGACCCAAGCAATCAGTCTGCAATGATGACTGCTCTTATAGCGGGTCAGTATGATATTTATGCACTGTTACAGTCTGAAGGGTTTTGTGCTGGCAAGAATGAAGAACCTTCAATGTTGATAGAGGGATTAAACAGTGAACGGAAATGCAGATTAAAACAAGCTAAGCTAAAATACTTTGGAAAAGAGGATGACTCTCATATTACTTACCTGCTGTCCAAGTCAAGACTGGGAATTGGACAAGATAAGAAAAATAATTTTGCCATTATACGGGAACTATATCAAGAACTGGATGCCATACCGGAGATTTCAACAATCCTAAAAGTGGTGGAGCAGTCTGAAATTCGTGAAATCATTTTTGATTTTGACAACGACTCCATTGTTGATTTAGACCCCACACTATCTTCTGGAACTAAAGGGATCTGTTACAACAAGGAAGACCGTATTTATATTGGTGCCAAACAAGATTCTGAAGTACTTGGCATATTAGCACATGAGCTAGCACATCTCGCCATGCAAGTTTGTTATGACAATGAGTGCAAACCGTATGAAGAGTCAGATGAGAAAACAATGAAAGAATTTGGTGAAATAGTATCACGCTATCAACTGAATAAAGGGATGAACTCAATTATTGAACGGGTATTCACTGTTTATGATAAGTCTATTTGGCCTGCAGAACTGATCGTCCGTGTGCCTCACCTGCTGGCACATTACAGTGGAGAACAAGTCAAACACATACTCACACAACAAGCACCAGAACTATTCAAATTCTATGAACAACACACACAAGAAAATTTAAAACGATTTGTAGAAAACCATGCTTATATCAAGGCCAGGCATCTAATTCAACGCTTGAATAAACTACTGGAGAAACTGGATGAAATTGAGCAATCCAAAATTTGGTTAAATCACGAGTGTTTTCTGAATGATGTTGAATTAAACTGTCAATCAATCCAGATACTGTCAAGCCATTTCCCAAAACTGACTATATTGAATCTCTATCAACTTATAAGAAAGGGGCTGACTATATCAGATATAAAGAGTGGTTATATCTTTGTATCAGCTGAACAGTTAAACAATCAGGAGAAATTAGAGAATATTTGTGAAGCATTTTGTTCGGTCACACGTCCAACACTTATTATTGAATGTGCTTCTGGATATGACAAAAGTGAAACAGACATCTGGACCACTATTATCAACAAATGTGAAAATAGAAGAATTATTTTCATTGCAGTTACTGAGGTAGCAAAATCACTTGAAGATAACTTAAAGAAATACCAGGCAAAAATGATACATATCAAGGAATATACTTGGAGTGATTTAAAAACTCATGCTCAAAATGAACTTCTGAAAAATCCAGTCTGTTTCCAAGGCAGTCCAGTTCAGTTAAATGAACTCATATCTGCTGAGTCACCAGTAACAAAGTTTTTACCCCTTGCTGATTTACTACAGAAGGGAACACTGAATATTGGTAGATCTTTGCTGACATCTACTGGTGGTGGTTACATTGAAAATTACTATATTCCTAGAACTCTTAAATACCAAGGAGTTATTAAAAAGAATATTTTAAAAAAACATTTCTGTGATTTATTGGCCGCTAATGAACAAGAATTCATAAAATACTGTCAGGATAAACCAAAAAGTAACGTGCATTGGCTACTGAAAGACAAATTCGGAAGACTAGTTTGGCAGAAGTCAAGAGGTAGTTTAAGGGCACTGCATGAATATATTGATACACGAAATCTCCTTCCTTACCCTCCAGAGAATTTAGACGAATTCTTGCAGAAAACACAGTGCCAGAAAGTGGTGCTGATTGCCGATACCGCTGGAAAGGGTAAAACTACTGTACTGAACTATCTGTCTAAGCAAATAAAACAGAAATTCCCGACATACTGGGTGGTGAGAATTGACTTGTATGACCATACAGATGTACTTAAGGCTCAAACGAAACAGAAGTTAGGTACTCGAGAATTTTTGTGTGAAAAATTATTAAAATTTCGCGATCCATTTGAGAAAGAACTGTTTAAACAATGCTGTCAGGAGTCTGAGGAAGCAACAAAGGTGATAATAATGTTTGATGGTTTTGATGAAATCAGTCCTAATTATAAAAAGACTGTTCTTGATTTACTCCAAGGTTTAAATCCCCTAAAGGAGCCTTGGATAGAGCAATTGTGGGTAACCTGCCGGCCGCACCTTAGAGAGGAGTTGGAAGATAAATTACAGCAGCTGTGTTACACTTTAGAACCATTCTCTGAGGACAACCAGGTTGAACTTTTAATAAACTTCTGGCATCAGCATTCAAACTTTCAAGAAGAGAGTCGTCAAATTTCGGAAAAATATGCTCGAGCATTAATTGAGTTGCTAGCACAATCAATTAGTGATAAAGAGAAAGAATTCATCGGTATCCCATTACAAACACGAATGTTGGCAGAAGCTTTTGCGCAAGACTTTGAAACTTATTGCTTGTCACAGAAATCTGGGCCTGATTTATATAAACAACTGTGTCTTGTGGATTTATATAGGAAATTTATTAAAGAAAAAATGAATTATTTCAAGTCCAAAGGAGAAATAGCTAAACAACAAGACAATGATATTATTCTCTCTGAAATTAGTATCACCAAAAATCATCAAAAATTGGCTTTTGAAATACTGTTGCCTGAACTGAAGGTTACGGCTTTAGAACTTGAAAAATGTGATATGCTTCCACCTGAAGCAATTTCAAGGATTGGAATTGTAAAATGTATTGATAATAAACCACACTTCATTCACCGCACTATTGCTGAGTATTATGTTGCAGATTTTCTGGCAAAACAATTAACAAAGGAAACACGTTTTCCGTTAGAAGTACTCCATATTATGTTAAACCTTTTACTGGAGGAAGAGTATGAAGTGATTACACTCTTTCTGGATGGATTATTAGCGAACCTTGAGAAATCAAATGCGAAAAAACAATACGGAAAGCAGATATACAAAATATGGAAAGTAAAAGAAAAATTCATATTATTTAAAGTGAAAAGAAAAAATTTGACAAGAGAAAAATTTCAAAGAGCATTACTCCAGGCAGCAGCAAAAGACACTGCTAATATAATTGACTTTTGTTTTCGTAGCCTGAAAGCCACTGGAAATACAAACACTATAAAAAAAACGCTGCTAAAAAAGGGTAAGGCAAAAAGTACATGGCATGAGGCAACAAGAAAAGGCCATATAAACACAATAGAGACACTGTGGGGTTGGGGTAGAGAAGTGCAAGTAAACCTAAAAAATGACCTGTTTCTAGCCAGAGGATATGATGGACTAACTGCCTGGGGCAGAGCAGCAGAGAACGGTAATAAAGAGATGTTAGAGACACTGTGGGGTTGGGGTAGAGAAGTGCAAGTAAACCTCAAAAATGTCCTGTTGCTAGCCGGAGGATATGGTGGACTAACTGCCTGGGACAGGGCAGCAGATAAGGGTAATAAAGAGATTTTAGAGACACTGTGGGGTTGGGGTAGAGAAGTGCAAGTAAACCTAAAAAATGACCTATTGTTAGCCAAAGGATTGGATGGACTAAATGCCTGGAGCAGAGCAGCATTTCACGGCTATAAAGAAATATTAGAGACACTGTGGGGTTGGGGTAGAGAAGTGCAAGTAAACCTCAAAGATGAACTGTTTCTAGCCAAAGGATATTATGGGAAAACTGCCTGGGACTGGGCAGCAATTCGCGGTTATAAAGAGATATTAGAGACACTGTGGGTTTGGGGTAGAGAATTGCAAGTAAACCTCAAAAATGACCTGTTGCTAGCCAAAGAATATGGTAGGCGATCTGCCTGGGACAGAGCAGCATTTCACGGTAATAAAGAGATTTTAGAGACACTGTGGGGTTTTGGTAGAGAAGTGCAAGTAAACCTCAAAAATGACCTGTTGTTAGCCAAAGGATACGATGGACTAACTGCCTGGAACAGAGCAGCATTTCACGGTAATAAGGAGATTTTAGAGACACTGTGGGGCTGGGGTAGAGAAGTGCAAGTAAATCTCAAAAATGACCTGTTGCTAGCCAAAGAATTTTATGGACTAACTGCCTGGAACAGAGCAGCATTTCACGGTAATAAAGAGATTTTAGAGACACTGTGGGTTTGGGGTAGAGAAGTGCAAGTAGACCTGATAAATGACCTGTTGCTATCCAAAGGATTTGATGGACTAACTGCCTGGGACAGAGCATCATTTCTCGGTAATAAAGAGATTTTAGAGGTACTGTGGTGTTGGGGTAGAGAAGTGCAATTAAACCTAAAAAATGACCTGTTGCTAGCCAGAGGATATGGTGGACTAACAGCCTGGGACAGAGCAACAGATAAGGGTAATAAAGAAATTTTAGAGACACTGTGGGGTTGGGGTAGGGAAGTGCAAGTTAACCTCAAAAATGACATGTTGTTAGCCAAAGGATTGGATGGACTAACTGCCTGGAACAGGGCAGCATTTCACGGTTATAAAGAAATATTAGAGACACTGTGGGGTTGGGGTAGAGAATTGGAAATAAACCTAAAAAATGACCTGTTGCCAGTCAAAAGATATAACTGACTAACTGCCAGGGACAGACAGCAGAGAACGGTAATATGGAGATTTTGGAGACATTGCGGGGTGGGGTACAGAAGTGCAAGTAAACCTCAAAGTTGACCGTTTGCTAGCCAAAGGAGATAATGGATTAACTGCCTGGGACATAGCAGCAGAGAACGGTAGTATGGAGATATTGGAGACACTATGGCTTTGAGGTACAGAAGTGCAAGTAAACCTGAAAAGTGATCTTGTTGTTAGCCAAAGGCGTTCGTATTGCAGCCGAACGTGGTGTTAATGAAAGCGTCAATGAAGAAGGCATTGTACATATGGTACACCGCAGTCCACGTGCGAGTAAGCGAAGAATTGCAAGACGTCTTCCTGTTCACCACACGAGAGTGTGGAGAACACTACATGTAGAGGGCATTTATCCATACCACGTGCAGCGAGTGCAACATCTCCGAATTGGCGATTTTGCTGAGTGGCTGAACTTTTGCAAGTGGCTAATTGGCAGTCGTCTGTTGCATAGTTATATTTTATTTACTGACGAAGCGCAATTCATTCGCGACTGTGTCAATAATACACACAATTCTCATGTGTGGGCAGATGAGAATTTCCACGCCACAGTGGAAAGCAACTTTCAACATCGTTTCAGTGTCAATGTGTGGTGTGCAGTTTTGGGCCATAAGCTGATAGGTTATTCATCTAGGAAGAACGTCTTACAGGAGAGGCGTACCTCAGATTTCTGCAGGAGGAATTGCCCCAACTTTTGTAGGATTGCCTTTGGATAAACGAGGTCGTATGCATTTCCAACATGACGGAGCTCCTCATTTTTCACGTGGAGTTACAAATTTCCTGATCTATCGTTTCCCTGGGCGATGGATCAGACGTTGCGGTCCCCCCATTGGCCAGCCAGGTCTCCAGACTTAAGCCCACTGGATTATTGTGTATGGGGATGTATGAAAGAACTAGTTTACAGTGTGAAGGTGGAAACGCGAGATGCATTGCTCGCTCGCATTTCGGATGCCATGACCACATCAGAAACAGTGAGCTGAAACTGCTACTTGCCACTCGAGCGGTTAGCAATCGAGCGGCAGACTGTGTTGCGGCTGGCGGCGGCTTTTCCGAAAATCAGCTGTAAGCACAGATAAATTCAAATTCAAGGTAATTTCACGAAGTTAACTTTACATTCATTTTTTAAATGTATCATGTATTATGCTAGTTTATTATTTTTTCCGTTTATTGTCAGTAATCGTTACCTTCTATTCTGAGTTTAAAACGGCCATAACTCCGTAACCGTCCAAAATCAGACACATGTTTATAAGAAATTTTTTCATCACAAAGACCTAGGAAGTCACCTCCTCCATTTATGCCTTAAAGTCGTGAAACACCTTGTATAAGGGCAATAAAGAGATTCTAGAAACACTGTGTTCTGGGTAGAGAAGTGCAACTAAACCTCAAAGATGCCTGTCGCTAGCCAAAGGATGTGATAGACTAACTGCCTGGGGCAGAGAAACAAAGAAAGAGGATAAAGATATTTTATAGACACTATGATGTTGCGTAAGAGAAGTGAAAGTAACTCTAAAAATGACCTGTTGCTAGCCAAACGATATGATGATCTAAGTACCTGCGACAGGGCAGCAGAGAATGTAATGAAGAAATTTTAGAGACTTTGTTGTTGGGGTAGGGAAGTGCTAGTAAACCTCGAAGATGACCTGTTGCTATTCAAAGGAAATGATAGGCTAACTGCCTGGGACAGAGCAGCAAAAATAGGAACACTGTGGTGTTAAGGTAGGGGAGTGCTTGTAAAACTCAAAGATGAACTGTTGGTATCCAAAAGCTTTTGGTACTAACTGCATGTAACAGAGCAACAGAGAAAAAACAACAAAGATATTTTAGAGAAATTTTGTGTTTGGGTAGAGAAGTGCGAGTAAAAACCAAAGATGACCTGTTGCTACCCAATGGTAGAAAACGAGTAATTGCCAGCAACATAGCGGCGTTGAATGGCAATAAAGAGGTTTTAGATAAATTGTACGTTTGGGGTTAAGAAGTGCAAGTAAACCTCAAAGGTGAATTGTTACCTGCCAAAGATTAGAGTGTACTGTCTGCCTGGCATAGTGGTGGAAGATATTTTTGCACCAGGAAGAAATATTTTACCTGTAAATATTCAAAGCCTTGTTGTTTCTTTTGAACATGTAAGGACACTTTGTCTACCTTCTGGCAGGAAGATATTTGGATATTAGAAAAGTCTGGAAATTGGTAAAAAGTTTCTAAATACAAATGTTGTAAACATTAACATCCGCCAGCCATATGTGTTTGTGTATATACAACCTGTTATAAGAAACCAGTGCAGATCTAGATATTTTATATAAGAAACTGTAAGTGGGGTGAAGAGAAATTCCCACCAGATATGCTAAACAGTAACTGTTTCCAATCCAAAAATTTGGAAGAAATAATTCCTTCACTCTGTGCAGAAAGAGGAACAGTATGTGGAAGTAAGATGAACTTTGGAACTTCGATGAAGGAAAAGGGACCCAAGTGAGTTAAAGAATAAGTGAATGCCAGCCAAAGATAATAATGAACATATTTTCTTTCATGTTTTTCTAACTGTGCATCATGAATTGACTATATATTAATTACTAACTTTAGTGCAATGATTATTATTTATTCATAAAATATTAGTCCCCTCTACATGTTTCGAGCCTTAAGTGCTCATCTTCAAGCTGTGTGCCTACAAGCCACCAGGAACTCTCATAGAGAGTGACAGTACAATATGCTGCAAGTGTACAACTGTACCTCCTGAAGATTTGCCCTTGAGGCTCGAAATATTTAGAGGATACTAATGTTTTATAAATAAATAATAATCAGTGCACAAAAGTTGGTAATTAATATATAGTCTATACTTTCTTTCACTTGGCAGTGAAATATTTTTATTGGAGAAAATATGATTTGGAATTAATGAAAACAAACCATGGATGACTTAAAGATATCTGATATTTAGACCGAAATAAGGATGGAAGAAATGCATCTGTCATTTGAATAAGAATGTAGGAAATGCATCTGTCGTTTGAAGAAAGAATACACCCAGACCATATTTCGTTATGTCAGAAGTACCTGTACAATGGGAATATTATTTCTGATAAACCAGTTTGGATACCTTGGAAACACTTGAATAATTGGCTGGTAATTTTGATGTTGTAAGGGAAGATTCAGAAGGTATTTGGAGGCAGTTGCAGACTCTGTTGCTGTTGTGCATTATGCTATTAGGGTTGCGATGATGTGGATCATTGTACTGAGGTCCAGGATTGTGAGGTACTTTTGTTTCTTTGTGTGCCTTTAGAAGGAAATGCCCATATGGCGCCATGTATGATTGCATGTTTGTAAAGAGGACTAATTATGCCAATGGCTTGGCACTGAATTGTGTGTTGTGCTCTCAGCACTATCTATGTGAGGTCTTGGCTGAGGGAATTGTTAACAGATTCCGCGGGAAGAGGTTGAGGTCCAAGACCACACTCATCAAGCCGAGCGATCTTCTGAACCTAATTCTAACACAATGCTGTTGGATTCCACGACAGTTGCCCTTGAGCCATTAGCTGGTTGCATGGTGCTGTTGGTCAATGGCTAGCGCGAGTTGCTGATGTTGCACAGGTGAGTGTAATCGTTTGTATATTTATAGTTATGAACATACATAGACTTGCCATAAGTTCTATTACAAGTACAATGTGACTTAGAAGGAAAACTAAACAAAACATAAACTTTTCGAACCAAATAATTTATTTGCAATAATTTTTTAGTTTTCATTTATATTAATGTCACTCGAAATGGCCGCCCTATGCCTCTACGCAAGCTAAAGGCATTCTGGCCAATCTGCTGTTGCCACACGCACTATCTTCAGGGGGATCTAACCGGGTTGCTGTCATGCTTTCGGCAAGGCGTGTCCTTCAAAACGTGTAGCCCACATTTTACAGTAGAGGAGATTTAGGTATGGTATTGTTAGAGTAAATTCTAGGCTCTGATGAAGGCCAGAAGGATCCTTTGCAGCAACTCCTGAGACGTCTAGGTTCCTGGGTAGTAGCTGAGTCTTCCTGGAAGACCCTTTCCTGGCCATTGAAAAGGGTCGTGTTAAGAGGTTTCACAACTCCTTGTAGCACGTCCTCTTGATACACTCAGGCAAACATTTTACACATTTCTAGCAGAAATGAATATGTCACACGCTGATGGGACAACTTACCATGACGAAGGAATT
>JGI20166J26741_11657585_pt1 | contig 11183 bp, 7 predicted proteins | sample TergutCu122P5_FD_26741 | JGI IMG/M metagenome (IMG submission 26741) | reverse complement strand
AAGAAGGAATCCCATGTCGCGGGGGTGACTTGGCAGACGTGTTGAATGATGCGGCAGGCGCGGTCGGCGCGTTGGGCGAGTTTTTTGCGGAAGGCGTCGGGGGTGGTGAGGAAATCGGCGTAGGTGATTTGCCACTGGCCGACTTCGTCGGCGAAGGCGGGCGTGATGCCGCGTCCGGTGGAGCCGCGGGGTTCTTCGTGGAGGATGTTGGTGCGGTAGTCTTCCCACGCGAGGTCGAGGAGGCGGTGGGTGAGGTCGGAGACGAGGGTGCGTTCGTCGATGAGCAGGCGCGAGAGGGTCGGGTAGTTTTTGCGTTCGAGGGGGAGGGCTTCCCACCAGATTTTGCGCGGGTCGGCGACGACGCCGCAGCCGAGGGCGAGGTGCGGGATGTCGCGTTCGACGACGCCGGCGGGGAGGAGGTTGAGCTTGATGCCGGCGGCGGTGTGGCCGGAGTTGGCGCCGCCGTTGACTTTGAGCACGACGGAGACGGCGGCGCGAGTGCCGCGCAATTCGCTGGCGAGTTCGGGGATGAGGCGGCCCTTGCCCTCGTCGCCGAAGGAGATGCCGACGTCGGCGATTAGCTGGCTCGTGAATGGGAGGAGTGACATGGGTTGGTGTGGCTGTGGTTGCGTGAAGCGCGTTGTTTTCCAAGTTCAGCGGGCCATGTTCTTCATGTCGAACACGCACGCCTCGACGCGGTTGGCGGCGTTGACTCGCGTGAAATAGACGCGCTGGCCATCGGCGGAGAAGGAGCAACTGACGTGCGCGCTGGATTGCCAGGTGGGGTCGGCATCGCCGCTTTTCCATTCGGCGAGGATGGCGGCGGGTTGCATTTCGCCGCGGCGGTAGAGGGCGATGCGTGTGTAGCCGTCGGGGGCGGGTTTGTAGTAACTGGTTTCGCCGGCGAACCATTTTTTGTCGGGCGAGATGCTGTCGTGGGTCACGACGCCGGCCATTTTTTCAACGCGGTCGCCGGCGAGGTTGTAGCGCGAGATGAGGTGGTCGCCGTTTTGCGTGAACACGCCCATGAAGTTTTCGTTGTCATACCAGAGCGGGTGCATGGGACGGTTTTTCAGGACGCCGGCATTCGCGCCGTCGGCGGCGTCGAAATAGACGAGGGCGGGGACGGGTTTTTTCTCGCCAGCGACGAAATAGCGGTAGGCGACGGCCACGCGTTTGTTGTCGGGCGAGGGGTCGGTGTGCAGGAGGGCGACTTTGCCGTTGAGCGCTTTCGGGTCGAAGGCGCGCAGTGTTTTGTAGAGTTGGTCCTGCGAGATGACCAGGCGCGTGGCGCCGGTTTTCCAGTTCAATTCCCACACGCCCCAGTCGGCGGGCGCGCCGGGCGTGTTGCCGGCGTCGCGCGCGAAATAGAGCAGGCCGCCGGAGGATTTGTGGGGGAGGTTGCCGGTCATGGACTCGACGATTCTTTTGCCGGTGACGACGTCCGCCACGCCGAATTTTTTGCCCTCGTAGGTCTGGAAGGCGATGGTGCGCTCGTCGAGCCAGATGGCGTTGAGGCCGTTGTGGAAATCCGCCTTGGCGTCGGCCAGGACGCGCTCCTGTCCCGTGGCGCGCTCGCGGATGATGAGCTGGACGGGCGAGGTCTTGCTTTTGCCCGCTGTGGGATAATACGCGTAGCAGATCCATTTGCCGTCGGGGCTTTCGGGGCAGGCGTTGAAGATGCTCAACATCTCGCTGCCGGGGCGGTCGGTGATGCGTTGCACTTTGGACATCATGTTTGCGGCGGCGGCGGCGCGCGGCAGCGGGGCGGCGGTGAAAACGGCGAGGGAGGCGAGGCTGGCGAGAAGCGGCGGGAGAAATGTTTTTTTCATGGTTTTGGGTTTGATCGGTTCTTTGTGGCGCGGCGCAAATGTGGCGGTTGTTTTTCGATTAACCAAGGACAAAAGCCGTGAAACGCCGGCGAAATCCCGATGCGGAATTGACTTCCGCCGCGCGCGTCCATGTAAGGAAGACATGCGACATTCCTCCCACGGCTTCAGAATTTTTCTGCTCATCGTCGCGGTGTTTTTCCCCGCGCTGGCGGCCACGGCCTCCGCCGCCGGACTCAGGATTTATTACATCCGCCACGCCGAGAGCGGCGACAACGCGAAGCGGCTCTTCGAGCAACAAGGCATCCCGCAATCGCAATGGCCCGCCTACGTCGGCAACGCCGACACGCTCTCGCCCAAGGGCGAGACGCAAATCCCCGAGGCCGCGAAAAAACTGGAGGCCATCGCGCCCAAGTTCGACTTCATCGCCAGCAGCCCGATATGGCGCGTGCGCCGGACGATTTCGCAATACCTGCGCGAAACAAAACAAACCGCCGAAATCTGGCCCGAGCTTGCCGAAATCACCGCCGAGGACGTGCCCTGGCTTTTCAGCGGCAAGAAACTCCCCGCGCCGAACAAAAACTATCTCACCGGCGACCAAATCGCGCCCATGCTCTCCGGCGCCGAAAAACCTTTCTTCACCCTGCGCCCCGGCGGCGAGCGCCTCTTCGCCTCGCCCAAAAGCGCCGGCCTGGAGCAACGCGCCGCCGACATTGAAGCCTCGCTCCTGTCCGTTGTCGCGATGGTGAAACAACGTTTCGGCGGCGCCGCCGGCGACGGCAAATCCATCCTCCTCGCCGGCCACGGCGGAAACGGCCGCGCGCTCATCAACGCCTTCCTCGACCCCGCCGACCGCCCGCAAACCAAACTCAACATCCGCAACATCGGCATCTGGATGATCGAGCAGCAGGCGGACGGGCGCTTCAAACTAGTCATGTTCAATGACGCCCCCTACCACGCTGACGCGAAATCCCAAATCACAAATCCCAAATCCCAAAAAAATCCCAAATCCCAAATCACAAATCCCAAAAACAAACCACGGGCGGACAATCGTGATGCGGCGCCGGAGGACTATCACATCTACGCCGGCAACACCCACTCGCACACCTCGAACACCTCCACGCACGGCGCGCAATTCGACGGCAAGGAATCCGGCAAAACCATCATCTACAACGCCGACGGCCACCCCGTCTCCAACCGCCTCCCTCTGCGCGCCGATTGGAAAAAACTCCAAGGCCCGCCCGCCGAGCACTACGCCCTCGCCAAAAACGCCGGCTACGATTTCTACGCCGTCACCGACCACTCGGAACAACCCCCGTTCGTCCCCGCCCGCCCCGACAACCCCGCCTGGCTCGACGAAAAACGCGCCGCCGCCGCCGCGACCACCGCCGGCGCCTTCACCGCCTTCGCCGCCTTCGAGTTTTCCCGCGACGCCGGTTGCGGCCCCGGCGGCTCCGGCCACATCAACATCCTCAACACCGCCGACTACCTCGACGCCTATGAAAAAGCCAACGACTTCACCCGCCTCTACGCATGGCTCCCCGCCGCCCGCGCCGCCGGCCCCGGCCCCGTCGTCGCCAGCTTCAACCACCCCGGCGACCCCAGCCGCAACGAATTCGACGCCTGGGCCTGCCGCACTCCCGCCGCCACCGGCATCATCACCCTGTGCGAAGTCATCAACGGCAACAAATACAGCAAAGCACACTACGACGCCTTCATCCGCGGCCTCGACCACGGCTGGAAATTCTCCCCCGTCTGCGGCCACGACAATCACGGCACGCAGACAATCAAAAAGAACAACTCGCGCACCTTCGTGCTCGCCACCGCGAACACCGCGCCCGCGCTCCTCGACGCCATGAAACACCGCCGCACCTACGCCGCGCTAAACAAAACCCTCCAATGCCGCTACACCGTCAACGGGCAAATCATGGGCTCCACGCTCGCCCCCGACGCCGCCACCGCGCCCGCCACACTCCAGTTCGACATTTCCATCGCCGACACCGGCACCGCCAACCCCGCGCACAAAATCACAAAAATCGACATCGTGACCGACGGCGGCAAAGTCGTGCAAACCCACGAAGTTTCCCCCGCCGCCTATTCCGCAAAATGGGCCCCGGCCATCACGGACGCGGACGCCAAAAACAAATACTATTTCGTGCGCGTTTGGAACGCCAGCGGCGGCGACGTCCCCGGCGCCGCCCCCGCCAACCCCGTCGCCTGGCTCGCGCCCGTGTGGACGGGACGGTGAAATTTCCCCTGATTTTTCCTCTCCTCGAAATCCTCATCATCATGAAAAAAACACATATTCCGGCCGCCGTGGCGCTCGCGCTCGCCGCGCTGACTCTCGCGAAAGCAGCGGAACCGCGGCCCGCTCCCCCGCCGGCGGAACCAATCCGCGCGCTCACCTTCAACCTGCGCATGTCGCTCGCGGCGAAGGACGCGAAAAACAAAAACGACTGGGCCAGCCGCCGCGAATCCATTGTCGACGTCATCACCAGGTTCCCCGACGGCAACGGCCCCTACGATTTCGTCGGCACGCAGGAAACCGTCATCCACCCCGACCCCGAACTCAACCAGCGCGACCACCTCGCCGCGCGGCTCGCCGGCTACGGTTCCATCGGGCGTTCCCGCGAAGCCGATGAGTCGAAAGGCGAGGCCATGATTTTGTTTTGGAAAAAAGACCGCTGGCGCCCCGACCCCGGCGACACCGGCACCTTCTGGCTCTCGGACACGCCCGAAGTTCCCGGCTCGAAAGCCGGGGGCGCCGCGTGCCCCCGCACCGCAGTCTTCGGACTCTTTCACGAAATCGACGCGACCGGCGCGCCCGCGACCGGCGGGCGCAAAGTGTATGTTTATGTCACGCACCTCGACCACATCGGCGAGCTTGCGCGGCAGCGCGGCGCGAAGGCGCTGCTGGCGCACGCCGCCGCGCGCAAGGACAAGACCGCCCCGGTGATAATCATGGGCGACTTCAACTGCGCCGCGGACAGCCCGGCGGTGCGCTACCTCCTCGGCGAGGAAACGCGGCTCGACGGCGCGGTTGCAAAACCGCCGATGGCGCTCGCGGACACTTTTGCCGAGGCGAATCGCGGCGCCGGGAAAAACGCGGGCGCGCAGGGCACGTATAACGATTTCAAGGAACCCGGCGCCGCCGGCCCGAAAATAGATTTCATCCTCGCATCCCGGCCCCTGCGCGCGCTCTCCTCAAAAATCATCCTCACGCGCCGCGCCGACGGCGGCTTCGTCTCCGACCACTACCCCGTCGAGGCCGTGCTGGCGTGGGAAAACTGAAGGGGGCATTGCTTCTTCTATTTGCGGGCCGACACGATGAATTCGTAGAGTTCTTTTTTTGAGTTTCTTTTGCGAATTCTCGTCACAATCGCGTCTTGAAAGCCGGCATGGCGCATGATGTTCGCGAGGATTTCCTCAACGGGAACAACCGTGTCATAATATTTTGAGTTACCCACGATGTAGAAAATTTTTCCTCCAGGTTTTATTTGGGTGTGGACCGAGCGCAGGTGATGAACCATGTCCACAAAGTATTTGTGGACGTAGTTGGATAGCACCGGGGAGCGCGTTTTGATGGATTCAATCATGGCGTCAAAGCCATCGTGCGGGACTTGCGTGCCGTTGGGCTGCCATTTGCCAACGAGGCTCGTGGCGCAGCCCCAGGTGCCGCCGATTGCCTGCCAGTCGAGTTCGCCCGCCTGCCTGGCATTGGTGAGATAGCCAAGCCAATACATGTAGGGACGCAGCTCGCGTATGTAGCTCATTCGATTGGGGTATGGCGGCGAGGTGACAAGGCCGTCATATTTTTCAGGTTCGATGCGGATGTTCCTGGAATCGAGCAGGCGCACATCAACCGCGCCCGGCACGTGCGTCGCGGCACCTTCAAGTATCCAAAACACTTCTTGCGCGAATCGATCGATGCGTGTCTGGCGTTCGGGGAACAGCCAGTCCGTGTGTTCTTTTGCCGGAGTCTTGAAGGACATGCTTTGGTGGTTGAAGGCCGCGTTGCTCCATTCGATGGCGCAGCGGCAGAAGGCAACGGTGAGCAGGTCGCGGACGGCGCCTTCGTGTTTTGAAATCAAGTTATGGAGCTGGCCGAGGAGCGTTTTTGCTCCGTATCCCCACCAACGATCTATGTCGTGTATGGGTGGGTGCCATGCCTCGGTGTCGCCCGTGAGAGACGCGAGCATGTCCGCGAGGGCCTGCCTTGTTTGGGCGATTTGTGTTTTGGTGTAGTTGCGGGTTTTGACTGTGGCGAACCAGACGAGAAAGGGGTTGATGTCGAGCAGGTCGCAAGCGATTCCGCGCTGTCCGCAAACGAGGCCGGTTGTTCCCGTGCCGGAAAAGGGTTCGAGGACTGAGGTGAAGGCGTGTTTGTCGAGTATCTGCTCGACGAGTTTGATTGAGTAGGCGGGAGTAAGCCGCAACCAGCCGTGACGGTGCTGGTTGAGGTTGTGCTTAAAGGTGAGGTCGGCGTGCTGCTGCATGGTTATGCTGTTTCCGGCGCAAGGAGCGCTTGAAGAACTTCCCCGACTTTCGTTTGCAGCGCGGACGAGTTGCGCTCAAAGAAACCCGCGAGGTCATACCCGAGGACATCCTTGATGAAGGCGTAGGTGGAAACGTGGGGGCTGGTGGAATCGACGCCGCGCAGGAGCAGCCATCCGGCGCGCACATAGGCCTCGGCGACATCACCGTCAATCTGGTTGGAAAGCAGCATCGCAACGGGGAACCATGCTTGCGAGTAGGCCGTGCCGGCGTTGGCTATGTCGGCGTTTTGCCGCTTTGAGTCCTTGGATTTATACCCTTGCCGAATCTCGAACACAGGCCCGTTCAACGAGGCCGCTATTTTGGGTTCGATTGAGACGTGTTTCATTGCGCCAGTCATCCAGCGCTTGACGCGTTTTTTCGCAGCCGCATCACGAATTTCAGAGATGGGAATGCGCCCGTCGAGAGTGAGTGTCTGGCGGGTCTTCCTGCCTGGGATGGCCTTCGAATACGACCAGGTGGTTTGCGCGGCGGACAATGAAAGCTGATCCTTGAGTATCTGTTTGATCACTCGCTCGCAGCCAATGCCTATCTGCCGGTAAAGGCTCGTGATTCCGCCGGCGGCCTTGTGCGCGGCGTAGAGGAGCGGATTGCTCATGCCGAACCAATTATAAAACATGTCGGCGCTGTAGAGCGCCCTGAATTCGTCCATGCTCACGGCATCCTTTTTTCCGAGTTTCGGGCGGTATGCTTTGCAAACCTCAATTTTCTTGATGATGAGTTCCAGATATTTGTCGTCAGATTGGATTGGCATGACGAGGAGGATTAATTCCCCCGTTTGCCGTGGCGAGTCGAATGATTTGGGAAATGATTTTGGAAAAGAGGAAAATCCGCGGCTGATTTTGCGGATGCTGCGTTGACTTTCCGCGTGCGCGCCTAGCATTGGCGGCGTGCGTTGCTTTAAAACATTCCTGAAAATTTTTCTGCTGCTCTGCGCCGCGTTCTTCATTGGCGCCGGCGCCAGCGCCGAGCCGGCGCCCGCGCCGGAGTATCACATCTACGCCGGCAACACCCACTCGCACACCTCCAACACCTGGTCGCATGGCGACCAGTGGAAAAAAGGCGGCGTGCGCGTGGTCGACGGCGTCTCGCAACCCAAAACAGACAGCGTGCTCAAACCCGACTGGCAAAAATTCCAGGGCACTCCCGCGACCCACTTCGCGCTCGCCAGGGCAGAGGGCTACGACTTCTACGCCGTCACCGACCACTCGCAGGAAGCCCCCCTCGATCCCGTCGGCCCCGACAACCCCGCCTGGCTCGCCCAAAAACGCGACGCCGCCGCGGCCACCGACGCCGGTTTCGCCGCCATCTCCGGCTTCGAGTATTCCGAAAACAACGGCCCCGGCGTCACCGGCCACATCAACGTCTACAACTCCGCCGAGTATCTCAACGCCCTCAAACCCGGCATGGACATGCCCTACCTCTACAAATGGCTCGTCACCGCCAAACCCAACGGCGGCGGCCCCGTGCTCGCCTGCTTCAACCACCCCGGAAAAATCAACTCCTTCGACAACTGGGGCGACCGCACCCCCGCGCTCACCGACATCTTCACCATGCTCGAAGTGATCAACTTCAACCGCTACTGGACCAAAGACGGCCTCTACCACAGTTTCATCCGCGCCCTCGACCACGGTTGGAAAGTCTCCCCCGTTTGCGGCCACGACAACCACGGCACCACCGGCATCAAGACGATGAACGCCCGCACCTTCGTGCTCGCCACCGCGAAAACGAAAACCGCCATCCTCGACGCCATGCAGCACCGCCGCACCTACGCCGCCTACAACAAAACCATCCAATGCCGCTACACCGTGAACGGCCAAGTCATGGGCAGCACCCTCGCTCCCGACGCCGGCAGCGCGCCCGAGGAATTCCAATTCGACATCCTCGTCACCGATCCGGAAACCGCGAACCCCGGCCACGCAATCACGAAAATCGACATCGTGACCGACGGCGGCAAAGTCGTGCAAACCCACGACGTTTCCCCTGCGTCCCACTCGGTGCGCTGGAAGCCGCTCATCAAGGACGCGGCGAGCCATTATTATTTTGTGCGCGTGTGGAACGCCAGTGGCGGCGACATTCCAGACGCCACTCCCGATCACACCGTCGCCTGGCTCGCGCCGGTGTGGACGGGGCGGTGAATTTGCCGGATTTGCCGGACGCCAATCGCGCGGCTTTCGGGATTATTCGTCGCCGGTTTCGTTCCCGCCCTTGACGCCTTTGGCGCGCTTGCCGCCGCCGCCGCGGGGGGAGCCGTTTTTCCGGGAGGACTGCGGGGGGAGGTTCACTGTGGGGAACCATTTTGCGAGGTCTTTTTTGAGCGAGGCGTATTGGGGGTCGCCGGCGAGGTTGTTCCATTCGAGGGGGTCGGCGTCGTGGTCGTAGAGTTCCTCGCCGCCGTTGTGGTAGCGGATGTAGCGCCATTTTTCCGTGCGGACGGCGTGGTTGTTTTGCTCGTAGGTGCAGATGGCCGGGCGGTCCCACGCGGCGCCGGGGTTTTCGAGGAGCGCGCGGTAGCTCACGCCTTCAAGGTGCGGGGGCAGCGGCAGGCCGAGGATGTCGCAGAGCGTGGGGTAAATGCCCATGTGGTCGAGCGTGCGCGCGCAGCGGGTGCCGGGTTTGGTGAGGCCGGGGACGCGCCAGATGACGGGGATGTGGGTGGATTCCTCCCAGAGCGCGAATTTTTTCCAGTGGTGCTTTTCGCCGTGGTGCCAGCCGTGGTCGACCCAAAAGAGGATGATGGTGTTGTCCTTGTAGGCGCTTTTTTCAAAGGCGTCGAGGAGGCGGCCGATTTGCGTGTCCATGAATGTGATGCTGGCGAGGTAGGCTTGCACGGCTTCTTTCCAGCGTCCGGTTTTGAGCATGGCGGCGTGTTCGCCGCCGGCGAGGGCGATGCGCCGGCCTTCGGGGGGGAGGTTGTCGATGCTGGGCTGGACTTTGGGCAGCTCGATGGTGTCGAGGGGATGCATGTCGAAGTATTTTTGCGGGACTTCCCAGGCCATGTGGGGTTTGTGAAGGCCGCAGCCGAGGAGGAGGGGTTTGTCGAATTTTTTCCGCAATTTATCGATGCAGTAGTCGACGGTCGGGTAGTCGTAGAGTTGGTGGTCCTTGGCGTTGAGGGGGCGGAAGCGGATGTCGGCGACGCCCGGGTTTGTCGTGGGGCTGGGCAGCGCGATTTGGTGTTCCTTGGGGGCGTATTCGGTCCAGTCGGAGTCCTGGCGGTAGGCGTCGTGGTAAATTTTGCCGGCGGCGAAAGAGATGTAGCCGTGTTGTTTGAGCCAGGCGGGGAGGGTGGGGACTTTGCTGGCGACGTTGTTGGCGCGCCAGTCGTCGGGGTTGCCGTAGACGCCGGTGGTGGAGGGGCGCAGGCCGGTGAGGAGCGCGGTGCGCGAGGGGTTGCAGATGGGCGCGGGGCAGTGGGCGTTGGTGAGGGCGAGGCTCATCGCGGCGAGGCGGTCGAGGTTCGGGGTTTTGGCCTGGTGGTGGCCGAGGTAATTCACCCAGGTGCGCAGGTCGTCGATGGCGATCATGAGGACGTTGGGTTTGCCGGTGGCGCCGGAGGCGGGGGCGGGCGCGGCGGGTTGTGTGTGCGCGGGTGGTTGCGGGGCGTTGTTGCCGGATTTTTTCTGGCCGCGCCCCTGGCCTTTCGCGGCGCGGGCGAGGGCGGGGGCGATGGCGAGGCCGGCGCCGGCGAGGGTCGCGGTTTTGACAAAGGCGCGTCGGTTGAGGTTGAGGCGGTCGTTGCCGCGCGCGTTGTCCGTGGAGGGAGTTTTCATGACGGGCGTTTTTATGAAGGGAGTGGAATTAGTTGAGTTCCTCAACCGTGGTTTCCATGCGGCGGCCGTTGATGGTCATGGCAAATTTGCGCGCGCGGCCGGAGGAGGAGGAGGCGGCGGCGGGCGCGGGGGCCGCGGCGGGCGCTGGCGCGGGGGCGGGCGTGGGCGCGGGGGCGGGCGGGTTGTAGAGTTCCTTGAGTTGCTGCGGGAACATGGCGTGGATGACGCAGTGTTCGTCGTCGGTGGGGAGGTTCGCGGCGGCGAGTTCGTCGCGGAGTTCGGACATGCGCGGTTTGATGAGGTCGGCGGGGCGGCAGGTGATGGGGTCTTTTTTCGCGGTCGCGGCGGCGAGTTTTTGGACTTCCGGGTCGACGGGCGCGGGGGTGCGGCCGAAGTAGCCGAGGGCGATGTTCATCGCGGCGGGGAGGAAATTTTTCCAGCGGCCGAATTTCACGTTCATCACGGCTTGCGTGCCGACGATTTGCGAGGTGGGCGTCACCAGCGGTATCCAGCCGAGTTTTTCGCGCACGTAGGGGATTTCGGCGAAGACTTCGTTGAAGCGGTTTTCCATTTTCAGCTCTTTGAGCTGGGTGCGGAAGTTCGACAACATGCCGCCGGGGACTTCGTAGGTGATGGCGTCGGTGTCGACAACTTCGTTGGCGTGGCTGGTGAATTTGTTGAGCTGCGCGTAGACGGTTTTGAGGTAGGCGGAAACTTCGGCGATTTTTTTGAGGTCGTAGGTTTCGGATTTGCGCGGGGCGTTTTCGAGCAGCGCGGTCATGCGGACGTGGTCGGGCTGGCCGGTGCCGTCGGCGAAGGGGCGGATGCTCACGTCAACGGCGTCGACGCCGGCCTCGATGGCGGCGAAGTAGGCGGAGGCGCCGAGGCCGGCGGTTTCGTGGGTGTGGAGGACGACGGGGATTTCGATTTGCGCCTTGAGGCCCTTGACGAGCGCGGCGGCGACGCAGGGGGGTATGAGGCCGGCCATGTCCTTGATGCAGATGCTGTCGCAGCCCATGGCGGCGAG
>JGI20166J26741_11657474_pt1 | contig 11184 bp, 10 predicted proteins | sample TergutCu122P5_FD_26741 | JGI IMG/M metagenome (IMG submission 26741) | reverse complement strand
CGGCACAGATAGCACAGGATGGTTCATTGGAGATGCCGGATAGATTTCGGTTCCTGACAGACGTCACTGCGAACCGAGACCGGCTAACTAAGTCGATCGAGCAGAAGAGTGAAAGCGATGTTCTCTGCGAGGTTCATGCGAACCAGTGTAGCGCATCAGTTCAACTCGCGTCAAAGGTCGCGGTCGCGATGACCTCGGCGCCTTCCCCGGGTTCGTACTCCGCATGCTGTTCGACCTTCACCGTGCCCTCGTTGAAGGTCAGCACGTTGTAGCTCAGGCAGCTCCGTCCCGGGTCCTTGCTGATCTTTCGCCGGGTCGAGGATCCGCAGGCGACGACATCGATCCCGTCCTGCTGGGTGATGAACGGGATGTGCTTGTGGCCGTGCAGGATGAGACGCACGCGCTGCCCCTTCAGGAACTGCACGAAGGCGGCCGCATCGGTCAGCCGCATCGTGCGCTCTGAAAAGACCTGGAACAGGAAGGCAGCGAGCCAGCGCGGCGCGATACGCCGCCACCAGGGCGGCAGGGGCGCCACATCCATCGGCACGGGCGCCACGTGATGGTGCAGCACCGCGACTAGCGTATAGTCCTGGGCGCACTCGATCTTATCGAGCAAAGCGGCTGCTGCCTCCATCTGGGCCCGGCCGATCTTTCCCTGGGCGAAGATGCCGTCAACGTTCGAGTTGAACAGGATGAATATCGTCTTGATACCTTCGACGCGCTTCAGACGCGGATAGCCGCCCACGTAGTTGGCGAGTGTCTGCGCCCCGTCGCGAAACGCCAGGCCCCGGGAGTTCACGTCGTGGTTGCCCAGCACGATGAGCGGCTCGCGATGCGACTTCGAAGTCAGATAGTCCGTGAACTTGAGGAACTGGGCGCCGTTTTCCGCTGTTGGGCCGTTGACCCCGTCGCCGGTGACGATGAAACCGACCTTCGTCCCTGGCGGAAGTTCTGCGATCCGCTCTTCGATGAGCTCTTTAAGCCGAGGCAGGACCTCCTCTGTGCCCTTCGAGCCGAAGTGCGTATCACTCAGATGGAAATAAACGTGCACAGATCTGTTTCGCAGGATCAGTCCTGCTTGACGTTCAGGACCAGGCGGAAGACGAGCGCCGCCAACGCTGCGCCGACCAGCGGCCCGACGATGAACACCCACAGGCTCGAGAGCGCCGCGCCACCCGCGAAGAGCGCGGGTCCGATGCTGCGAGCCGGGTTGACCGAGGTACCCGTCAACGGGATACCGACGATGTGCACGAAGGCAAGGGTCAGGCCGATGACGATACCGGCGACCGAGCCGAACTCCTTCTTGGAGGTCACGCCCAGGATGGCGAGCACGAAGATGAAGGTGAGTATCACCTCGACGAAGAGACCGGCGCCGGCCGAACCCGCTACGCCCGCAAGCCCGTTACTGCCGAGCCCGCCGGTCATGTCGTGGACGCCGAAGCCGACCAGGACCTTCAGAAGCCCCGCGCCGGCGATAGCTCCGATGATCTGGCTGATCACATAGCCTATGAAGTCGATGACCGACATGCCGCCATTGAGCAGTACCCCAAGCGAGACCGCCGGATTGATGTGACAACCCGAGACGTTACCGATCACATAGGCGCAAGCCACGATCGAGAGTCCGAAGGCCAGAGCGACAGCGAGATGACCTCCGGGCGACTTCGCGCCCAGAACCACCGCTGCACCGCAGCCCATGAAGGTCAGGATCAAGGTCCCGAGAGCCTCCGCGACATACTTCTTACCTGATGCGATCATCGTCATGTTCCTTCCTCTTACTGGTGGTGGAGGTGGGGGGAATCGAACCCCCGTCCAGACATACGCCTTGCAGAGCATCTCCAAGCTCAGTCGCCAGATGATCTCGAAAGGGGTCCGCCTGACGACCCACAGGATCCCTTTCATGGCTGTTCGATCTTAGCCCTGCGTCATACAGCCCACGTTCGCAGGAAGCAGTCTCCTTAAGTGACGTCGCCCCGGCGCCGGAGACAGAGCCCCGGTTTGACGTCGCCGGCTAATTAAGCGGCGAGTGCGTAGGTGTTTTCGCCATATAAACAGCGAGTACCCCTGTTTAACGAGGCGAGGAGACCTCGGCTTGCTTCTCTGGTCGGTATATGCCTGTCGAAACCAGTGCACCCCCGGTCCCGAGCTCTTTCAAGGTTCGGTTAACAAGTATAACAAGAAACAGAGAACCGGGCGCATCAGCGCCCGGTTCCTCCACCCCTCTCGTGAGCTGCCCTTCCCCCTGTCTTCATGCCCCTGCGAAGATCAGATCGGGTACGCCCCGAGACTTGATGGCTGTGTCATAAAAACACCCGACACTACTATAGCTGAAATCACCGCAAAGAGCAAGCCCCCTGCGTGTCGATGGTAGCTCATCGTTGCCGTTCCTTACACGTCCGCTCTATCTCACGCTGCGCGTCGCGCTTGGCTGCTGTCGCTCGCTTGTCGTAAAGATGCTTGCCGCGCGCGACCCCGATCTCGACCTTCACGAGACCCCGCGCGTAGTAGAGTTTGGTCGCAACGATCGTATTACCCTTCTGGCGTACGTGTTCAAAGAGTTTGCTGATCTGACGTTTGTGGAGGAGGAGCTTGCGGGGACGATCGGGGTCGACGTTGTTGTAGCTGCCCTGCGCGTAGGGCTTGATATGCAGACCGAGGAGCCAGGCCTCGGCGCCGTCGATGCGCACATAGGCTTCTTTCAAAGACAGGCCGTTCGTTCTGATCGATTTGATCTCGGTGCCGGTGAGCACGAGGCCCGCCTCCCAGGTCTCGTCGATGAAGAAGTCATGGTAGGCCTTCTTGTTCGAGGCGATGAGGCGCTCGCTCTTCTGGGGCGTGCCCTTGGCCATCGTCAGGCAGAAAGGTCCGTTGCGTTGTCCAGGTCGAGCACGAAACGCGTCAGGATCTTCACGCAGCTTTCCATGTCGGCCAGCGAGACGACCTCGGTCGGCGTGTGCATGTAGCGATCCGCGATACTCACGAGCGCGGTCATCTTGCCGCCACGGGCCAGCTGTGCCGGGTTGGCATCCGTGCCGGTCGCGCGCGGCTCGACCCCCAGCTGATAGTCGCAGCCCTCGTCGCGGGCGGCCTGCTCCAGGCGTGCCAGCAGCGCATGGTCGATGTTGGGGCCGCGTCCGAAGACGGGACCCTTACCGACGATCTGCTCGCCGTGACTGCGCTTGTCGATGTCAGGATAATCGGTGGCATGACAGACTTCGACCGCGATGAAGATGTCCGGGTCCAGCGCATAGGCAGAGGTCGCGCCGCCGCGCATCCCGATCTCTTCCTGCACGCTGCCCACGCACCAGAAGTCCGACTTCGCGCCCCCCGCAGCCTTCAGTTCCTCAAGGACACGTGCCGCGATCCAGGCGCCCATCTTGTCATCAAGGGCGCGCGAGACGATCAGATCATCGCCCAGGCGCTCAAGCCCGGCATGGATCGTGATCGGATCGCCGACCCTCACCCGCTTCTTCACCTCGTCGGCAGGAAGGCCCACATCGATGAAAAGCTTCTCGAGCGCCGTGACGGTCTTGCGGTCATCGGCTTCGATGAGATGGATCGGTTTGCGACCGAGCACGCCCAGAAGCGGGCCGTCTGTCGTGTGCACGTCGACGCGCAGGCCGGGCAGGATCGCCGCATCGACGCCGCCCAGAGCGGCGAAGGAAAGATAGCCCTCCGGGCTGAGGTAGCTGACGATGAGCCCGACCTCATCGATGTGGGCGGCAAGCGCCACCGAAGGCGCCTGCGGATCGGACCCTCGAAGATACGCATGGACGGAGCCCAGGGTATCGACGCGGATCTCGTCGGCCGCGCCTTCGAGTCGGGCGCGCAGCACGTCGGCTGCAGGCTTCTCCCAGCCCGTTGGCGACGGCGCCTCGATGAGCTCCTTCAAGAACGCGAGATCTGTCCTCTTCATCGCGCCTCTCCTCTCCTACTGCGCCTTCGCCTTGACAAGTTCAAGCGCCTTTTGCAGCTGGGTGTCCTTGGCCTGGTCGCTCTCCAGCGCGATGTCCATCTCAAGCTTGACGTCAGGGGTGACTCCCTTGGCGTTGATGTTGCGGCCCTTGGCGGTGAGGTAGTCGGCGGTCGTCATGAAGGCCGCGCCGCCCGCGAAGGGCAGCTCGGTCTGCACGCAGGCCTTGCCGAAGGTCGTCGAACCCACCAGCTTCGCGCGGCCGTAGTCCTGCAGGGCGCCCGCGACGATCTCTGAGGCTGAGGCGCTGTTCGCGTTGACGAGCACCGCCAGCGGCAGCTCCTTGCTCAAGGTGTCCCCGGTGGCGGGAAGGACGCTCGTTCCCTGAACGCGCGACTTGATCTGGACGACGGGTTGACCCTTCTTCAGGAAGAGCGAGCCGACACCGACCGCCTGGTTGAGGTCGCCGCCCGGGTTGTCGCGCAGATCGAGCACCAGCGAGGTCGCGCCCTGCTTGATGAGCTTCTCGTAAGCGCTGCGCAGGTCCTCGGTCGACTTCTCGTTGAACTCGAAGAGGCGCACGTAGCCGACGTGGCCATCGAGCATCTTGCTCTCGGTATTGGGCGTCGTGATGATCGCCCGTGTGATCGTGACCGTATAGGGGTTGCCGAAGGTATACCTGATGTTCTGCGGCATCTTATCCTTCGTATAGGGACGCTGCATCGTCAGGGTGACCGAGGTCCCGACCTTACCTCTGACAGCCGCCTGGACCTTCTGGGTGGTCCAGGTGTTCGAGCTGGTGTTGTCGATCTTATAGAAGTAGTCTCCTGCCTGCAGACCGGCCTTTGCCGCCGGCGTGTTCGGGTAGACCTGGTTGACGATGACGGTCCCGTCCTTCTCTCCTAAGACGACGCCGATCCCCCCGAACTGACCGGCCATGTCCTCGGTATAACTCGCCAGAGCCTTGGCGTCCAGGAAGCGTCCGTAGACATCGCCGTTGCTCCTGAGCAGCCCGTTGAGCGCGCCCACCGTCGCAGTCGTCTCGCTGGGGGGGTCATTGGCCTCCCGCTGCATGAGCGCGAAGAGCTGGGCGGTCTGATCGCCCAGGGCGGTACCGCTCTGGTCCGTCTTGAGCAGGTTCGTGCCCGGCACGTTGAGCAGCTGGGAGCTGACGACGCCTGCCACGAAGAAGACCAGGGCCAGGACGACTCCGCCCAGTATCAGGGCTACGATATGCTTTCTCTGTGACATACCGAGGTCACTTCCTTTCTGGGATCAGAGACGGTGAGAACGACGCCGGACGACACTAGACCTTGAGGTAGCGGCGCATCGCGATCCACGATCCAAAGACACCGATCAGTACCCCACCGGCGATAAGTATGAGTGAGACCACCCAGATGTAGCCGTTGGTGGACCCGAAGGGCATGAAGCGGATCGTGTTCTGGATCTTCGGGAGCGCGAGGAACTGGAGCGCCAGCATGACCCCGATCGCCATGAGCGAACCGACGATCGCCTGCATCATGCCTTCGAAGACGAAGGGCATGCGGATGAACCAGTTGCTCGCCCCGACCAGACGCATGATGGCAAGCTCGTTACGGCGCGCATAGATGGCCATCCGGATCGTGTTGTTGATGAATATCAGGGAGACGACGGCGAGCATCACGATGAACACGATACCGACCACTCTCAAGACCCGCGTGAAGTTGAACAGCCGCTTCACGATGTCCTGCCCATACCTGATGGACTGGCTCGGGTCGTTAGGCGGCGAGGCGATGTTCTTGAACTCGGGCGTCGCCTTGATCGTGTTCACGACCTTCTGCACGTTGTGCGTATCATGAAGCTGGACCTCGATCGAAGCGGGCAGCGGATTGCCCTCGAGGTTCCTGGCGATGTCCGGCGTCTGCTGGGTCTGACGCTTGAAGCGCGCGAAGGCCTGGTCTTTGCTCACATAGTCGACCTGCTTGACCAGATCGTTGGTCTGAAGCTTACGCTGAAGCCCTTCGACGTCAGTCTGGCTCGCGTCATCTTTGATGAAGACCTGGATGTTGACCTTCTGTTCCTGCCCGGCGATCAGCGAGCTTGCGACGTTGCCGATCAAAAGGCTCACTCCGATCAGCAGCAAGGACAGGAAGATCGTCACGACGGCGCCGAAACTCATCACCCAGTTCCGCTTGAAGCTGGTGCCTGCCTCCTTGAAGAAATATCCTGCGTTAATTGGCATGACCGTACACCCCCCTGCTCTGGTCGCGAACGATGTGGCCTTCGTCCAGGGCGATGACGCGCCGACGCATCCGGTTGACCATCTCCTGGTCGTGCGTGGCGACAAGCACGGTCGTGCCCGTGTGGTTGATGCGCTCGAGCAGCTTCATGATGCCGAAGGATGTCTGAGGATCGAGGTTACCGGTCGGTTCGTCACAGAGAAGCAGCGGCGGGCGGTTCACGAAGGCGCGCGCGACGCTCACTCTCTGCTGCTCACCACCGGAGAGCTCATGAGGATAGTTGTCGATCTTACCCTCCAGACCGACCAGGCGCAGGACCTCGGGGACCTGCGTGTTGATGACATGCTTCGACTTGCCGATGACCTGCAGCGCGAAGGCGACGTTCTCGAAGGCCGTCTTGTTCGGCAGGAGCTTGAAATCCTGGAAGACGCAGCCGATATTGCGCCGCAGGTAGGGGATCTTCGAGGTGCGTATCTTGCTGAGGTCGTGACCCGCGACGATGATGCGCCCCGATGTCGGGATCACCTCATGCAAAAGCGAGCGGATGAAGGTCGATTTCCCCGAGCCGGAATGTCCGACGATGAACACGAACTCCCCGGCAGCGATCTCGATCGAGACCCCGTCAAGGGCTGCGCGCTCTGGCACATAGCGTTTGGTCACGTTCTGCATGACGATCATCGGGGGACCTGAGGGACGCCTTTCCGTGGCGGTCAGCGTATCCTCAGGAACGATATGGTCGAGTGTTGCCTGTAGATCGGGCAAAACAACCCTCCTTCGCGTAGGGAACATACCGTATCAGTGTAACAGGGGCGCAAGCCCTTCTTCTGAGGTATGGATTAATCGTAACCTTACTTCACATCTTGCGCACATCGCACAGGCGCAGGGCGGCTTCAACGATGGCGGGCGCATCCAGACCGAAGAAACGAAGCAGCTCATCAGGCTCGCCACTCTGACCGAAGCGATCCTGCACGCCGACCCGTAGCAACGGGCAGGGAAAGCCCTCTGACAGGGTCTCGGCGACGGCCGAACCGAGTCCTCCGATGATGTTATGCTCTTCGCAGGTCACCACGCGTCCCGTTCTCGCGGCGCTCTCAAGGATCGTCGCCGTATCAAGTGGTTTGATGCTGAAGGCATCGATGACCTCGGCGGAGATGTCGCGGGCTGCCAGGATATCGGCGGCCTCAAGGGCCGCTGAGACCTCGACCCCGCAGGCGATGAGACTCACCTTGTCGCCGGCCCGCAGCACCTTCGCGCGCCCCAGCTCGAAGTCGTCTTCTGCCGTATAGAGCTCCGGCACGCCCGCGCGTCCCAGGCGGACGAAGAAGGGTCCCGGGGTATGGGCCGCCAGGCGCAGGGCGCTCTTCGCGCTCTGATAGTCGGCGGGTACGAGCACGCGCATGCGAGGCAGGACCCGCATCAGCGCGATGTCCTCGAGCATCTGATGGCTGCCGCCATCCGGACCGACCGTCACCCCCGCATGAGTGGGCGCGAGCTTGACGTTCAGGTCACTGTAGCAGACCGTGTTGCGGATCTGGTCGTAGGCGCGGCCCGTACCGAAGACCGCGAAGCTTCCCGTGAAGGCGACCTTGCCCGCCAGGGAAAGCCCCGCCGCCACGTCGATCATGTTCGCTTCTGCGATACCGACCTCGACAAGGCGGTCCGGGTAGACCTTACCGAAGGCCGCCGTGGTCGTCGATCCGGCCAGATCGGCATCGACCGCGACGACATCGAGCCCGCCGTCAGCCAGCTCGATGAGGGTCTCGCCCAATGCGGCACGCGTCGCTTTGCTCATCGCGCATCCCCCCCTTCGCTGCAGGCGCAGATCTCACCACAGGCCTGGGCGCACTCTTCTGCGCTCGGAGCCTTGCCATGCCAGCCGACCTCATCACGCATGAACGACACGCCCTCTCCTTTATGGGTGTGGGCGACGATCACCCGCGGCATATCCACGCGGCGCAAAGCGCTCAGCGCCTCATAGAGCGCTTCGATGTCATGACCGTCGACGTCTGAGGCCTCCCAGCCAAAGCTCGCGAACTTCGCGGCGACGTCACCGAGGGCCATCACTTCCTCGGTGGGCCCGTCGATCTGCAGCATGTTGCGGTCGACGATGGCGGTGAGGTTGTCCAGCTTATAGTTAGCCGCGAATTCGGCGGCCTCCCAGACCTGCCCCTCCTGAAGCTCGCCGTCGCCAAGGACCGTGTAGACCTGCGGCAGACGGGCCGTGGCGCCGAGCGCGTGATCCATGCGCAGACCCAGAGCGAGTCCGGCCGAGATCGAGAGTCCCTGACCGAGCGATCCGGTCGAGACCTCGACGCCGGGCAGGCGACGCGCGTCGGGATGTCCCTGCAGGCGGCTGCCGAGCTTGCGCAGGGTGAGCAGCTCATCTGCCTCGATGATGCCGAGCTCGGCGAGCGTCGCATAGAGTACGGGAGCGGCGTGGCCTTTGGACAGGATGAAGCGGTCACGTCCGGGCCAGTCGAGTTCATCGGCATGGAAGTGCAGGACCGGCGCGAAGAAGAGCGTGGTGAGGATGTCTGCGGCGGACAGCGAGCCGCCGGGATGCCCCGATCCGGCTGCGGTGAGCATCTTGAGGATCGAGACACGGATGCGCGCCGCACGGGCGCGCAGGGAGGCGATATCAGGGGTCGCTGCAGTAACGGGATCAGACATGGGGGCCTCTTATCCGCTCGAATGCCGGCTTCACTCTTTTATCCTAGCAGAATCCGGACGTCCTGCAGCCACCCAACGATGCCAGGCCAGGATGAAACCTTCGATGTCACCGGCGAGCACGGCCTCGACGTTGCCCTTCTCGTGTCCGGTGCGCAGGTCCTTGACCATCTGGTAGGGATAGAGCACGTAGCTGCGGATCTGTGAGCCCCAGCTGATATCGGCCAGCGGCCCCTGAAGCTCCTTGAGCTCAGCCGCACGCTCCTCCTGGGCGCGCTCGAAGAGGCGCGCGCGCAGGATCGAGAGCGCCGCGTCCTTGTTCTTGTGCTGGGACTTCTCGTTCTGGCAGGTCACGACGATGCCGGTCGGGATGTGGGTGATGCGCACCGCTGAGTCGGTCGTGTTCACGCTCTGTCCCCCCGGACCACTGGAGCGGTAGACGTCGATGCGCAGGTCCTCGTCGCGGATCTCGACCTCGACGTCGTCGGGCAAAACGGGCAGGATCGTCACGCCCGCGAAGGTCGTCTGACGGCGCTTCTTGAGGTCGGTCGGAGAGATGCGGACCAGACGGTGCACCCCCTGCTCGGCGCGCATCATCCCATAGGCGTCGCGCCCGTGCAGTGTGAACACCGCGCGATCGATACCGATGCTTTCTCCGGGCTGCGCCTCGTGCACGTCGACCTTCCAGCCACGACTCTCGGCGAACTTCAGGTACATGGTGAAGAGCATCTCGGTCCAGTCCTGGGCCTCAAGGCCCCCCTGGCCGGGAGTGACGGTCACGATGACGTCAGAGTGATCGAACTCACCATCGAACCAGCGCGCCACCTCCCGCTCGTCGATCAGCATCTCGAGGCGCCCGATGAGTTCGGACGCTTCCTGCCAGAGCTCCTCGTCGCCGGCCTCAAGCGCCAGCTCATGCGTGGCCTCGGTATCTGCCGCGATCTTCTGGAGCTCATCGATCTCTGCCAGCTCTGCGCGAAGCTCGGCCATCTGCGCGCTTGCTTCGCGAGCTGCGTTCACATCATCCCAGAAGCCCGGCTCGGCACTGCGCTTCTCAAGACCTGCGAGCCGCGCGCGCAGCTCGTCAGGACTGGCTTGTGAGACAAGCTCATCAGCGCGGCTGACGAGCGCCTCGATCTCGGCGCTTCTGCTCTCCAACATGGCGTTTATCGGGCCGGCGTCACCACGTTTGCCCCATGGCACTTCTTGAACTTCTTGCCGCTGCCACAGGGGCAGGGGTCGTTACGCCCGACCCCGGCGTAAGGGTCGTCAGCGACCGTATGCTGGGTCTTCGTCTTGTAACCCGCCGCGCGGTTCAGGGCCGACGAGCTCAGGCCCCCGAGCTCTGCGGTCGCCTCCTCAGCCACGCCTGCGAACATGCTCTCTTCACTGGGGGCGGTGTAGTCAGCGTCATTGAGATAGCTCGGCGCCGGCGTGTTCTCGAGCACGATGTTGAGGTGCATGAGCGTCTTGATGTAGTCCTCGTCGATGGCCTGGACCAGCTCGATGAAGAGGTTATAGCCCTCGTTCTTGTACTCGACGACGGGGTCCTTGGCGCCCATCGCGCGCAGGCCGATGCCCTCTTTAAGGTAGTCCATCTCCTGCAGGTGCTGCATCCAACGGGTATCGAGCACGCGCAGCATGACCTGACGCTCCAAGTCGCGCATGTTCTCCTCGCCGAGGAGCGCTTCCTTCTTCTTGTATTCCTTGTGCACAAGCTCGTAGTAGTTCCGGGAGATATCCTCCGGCTTTTCCGCATCCTCGACCGCCTTGGTCGCGGGGCGCTTGGTCAGACCGCTGAAGTCGCGGAACCAGCGGATGAGCCCCTCTGTGTCCCAGTCGTCCTTTTTCGTCGAAGCGGAGTCCTCGCCGCAGAAGTCGGCAACGGCGCGCTGACACGTCTCGCGGATGGCCGTCGAGACGTGATCATGGATGTCCTTGCCGTCGAGCACCTTGCTGCGCTCGGCGTAGATGACCTCGCGCTGCTTGTTCATGACGTCGTCGTAGTCGAGCACGTACTTACGGGAGGCGAAGTTCATGGCCTCGACCTTGTGCTGGGCGTTCTCGACGACCTTAGAGACGATGCCGGCCTTGATCGGCATGTCATCGGGTACGTTCGCGCGCTCCATCATGGCCGAGATGCGGTCCATGCGGTCCCCGCCGAACAGGCGCATCAGGTCGTCTTCGAGCGAGAGGTAGAACTGCGAGAGTCCCGGGTCGCCCTGACGCCCGCTGCGTCCGCGCAGCTGGTTGTCGATGCGCCGCGAGTCATGGCGCTCGGTACCGATGACGGCCAGCCCGCCTGCCTCGACGACCTTGATATGCTCTTCATCACAGGTCTTCTTGATCTCGGGCAGATACTTCGCCCGCTCCTCGTCGGTGGCCTCT
>JGI20166J26741_11657363_pt1 | contig 11188 bp, 2 predicted proteins | sample TergutCu122P5_FD_26741 | JGI IMG/M metagenome (IMG submission 26741) | reverse complement strand
TAGAATGCTTTAATAACTCTGCGTTTTTTAACGTTGTGTGCATCAGTTGGTAATAAAAGAGGGTTCAGTATTGTTGATGCACGGTGTAACCATGAAGTTTATTGAAGTGGATATTGCAGTTTCCTCATTGGTCTTAGTGCAAAACTACTAGTAGGCGTCAGTAATTAATAAATAATTGATTACTGTTATAATTTAATACATGCATTCATAGAAGTATCTACTCATAACAGGAAAAAAGTTTGTTCTTTAACAAAGTTATTTACAAATGTGGAGGTACGTTATTTTGCAATGTCATTGCCAATTCTGTAAACTTGTTATACTCTTGTAAATTCAGGTGTCTGTTTGTATTAGCGTCAGTGCTCTCATCACAGTACTCGGAACCAGAAGAAAATGAAAATGTATCAAAAAATTCATATATACTTCCCTCTCTCGCCAAACGTACTGTAAAATTCCCTACCAATCCAATCCACATATGCCTGCTTTGCTAACTTGGGACGTTATGTATGTTATACGATTTCTGTGCGCTGGGTGATGTGAGCGGACTGAAAGCAAAGTGTTGAAACATGCATGGTTATTACTGACCTCCAACAAAGTCGATCCTTGGTAACATTCATCAATAACTCGACTCTGCAGCAAAATGACATGCGCAGTTGCAAGGTTACAGCGCAGATGAAGAAGAAGCTGTTATAAAGTGCGTCGGCGCAAAACAATCCACTCCAAGAAACAGATCAGATATTTATTTTTCGATTTGTATATACAACTTTGTACTTCCATTTATATCAACCAATAAGACGTAAGATATGAACAGGACCATATCTTTTATGGAAGTAATCCATGCTGCCTTCTGAACTAAGAAACGATTTTCCAATACAATTACAAATAGACTTTAATACACTAATTTTAAAATTTTCTTAACTTTTCTAACAATTCTGTATTTCACACAGTCCGTAGTAATTGCGTCAAAATGACTTGTTAAGCCATATATTATGAAAAAAAAAGACTATTTCTATGTATCCATTACTGATATAAAAAGTGTTCTACCCTAAACACACCAACTAGGAAACATGAGTACAAAATAATTGTGATATCTATTGTAATTATTTTGACAGAACTACTATTCTTGTATACACGCGCAGTTTACACACACACACACACACACACATATATGGGGCGCGCGGTGGCGTAGTGGTTAAGGCACTACGCTACAAACCGTCAGGTCGCGGGTTCGATTCCCAATGGTGTCAGTGCAATTTTTCAGTGACATAACCCTTCCGGTCGCACTATGGCCCTGGGGTCGACTCAACCTCTAATAGAAATGAGTACCAGGTGTATTTCCTGAGGGTAAAGGCGGCCGGTGCGTAAGGCTGACAACCTTACCATCAGCCTGTGCCGTTTTCATGAAATCTAGGAACCTTAACATCCTGGAACCCTCCGGGCCACTCCAGGCCTGTAAGGGAACTGCTTTACATTATATATATATATATATATATGTAATTTCTATGTTTCTTCTCACCGTAAAGCTAGGTGCAGGGTTACAGTTCCAAGACGTGTTTTCTAAAGGTGCCCACCGTTAATTTCAGTCGAAATACAGGCCATGAATCCTGAAGTCTTTCTTTGTAATATGTAAATCCTGAAGGTGAATATCAAAATATTACTTTGTTAGTCCACGACAGCCTTCTTTAAGAGACTTTCCGGTTCTTTAAACATAAATTACCCTAAGAGTGGACAATATGTAGAAAGAGATGCAGTAGGAATGACGAAGAAAAGGAATGAAATTTTACAAACTTACCAGGGTGCTAATATTCAGAGCAGCAGAATTAATATTCAAGACACATATCAGAAGTACATTCTCAGTTACACCCCCAATAAATCGGTGCAGAAGGTATAGTTTCTTTTCGCAATTGCTATTTCGTCTGACATCATATTACTTCATTAAAAGACGTTCGTCACTATTGGAAATATTTATGTAAAGGGGTTTTCATAGGAATATTTCATAGAATCATAAGATAATTATAATTTATATCATTAAAGGAGGAAATACGTGCCTCTCTGACGGTATCCACTACAGGTATATTACTTGCGTAGTGGTAAGAAAAATTAGTGTGTGTTCCCCACAAGAGTAATTATACGATTAAATTATCGACATCGGGAAAATTCTAAACACATTTTCCTTTCTAATGCACACAAATGTTCCTTAAATTCTCAACCAAATAAATTTCTTAAAATTACTTCCTACACTTGTATTTCTATTTTTTCCTCTTTATTATTTAAAGCCATTAAACTAACCCCCTTCCCCCTTATTCTTTCTAAACACATTTTTTCCCCCACAGATTCAAAATCTGTCATTACTTTCGAGGGGGTGTAATTTTTTACTGCTTCCTAAGAATGAGCAGTGATACTGTATTGTGCCTCCCTCTGGACTTGGAAAGCAACTACAAACATGATGACCTTTTTCATTGTCCTAAGCAGTAAGCGTGATCTCAGATAAAATATTTCAACCTTCGTTAACCCCTCGTTCAATCGTTTACTGGGAGAAATGTCAAAGCCACGGTCCGTTGGAACATTATATAAATGTCTAAAACCCACTGATGACTGTATGTAATACTGATGTAACTTTGTGTGGTTCATATTCTGTGAATTAATCAAATTAACAAAATAATGCACAATCGAATTAAGGTATATTTTTATTGTTTTGTAATAAAACTGCATTAAAGTACTATTTTACATTTACTGTGTTCACCGGCTATAGCGTTTAGAAACAATGAGATTTCTCCACTCAGTGAATTAATTCGTTGTTTAATATTCTTGCAAATATGCCAGTAATTTACTTAACGTCATTAACATATTGATCTTACTGGAGACGAACTTATTTCTGTGTGATGTAAGTAGCAATGGAGATTAATGCGTTACTAACGATGCACCCGGCCTGCTGTCCGAATATCAGAGAATCCGATCAGCGTGCAGTATCATAGAGTCACACTTTACCTACACGTACAACGTGTAACCAGTTTACAAATATTAAAAAAAATCAATTACTGATTACAATTATCGCCACGCCTTACTCCACTGCCTCTTCCGTATTATCTGAAAGAGCCCAATGTTAACCCTACTTATCAGACTTCTGCGATCTGCCTGTGTAACGTTTTGATCCATCTGAACTCTTCCTTCAGCCAAGTGACAAATATACCGCTAAGGATATTAGGAGTATATAAAAGGCAACAAGCTGATAACTCGTGGTGAGATATTGTTATTATTTAGCATAATATTTTCGATAACGATTCTAAAATGACTTGCGAAATTTCAAGGTACTTTCTCTGTTTTATTACGAGTTATTTCTGACACACTGCAGGTTTACACGGCACCTTGTTTTATTATATAGTTATGGTGAAAATGTAATGTAAAAAAATTCCAGTTCGCGAAAAGTTTGTTACTCAGAATCTGAAGATTACAAAGAGATTTTTCCAGATGTCTCTTCTTTTTAAGTGTCTTAAACACCCTATTCTCTCCAACACACAGAGTGCTAGTGTTGCATATACAGAGGTGCTGATAAGTCCTTATCCCGACCAGGAAGGAAACTAGCTACAGCGACAGAAGATTTTGATTTTCATACAAGTATATCCTATTTATAATCCTAATTGGAGAAATATTAGTACTACACACTCTCACACACACACACACACACACACACACACACACATATATATATATATATATATATATATATATAACAAGACTAACATCAAAAGAAATATCCTCACCATCAAACAAAATACATCGGAAAGTAGGTCGGGCTAAGGACTTATCAGCACCCCTGTATTCAAAGTTCGAAATTGATTAAGATGTACAGTAATTTTGTATAATTTAAGAAGTTTTCGGAAGAACCTATAGCCTTAATCTTCATGCCCTACCGCGAGGAACGAAACAGTAGTTTGCTCCGAAAATTGGCAAGTTTGCATTAAGACACACGGCGGCACGTCCCAGAAAACTGTGTTCGTGGTGACCGTCGTGATATCCTCGAATATGACACAATGGATATTTCGGATGTTTGTTTTGTAACACATTTTAATATGGAAATGTTTTGTGGTCACAAGTATGAAAATGTACTTGTATCTAAGCATGGTGTTTCCTAATTGTAAGAAGGCAGTATTCAAATAGATAATTCTTTTGCACGAGCAGGTAAAAAGATCATCTGCAATACGGTCCCATACATTTCGATTCAACAGACGGACCGTGTAAACTCTCGTATATGAGAGAAAGTCAACGTAAGTAGTGTATTTTCGAGCATCAGTACCATTGTTGTGAGAGTGCTGACCAATAACTTAGGGGTGAAATACAGAAAATGTTCCAAAATTTACCCATTAAATAATAATAATAATAATAATAATCAACATTGTCTCCTTTATGCCGGGTATCCATACACATATTTCCGAGACAAACCACGTTGCAGCTATTCTGTCTTTGTTGTTTATGGTGCCTCTATTTCTAGTTCCTGCTTTGGCTCTTTTGCTCTTTTACGTTAGCATTTTCCGCAATATGTGTGCAGTGCCCAATATGGCTGTTTTCTGTAGCTCCTTAACGTCATAGTTTCCTGGCATATCGCTCAAGTAATTTCTGAATGATTTGGAAATGGTCCCAGTCGCTCCAATTATTACTGGTATCACCCTGGAATTGCTACATCTATTAACATGCATGTTCTCTTTTCATTGTCTCGGATTATAATGTCTGGCTTGTTATTGGGGATATTTGTCAGTTTGCACTTGTTTTATTATTATTATTATTATTCATCGTTAAATTCCTGCCAACACAAATGTTTAAGCCACTAATCTCAGAAAGCAAATGTCTCTTGCTTATGCGCATAATTTTTTGGTTTTTCCATTCCTCTTTCACAGAGACTGTTCTTTACGGAACTTTTCTGTCGCAGGCCGTTGGCTTGCTTCCTGAAATAACTCCCCCATTAAAGTGATTACATGGTGTTTAAAAACTTAATATTATTTAATGCAAATTATTATAGGTTGGTCTACGCATACGAAACCTAAGTTGTGGACACACAAAATAAGATCAGTTCACAACTGATATTACTGTCGTACAGACATGAAGTGTGTAGGAAGGTGTTCTAATATTCCGACTTAAAAACAACGGTATGCCTCTAAAGTAAACTGTTAATCTAAAGATTGCTTTAGAATCCACGACTTGGAATATCAGTATATCGAAGGCCTCTTTCCTACCTGCGCGTTTTTTACAATTTTTTAAAAATTACCCCTTAGTGTAATTAGTAAATTGGTAATAATGCACTAGACTGCAAGATTTTATAACCCAGAAAGTTATAATAGAAATTTTAAAGCCATCACAACCTTCAAACAAATTTCTGATTTTGCTTTCTTGATCGAAGCCAGCTTCATCTCTTTTGTGTTATGAACCTCTCTTAGCCGCATAAGCACATTTACATTCTGTTTTAGCACAAGAAATTTGTACAGCAAGTGTTCGCGAGTAAGTATACGCTCCGGATTATAGACGGATGTTTTATGTGTCGTGATATTTCGTTCCGGAATTTTATGGGTCGATAAGGCATTCGAGGAATCCTAAAAGATATATAACTAAAACGACAATCAATATTTTTTTAACTAAAATCTTTACAATAATTTGTCTTTGGAAAGTAATTTTTTGTGATAGAGATCACACAAATTTCATTTCTTATAAGACCCAGTGTGAAATTAATAAGTGAACTCGGACAACCTTTGGTCAATATACGAGAATTAGCAGATATGAGGGTTACAATCTTATAGAGGCTGCAGATTATCAAAGTTCGTTTTTCATTGTGACCGATAAAACAGCCACAAACCTGCGATTAAGAATATCGGAATTTAACTGCAATATAAAACCGTCCTTTGTTTCCAAAAATAAAGAAAATACTGGTAATAAATATAGAAAATGACCTAAACAGACGTAAACAGCCCGAAGATTATTTTAAAGCAATAAAAACCATCGCTGGAAACATGAAACGTCTCAAGTGGTTGAAGGAGTGTCTCATTCTATGAAGCAAGAAAGCTGTTAAACTTATTTAATGACTGACCTGAGAGTGGTGTGTGCAATAGCAGGGGAGTGGGAGACGTCGCCGAGTCGCCCGTCTTATGATCTTAATAAGATCTCTCAGAACTATTTACAAAAAGTTAAATAAATATATTAAAATGGGCGATTACGAAAAGTCGAAATCCCGAACATTGGGATTTACGAACGTAGACATTCTACTACAGATGTTGTCAAAGAAGAAAATTTACCTGCTCGTAACCTGAAGATGACAGCAAAAACTCTTTCGAAACGCCGGTAAATATTTACCAGTCTTAAAGGTGTTATATCCGAGAATATTGTAACTTCCAACAACGTCACTTCTAACTCTCAAATAACGCAATGTAGAATAGCTAACAACTCTTCACGAATGTAAATACCAGATAATATGCTTCTAAGTACTACAATTTAGGAAATAAATAGAAAATTGTTTATTCACTAAGAGGTACGATACTATTACAGACACGTTTATTATAATGGATAAATAATTCCGTGGTGTCGATATTTTCCTGACAATTTTACCTGCTCTTGGAAGGAGCTCACCCTTCTGAGTCCTTGACAATTAAGTACAGGCACCTTGCCGAAGAAAGTAAAAATGCTCAAACCCTAGGCGGAACGAAATTGGTGGTTTATTGTTGAAGAAACTTTATAACTTCCGAGGATATGTTTACGTCTTTGGAAATTTTTAACCCTTTAACTTTTCCCTTTCAACGAAGCCACTCGCTGTCCCTTAAAAAAATGTCCTACCTGACAAAATACCTTGTGACTGGAACAGACGCTGGAGAAGGTGCAGTAAAGTTCTATTCCATATATCTGGGGGTGGGATAGGCCTTGCGTTTTTACCATGACACGATGTCCTTCGACTTCTACTTTCAGTTTGACAGATTGGTGCGTAAAGGGTTACAGGTGCGCGGGTGTATCAAGGATTTCCACAGCTCTCAGACTCTTTGATTTTTTGACAGTGATTCCAGTCAATGGACCAGTTGGCCTTCAAGTAAGTAACCTTGTGATTCTTTGCAGCACTAGGAGACACAAAAAAGCTACATTTCAGTCAACACAACTACGATAAAATAAATCTAAATTTTGTTATAAAGATTTATAAGGAAGTAATTATACACTTGCTCAGACGACAAGTGATGTTGCTTGGTTATGCTCATCGAAGACTAATATTAATCTATACAATACACTTCACCCCCGGTTCCGAGTCTGGGTGGAGTTTCAAACCAAACTTCCTACAACGTACACCTATATACATTGAACAGGGTGCATGTAAACTGCATTCCACAACACAAAAACACCCTGTTGTACCTGCTTTAACCCTGTTTGAATTTTAAATGTTTTATCAATATACAAACCAAATTTGTATTATAACAGGGAGTACTTAAGATATTAAGCCATCTTTATTGTCATTAAGCTATACACCTAAGACACCCTGATGGTGGTCGTGAGTACGACCGAAACATGTTGGAGATTAGCAATGTGTAATAAAGTACATTTTAACAAAGTGTATTCATTGGTTTGCTATTTATTACAATTTAATGAAGCGGCATGGAATGTTTTAAATAATTTGTGTTAAACATAAGCAAATGCTGTGGATACTTTATGGCTAATGTTTGTAACAAGCCTTAATGGGCACTTTTCATAAGAATTCCAACCTACGTTATCCCACATTTAATTAATTTAAGTACTGGCTAAATTCTTTTGCTTAGTCGTGGAGGTTTATTTGACAAAGCATTTTAAAATTAAAGAGAGAGAAACGGTTCTAGACTATAAACATTTTCTGCAAGATTTGGCAATGTATCGCACTTAAGCTTCTGTAAATTTAGGAAGATCCTTTATCACAAAGACAAATATGTATCTATAACTAACTTATAGGGCATTAAAACTAACTTTAAAAAAAATTAATATTTTCATGCTGTGCCTTTTCCAAAAACTTCAACATTCTTATGGTTATTATGATCCATGCAAGATACTTTCATTAATTGCAGAGGCTTTTGTTGGTGATAGTTTCATAGCATGTGGTATTAACTTTTGACATATGACTGCATTTTATCTTGTAAGGGCAATATAATGAATTAATTCAATCCGAAGCATGTAGCCACAGAAAAATATGAGTTTTGTTTGGCTGAGAATTTGTCTTTTATTTTGTTGATTTATAGCACAACGGGATATGTTCTGTTAAGTTAGGTGAACATTTTGATGCCTAAAGTTTATTTCGATTAGAAGGTATTTTACATACTTATGAAAGCCAAATTTTAAATAAATATTAGCAGTCACCCTGAAGATGGATGCAGTATCTTCCTCCGAAGACATCGAAAAAAACACACTGACCGGTGTGAAAGACAAAGACTCCAGTAATTTAGAAAACAACAGCCGTTAAACTTTTAAAAATGTAATCTCTAAGCAGTTCTTATTATTGTAAATTTCTTGATCGTGAGAAACAAAGATTTTGTAGCTACTATCTGAGAAATAGCTATCGGATATAGACCAACATTATCGAAGAAAACGGACAGTTACCAGAACTAAAATCTAAAAATTAATTTATTAAGCCTTGATTCATGTGCTGGAAGAAGGAATAAGAAAATTAATCAGGGTTATTAAAGTCAGGAAACTGAATGAACATTCGGATATTTTTAAGGTAAATAAGACATTTTGAATGTTATTCTCCACTTCCACAAGGATGCGAATCTGAATGAAATAATAATGGATCTCACATTTGAATTTCTCTTTTATTAGACGAATAAAGACTCAGATACAAATTTCCTTTAATTTCAGCTGCAACCGGGCATGACGTCAGATGTGATTTTAAAAAATTCTGAAATTTACCACATTCAATACAAAATTATTATTTCCGTAAACAATATTACCGATTGATGATGTTAGTCGATAGAGATAGAGAGTGTCTTCTGTGTGAAGCAAAACTTGGTTTTATTATATTTTTAATGGACTTAAAACATTCGAAATTTGGTAGCAGGCCAATTTGTTTCTCCTAACCTTATCATGTAATTCATCACAAATTCATACGCAAAATACATTCTGCGGTTATGTTAGGATGGTGTTTTAGTTCCTTCAGTTTTCACGTTCATTGTTACGCGACGTCCGTTGTTTATGCGCCACCCTTCTCTTACGTCGGTAAAACAACTATCGGAGCGCTGTTTCATTGCATGAAATTAACACGAGAACTGCGCTCTTACGGGTTGTTTTACAGCAAATAGTGGTAATTTCTTACCGGCTTATGGAGGAAACCTATCGGTACAAGATTCAGGGGTCAAGAATCCAATTGTCCCGAAACTTCGGCAAGAAATTACCACTACTCGCTGCATAATAATCCGCAAGCTGCATAATAATCCGCAAGAATGCAGTTCTCAACTACGTCGCTGCGGAAGCCTGAAATCACGCAGAGAGTTAACATGATTGTAACATAAAAAGGAACACACCCTCGTTGTACGACTGGGATGTCGACGCTCTAGTTTAATTAAACACAAAGTCGTAGGAATTACTAAATTACTGTGCTGTACCCGAGACGTGCGTCTTTTCCTTCTACAAGGCTGCTTCCTAACATTTTTCAGTCCGATAAACATTTAGAGAATGAAGCGCGACTAACTGGGGATTCACGTTGCAAAGCATGCAGGTCTTAATGTGAACTGTTCCTTATTTTGTCCTATTTTAACCAAAATTATTAAACGTTACCAAACTTTAGTAAGTTTCAGAACACAAAAAGCCATGAATATTCGTTTATCTTTTCTCGAACTGTGACAAGCGGACGGACGTACATAAAATTAGTTGAGGACGCCCCATAAAATAATTAGTGCAATTAAAATTTTATATCTGGCAGTAGAAGTAACGTGCCTTGAGTATTAGAACGTTCCCTGTACTTTAAATTTAGAAAGTAACGCCACATTCTTCATTTACAGGACTGTACACACATCTGCTTTCTGTCTCTCCGACCGTTCCTTTACCGCTGTGCTGAAGGTTCAATTTTAAATTTAATCTACATATAAATTAGCTCTTATGGTTAACTTACTAAACATTGAAGGACATAGCTGAGATATTCAGCCGAGCGTTGTATGCAGTAATGAGAACCAAACTTCATGTAATAAGCATATTTTTAATATATAATGAGCCACTATGAGAAGCCAGGTAAAATGCGTTCAATGTAAGAAATATCTGTTGGAAACTGTCAGCATGAATTCCACCATACATGGAACCTTTGTGTGGAAACTTTATTTTCTTCATATATTGTGTGATTTCGAATATTAGGCCCTGCCTTCCATACTTATATCTAAGAGAATTATGTAAATATATTTTGTGTTGGGCGAGTTTTGACAATTGGAAATATGAGGATCCTTGAAAAAAATGTTCTGCCTCTCAGCAGGCCTACACATTATTAGGAGTATGGAATGAAACATTGATAGACGCGGTGAGGATGAGCGTCTTCTATGATGTGATATCGCATTGTGTGGTAGCCAGTTGCAGACTTTCGGAGGGATTTGCTCTATAAAGTGTTATTTGTCGGAATTTCTTATGAGTTTCGCATTTATCTGAAAAGTTAGAGCCTCCTACAGTAGTGTCTGCGTGAATGTCCTATATTGCGGACAGCAACAAACTTAAGTCACACTTCGAGAGGAAAAAAAAAGTGTATTTCCTACAATTACTTTTGTTAGGAATAAAATATTTCTGTGGGCTTAGGCAGTTAACTGTGAAAAGATTTAAGGTGCACGGAGGTACAATTCCACAAACCTTTTCTTTTAACACGGCACTAGATGAAAAATTATGATCAGCCTCACACTTCGCATCATTTACAGGTAAAATTCCTAGATGTGAGGAATAATTCACGAGCCTACGCTTGGTCTGGCTATGCTGACGAAGACGAAATACCTCTCCTGCCGTGAATCGAATCCAGGTCATCCATTATACACTTGGTCGCTAAGGGCGTATTAATATGTGCCGGGCAGCATCACAGAAAAATAAAAATTTTATTTCTACTTCTAATAACATCCACCGCATCCAGTATCAAAATAATTCTAATAGAAGGTGGTTCAAATATGACCGGGACTGATTTGTGTGTAAACAAGCCGCACTGCGCAGCAGCTGTGCGACCTTGAGAGAGTGAAGCCACAACCTC
>JGI20166J26741_11657141_pt1 | contig 11190 bp, 8 predicted proteins | sample TergutCu122P5_FD_26741 | JGI IMG/M metagenome (IMG submission 26741) | reverse complement strand
AACACTATCCTCATGGACACCCAAACCACACTGCACCCAGATTCAACGTACACATACCACTAGAGACAGGACTACTTCACCCCACACGCATTGACACACATTGGTGGCTGCCATTACAGTTTTGTGTATTACTCCTGAAGATAGTGATAATAAACCAAGTAAAACAACAAAAGCTGCATCTCGTTGGTTACTTACTAATACAATATTTTAAGGATGCGCGGTACCATGAACATAAAATTATTAACACGTTTAAAAATATCCAAACTACGCCGATCATAATTATTTTAATTTAAATAGCCAAGGATGGACACAGGCATATACGCAAATAGATGTGCAACGGTAAATTGTATCAAATATAACATCGTACGTCCATGACGTAAACATCCATTATCGTATGTTTCTTAGTTGAATACTTCCCTCAGGATAGCCAAAAAAGGCCGAAACATGAAGATTACCGCATGTTTGTATATTATTGTATCTGTCTTTAAGAAGCTATTCCGTTGTTGTTTGTTTATTACTGTATCTAGTTAAAGTGCAGACGATGGAATATATTTGGCTACTTGTCTTACTGCACGGAACGTGGATAACTTAAAACCGTCAACTTAATTCCAGAGAATTATTTCCAGTGCCTTACGATGCCGTTAACTGCCTTCCTGTTAACAACAGGCGTATGAAATAATACGCAAATGCGCATCGTAGTAACTTGCTTTCTAATGTGTATTGGCCACTCTCTCGTATACGAATGACACCTGGAGTGTCTATTGAATTCTGAAGAGCCATCTTCATCCCTCAGTGTCACCTAACATTGATCGCAGAGAAGGGATTGTCATGCCACTCGATGGGTTTCATGTTTACTTGGCAAACCGAATATTTATGCAGCCGTCCAAGTTACAGTTTTATAAAGTCAGTTAAAAGTAATTTAGAACACTGAGGATTAGAGTCTGTTTTGCTTGCAGGCAACGTCAGGCACTGTTTGCTAAGTGTGTTTCTCTGAAGATAATCGATCATACACCGGAAAATAGGGAAATGTTCTTGAAAATAACCAAATAAATAAATACATAAATAAACAGAGGACTGATGTATACTTGAGCATACAGTATTTTGTTGAATATTATTAGTTTTCAGACAATATAAAATTAACATGTTCAAAATTGACCTCAAATCGTCAATGCCTTTTTAAATTTATTTATTTATCAATCTGTCTTCATCATAATCATCATAATAATAACATTCGTCCTCCTCCTCCTCCTCATCATCATCATTATCAGCATCATGTTGTAATTTCTTTCTGTTTTATAAAACATTATTAAAATTTATTACTGTAAAGTTCCTTAAGCTTGACTAAGCCCAAGCACGACTGGAAGCTATTGTGTATACACACACAGTATTTCCTTGCTGCCCATCTATTTGTTACATATTTTATGTACAATACAGTTACATTGCAAGATATACAGTTATGTATGCACATCATTTACAAATACTACAAAAATACATAACAAGTAATTACCTTTCTCTTGCAATATCCACTATTTACACACAGAATAAAACTATATTGTTAATGTGATGAGTTAGCTGCTAAAAATGTACTACATGAATTATTTTACCTTTAGAAGACTAGTAAAATACATAATTAATAAATTATTAACTTCAGTCACACTCTATACAATAAAGGCAAAAATGTAAAACTAGTACACATTATTTCATCATTGTATAGTCGTGAGGTTTATGTTATTTACTTCAGTGCACTTTGGCTTGCTTGGACACATTATTAACCTTTACATACAGCCATAACAGCAAATGATCAAATGTTCATGTCTTCATTCAATTACATACCTCACCCTTGAAATAAAGACAAATCATTATGATTTTGTAACTTGTGAAAAGGACAAGCATCAGGTAACTACAGTATAATAGACTATTCATTAAACATCAGTTCAACAAAGTGCATGAAAATATGTCTAAATCTGTAACAATCTCTGTATGGAACATAGGAGGTTGAGGGGAAATACAGTAGCAATTAGTGGGTGGTTGGCTCTCATATTTTTGTTCTGCTGATGAAAATTCTACGTGGCATAGCTCATGCAGCTCTACTCATGCCACGACAGTAAGTCCACACCTGCTAAGTCCAGCCACACATTTGTGGAGCCATAAGCTCATCTGTCTTTCTGATTCCAGCTTTCAGACCTTCAAGCCTTGTCTTTTTTTGGTAATAGTCTTCAACACAATTCCAAATGTAAATGTCCACTAGGGTTAGACCAGGAGACCTAGGTAGTCAATAAATTGGTCCTGATGTCCCAGTCCATCTACCTGGGAACTATGCATTCAGTCTTTTATAGACAATGTGGAGGTGCACCACATATTTGAAAATAAGATATTCTTCAATTTAAGGCATAATGTAGAAGACATCACTGGTCACTTTATTCTTCTTCAGAGTATACCTATTCACTTTTGGAATGTCTTGTTCAAGAACACAATTCTGAAAAGTAAAGAAAATATGCAGTAGATTTCACTGCCATACCTCTAGCAAAGTGAAAGTAATCCACATTTAAAATTCTAGAATTTTTTTGTCCCTCCTGTATAAAAATTGCTTTTACAGTTTGCATGATACATGCACAATCACAGCAATGTGACCCCCCAAAAAAACTGTATGCCTTTCACAATTTCAATGTTCAAAACAAATTTTTTTGATTACATAATTTTCCAAAGGTGAACAATATTCCACACATATTGCAATTTTTTCAAACATAAAAACAAACTACAGCAAAGGCATCAGATGGTAACATATAACATACCCAGTAATATCCATTATAGTACAGGACATATGATTAACATGCAGCAGATATTCCTTGTGTGATAAGAAACAATTTATTTTAATATGGATGCTAAAGTTTTTTTTTTTTAATCAAGAGAACATACTTACTTTACCCTCTACAGATGTTATAATATTATGGAACCTACTTGTATTATCATCATAAATTTTAACTTTACCACAAATACAGTAAAACTGGCAGAGAATGTAATAATACTCAACAAGTAGTGCCATACATTAAATTTTAATTTCCCATCAGCACAGTCCCAGGCATTTTACAACTTCATTCTGTCATGCAATATTGCAATCTAACTTTTTGTCAAGAAGGAATTGGAAACACAGTACATGTTTATATTCCAGTGTTCATCAGAGTTCTGAATACAGGAAAACAGTATACAGTGCTGTCATTCACACTGAAAATATACTGGGTCCTAACTGTATTGAACCACAGTTTCAGAAAAACAGTTCTCTACGAAGAATTACATACCAACAAATACACATCCATGTTTTTGGGAGAGAAAAAAAAAACCCCCAAGTTATGCTCACTGAACAGCCATGGATGCTCAGCTGTCACATGATTCTAACATCTTACCATAACAAGTCAGCCCTACACACACACTGTTTTGCATGGGGCTCGTTAGGAAGACACATTCCGGGTGGGGGAAATCATCACCACAATCCACTTTAGGTTTAAAATTTTCAGCTTCCACAAGGACTTCCTTGAACATGTGAACGTCTACTAGCAGCCCAAGATACACCCCCGCCTACTAGATTTTTTTTATCTACTGCTTTTCTGCATTTAGGTAGAAGTTGTGAGAAGAAGAAGCAGGACATTCATGTATGCAAATTAAATACTGTATGGGTTGGCTGTCCAACACATGGTGACAACAGGTAGTGATGGAGTGCAAATCATTATTGGGTTGGCAACCTTTTGGCACTCCCACAACACTGCTGTATATCTGCCTCATCATTGAAACCTGCTATGTCAATGTGGAAAAAATTTTGGAACATTTGACTGTCATCCATCCACTTGTGATAATCTCCAAACTTCAAAGAAAATTCATTTTTCAGCTGCTCAATGACATAATCAAATGTGCCCTTCATAATATGCAAATCACCTGGAGAGGTAAAAGATTCAAATATAAGTTTTCAAGATGGAAAATAGCTAAGATTTAGTTCACTGATATGTTAGTGCAGCAAGCTTAGTTCAACTATGAAGGTCTACATACCATAAAACATGTCAAATTGTAGTTTACCTTGTCATTTAAGTTTCATATTGCATTCATTAAGATCAGCCGTTCTGTCCACAACATATGTGAAAGCTATGATCCATTTCTCATCAGATAACTGTGATGCAATTTTCCATTTTCTATCATACAGGTTATTTCAGTTCACAAATGAAAAAGCCACCTCTACTCAGCCATCTCAGTGCCAAGCAATAGAAAGACACTGTCATATTCTGGTATGATTTCTTCCATAAAATAATGGAACTGACCATGGTTAAAGCCCCTGCATTGAATGTAGTCAGCCCACTGTGAAAATCAGTGTCCACAACTTCTTTCAGCTCAAATGAAAAATTTTGCAGCATGCAGTACCTCTTGAAGAATAATATGCAGAAGAGTACCTCTCGAGGAATAACACAAACACTATCACACAGTCCAATTTCATGCACATTACTTCACACATTCATCCTATTATGCATGGTTAGCAACATACATATTTCTGCCACCTTCATTTGTCATCCTCATCAATTTTTTGCAGCAAATTTCTGCAAGAAAACATTCCCTTTAATTTCAAGCATACAGGTTCACCAGTTGGAGTGCATTTCAAGCTGAATGAACTAGAACCTCTTCAAGATTAAAAGACACTGACAGTGTGATGAATAAGTATCATAAATTGTCGTGTCTGTGATACCATTACTTTCATCCATAGCGAGTGCATAACAATCAATGATTTTGCCTGCAATTTAAGTTGTTCCAACAAACCTGTTTGCAGTTCTTGTATACATCTTGCACAAGTTTTGACAAACTCTGATACCTTGAACTGTTTATTTTCTTCAGCGACAGCTAACAAACAATGCTTCACAAATTTATGGTCTGCAATGTGCCTTCCTTCTTTTACAGTTATTTCTGTCACTACATAACAAGCACAAACAAATTATTCACTATGACTATTTTGTTTCTTAAAGATGTTCTGCTGACCAAACACAGACAAAAGAGGTTTTCAGCTGGCTGCTTGAGTCTCCTACCCAAGTTCACCAGTCATCCTTATGACTACCTTCATGCTTTTCCCAGAAATGATGCCTGGTAGTGTATTCTATCATTACAGAATACTTCTCAAATACAAATGGCTTTAACTGCAGATCAAGTAAAGGACTGTTTGCTGCTCCAGCTATCATTAGCTTCAATTTTGTCCTACAGCACTAACAATAACAAAATATATCCATGTCGTATTCACATTCATACAAAAAAAAGTGAATGACAGCCTGGTACTGTATTTATGGTTCACAGAACATTCTAAACTTGGCCACAACGAATGTGGTACTTCCAATTTTTAAGCTAACTTTCCATGAGTGATAGTGTCCTGCTTAAGACTTAACTGCAAATTCTTATAACTTGGTTGCATGTGGCCCTAAGGTTGCTGGCCCCTGGTTTAGCAGGCTACATTCCTGTTTCATGTTCGAAGGTCCTTGGTTCAGGTTGTAACCCTGAGACAAGCTATCCTGAGGTTTTTATCTGTCTCTCTGCACAAATGAAAGGACAATACTTCAAATTAGCCTATTACCACTTACTGCCATCTTATTTCCAATTAATTAAAAATCATTATTTTATTGAACAGTAATAGTAGGAGCCACTTGTGTCATTAAATGCACTGTCAGTGAATAAGCAAATAAATAAACATGTTGTTTACAAGGGATAATTAAAGCCAAACTGTTGTTACATGTTCAAGATAAAAACATTAAACTTTTTTTCACTGATTTTCTACATTATACTTTAATGTATATGGGTCTTCTCTAGTGGTAAGTCATCATAGAGTGTAATGACACCTTTTATGTAAAGCATGGAAATAAAAAATCTGCTACAAAAATTATGGAATAACAGAAGGTGAAATACAGATAAACTCTGTAAAACCAACAATTGAACCAATTTATTACCACATACATGGCACTAAAAAAAAAATAATTTGGTTACACTTTATTATGTTTCTCAGTGCCACACACATGCTCATATAGTCACATTTTTTGCATCCCCATCACAGTTAATACCAGCATGATGCACCTTTGTCACAACTGACCTGATCAGAAATGAGCCTATTTCTTATCCCCTGACCATAGATTATCTTTGCTGGCTAGTTGTTGTCGCTGGTATGTTCTACACATGTATATAAAAAACACAGGTGGACAAAATGAGATTTTACAATTAGAAATTTTCTTTTTTTATTTACTTTTAGCAACTGAAGAGTATTACTTTATTGCAGTATAAGTAAATTACAATTACTGTTGTCCTGTACTTCCCATTCAATAAGTATCAATCAGGGGCCCGGTCCACAGCATTAAAACATCTGGAGAGTAAAGGTAACCACTTTCTCCACCTAGTGCTAAGGTTAAGAATGACTGGAGCAATACCTTCATTCCCGACATACCTTCACGATGTACACAGGGACAAATTTACCTCCCAAGTTTTATACATGCTAGTAATAAAATTAAACATGTACTCTAAGACTTGAACTGTACATGAGGAAAGGGCAGTGGTTCATGGTAAAACCACCACTCTACAAACCATTTTACCAGTATGTGAATCAGATAAGACTGAGAACAAGTTATACTTGACACAACATGCCATTGCTTACAGCCTGGAGTTGGTGGACTGTTTATACAATCAAATACATTAATCGTGCATTTTGTAACATTTGCAGTCACATTTGTATACCCTACATTTGTAGAATTCACTTTCATGCTGAAGAAATTCATGTGCTGTACAGTATAAAATTACCAATGCCCATACTAACATTTGAACTGTTCATATGAAAATCCATTACCTGCAAAAAAATATATTTATAAAACACTTATCTGCAATACATGACGTTCCTGTTTGTTATGGGTTATGCAACAGAGTTCAACTTAACATTTGTCCAAAACAATCACATTTTACTAAGTTGTGCAGAAATATAACACAGAATTTGAATGACACTAAGCTGACTACAGAAAATTCTTTTTGATGTGGGGACAAAATATTTAAACTTTGCAGCGGAGAAAAAATGTTAAGTAACATTATTCCAAAATTCTACACATAACCAGTGAGAAAGAAGTCTTTTAAAGTTCCTTCCCCAACATTATCATTTACCAACTGACCTCCTAAGTCCTGTCTGTATAAAACTGGCACTAGAAATACAGATCTGTTTAACTTTTACCTCTTCTATTAAGGATGGTATTTCAGTTTTAGCTGGCACTCAACTACATGACTTTGTAAATCATAACTGATGACAAAGTTTCCAATAATATCAAAAGTATTTTATTTGGTTACAAAAATTAAACAGCACATAAAACTTTGTGTGCTTCTATTCCTTGCAGTGATTTAAAATTTGTTTTGTTTTCTAAAAGTACAACTACTTAGGAAAAACGATTTTCCATTACAAATAAAAGTGATGATACTGGACAGTCAACAGTGTGCTACGGACATAAAAATTACCATCATTAACAACCACGATTAGTATTAATGTTTGGCAGCAATATAGAAATATTCGGTTTATTACTAATACACTACCAATATGTGATTGTAACACCCTGTTAAAATAGGATCATTATACATCACAGCAACACACACTTCACTTTCTTTTGCTAAACCTAAATCTTTCATGCCATGTATCAATCCATATGCACAAACACATATTATGGACACTCAGTATCATAAGTATCAAGGTAGCAATGATTCAGTCATTAACATATTAATAAATATAAATTAATCTTGACAATTATGATGTCAGCTGGTCATGCATGATTGAACTGATCTTTATTATCAGCAACTGTAGATTTTGCACTTTGAACTGCCACTGATTATAGGTCATGGTAAGGAAGGTCATACAACAGATATTCATGAATGATTTCTGGCTTCTGCTGTGTAACACAAGGTCTTCGCTCTGCTGGAATGTCATGCAGCATTGACTTGTAGTTGGTTACTAACATACTGGGACAGACTCATCCTGTGAAGGTAGGACTGATAGGCTGTCCCAAAATGTAACAAGCTACCAGCACGTGCTGTGTAATTTCCCAGAAGAATACAGACCTAAAGTAATTCCTTCTATATTCATAATATATAACCAAATCGGAGCTGTACAACTGTTAGTCATCCACAGATTAGTTACATTACAAAGACCTTGCCTGCAAGAACTGGAGACGTAGTTCATTCTTTAATTCCTAAAAGAGACAATTCATTTCCCCAAATAGCTATTTTCTTTAAGCAGCGTGGTTCAGATAAAGCAGATAAAACATGGCAATACTTGTTTGGGAAGCACAGACACTATGTGCCAAGAGTTATTAGTTTCTGTATGTTGCTTGGTGAACTGGCTACAAAGGTGCAGAAAATATGTATAGAAACATTTTTTTATCATTGAACAGGTTTTTTGTTGACCTCAAATGACTGAAATGTAGAGTTCTACAGGCTGGCCAATTCTCAGTGCGATACAGTAACTCATTTATAGATGAACCAAATTCATCTGTCCTTTGAACTCACCAAACAAAACTCCCAGGACCTATGAGAAATATCAAACACCATTCACCACGTGACACTAATGGAAGAATGATCCAATATTTTAACCAGTAACTTATTAATGTCTTGAATGTAATGGCTCTCACTTTCCTCATGCCATATGAACATCATTTTATAGCAAACAAATAATTTCTCACGGCAAGTATGCAGGGTGGCTTCCATTATCTATGGCAGACAGAAAAAGATACCTTAATTGGCACACTGGCAATATGACTGTAAGCAGAACAGCACTGCCATTAACAGGTTATTCTCCATATATTTTGAGTTATGCCAGAACATTACAATCTGACTGAAGTATTCTTAAGCAACGAAAGTCAAAGCATACAGATTTACTGTGATTTTGCAGACCAAATTTTGTCAAACCCATTGTAAGGTTTTGAAAATAAGTATAGGACAGCGCCACAATAAGTTGGCTGGGTATTTTTTGTGTCCTGTACCTCAGTATTTGCAGTCTTTTTTTGCTGACCATGGGTCGCTAAATTTCAGGTTCATTTTCTGCTCTCCCTTCACTACTGAGGAAAGTGAAAGAAGTGTCATCAGTGTGTCTTGCTCACTGTATAAAAACCAGCACACAACATAGACAATCATCTCATTATGCCCATAACTAATTAAATATAAATTAAGCCAACAATTCAACATATTTTGCAACACAAAATGTGTCGTATACTAGTTTCTTGTGAAACTAACTAATGAAACTACAATAATCCATGGAAGTAATAATTACGTGTACTATTACTCTGCATACCACATGCTGCAATAATCATGATAGTTTTCCAGCTGATAGTACACTTCTATGAAGTGAGAAAGTAATGTGAATACAGTACCACAGCAAGTTGCTTTAGGACAGAATTGTGACAAGCTTTGCAGTACTATGTACTTTTGTTGAACACTCATGTACCCTAATTGCTTGAAGCAAATCCTAAGTTTGTACTATATGTTATGAGACGGACAGCCCTGTACTAAATAATGTTAATTAAATAACTACTATGCAATGACTATTCTTCTAATAAACACATATTTATTTATCATGACTGAAAAAATGTAGATAAAATGATACGTACAATGAAAAAGTCATATTCAAATCACGTGTATGGAACAAAAGAAGCAACTGATGAGGTCAGAAAATATTACGGTACTTGTTAATGTCACTGGGGTATTATTTATATTCAGGTGTCCTACGCAGTTTGTTAGTGGAGTATTCAGACCATCTTGGTTGATTTCAGCCACATACAGACAAGAACCCAGCCAGTCAGGAAGAGAACACCTTACACAGTTCGGAAGGAAGCATAACATCTGTTACACGTCAAGTATTTTCAGAATTATGACATGTGAACAAATGCTTAGTAATATTCAACACACATAAATATTGGTGGCTTTGCAAGATGAATATCTACAGCCCTAACTGCATTTACAATATTTGAATAAATAAAATGTTACAACTTTTTGGTTATAAAAATGTTATATTACAGTAGATGTGAAAACTGTTTTCCTACAACCTGTTTCCAACTCAGTTTGTGTTTAGGAAGTGAATCTACATCACTTATCATTTTATCTACATTTCACACTTCTTATGTGAGAACAGTAAAGTCCCACTATCTCTTCATTTCTTGAACCTTAAGGCTTTTAACACCACCACCCTGAATCTGCTCTTTGTAACACTTTGAGCAGTAATAGTCAGAATCTGCACTTCCAAAAAACTTGCAGTTGTTAGTCCGACAAGGTTGTGCACCTGTGATGGGGAGTAGGATCCCACCAGAAACACGAGAGTTTGAACTGTTGCTACTATCACTACCAACTCGTTCTACATTTGGCAAATCATTACTAGACTGTGGACTCAGTGTTGCAACAGACACATTGCGAGCAGAAGTCGATGTCCCCAGGGAACCACTTGCTGTTGTGGATCGAGGAAGCTGTCTTTGGCTACCTGAGTCTACCAAGTTTTGGCTTTGATGCTGGAAAACAATACAGTGACAGTGATTAATATAAGTAAATTCTAAATTAACTCCAAAATGGAGAATTAAGTGTTAATCTGTGTGTGTGTGTGTGTGTGTGTACACATTCTTATTTCATTACCAGAATGCAGTGAAAAATCTGAATACAAAGATGGATAATAAATCCTTAAAAACCTTAAAAGTGTGACAAACTGTATCAGAGGAAACAGAAATATGAGCATAGCTTTTAACACATGATATTTGTGCTTATAAAATAAAGAAAAGCTAAACAAGATATGACAATATTTTTTATTGTTTTATAATTTGGGGTGGTTAACACATTTTCAGTTTATGGTACACAACTTGGAATAATTCTTCAAACACAGGTTACAGTGTAAGAGTTAAGCATCCTAAAAAGATATATAAGGGTTATAGGAACCAATATTAGATCTGAAAGTGTAACACATATGATGATCCACAAACTGTACATCATGGTACTGGTTTTAAACTTTTTAAACAATTTTAAATTATTCAGTGACTTTAACGAGGTACAGGATTACTCCCTGATGATGATCTGTTAAGATCGAAACATGTCAGAGTACCTTTAAATATTTTTATGTATTTTAACATTGAAATTAACATTTTAGACTAATAAAGTTTAGAATGTGAAAAAGTGCATATGTTG
>JGI20166J26741_11657030_pt1 | contig 11191 bp, 8 predicted proteins | sample TergutCu122P5_FD_26741 | JGI IMG/M metagenome (IMG submission 26741) | reverse complement strand
CCCCCCCCCCCTTCCCGAAGGATCCTACTTTGGCGTAGTGGCTGGGCTTGTGTGGCCATATGATCCCGAGAGCTATGCTGGCGGTAGCGTATGCTACTGGTAGGGCCTCCCATGCCAAACAGGTCAAGGGTCATGACCGACACAAAAAAGGTATGCCCTGGCCCACCAGGTTGAGGGTTGGGCGTGAGGCTACCAACCCCACTCCGTAAAACATATATATATATTGTTACGAAACCTCAAGGAAATTAAGCTGGACTGATACCTCAGCAACGACATAAAACAATACACAAAGGTCTGCGGCTAAGGACACGGAACAACTTAGAGTTAAACATTGGCACCTGGAACGTTCGTACATTGTATACAGCAGAAGCGTTAAAGACGCTTATATATCAGGTTAGTGCTTATAAAGCAGATATAGTAGCCCTCCAAGAGATACGCTGTACTGGCAGTGGAATCCTGGAAAAACGAGACTGTACAGTCTTCTATAGTTGTGACAACAAAGATCATACTCGTATATTGCGTACTGGGTTTCTAGTTTCTAAAAGACTCAAACATCTAATTATAGATTGTAAACTTTGCCCCTAGAATTTGCACTTTGAGAATGAGGAAAAAATATTTAATTACAGTATAATTAATGGCCATGCGCCTACAGAGTAATTGATGATGTAGAAAAGGACGGTTTTTTTATTCCCTAGAAAGAGCCTATGACATAAGCCCAAGAAACGATATAAAAATTGTTCTCGGCGACTTTAATGCTCAAGTGGGCAAGAAAGCTCTCAATTTTCCCACAAATGGCAATCACAGTTTTCACAGTCTCACAAACGACAATATATCCCGGCTGATACAGTTTGCAGTATCGCGGAATATGATTAGAGGATCAACATTCCACGCACATAAAGATATCCATAAGAGTACATGGAGTTCACCTGAGGGTGTAACATTCAAACAGATCATCTTTTAATTGACAGAAGACATAAAATCTAACCTAATGGATGTCAGGTCAAATCGAGGTGCCAGTATTGATTCCAACCACTATTTGGTTATTGCCCGTCTAAGAGCACGAATATCAAATGTTAAACAAGGAACTGGCATTAGAACCGGTAAATAAAGTGTAACTAAACTGACATCTTCTGAAGTGGCGGAATAATGCAGGCAAAAAATAGAAGAAAAATTAAATCATATTACACTTACTGACCAGGACAATGGAGAAAAATTGTGGGAGAGATGTAAAACAGTCATTAATTCCGTAGGTGAAGAGGTGCTGGGCATAATGGAACCAGCAAATAAAGGAACGTGGTTTGATTATGAATGCCAGGCTGCTACAGACGACAAACGTCATACAGGAAGATGCAACAAGGATATAGTACCAGAAGCTTAATGTAAGAGAACAAAGAAAAGAGAAGAAAAGAAAGACAGTTCATAAAAGAAAGAGAAAAGAATGGATGAACGTGAAATTAGAAAATATGGAATTGCTGAAGAAACAACATGAATGCAGAAAATTTTACAAGGAAATTAGCATGGCTAGAAAGTAATTCAAGCAAGAGTTCATATATGTAGGAATGGGAATGGGACATTAATAAGTAATGAACGGGAGATACTCGACAGATGGGTAATATACTTCGACAAATTATTAAAAGGAAGGAAGAATAATGAATGTATCACTTTTACTACCACCAGTAGTAATCAAATATCGAGGGGAAAGACACAGGGCACAATAGATGTCTACACTACTGAGGAAATTGACACAGCACTGAAGAAATGGGGGGGGAATAATAATAATAATAATAATAATAATAATAATAATAATAAAGCTGAGTCAGACAATACTCCAGCTGGATTACTGTAGTTTGGCGGTGATAGACTAAAACAATGGCTGAAGCATATATTTTCATCATAATGGATTGATGAAGAAATCCCAAAAGAGTGGCTTCAAGGAATTATATGTCCACTGCATAAGAAAGGTGACCAGTGGGAATGTACTAGCTATAGAGGCACCACTCTGTTAAAGGTAACATATAAGGCATTTTCTAATATAGTGTACACAAGATTCCTTCCTCATGTTGGAAACAAACTTGGACTTTACCAGGCGGGGTTTCGCCCAGGAAAGTCGACGATAAGTCAGATTTTTGGATTGCGACAAATTTTGGAAAAGATTAAAGAATTTGGAATTTCCACCCACCTACATTTTATTGATTTCAAAAGTGCGTATGACAGCATTGATATGGAGCAAATATATGTAGCTGTGAATGAACTAAATATTTCACAGAAATTAATTAGGTTAGTCAAAACGAAAATGTCTAACATGCAGAAGCAAATCAAAATTCATTCGAAGCTCTCATCACCTTTTATATTACATAACGGTGTTCGATACGCACTGGCATGTCGTCTTTTTAATATAACACCGGAATATTCAATTAGAAAATCAGGCATACAAACAAGAGGCACCATATTCTACAAGTTGGTCCAAATTATGGCCTATGCTGATGACATAGTTATCATCGGCAGGTCTTTAGCATCAATGAGAGAAGGTTTTCATTTACTTGAAGAGGCAAGTATGGAAGTGAGATTAGTCATCTACGAAGGCAAAACCAAATATATGGTAGCAGCTAACACCAAGAATTGCAGCAAAACCCGCGCCGATGAAATAGGAAGCTACACCTTTGAATGAGTTGATAGCTTGACGTTTCTCGGTTCATTGGTTACCGGCAGCAATAATGTCTCAGAAGAAATTACAAACCACCTTATAGCTGCTAATAGATCATATTTTTTATTAAAAAGTCAGTTTCTTTCCAGGAAGACAAAAATTCTAATATATAAAACACTTGTGAGGCCAGTACTTACATACGCTACATAAACCTGGACTAGACAAAAAAATGATGAAAGAAGACTGAGTATTTTCGAAAGAAAATCTTTCGCAGAGTACTCGTATATGGTCCAATATGCGAGGGAGGGCAGTGACGGAAGAGATACAACAGAGAATTAGAATAGCTTTACAATGAACTAAATATAGTTAAAGTAATAAAATCCAGTAGACTGAGGTAGTCGGGTCGTGCTGTGCGAATGGATGACAACGAATTACCTAAGAAGATATTGTGGACACACGCTGCAGGTCAACGAGGACCCCGGCCGACCGAAATCAAGATGGATTAACGGGGTATAAGAAGATGCAAGGAAACTGGATTGCAGAAATTGGCGGGCGGATACCAGGATGGAGGTCGCTGGCGACATTTGCTTGAGGATGCCAAGGCCCACCCAGGGCTGTGGAGCAGATAATGTTGATGATGATGATATCTTAATCTTTAAATTTTTGGATGGCAAACTGGAAGACAAAAAATACTCCACAGAATGATTGAAAACATTCCCTGATTTCAATCTGCTCCTAATTTATTTCTCAATAGAATTTTGGTTTTTTAAGTTTATTCCAAAATATTTCAGCTCTTCCACTATTACAAGGTAACTATTATCAATCTTTATGTTGTGACGTCGTCCATTCCGATCTTGAGACATGACACTCTCCTTACTAGCGACTACTGTAGTACGTACGCTTACTGCAAATATATTAACATCAAGAGCATAAACCAGAAGCTGATGTGTACCATTTAATTTCACTCCATCCTGGTTTACCTGAACCCTCCTAATAGCGTACTCTAAAGCAAACTTTGAAGAGCAATGGCCATAAAGCATCTCCTTGTTTCAAACCATTCCTAATAGGAAACATGTCAGACAAATTCATGCGCCCGGACCCTATTATACGTTGCAGTCAGACACATTTTTAATAGGCTTGCCAGTTTCATGGGGATACCACACTCACTGAGAATATTATACAAGACCTCCCTCCTAACTGAATCATAAGCTTTCTTGAAGTCCATAAAGAGCTGATGCACTGCTTCGTTGTATTCCAATTTTTCTCAAGTATCTGACGAAAACAGAACATGACAATGGAATTGCACATGTTACAATACACAATTCCCTTGTCATCACAACATCTTTAACAGATACGTTCAAACCCGTCCACTACTATCTTACAGGATTACGTGGAAAATACACTTTAAGCTAATATCCTCCGGCCAGAACGCCACATACAACCCAATGCAGAGTGGATCCGAGTTACGCCAACTTCACTTACATCTGAATCCATTAAACAGCGCACCGGATCAGGATAATAAAACACGCAAGATAATGCCAGTAACAACGTAAGATTGTGCTCATTGGTTACTGCAATATACAGACGTAAGTGCCGCGAAGAATGCCCACTCACCAGTCACGATCAGAAAAACAGAAAAAGTGAAAGTGACCAGTTGCAGGCTTCAACCACACGAAAACGTATGATCTAGAGACTCCTCATCCAGAATAGCCACAGGCATGCCCCACTAGCGTCACTAGAACGCGACAAACATTACATAGTATAGATTTACTTTAACATCACAATTTTATAGTGTTTTATACAGCAATGTAAACACAATGGGATCCCTTTGCTTACCAAAGAAATTCGTTGCACGTTGCGTATTTCAGCTCTTTGTGGACCTGATGATGGTCGAGTAACGACCTAAACATGTTGTCTTAATGAATTTATTTAAAAACTTTCTATAACCAGGTTTTAATAAAATAGTTGTGTTTGACGGTATTACACAAATACGAGTATATTCTACTTATAAGTAGGTACAATGATCGACTCCTTCCACTCCACAGGAAATTCTTCCCTATTCCAAACCAAATTAATGATTTTAAGGATCTCAGAGCGAATCCTGCTACCTCTTGCTGTAATCAGTTCCGGGATTTGATTAATACCTGGTGATTTGTGTCTTTTTAGCTTTTCAATAGCCTTCTGAAACTCAAAGTCACTCGGCTTAGGCACTGTTGATTCATCTGTATGTATTTCTGTCTGCCTAACATCACTAATTCCATTTTACACTGAACAGTTGAGAGAAATAATTCCCCCACTTAACCAAAATACTGTGGGAGTTCCTCCATCCGCAACTTTAGGACGCTTCATTCCGTTGTGACAGTTATCCTCTTTCTTCATAACTTTTAAATTCTGTGTGTTATTCTTATCTCCAAGCCTGCTTCCTGACCCATCCACCTCAGCCACCTCAGCTTGATTCATTTAACCATTTAAATTTCATTGGTTTTAATATATAACACCAGATTTAACATTAAATCATTCACATTCAACCCAAGTGTGTTTCTGTGATGTATGTGGATCTCAGGACTGTGATCAATTCACTCTCCTGCGTTATCCGATTAGATTTTGTAACGGAGAAGGAATGTGTTTACAGCGCGCTACGAATTGAATACTTTATACTCTACTGTAAGTGGGCCGGGTTGCGTAGTCGGTATAGGGACTGCCTACGGCCTGGACGGTCGGGGGATCGAATCCCGGTGGGGCGAGATTTTCCGCACCTGTCCAGACCGGCCCTCAGGCCTACCCAGCCTCGTGTACAATGGGTACCGGGTTTTTCCTGGGGGTAAAGTGCTGCCGGGGCGTGACGCTGACCCTTCACCCCCCCTTTCTACTGTCGAGGTCAAAAATAGAGTAGAGCTATACCTCTACTCTCCCTAAGGAACTTCGTGGCTTATGAAAGGGTGAAACCTACATGTACTATACAGTAATGTCAGTCCAACCGCTGCAAATGTCATCCCCCCCCCGCTTTAACGCAACCATACGGCAAGAGAAGCCAATATACAGAATTCAGTCTGATGAAGATACATAACACAGTACACCAATTGAGGTTTCCGCGGTAACTACGTAAAGGGTCGCCCGGTACTAGTACTGCAGTATGATATATACACACACACACTATTCGTGTTTACGTGCTAATTACATGCACCACTACGAAAATATATTAAAAAAACACACACATTCTTCAGGTTTCCTCGGCAACAAATTAGCCTACCTCGCTCTCGAGGTTTCGGCAGTAACTACTTAAATGGGTATGACTTGCCTGCCCGGGTCACGGGGATTCCACATGAATAATGTACATAAGTGTGGCTTGCCGGCCCAAGTACGAGGTTTCCATGGTAACCATGTAAATGGGTGTGTTTTGCTTGCCTGGCTTGGGAGTTACCGCAGTAACAACGTACATGAGAGTGTCATGCATGCCCGGGTCGCAAGGTTTCCACGTTACCTGTGTAAATGAGTGTACCTGGCCTGCTCGCGTTGCTGGACACCAGCAGACTAGTTTAAATATAACTGAGGCTAACTTAGTCTTTAGATGGTTAATGTTTGGTGTGAACTGAACGCAACTAATCGAGGGGTGTCCCATAACATACTGTTAACACGATAGTGAAATTGCCAGTTCCGTACAAACTAGAAATTTGCTGAGTAGCATTCAACTTTCATCAGAAGATGATGTAGCAGGGATATGGTAGAGATAAACAAATCCTTGACTACCGTGTCTCTTTTAAAGTAGTTCATAATGAATGCTTGGATTTGAAATATAGGTTACCACAGGGTAAGGAATACGAAATTAGTTATGCCCTTTGTTGTACAAAGGCGGTAACTAACTCCTTAAAGCATGAAATTTATGTAAATAATAAACAAACTTTCAGTTCCTGCTTCACAACAAAGAAGCTGTGTTCCCAGTACATAGGGCAAATAATTTGCCATAAAAACGTGAAGAAAACTGGGGTAGTGGAAGCATATCTGCTTTTATTCTCAGACTCGACACTAGGTGGATGTTAGTTGTCAGCCTCACGTTCCGGCCGCTTTACCTCGGGGGAAAGAGCTCCCGGTGCCCATTGAATAAGTCGCTGGGTAGGACCCAGAACCGGTCTGGGCGTTTTGGAGAAGAGAGAAATTAGCCATTTTTCCTTCTACTCCTATCGCCTTCAGTAGGCCCGAACTTCGTGAGATTTGAGGTTCTTACTATACTAATTCTGAAGTTTTGTCTTTGTTTGGTGTTAGGTAATATGGTTTCACAGAGTCATCCATTGATACGTCATGGAAATTTTTGCTACCTTAAACCCCGAGGTGGAGGCGGGAGGTCCTTCTGGATCGTTGGTCTTTGTCTACCAAGGTACTCAGCATCAAATTCAAGAGAAGGTTAATCTTCACAGCACTTCTAGAATAGTTTGTTATAGCGCGCAATTTATACGATGAGTGTTTTCTTATGCGAGCGCCCGCTGAGGCGAAATATTCCTTCGTTCATTCCTTAAGTGAATTCGGTCTAAGATAGTTTTATCCAGAGAGCGCACTGTTTGTTTATATGGTATTAATCCAAGTGGACACCTCTCTTCCCTTTGCTGTTCTTTGTTCATATATAAACTTCACTACTTTTTTCCTAGTTCCTGTAAATGTTTATGGACTGTAATTGTTATTGTCTTTTAATTTAATGTTGTATTGTTTGGTGGTTGGGTAACGGAAGAAGGGGAGGACGGCTTTCCCAAAACGTTGGTACCTATTTGTCCATCTACACAGGCACAACCCTGAGGACACTAATCTTCATAGTCATCTCCAGCAGAACCTTTCGACTTCAGGTCTGAGAGTTTGCATCATTTGTCTTTATAACGTATGTGTAACCAAATGGAAGTCAGGAAAAGTGATTTCTGTCCCAGTGCGGGTCGTGTAAGTGCTGTTCATCACATCTTTAATAAGAGACTCAGTTCTGCATTAAATGAAATCAAGGCCTTTGAGTTACAGGAAAATACAGCTTCTTCTTCTTTTCTAATTGTGTCACTTTCAGGTAGTTCTATATTGTTAATTTATCAGAAATTGTTCCACGCAATATTACAAAACTTTTTTTATTATTATCTAAAAGAATCTGTTTACTTACTTTTATCATGTATTTTCCCTTACTTTTTTGACATTAGAAGACATTTGTTAGCTTTAATATATAACCAACTGACTTTTTTACTTGCACATATTTCCAGAACAAATTATCAGCCTAGTGGATTCTTCATTTCACCAAATAATGCTACAGATACCTATACGTGGTATAATTAAAGCAACATCACAACTACAACACAAGCAGCAGTAGAAAAGTAGGAAATACAAAAATTTGACAGCAAACGTTAAGTATAATAGTAATACACAAGTGAAAATTAATACAAGAAACAAAATTGATGACAGTAAATTAAAAAATGAAAACTTAATCAAATAATCGGAGATGTTCTGCCAGTATAGGTAATATATTAACATGAAAGTTCTGTCAGAAAAATACACGCAACACACTGCCCTGTGATTATCATTAAATTACATGTGGTAATACAATGCAGCAGATGAAGTAGACCATAACGTATATATGTGTTCATACCAACAGCATTAATGCAAAAGCGTATACTCTTAGTGGGTTGTTCGAAACATTGAACGAAAGACAGACGAGGAGTAGATTGGAGGATATGCACAGGACAGGGACGAGCGGAGAGCTGTAGTAAACACGATAATGAAACTTCTGGTTCCACATAATGTGAGGAAACTAGTGTCGGGCTGCGGCACTATTAGCTTCGCAAGAATGACTCGTGTTCCTTGGAGTTAGTTACCGTTAATGTGTATAAAAAATCGAGGAATGCCTAAAGGCATAAAAACGTTATTCATAATTTTTTTACAATAAGTAAGTAATGTCTTTTAGAAAATAACCCAAAAAAATTTATTCTGCTTGTTGACATTTCATAATAAGTTATCACAAATGCGAAATTTGAGGTTCTCACAGCGGTGTTAAGATTCAAGTCACTCAGATTTTAGGCCGGGGCGACCGATAAGTAGTCACATACGTACCACTACACACGGCGTTATATCCAGGAAAGCTGAGTTTTTAACTAAAAAGAAAGTTGTAAGATGGAACACCAAACACAATATCCTACACGTATGTTACTACTGTTAAAGTGAAATACGAGTATAACACTTCGTAATCCGTTTCATTATTTTAACACACATTTGGCCCTCAACTCGTTAGACGGTGAATATTTGTATTTGCTGGTATGTGTAATGAGTGTATGTTCATGACTTGATGACGAATCGGTAGGATTGAAAGCTGTAGACTAAAAGGAGGAATGAAATCGTGGTGTTTGTAATCAGGTTAGTTTATGTTCAACATAGGTTTGTTTTTGGAAACGGAGTAGAGAAACTTGACTGAATTTGGACTGTCATTCTACGGAAAGAACCAAATTGAATGAGGTTGGAATTCCTTTAGGAAGAACTACTTTTAAATAACTGAATAAGCCTATAAAATAACAGCTTCCAAGAAAAGGGATGGTTTTCGTCGGGCACCTGTCGTTTGTTCTAGTAATTAGTTATACTGATAAGTGTGTTAGTTGATAATACAGCAGATCATGTGGTCATAGACATCCTACATTGTATTCTATCAATCCATTACTCTATCCTTCAGACTAATGCATTTTATTACGATTTGTTTACATTTTTATACGTATCTGCAGCAATTTTGATTCAGAATGCAAAATTGAAGTATTATAATAATGATATTTCGTTTGTACCCAGTGGCTCAAGTCCGGCTCCTCTGAGTCACCAAGCATAAAATCATTATAAAAATATATTTTAAGAAGCAAATTTTTTAAGGTTCTATAAGAAGTGATCCTGAATGTGGAAATAACAGGCTCTTCAGAAAGTTTTTAACCGTGTGCAGTAGTGAACAGATTACTTCTCATTGGCGTGGGATGCAGGAGGCAAGCTGACACTGCTCGCGCACCACCAGGCATTTTACGTTAATTCCAAAACCGTCCACATCGAATGAAGCTATGAACCTACACCCAGCAGATTAAATATTTTTGAAATAAGTATGTTGCTGACTCCCCGGTCTGATGTTAGCTTAGCAGTGGCCACGCCTTGGCACCTGCAACTATGCACATTATTAGGGATCTCACCCAGGAAGTTACCTAGTTTCTACAACACCAAGCTGCATACACTGCGCAACAACAAAAACTTCTTCAATCGTGTATTTACCACGTTGTTTGTTAAAGTTTTTTTCTGAAAGGCTAATTATTCCTGTACGAGATTTGAGGTGCTCATAGCGGTTCATGTTCAGTGTAGACCTATATCGTATAACTTGCAGGTAACACATCATGTCGAAATTGCAAAATTTGGCACCTGTAATGCATAGAAAGAGAAAAATTAGTTGATATTTGGTTTTATTTAGATTTTAGGAATTTCAAGTGAATTAATGGTGATTTTATTTGTGTAACTTGTATTTTGTGTGTTGGCATGTTGGAAAATTTTAAATTGCTGTTAGGATATAAGTTAGGCTGAGCAAGTTACACGCGCTAACATCAGAAAGGCCGTATCATGCAACATTCCTTCGTACCAGCACATCCCTTTATGTCTGCATACCCTCCTGCTAAGTAAACTCAAAAAGCGCTGAGGTAGGAGTTATGTGAACGTGTGTACCGGCCTGTAGGACCGACTCGCAGCATCTTTATGATCCATCTTTCGACGAGAGTCGGAGACGCAAATCCCTGAGTGTTCTGGAGAAGGCCTCAAAATGAGCCTTGTGCCCCAGATTTTCCTGTTCATAGCAGGTGAGTGGTGTGTAATACATCCTTAATTCCAGACAAAAAAGGAAATGATTTATAAGAGTTTTGATAGTTTTTTTGGTATATTCCAAATTTATATAAGGCGAGGAAATTGAAATTGCGTAGATGATCGACCCTCATGTTGCTAAGTCAGAGTGTGTTAGACTATATTTAAATCATGTAGATGCCAGTTTTTTTCTTATGTGTGGTAGTGTACATTTTTTGAGATTACAAACACACACACACACACACACACACACACACACACACATATATATATATATATATTACTAAGGAAAATGTAATCCTTATTCTGTTTATGTTCTGCTGGGACGCAAGCTGTGGTGAAGTTTCAGGTATAATCCAATCCCAAGTAGTTCCTTGAATGGATGGTTTTATTACAAGAGTATCGGTAAATTTTGATGAGAATTTGACGCACTGAATGTGTAGGAGCCTTAATACTTACGATTGTTTAATGCTTGTGAAATTGTGATCACAACCATGGTATTTATTTTGAGGGAATTATTTTACTATTATACTTGTGAGGTTAATACAGCTAGAAACGGGTGAATTGTATACTGAAAAGATTAATACGTGCAAATGAGAAGGTTTCGTTAGATTTAACATTTTCAAAGGTGGTGGCATGAAGTTTAGTTGTTTATACGATTAAAGAAGGGAGTGATCGCGCAATGTGTACAACGTTTCCCCAGCAGATCGGTCCGATAGAAGA
>JGI20166J26741_11656808_pt1 | contig 11192 bp, 5 predicted proteins | sample TergutCu122P5_FD_26741 | JGI IMG/M metagenome (IMG submission 26741) | reverse complement strand
ACCCCTCCCCCCCCCAATAAAATAAAATTCCAAGAAAATGCATCCATCAGGTGCTGAGCTGTTCCTAGATGATGGGCAGAAATGACAAAGTTAACACTCAATTTTCATAACTTTGTAAATATGGTTTTTTTTTTAAATTTCCCATGTATATTTCATTCTGTAGCTGCAGCCCTCTTTTTATTTTCATGACATATACTCCTGCATAAAAAATACAATAAATTTTATGGACCGTATACTCCAAATCATCCATGCTAATGAAGGTAAAAAAGATCAATCAATCAAAAACATAGATAATCTGCTTTCTGGTTATTTTATCTATGATTCATAAAATATCCACTGTACTACTGCAATAAATGAAAAACACTGCAATGCACTGCAACTGACACTGGCTGGTTAATGAAGCAAACACACACTTGGAGAAAGCTCAAGTTCCCACAGCTGTACCTTTGTTCAACCACAAGAAAGGATTACAGCAACATTCACATGTATGCCCCTAATCCGCCGTAGGAAAGTATTGCAATTACATTTACAATAAAATCTGATCTTCTTTCGGTTACAAAACTGTATGTACTTTGTATGAAGCAGTATTTGTCATGAAAAGGCCACCTACATTAACAGCAGAATTCTGCAACTGCAAGCCAGACCAAATTTTTCACAACCCATACTTTGTCAGGCCCTCTTATTATTTGTTCTGCACTGTGTGAGACACAGTACATCTTGATATACCTACTGTTGTTTTACTTATCCATACATCAGAAAATATACAGAATCACTCCTTGGAAAGCAGTCTCCCCTTACAAAAGTCTGTAACTTCTTACAATACGTGTCAGAGGATACTGTACAGTAAATCTACAGATATCATAGTGACAGTGACATGCACACAATTTAGTTAGTGGAGACAGATTAGATCATTTCTTGAATAAAATGAATCCAAGAAAATTTACTGAATTACACCATCAATAAGCAAATATATCTCAAATGCCCATACCTTGTAATATGCACCAGCTACATGTGCACAGAAGTCTGAAAACATACTTTACCACTATTGGACAGTTGTATTTGTCAGGGCCAATCTAGTGCCAACAGCACTACACAATGATTCATCACATGGAGAAATTCTCAGCGCTCACAAAGAACAGACTGTTTATCATATTCATTACTACTTGTGTACAACAAACGGTTAAACCTTCTGATGCTGGACTTGACTGTCAAATGGCACCAAAACATCATAATATGACCTCTTGCTCTTGAATTCCAACTTGTCTTCTACAGAAGTAGATGTATCATATCCCCCGAGCATATGAAAATATAAATTCAGCACTGTGGGCTTGTTAGCTGACACACACTAATTCTGCACTGATGCCTGAGCAGCTCAGTCAGGCATTTACTTATTAGTCATCTCAGCACTTCTAAGACTTTCAATGAGCTGAGATTCAAGTGTCTACAGGATTTCTGTGACACTTCCATGATAGATTCCAAGTCCCAGGACACAATACAAAATACTCCCTGTATTTCTACACCTATAACAAAATGCCCTCTTGGGAAGTCATGTACCTATCACCCTTTCAGAGTTACTATTCCAGTGCCATCTCTACTCAGTTCTTTAGTTACTTTAATTCTTCTAACTGCTGAACTGTGTATACCATTTAATGAAGGCCTTATATAACTACATTCAGTAATACTTACCACATGAAATTATATATTTCTGAGACAGGCAAACTTCCTGTCTTGCTGTTCTTTAGAGCCATTGCAATAAGACAGGAATAGGAATATGCAGGCTTTGGATATGTTCTCTCATCATAATCCACATCAGTAGCAAAATTTTTTGTATTATTGTTTAAATGTGGTTGTCTCTTATGGCTGCTTTGTTGAGGATGAGACACAGTTTTTACACTGCTCACTTGAATAGGTGTTAAGTGTTTCTGTTGGGATGTTTTTGTACTACTGTTTATTACTGGGACGGTTTTTATCAACGATGAGGAAAGTCCACTACTATCTGGGGTGCTCACATGACTCAACTGCGAAGATGATGTTGCATTTGACATCTTTATTGTAGTAGATGCCTGCTGACGAGATTGAGTTGGCGAGCTACTACATGAAGCTGTTGTGGTTAGAGTTCTTATATACTTTGATGTATTTTCAACTTTTGATGAGATGTCTGAAGGAGAAAACGATGTCTGTTCTTCAACAGGAGATAAAGATGATGCAGAGGATGAAGATGTAACTAATAAATTTGAACTTGAACTGTTACATGCATTTGTAAATGCTGACATAGGTGGAACAGTGACCAACGTCATTGGCATTACACTGCTGGGGCTCACCATCATGGCAGCTGCATCACTACCCACAAAATCCAAGTTAAAATTTGAATTTGAAGAATTGCTGTTTCCACTGTGAAGGCAACCATTGCTCGTGAACCACATAGTCATGTCACCAGGTCCACCTAAAGCTTCATCTAAATCAAGCGGCGGTAACTCACTGAGAGACAGACTTAAATCTGTGCCTGCTAACACACTATCTATTTCTGTCTTTATATCACAATCTAACATTTCTTGTAATGACAGTGTGTCCTGTGTGCTTAGGTAGAGATCCATCTTGAGATTCCACTGCCCCCTAGAACAAAGTAAACATTAGGTGAAATTTACAACTTTCAATTCTTTCTCCCAACAAGAAGCTTGCACACTGAAAAAGTTTTAAGAAATGTGTCCAACATGTACTTATACAGATACCAGTAACAGTGCACTTCAACCACAAAATTGAGTTTCTCACCACTATAATTTGAACTGTCTTCCAGCACCAAAGTATGACAGCTACAACATGTTACATTTTTTTTTGTATATGCACAACCAAATCATCTTTCTACAATGTACATAAACTGCTGATGATCATGAGAGTCTATTAACCACAATATGTATAAGATATTGTTATTTTCACTAACACACTGTGCCTAAGAACCACTGCTGGTTTAGTCCAGAAAGATTTTATTCCTTACACTTACAATAACTGGAAAGGACAGACAGCAGAATCAAAACAGCAAAGACATGTTACTCTGTCACATGAGTCCTCTTGGTCCTTCTGATTTAAATGGCCAGCAGTAAAAAATGCATTAAATACCTTAAACAATCATTCTGGTAAGGTGCGGCCACCTTTCCTCCCACAGGAAATTCAGCATACCTTCATAATATGCATAAAAACGAAGAAAATGTTAACATAATTAAACACAATTTACAATGCTACACTTGTATATTAAATTAAATATATTATAAAATGGTAAAAAAGATTTAAGACAGTTAATGTACTTTCACTCACCAGTCAATATACACTATCATTACTGTTCTGTTATGGACAATATGGAGAAATTTCAACCTCAGAAATACAGAGTAAAAATACTAAGATGTTACCAAGACTTTCATACATGAAATTATATTTTTAAGTATATATGAACAATGTGTACAGTATTCAGGAATTAAATTGTCTAATACTTTTCCATGCAACCTTTAGATTTACAAACAAGATAAAGAGAGCTTCATACACTTAAGGAATATCATCAGTCTCAATCCTACTCTGTACAGGAATTTACTTCAACTGATGGCTTATAAAAATGTACATGTATGTTAACTAAATTATGTTGTTACACTATTCTGACAAACTAAACTGCAATATAATAATTGTGCAAAACGAATAGTTATTGTACGTTTGAGTGTATGGATATTGCACTGTATTAATAATATGACAAGTTCTACATCCTTGGAATTGTACAATTCAGGATTTATGTAATATGAAGAAATTATGTTCTCCAAACATTATAACATTGCTGCAAACTCCTTTTATCACATTTTAAAAACAAACTACTTAACCATCTAAAAATGATTTTAACTTTCTACAAATTATGTCTTAAAAGCAAAGCATTGTAATTTTTCAGACTTTTTTGCCAGTTTCTAGCCAAAAATGTGATTTGGGGGCAAAAAATATAACTTGTTTAAAGGAAGTTCTTATGAGTTTAGGTTCTTTTCCTCTATAATACATTAAATAAAAATTAACTTCACAATATAAGTCAGACACAAAATGAAGTTGTCATTTCAGCCCATGAGCTAGCATTCATACCTTTTAAAATACCAGACCTTAAACACCGTTTCCATGGTTATCAGAAATGACTGTTTTTCAGTCTGTTGAAATCTTACCTACTTACTCCATGGAGCGGGGCCTTTCTTGAGAAGCTAACTGGTTCTCAGTTAGTCAAAGCATTCCCGGCATTTTATGAAACCTGAAGGCTCATTACTGCATTCACAAGTGCCTGCCACCTGTCCCTATCCTGAGCCAGCTTGATCCAGTCAATACCCCTCCCCCATCCCACTTCCTGAAGGTCCATCTTAATATTATCTTCCCATGCCTGGGTCTCCCAAGTGGTCTCATTCCCTCAGGTTAGTTTCCCCACCAAAACGCCACATATACTCTACATACCCCACCCATCTCATTCTTCTCAATTTTATCACCTGGACCATACTGAGTGAGGAGTAGAGATCACTAAGCTCCTCATGATGTAGTTTTCTCCACTCTACTCTTACCTCATCCCTCTTAGGCTCAAATATTCTCCTCAGCACCCTATTCTCAAAAACCCTCAGCCTACGTTCCTCTCAATGTGAGCGACTGAGCTTCACACCCATACAAAGCAACAGGTAAAATTATAATCCTGTATATTTTAATTTTTATATTTTTGGATAACAAACTGGAATACAAAAGATTCTGCACTGAATGACAGCAAGCATTGCCCATTGAAATGGTGACCAAAAATACATAACTTCAAAATAAATAAATTAATTGCATTTTCTTAAATGTCTATGGTATGATTTTAGTACATATTTTTAATGGAAATCTGAAGATGGTGTGATAGATGGAATGGGTCAACGTACTTGAACACAACACAACAAACTTTCGATTTAAAACATATGACTCCTCAAAATATGGAACCATTATTAAAAAACTTTATATGACCACAAAAAAGGCCATGACATTACATCTGGAAAGCAACATTATCCATACAAGTGCCTCTTAAGTTAACCAATAAACTTCATTATCCCTTAACATTCATTAAATGCAGCAACTAACCACGGCATAGAAACGAAATTATTACACATTCAGAGCATAATTTTAATGTATGACAGTAATATATCTGCAATAATCCTGGAATTCCTACATTTACCAATCTAATTTCCTCTTCATGGGAATTTCTCTGGGAAAGAATGGGCTAATTTCAACCCTTTCGAGTTAAAAGTATAACAAAAACAAATCACATAACCCCCAAAAGAAAGTCATCTACAACTGGAAGAAATAAACTCAGTACGAATATAAATCATTCTTGCAACATGAATAAAAAACACCCATCACTCCCCAGTTCTACAACTTCAATGCACAACCTGGAAAAAATTAAGTGTCCAAAACCACTTCGGGAAAAACAGCAACATATATATATATAGTTACCATAGTTACGATGAGATCCATAGCAACCTTGAAAATAGTGTTCCCGCCTATACAAAAAGTGAACTCGTCCACGATTCCATCGTTCTCAGACACAAGGATAACATGCAAATATCAAATACTTACAATAGAAACATTCACGCCTTATACGAGCACTATATACGTAGGTAAAGTGGACAGCACGATAATTAGTGAAATAAAATCATGGATTTTAAATTTCAAGAGCGGGATCAGCAATAACGATGCACTGTGCCGATGTCAAGTCGTATTACAATAAATAACGCACTATTTTAACATAAAGTACACACACTCTACATGCAATACACTGCCACCACTTACCGTATGTACACCTAGATAAATTAATTGACGTCTTCGTGCAATATCTTCACTTCCCACCATGTACATTTAACAATTTTCTGCACAAACCAAACTTACACACGACGTCCCACTCACCTATGGAAAACCGTAGAATGACTGTTAACCCTGGACAAAGACAGCCTGAAATTTGAAATTCAGCGCTCGTCATTGGTTAGTACAAATTCCTCAATTTTCCCGGGTTTCCGTGATTGGTGTTCCTGAGAGAAGGGGATGAGGTTGTGTCCAAATCGAAAATGGTGCACATGGTTGACAGTAAATAACACCAACAAAATAATGTTTCATAGCACATAATCACTGAACATCGCCATTTAGACACTAGTCATAAGTTTATCACTAATTCCGAAACCACTATGTGAAAAAGAAGATGAAAGTCTGTACACAGGCTATATTATACGTAACACGAGAACCACCATGTTTCCACCTTAGAAAGAACACACCCAAGACCCAACCCTTTAATCTTCATAAACATGGCCGTCTCAAACAGGCGGCAAAATCATCGGAGCACCATCAAATTCAAAGGTTACACGTAAGTTCACTTACTTTAGGCATGAAATTAACAACGAATAATAAACGTAAACGACAAACAAATAAACATTAATCCGTTAACCTGTTTGAACAAATATCGAGGACAAAATTAAGAATTATGTTTGCTCTGGAGCAGTCTATTACGGCTCCACGCAGGGGTGAAGGTTGGCGAGGTAAACAAGACAAAGGCGGGAAATCATCGCCTTAAAACTGAACACTGGCACCACGTGTTCACTCTCAAATTGACGTGGTGATGGGTACTGTCATATAGATACTTCGATTGTTCAACGCCGCTCATTTAACTACACATGTTAAATAGCGCGCAATGGAATGTATGAATATGATTGTTAAAAGAATGTGCGGGAAACACCGAACAATATGAAACACACAGGGATCATCATTTCACATTCTGAAAGTAAAGGTCTTCGGGGATCGGACACCGTGTTGTCTGGCAGACGTGTACAGAGGTACCAACATATCTAACAGCCTACAATGCATAACACATTCTGTCACCTTTAGGGAATATCAAATCTCACATTCTCATTTTTACATTTACATACTAGTACACACATTGCCATAACAATAGAGTCTATTTAGACACACTTCATGGCCACCTAAAATAAATTTACAAATACAATGTATAAAAGTGGCAGCGGAGAGTATGATTTCCACACTGCAATGCCCTTCTCCATTGTAGTTTTCTATGGAGAAAGAGTTAATGTATTTTGCTTCCTTCCCTATGACTGCATTTTTCTCACAGCCATATTAATTGAATATGTATAAACCAGGATAAAATACAGGTACACAGTAACTATTGGTCATAAAACTTCCATTCATAAGTGAGTTCTAAACAGTGATATAATTGAGGATTCCAGTCTTATGCCATTTAATTCTGCATTGCTGTGCGAGACTCCTGACATCACAAAGGAATGAGGGGAACCAATCACCCAGCAATGCACAGCTGTATCACAAGACCAGAATCCATTCATCAAAAAATTCTGATAAATACCCTTCAAAAATTATAGCAGACATCCTACTCACTAAACATTTTCATTCAATGTACCAAGTAAATGGACTTACACTACATGATATTAGTCTTCACTATATTCCAACATTTTGTGCCAAGACAATATTCAGATGTCATGGCACAACATGTTGGAGTAAAGTGATGACTGTAATATCATGTACTGTAAGTGCAATCAGCTGGTACATTAAATGAAAATATTGATTCAAAGTGCATGGAGTAAATAATTTTAAAAACCTACTGACTACTATACTGTTATGGTTGTGTATTTTAGTTTTCTATGTAAAACATACAAATATGTCTTTTCAGTTCTTGATGAAAAACTTGCAAGCAATAAAACAAAATGTGCAAGATGCAGGCGGATACTGGATTGCAAGAACACTATTAGGAATGCCTTGAAAACTAGATGAGTCAGTATTTATGCTGTATGATTAACTCCACTGCTATGTGACATTATTTACAACAAACATAAGTTCCAACAAAATAGCAACCACACAGTATACATTAAAGAACAAAAATGAAATGACAAGTACATACACTACCGATGAATTAAAAAAAAAGTCCATTTCATTTACAGTAATAGTAATATCCTGAAATCGAACATATAATCGTACTGTGAAAGCTACAACATTATAAGATTAACTGAAATGTTACAAGATAATAAAGAAACCCAATACAGCTACTCCAAAAATGTCAAAATGTCAAAACAATGTTTCTGAACGAATGCATTATTTTTAAGGGGGAACACTAATGAAATTCAGCATTGCTGTATACACAAAATGTTTAAAATTAACCCTTATCTTCTTTACACATTTATCTGTACTGCATTCATGTTCGTGAAGATGTAAATTACAGTGTTTCTTATTTTGCTGTAGAAAGCTTACTGTTTTTTGTAGTGGATTCTTGTTGTTTTCCTTTTCCATTAAACATTCATAATCCAGTCTGTAAATATGTAACATATTCTTATTTGGATTTTATTTTAAACATTCTTACACAGGTATATAATCAGAGGTGGCGTTAGGAGTATGCGGGGCCTAGGGCCGTCCATGACCGCATGGGGCCAGAGTATCGGTATCTCGATTGGTATGCTACCGCAAACACTTATTATGTTTAGACTAGATCAACTTTCGCAACTTGGCGCGTGAATTTAGTTTTTTCATTATTCATAAAGGCCTGAAGCGCGGGGCCTGGGGTAGTCGCCCCACTTGCCACCCTCAAACGCCGCCTCTGTATATAATACTTGGTTTTCAGCTCACCTTATATTCTTAGTATTCATTTCTGGGGAGTCCAATGTTTTTCTCAAGTGATACTGATAGCTGTATCTGTAGTAAGCTTATGGCCTGCATTTGTCATCAGCCATAGTGGTGGGTTGACTGCACCGGTTCTCATCCACCTAGCATCTGCCTGCCATGAAGATACTCTGACAATGCATCACATAACCAATTATCATCAATGGTTTGGTATCCAAGTAGGTTTTCCAGTTCCACATGTACAGTCAAACCCCCCAGTATAGCATCATGAAAGCATGAGAATAGAAATTCCCTATTATACCATCTCTCAATTTACCATCACCATCACTAAATTGCACAAACTGCAGTAACAAAATGCAGCATTACTTTGGGGTTTCATGGTATACACATTTTCTTTAGCACTCATGATGTGACCTTTAAGTGCGCAGCCCAATTTATCTGTTCTTCCAAAAGTACTGTATGTACATTACTTAGTACATGCAACATATATTTTGTACCTTGTTCTTAATTTGTAACCCTTGTTTTATGTTCTTTCTCTCTTACACTTAATGATTTCTGGTTTGACCTATTTACAATTTTTGATAACCCAAACGTTGGTCTGTATTATCATTTCATAATTACTGTACTGTGTTTATCTGCAATATATGTTTTAAGAATAAAAAATGTTTTATGACAATTTTTACAACCACGTTTTTTAAGACATTAGTAATAGCTCTCAGGTATTTTCCAGAGCATGATGTACAAACTGTACTATAAATTCTGTGCCAATGAATATTTATCCATTGCTTTACTCACAATGATTGTTAGTTTTCTGAGCAACGTTGTACAGAGTCAAATGGGATTCCATGAATACAGTCCTCTAATGCTGTGTTATAGTAGAACCCATCTTCAGATTATTTTCCCTGCATAATTAGGCCTAAAATTTCACAGCTTAAACACATGTGTCATTTCTAGTAAACAGTGTTAAGAGCTAGCAAACAGAAATTTTGAAATGTGGAATGATCTTTAGGTACAATGATGTGAATTTAAATATTTTATTTTCAGCATCTTGCACTGATCAGTATTTTTGGACAAAAAATACTCTTCCAGAATTAAAGATGTTGAACAGGCAGGTAAATGGTTTATCATATGTTTTACACAAGTCTTGTAGCAAATTCCACATTAGAAATTTATTGTGCCAGTGAGAAGTTTTAACCCTATGTACTTATTTAGACAAATTCCTAACATTTTGATGCATATACTTATAACACTATCAAAGTATTGTGTTGATATTAGACCAACTTAAATTGATATCAATTATGTTCTACCAAAAGTATGTTCAATTAGTTGTTTGTTCATAGTATTTTATTCCTCCAATCTTTTGCCTGAATTATAAGTTGTGTTATATTACATTTAATATTGTAATGTATTCACAAAAGATGCCCTTGTAGCATAACACTGGCAAAATGAAACCTAAGGCACAAACAGTACTGAATGATTAACGTAGGGTTCGAGCCCTTACGGTCCCAATGCACCTAGGCCTTACTGACAAACAGTAACTCTAAACCCACACCACAGAATTAAAAACCCATGACTGTCCACTCTCAAAATGTGGAGACATACTAAGGTCTACATTTCTTTAGCAGCCAATCAGCAGTAACATGTCAGTAGACTACAGCCAAACCAACATTTGCAAGGCTATGGAAATTTATGCACTGCCTAGGCCCCAACACGAGTATGCTTGACTTAAGGTCTGTGTTTTGCACCTAGGCTTTTAGTAAGAAGGGTCCATTCAATTTTCATTTCTGAATTGCCAGTAGGGATAAAAGTTGGAAGTTATTCCAGCACCATGAAACAGTAACAATGTGGCAGGACAGATACCTGCCAATGAGTCAAGAGTTAAATGACTGTGAATAACCTTAGTAACTACATATATCACAGTGGAAGAAGAAGAAGAGCTGCCATGCCAAAACTTAACACACATAAAAAATCTACAGATGACAATGGTATTGTGATGATGATACGCAGGCATACAACATGCAGAGGGGGCCGGTCAAGACGAAGGAGATGAACACACATGAACCTTACAGACAACACATGAAAACAATAGAAAGAAAAATGCATGAAAGAAAGACTCGAAAGACCGCTTTGCATCCAACCATCAGGATGAAGACCAGCCTACCTTCATGCACCCCACCTGTCTCATTTACATGAAAGTAGACATCACATTACTGAGTTTCAGAACACACAGTCTCACAAGCTTATGGATGCTAGCTGATATGAGTACTGTGTTATCATCACAACAAACTAAGCCAAGCTGCAAAGGCTTAGTCATGTTTTAATAGTCCTATGGTGCCATTAGTTATTCTGCACTTGTGAAATTATTCAGCTTAACACAGACTATTCATTTACAATACTTTTGCAAAAGGTATGAATCATGGAAAATAGTCACCACAAGTTTTACAATAATATCCTAGAATATCCTGTATCAGTAGTGCTGTGTAAAATATTATACAGGCTTGTAGGAGAATTTGGAATGACAAGATCAGAAGAGGGAGGGG
>JGI20166J26741_11656697_pt1 | contig 11193 bp, 8 predicted proteins | sample TergutCu122P5_FD_26741 | JGI IMG/M metagenome (IMG submission 26741) | reverse complement strand
CGCGCGGCGACATGTTCGTCGTGCCGAGCTGGGTGCCGTTCTCGGCCAAGTCCGAGGCCAGCGCCTCCGATTCCGATTCCGGCTCGTTGGACTTGTTCCGTTTCTGCGACGCCCCGATCTTCGAGGCGCTCAAGCTCAATCGCACTAGCGTCGGCTAGGAGGGCACCGTGAAACTCGCCACCATCCGCACACCCGACGGCCTGCGGGCCGTGCGTTTGACCGGCGATTCGCTGGTCGATCTCGGCTTCGGCGACGTCGGCGAACTGCTGGCGCGGGCCGATTGGCGGGAAGAGGCCCAGCGCACGCCGGCGGGGGCTGCCACCTACCCGGCAGCGTCGGCCGATTTCGCGCCGCTCGTGCCCCGCCCGTCCAAGGTCTTGTGCGTCGGCCAGAACTACCGCAGCCACATCGAGGAGATGGGGCGGGAAATCCCGAAGTTCCCCGTGCTCTTCGCCAAGTTCGCCGACACCCTGGCCGGGGCCAACGACCCCATCGAGAAGCCGGTCGAGACCGACGAGATGGACTGGGAGTGCGAGCTGGCCATCGTCATCGGCCAGCGCGTCCGCCGGGCCACGCCCGAGCAGGCCGCGGCCGCCATCGCCGGGTTCACCGCCCTGAACGACATCAGCATGCGCGACTGGCAGTTCCGCACGCGCGAATGGCTGCAGGGCAAGGCCTGGGACGCGACCACCCCGGTCGGGCCCTACCTCGTGACGACCGATGAGGTGCCCGGCGGGGTCCACCCGGTGCTGGAATCGCGGCTCACCGTCGACGGCGTCGTCAAGCAGACGGCCAACACGTCCGACCTGCTGTTCGACCCCGTCCACCTCGTGGGCTACATCTCGACCGTTCTCACTCTCAACCCCGGCGACCTGATCGCCACGGGGACGAACGGCGGCGTCGGGCACGCCCGGAAGCCGCAGGAGTTCCTCTACGGCGGCGAGACCGTCGAGATCACCTTCGAGGGCATCGGCACGTTGACCAACAAGATCGTCAAGGGGATCTGATGGGGCGCACGCGGGATGACGCCCTGCGTTGGGTGGCGGCGGGCGACCGCTTGCTGGCGCAGGCTGTGGCGGGGCTGACCGAGTCGGACTTCGTCCAGCCCAGCCTGTTGCCGGGCTGGACCCGCCGCCACGTCCTCGCCCACGTGGCGGCGAATGCCGACGCATTGGGCAATCTGGTCCGCTGGGCGGCCACCGGCGTCGAGACGCCGATGTACGCCTCGCCCGAGGCCCGGGCCGCCGGGATCGAGCGGGGCGCGACCCTGCCGGTGGCGCAACTGCGGGACTGGCTGGCCAGTTCGGCGGCAGCGCTGCGGCAGGCCCTGAACGCCTTGACCGCCGAGCAGTGGCAGAACGAGGTGCGGACCGCTCAGGGGCGGGTCGTGCCGGCCTCGGAGGTCCCGTGGATGCGGGCCCGCGAGGTCTGCGTCCACGTGGTCGACCTCGCTGCCGGGGTCGGTTTCGGCGACTTGCCCGACGACTTTGTCGCCGCTTTGTGCGAGGACATCCTGGCCAAGCGCGGCCTGACGGCCCTGCCGGACGAGGTGCGGGGTCAGCCGTTGGCCGACACCACAGCCTGGCTGGCCGGACGGCCCCACCGCCTGCCCGGAGTGGCCGACCTCGATCCCTGGCTGTGACCGCGTCCTTCGGCACCTGCTCATCCGACGCCCGTTATCCCACTTCCGTTCCGTCATCCATCATCATCCGAATCATCCGTCGTCCCCGTCGCCGCGCCCCACGTGCGGCGACGCCATTGGGCTGGGACCCCGCAACCTTGGCTCCCAAATTTCCGAACCGAGAAAGGACCTAAATTCAATGAGCAACACTGATTCCGCCGCCCCCGATGTGATCGTCGTCGGCGGTGGCATCGGCGGGTTGGCTGCGGCGTACTCCCTGTCCCGACAGGGGCTCGCCGTGCGCCTGCTGGAACGCGCCGCGGAGTTCGGCGAAGTCGGCGCCGGCCTGCAGATCGCCCCCAACTGCACCCGCATCCTGGACGAGTACGGGCTCTTGGACGAGGCCAAGACTCTCGGTGTTGTGCCGGACTCGATCGTCATGCGCGACGCCGTCGACGGCGCCGAGCTGACCCGGCTCGACCTGCGCGACTTGGAAAAGCGCTACGGCTTCCCCTACCTGGTCATCCACCGCAGCGACTTGCAGGCCATCTTCCTGCGGGCCTGCCAGCGCGCCGGAGTCGACCTGAGGAACAACGTGCACGTGGTCGACTACGACCAGCAGCCCGACGGCGCCAGCGTCACGTTGGAGGACGGTGGCACGATGACCGCCCGGATGGTTGTGGCCGCCGACGGGCTGCACTCGGTGGCCCGCAACAAGTACGTCGGCGACCCGCTGGTCAGCTCCAACTACGTCGCCTACCGCGGCACCATCCCGCTCGACCAGCCCCGCATCGCCGACGTCGACCTGACCGAGGTCGGCGTCCTCGTCGGCCCGCGCTGCCACTTCGTCCACTACGGGCTGCGGGGCGGCCAGATGCTCAACCAGGTGGCCGTCTTCTTGTCGCCCAAGGCCTTGGCCGGGGAGGAGAACTGGGGCACCCCCGACGAGCTCGACGCCGCCTTCGCTCACACCTGCGACTTCGTCCGCGACGGCCTGCCCTGGATGTGGCGCGACCGCTGGTGGAGGATGATCACGCGCAACCCGACGATGGAGTGGGTCCACGGGCGCGTCGCCCTGCTGGGCGACGCCGCCCACCCGCCGCTCCAGTACATCGCCCAGGGCGCCATCATGGCGATCGAGGACGGCTGGGTGCTGGCCCACCAGGCGGCGGCCCACCGCCGGGCCGATGGGCAGGTCGACTGGGACAAGACGCTGGAGATCTACAACGCGGTGCGGCCCGAGCACTGCCGCCGGGTGTTGACCACGTCCGTGGCCTGGGGCGAGCTGTGGCACCACGACGGTCTGCAGCGTCAGCAGCGCAACGTCATCCTGCGTGCCCGTGACACGTACGACTACTCGTTCACCGATTGGCTCTACGGTCCCACCGCGCTGGTGGCCGAAGAGGAGTCGACGATGTTCACGCCGATCCCGTTGGCATCGGCCGTGCTCTAGACCACTGCCGGCGAGGGCCGGCGGGGCGGATCGCCTCGCCGGCCCTTCGCCGTCGGAGTTCTCAGCCTCGGGTGAGGCGACGGTGCGTCGTGCGGTGGGGCCGCGCGGCCTCGACGCCGAGGCGCGTCACCTTGTTGGCCTCGTAGTCGGCGAAGTTGCCCTCGAACCAGAACCACTTGGCCGGCTCGTCGTCGTCGCCCTCCCAGGCCAGGATGTGGGTGGCCACGCGGTCGAGGAACCAGCGGTCGTGGGAGACGACGACGGCGCAGCCGGGGAACTCCAGCAGAGCGTCTTCGAGGGACTGCAGCGTCTCGACGTCGAGGTCGTTGGTCGGCTCGTCCAGCAGCAGGACGTTGCCGCCCTGTCGCAGGGTCAGCGCCAGGTTGAGCCGGTTGCGCTCGCCGCCGGACAGCACGCCGGCCAGTTTCTGCTGGTCCGGGCCTTTGAAACCGAAGCTGGCGACGTAGGCCCGCGACGGCATCTCGAAGTTGGCCACCTTGATGAAGTCGAGCCCGTCGGAGACGACTTCCCAGACGTTCTTGGTCGCGTCCAAACCGGTCCGGCCCTGGTCGACGTAGCTGAATCTGACCGTCTGGCCGACGGAGACCGACCCGGCCGTGGGCGTCTCCTCGTCCACCAGGAGCTTGAACAGCGTCGTCTTGCCGACGCCGTTCGGGCCGATCACGCCGACGATGCCGGCGCGGGGCAACGTGAACGACAGATTGTCGATCAGGACGCGTTCGCCGAAGCCCTTCCTGAGGCCGTCGGCGGCGATGACGTCCGAGCCCAGTCGCGGCCCCGGCGGGATGTTGATCTCCGCCACGTCGATCGCCCGGTTGCGCTCCGCCTCGGCCGCCAGTTCCTCGTAGCGGGCCAGCCGGGCCCGGCTCTTGGCCTGGCGTGCCTTCGGGTTCGACCGCACCCAGTCCAGCTCCCGTTCGAGGATCTTTGCCCGCTTGGCGTCCTTCTTGCCCTCGACCACGAGCCGGCCGCGCTTGGTCTCCAAGTAGGTCGAGTAGTTGCCCTCGTAACCCACGAGCGCGCCCCGGTCGACCTCGGCGATCCAGCTCGTCACGTTGTCGAGGAAGTAGCGGTCGTGGGTGACGGCCAGGACGGCTCCGGGGTAGTTCTTGAGGTGGCCTTCGAGCCAGGCCACCGACTCGGCGTCGAGGTGGTTGGTCGGCTCGTCGAGGAGCAGCAGGTCCGGCTGTTGGAGGAGGAGCTTGCACAGGGCGACGCGCCGCCGCTCGCCGCCCGACAGGTGGTCGACCAGTTCGTCCGGCTCGGGGCAGCGCAGCGCGTCCATCGCCTGGTCCAGCTGCGAGTCGATGTCCCAGGCTTCCAGGTGGTCCAACTCGGTCTGGAGGTCGCCCAGCTCCGTCAGCAGCGTGTCGTAGTCGGCGTCGGGGTCGGCCAGTTGGGCGGAGACCTCGTTGAAGCGCGCGACCTTGGCCAGCGTCTCGGCGACGGCCTCCTGGACGTTCTCCAGAACGGTCTTGCCCTCGGTCAGCGGCGGTTCTTGGAGCAGGATGCCGACGCTGGCGTCCTTGGCCTTGACAACATCGCCGTTGTCGGGCTGCTCCAACCCGGCCATCAGCTTGAGCAGGGTCGACTTGCCGGCGCCGTTGGGCCCGACGACGCCGATCTTGGCGTCGGGGAAGAACGACATGGTGACGTTCTCGAAGATCAGCTTGTCGCCGAGCTTCTTGCGCACGTTGTGCAGGGTCATGATGAACTCGGCCATGGGGCAGCCTTCCGTCGGGGCAAGCGGCGACGAGGCGTGCCGCGCGCCGTGGGCGAGGACAAATTATGCCCCAGGCGCGCCGCGAACACACACGCGGCGGGCCGGCCGGCGACGTGTCGGAGCATGGTCCCAGCGCGCCGACCGGGGCTCCGCACTGACGGGCGGGCCAGGCCCGTGGCGCCGGCTTGGCGGAGGCGGACCGGCGCCACGGGAGCGTGGGGGTGTCAGGGCTGTCGGGCGCTAGGGGCCCTCGTGGACCGACGGCGCCACGGGGAGCCGTGTCCGACCGTTCCACATCGGTGACGATGAGCGGGGTGGCCCCCGGTGCCACGGGAGCCCGGGGGTTCGGAGGGCCCGACCGTCCTAGGCCGCCAGAGCCTCCTCGTACGGGTCGGCGGACGCCGCCGAGGCGGATCTCAGCGGGGTCGGCGACCGGTCGGCGCCGGTCTCGGTGGCCTCGGGCCAGGCGGTGGAGTCACGGGCGCCGACCGCCTCGGCGGACGCTTGTCCGCTCTGACGGGGCTGACGCTGGAACTGGGCCGTGCCCCAGGTCAGATCGTGGCCGACGGCCGTCGCCTCCAGGACCTGGCGGGTGTGTTCGACGTTGTCGGTGCCGGTCCAGGTCTGCGTCCGCAGTCGGCCGTGAACGATGACCGGGTCGCCCTTGCGCAGGCTGCGGGCGCAGTGTTCCGCCAGGTCCCAGAAGACATCGACCCGGGTCCACGTGGTGGCGCCGTCGATCCAGCCGTCGCCCCGGCGCAGGCGCGGGGTGGTGGCGACGTTGAAGCTGGCGACCGTCATTCCGTTCTTGGTCTGGCGGGATTCGACCTCCGCGCCAAGATTGCCGGTCAGTGTCAGCGTGATGTCCATGATGGTCTCCTGTTCGATACGGGAATCGGCTGAGTGAGTCTCGTTGAAGACCATGGGTGATCCGGGGCTCGATGTGTCCCTGGGCCGAGAAGATGTGCATAACTGGACGACGCGGGCAGGCTTGTGGATAAGGTTTCGTCGAGCCGAGGTCAAGCGCGGTCCCAGCCCAGGGGTCGCCCCGGGGCGGCTCCGAGCGTTCGCGGATTCGTGACGTTGGCGACGGGGACAGGCATCACGCGTCTGGCCACAGATCGGCCCCATGACTGCGCTGGGGCTGCCCGCTGATAGCGACGGCCACCCCAGGCCCGCCTGGTCCCGGTCAGCGCCGGGCGGCGAGCAGGGTGTCCAGAGCCTGGCGCGCTTGGTTGTGGCGCCGCAGTTCGGCGTTGACCGGGGCGACGACGGCTTCTTGGGTGATCTCGGAGATGGCGCGGCGGAGCGTCCGCGCGGCGGCCGCCTGTTTGGCCTTGGCTTGGGCGATGACGGCCCACCGGGCCAGGAAACCGGTCAGCAATCCGGCCACCAGCCCGCCCAGGGCCAGAACCGTGGGCAGGGGCAGGCGCCCCACGTGGGGCGACGGCAACTCGGGCAGGGCCAGGTAGCCGTGGGCCAAGAAATTGACCCCGAGCCAGACCAGTCCGCCGACGCAGCAGACGAAGAACAGGACCTGAAGGGCCATGACGGCAGCCCACCAGGCCGGCCGCCGGTCGATGCCGAGGTCGGCCGAGGCGATGGCGTGGTCGAGTTGGCCGGGCAGGCTCGCCTCCTGGGAGCGGGCGGCCCGTTGGATGGCCTGCTGCCAGCCGCGCGGCAACTTCTGCACGGAGTCGTCGGCCAGGGTGCGCAGGGCCGAGTCCACGCGGGCCGCCGGGACGGACTGCCAGGCCCGAAGCGACGTGTGGCTGACCGCCGTCGGCTGCGGGGTTGCGCTAGCTCCGCCGGGGCCCTTGGTCAGGTGCAGCCGACGCAGCGGGTCCGGTCGGAGCCGGCGCAGCCAGCCCAGGATCGCCCAATCCGTCGCCACCTGGCCGCGATAGCGCCACGAAGCCCCCACGGCCCGGGTCACCTCGTCGACCCCGGCCGCTTCGGCGATGGCCTGGTTGAGCCCGTCGACGGCGCGGTCGGACAGTTCCCGGACCGGCTCCGGGCCGACGGAATCCTTCAGCTGGCGCGCCGCCGCCGTGACGTCGGCCACGAGGCGGGCGGCCACGGCCTGCTTGCGGCTGGCCACCGTCCGCAACGAGCGCCGCAGCTGGTCGACTCCCTGGCCGGTGGCGGCCGAGACGGCGTGGATGTCGACGCCGGTGATGCCCTCGGTGGCCAACAGGTGGGCCAGGTCACGGCGGATCCGGTCGATCTGTTCCGGCCGCACCCGGTCGATCTGGTTCAAGACGAAGATCATGACCTCGGCGTGGGAGGCCATGGGGATGAGGTAGCGATCGTGCAGCGCGGCGTCAGCGTATTTCTGGGGGTCGACGACCCACAAGATGACATCGACCAGCTCGATCATCCGGTCGACCTCGTCGCGGTGTCGTTGGACGGTCGAGTCGTAGTCGGGCAGGTCGATCAGGACCAGGTCCGTCAGGTCGTGGCCCGGCACGTTGTGGCGGCGCGGCACCGACAGCCAGCCCAACAGGGCGCCCGTGTCCGGCGAGCCGAAGGTCATCGACATCGCCTGGGAGGTGGTCGGTCGTTTCACGCCCGTCTCGGCCAGGGCGGTCCGCGACAGCGCGTTGAACAGGCTCGACTTGCCCGCCCCGGTGGCGCCGGCGATGGCGACCACGGTGGTGTCGCCGGCCAGCGACAGCCGCCTGCCCGAGCGGTTGACGATGGCCTGGGCGGGGTCGAGCAGACGCTCGTCCACGCGGCCGCGGCAGGCCTCGATGGCCTCCTGCAGCGCGGCGAGGCTCTGGGGCACGCTCAATAGGCCGGCCACGTCAGCCCATCCGTCCCGTCAGGACGGAGGCGTCCACGACCGGGGGCCGGCCTTCGACAGTGCCGACGGCGGCCTGCTCGGCCGGCGTCAGGACCGCTTGGAGGCTCAGTGCCACCAATTCCTCGCCCCGGAGCCGGTCGACGTCGTGGCTCAGCGCCAGCACGGCCTGCGGCAGGGCCGGGTCGAGTTGGAGGCGGTCGAGCACGGCCGTGAAACGGCTGAGTTGGCCGGACATGAGCGTCTGGGCGCGGGCGTCGAGCAACTCCTTGGCCCGACCGGCCAGGCGGCGCACGCCCTCGTCGCCGAAGATCAGTTCCAAGACCTTCTGGGCGACGACGGCGGTCCCGCCGGCGATGCCGACTTCCGCGCCCGTCAGGCCGGCGGTGTGGCTGAACGCCACGAGCATGAGGGAGACGCCGACGGCGTTGACGCCGAGCGCCGCGATCCGGGCCTGGATCTTCTTCGACGAGCCCTCCTGGCCGACCAGTGCCAGGATGTCGGCCTGCCACTGGCGGACGGCGTCGGCCGCTTGTTCCTGGAAACCGGCCGAGGCCCGACCCAGGTCAGCGCCCGCCTGGTCGACCAGGTAGCGACCGGCCGGATGGGCCAGCCAGGCCCCTTCGGCCTGCTCGCAGGCGCGCTGGCCGGCTTGGACCAACAGGGCCTCCAGTCCCGATTCGACGGCCAATTTGGCGTTGTCCGACTCGATCGGCTCGCCCTTGATTTTGTGCGTCATGCGGTCGCGCCAGCGCGACAAGCCCGATTCCAGCTTCCGCATCAAGTCGCCGGAGCCGACGTAGTCCTGCCAGCGGGACAAGACCTCGTCCCGCAGCAGCACCCCGTCACGGGTCTCCCGCGAGACGTAGGCCAAGGCCTCGACGAACTGGCTGGCGGCGTCGTTGCGCAGCTGGTCGACGGCGGCCAGCTGGTCGGCCAGTCCTTGGGAGATGCGCGGCGCCTGGGCCGAGAGCGAGGAAATGGCCCCGTCCAAGGTCTTCATCACGACCAGGCCACGCGTCCGCTGGTCGGCGGCCAACGCGGCCAGCCAGCTCCGGATCGGCTCCACGGCGGCTGTCGGCAACATGCCGAGTTCGTCGACGACGGTCTCCGGCACCGCGAAGAACGGCGAGTTGCCCAGCCCCCGCTCGGTCATCATGGCGGCCAGGTGGGCCGGCACGTCGGCCATGGCGGCCGGCGGCACCCGGTCGAGCACCACGGCCACGGCGGCCGACCGTTGCACCGCCTGGCCCAAATACTCCCAAGGCACGGCGTCGGCGTAGCGCGTGGCCGACGTGATGAACAGCCAGAGGTCGCCCGCCGCCAGCAGCTGCGCCGCCAGCGCCCGGTTCTCGGCGTCGATCGAATCGATGTCGGGGGCGTCGAGAATGGCCATGCCCCGGGGCATGGCCGGATCGGGGGTGATGCGGAGGCTGTGAACGTCGTGGTAGGACCCGGACGAGCGGGCCAAGCCGGGCAGGATGCGGTCATCGGTGAACCAGTCGGTGTCTTCCGGATGATGGATCAAGACGGGCGACTTCGTCGTCGGGCGGATCACCCCGGTCGGGCTGACCGCGTGGCCGATGATGGAGTTGACCAAAGTGGACTTGCCGGCGCCGGTCGAGCCGCCCACGATGACGAGCAACGGCGCCCGGATCTCGCGCAGGCGAGGCAGGACATAGTCGCCCAGCTGGTCGAGAGCCTGGTTGACTTCGGTCTGCGTGACGGGGGCGCTGGGCAGGGGGAGTATCAGGCGGATGGACTGCAAGGCAGCGCGTAACCGCGAAAGTGCCGCCTCAAGGGCACTCGCCATTGCCTGCCTCCTAGCGCGCGGCCTAGGCCGGGGGGCCCCAGCGCGGGTCGACCGCCGAATACCGCAGCGATCCGTCTGAGGCTACCGGCTGGATCACCGGACCGGGCCGACGGCTCGCCACGGTGCCCGCAGGAAGCCCCAACGGTGGAGCCCAGCCTAGCCTTTCCGCCCGCTTGTGCCAGAGATAAGGTCGCAACCCGCGAGGATCCTCGACGGCGCGTTGAGACCTGAGACGCCCCACGCGGCCGATCAACTCGCGCTCGCGGTCGAGTCCGCCGTCGTCGACGACGCCGCGCGTGACGGCGTCGCGCAGGTAGGCCAGTTCCGTGACGGTCTGCAAGAGCTGGAGGGTGCGCCAGATGTTGCCGTGCCAGGGGCTGATCAGCAGGGCCTTGGTCCGGGTCCAGCAGTTGGAGAACAGGGCCGGGTAGGAGGCCGGCAACCAGCCCATGACGACGTAGTCGGTCAGCCGACTGGCGATCAGGCGGCGTTGGCGGTGCAGCGTGACGACCACGACCAGCGCCAGGACCAGGCAGGCCGGCACCATGCCGGCGACGTAGAAGATGTTCAGCGTTTCGGCCGGCACGATCGAGACCAGGGTGTTGAACGACATGTGGCAGAAGGCGGCCGCCAGGTAGCCCGCCAGAGGCGCGATCACGCGGACGATCTTGGAGCGGCTGCGACAGGCCAGCGCCAGGCCGATGCCGGTCAACGACGTGAACAACGGGTGGCCGAACGAGTAGAACAGGCCGCGTTGGAGGGCCATCGCCTGGAGCCACTGCTTGACCTCGCCGGCGTCGGCGTTGTAGGCGCCGTAGACGATGAGGCGGCTGTAATAAATGATGTTCTCGGTGAACGCGAAGCCCACCGCCGCCAAGCCGGCCAGGACGATGCCGGACACCCGGCTCGTGATGCGGCCGCGGTCGGCCCAGGCGATGACGAAAAGGATCGTGGCTTTGGCCGCCTCTTCGACGAACGGGGCGACGAAAATCGCCACGCGGGCCTCGCTGTACCCGGGCGCCCACCACGCGACCGCCAAGTGGGCCGAGGTCCAGTCGTTGAGGAACAAGGCGGCCCCGCAGGCGGCCGTGCCGCCCCAGCTGACCGCCAGCAGCCAGAACCAGAGGCGCTGGGGGCGGTAGCGGTCGGCCAGCACGACGAGGAACGTGTAGGCGGCGAGCGTGGGCAGGGCGTAGGTCGCCGCCAACCGCAGGGCGTCGTCGTTGAAGCCGGGGATGATGCTGCCGTCTTCGAGCGTCTGGCTGGCGGTTACCAGGCGGTACATCCAGGCCAGCGCGAAAACCTCGCCGGCGATGACGGCAGCGACGATCGGCAGCCAGGGCACGGTCAGCCGAAGCCACCACGGCACATCGCCGGATTGCGGCACTCCCGCCCGGCGCCGTCGGTAGGCCTCGACGCGCGGGGGCAGGAGTGTCAGTTGGGCCACGGCGACAAGGATAGTAAGGGACGGGGCGGCGGCGTCGGCGGCGACCGGGCGGGGCGCTGGCCGGACCACGCGGTAGCGGCGAGCTGGTGGCTCAGTCCGTCTCCGCGTCCGGCGCCGGGGGGCTCGGCTTGGACCTGGCGTCGCGGATCGTCTTGACGCGCGAGGCCACGACGACGCCCGCCAGAGTGGCCACGATGACGCCCAGAGACACCGAGATCGAGATCTCGGGCACGGGGAACCCCTCCCCGCCGTTGAGGAAGGGCAGCTCGTTGGCGTGCAGCGCCTCCAGGATGAGCTTGACACCGATGAACG
>JGI20166J26741_11656584_pt1 | contig 11194 bp, 1 predicted proteins | sample TergutCu122P5_FD_26741 | JGI IMG/M metagenome (IMG submission 26741) | reverse complement strand
CCAGGCTTTGTAGGGGGTGGGGGAGGTGGGAAGGTTTTTATGGCTGTTGGTTCTTAGTGAGGGTGTGGAAGATTGCATTTGGAAATATGGTCTGGGGGTCGTTTAGGTGGTTATTTGCTGCATACTCTGTATGGATGTGGAATCTTTCATTCGTGTTTAGATGGGCTCCTTTCCTATGGCATTGCATGATATTATTCATGGGGCCAAATGGGTGAGATTCCTCGATAAAGTGTTTTGCGAAACTGGAATTGTTGCTGTTGTGGCGGAAAGTTGTCATATGTTCTTTGTAACGTATGGAGAACCGTCTTCCGGTCTGTCCGACATACTTGTATGTCTTACTGCAATCAGGGAAGATTAGTTTGTAGACCCCTGATAGGGAGAATTTGTCATGGGACTGGTGTCTGTGGGTGAGCAGGTTACCTAAGGTGTTTGTAGTTCAGAATGCTATCTTGAGTTCTGTCCGTCTGAAAATGTTTGTGATATATGAGGTTTCTTTGCCTGTGTATGTGAAACTGGCCCATTTCTGTGTTGGGAGGGGGGTGACTTGTTTCCTCGTGTTGAGGGGGTTTGTGTGGGCGTATCGGAAAGGAATTATTGTGTAAAATGTTATGGATAATGTTTAGTTCATGTAGGTAGCTTATTGTTAAGTGATTCATGTACAACCTGAAGATGGCCAAAATTGATGGCCGAAACATGTAGTTGTACCTTAGTAATAGCAAACGTACTATAAGGAATATAGTTGTGTTTTTGACTATACACATATGTACCATTAACTTGTTCTTGTTATGAATGCAATGTGTTCCTCTGTAATGTAGGTCCTTGGTTTCAACTCAGAAAAATCATCCTGATGTGTACAGTGTATTTTAGAATTTTGCTAATAAGAATATGATGAAGATTAGATTTTGATGTCAGTCTTCTTTGAGGTGTTGGTACCTGTGACACTGGGCCATATTACTGATGTTCTGTGGAAACATGTTGCTTCAAAGTCAAAGAACTTCTTACTTTGAAGTGTCAGAAAAACAGCTCACTTACATGTTGCACCTACACCCAAAAATGGGATCAGCATCTCCATTAGGCCACCATCCATGATAATAATTTGTAATGAAAATTGATTGCTTTGAAGAATTAAATATTAAGGAATTTTGGCAGGAAGATTTAGGATATGAGATAATAAAATTTACTTAATTGTATTAGCCTCAGAGAGGTTTAAGGTACATAAAAATTCTATGTTAAGGAATGAACTGCAGATTAAGAGTCAAGCATTATAGAAATATCATACCTTAACTGTCACTACATATATCTTCATTTTCCGTTTTCAGAAGTCAAGTAATAGAAAATTCAAAATCACTTTAAGAGTCATCATTCTTTCAGTCACTAAACAAGTTCCTTCTTGTATTATTTACATATATTATCTTACAATAAGTTATTTTGTGTATAATATACAATATTCTGTATTTAAATGGAGTTCTGAACTGCCATGGGCATCTGTGCTTCATGCTCTACTGACATGGCATGTCTGTCAGTCAGTTAATTTTAATCTCTTGGCTTGAGTTTGAACAGATGAAATACCAGAAACATTGTAACAGCTGAATTGACATCTTGGACTTGTTAATAAGTGCATCCTCCATGATGACTCTGTAACAGAGATGATGAACATTCTGCTAATCCAAATTTATTTTTATTGATTCCCTAAAATGTGACTGACACTGCACCCACTGATTTGTAGTTTGCTGATTGTTGCTGAACTACTGCTCTGTATATGTTAATTCTAGTTACACTTTATCACATAAACTTTTCCTCCATTGCATTATTGAGGAACTCTCTTTTTTTGACATTTAGCAGTACCAACTGCCCTACAAGTGACATGAAATACCTGGATATTCAACGCAGAATTTTAATAATATAACACGCATAAACATGCACACACATGCCTGTAAAAATAATAATTTTAAATTACTATTCGTGCTGTACAAAGAGAGAGGAAGGCGGTGGATGATCTGCTGTCATTTGACTGGTTCACATATCAGGAAAGATTCAGAGCCATTCACTCATATAGATTACAGAAATTCATAATACAGCAATAATTTGCTTGGTTCCGTGATTTTCTTAAGTGCACTTCCCTGTAAACTAAAAGATTGTGTGTGTAAAATTTCAGTTTTCCGGTGCACGCCCAAATGAAATTTTTGATACTCTTCGAATGAAAATGAGCATTAAATTTATTGCAAGATTTTTTACCCTTAACAAAACCATTTCATGCATTAGACAGATGAAAACAGAGTTTTTAAGTACCCTAATTAACCTGGAATAATTAGCTCCATGCAAACATAGTGAAGGCTGATGACAATGTAATTTTTGATAAAATTTATATTAGCCATCTTTATATAATTTTGTAACAAGGTTCTGCAAACTCATTTGGGGCAAACGGGTACATTATGAGAAAATGAGAAGGTTACTTGGGCAGCAATAACTTTACAAAGTGCGGACTGTCTATATCACTATGCTATCTTGTTGAGTGATCAACATGCTCTGTTGTGACACAACATAGCTGAGTTGTTATTATAAGATCCATGCTTATTAGTGCATTTATGGTGAAAATTGTTGCTTATGCAACTCTTGGGCGTTTTACAACAGTGTGCCTGGGAATTCTGTTCTTTTGTGATATGACACTGTATTATGGGGCAATGGGATCCAATTATACCTGCCTGTAGAATGGTCTTCCCTTCATTTGTTTTGGTTGGATTAAGGTGACCCATGCAGGTTGACATCCTGTGCTGTTCACAAGTTTCATCTGCAAATGAATCAAACACAATTTGTGGGGAAACAAATTACATGTTTTGGAATTATTTAATCAAATTTTGGTTGCCTAAGAAGAGAGATGTTCAGTCAAGATAAAGAGTCATATTGGCACAGAGCTCTTTGTTTCCAATACAGATATCTCTTATAGCTACAGATTTCAGAGGGTCCACAGATTAAGTGACCTGTGTGGCTGATGTGTGAATGATATGTGAAAAATACCTGGGGGTGTGTTGCTTTCATTGTAAGATTTCATGGTAGATATAGCCAAAACGTAGAGAGACATAATCTTACATCTGCCTATATTCGTAAGTTATATGCTTGATGTTTATTGACAGTAATATCATGTCGTTCACTAATGGAAATTTCTCATACAATTCATCTAAGCAGAGGATCTCAGTATGTGTTTCACAGACCACCAGTTGTCTCTCATCTGCATCTATTACACACAACCAATCACTATAACTTTATTTTGTACTTATCGCTTTTTATTTCATGTATTTTATTGTGCTTCCCTTCAAACTGTATATAATTTGTTAAAATATTCTAATTACATTTTTTAACCCAAGTGTAGGATTACACCCATTAGCAACAACAATATTTTTACTACTGACTTGAAAAGTGTATACCAAATCATCTAATGATTTCACTATATGCAACATGTGCCTCAGACATCCTAGATTAAAACTATAGATGTAGGAAAATGATTGTCTGATGCATTCTGAAAAAGAAATTACAAAATTTGTTACAAAAATTTCTAGGCCTTTAAATGGCAATTTTTTATGTGTTTGAGGTATCTTATATATTATTTACTTCATGCTTAATTCAATGTATCCAAGCGGGAGTAGTACAAAGTTAATATTAAGTAATAGTAATTTAATTATAAAACATAGTCTATAGTAGTACCTTCGAATCCATAACAGAGGTTTCAACCTTATAGTGAGGTACAGATTAAAACTAAACAATAAATAATTATTCTCTGAAAAATCACACTTTTCATGTGACAGCTGTTTCATTTTAAGCTTCTCAAGTATTCTTAAACTTGTGCATTCTATTCAGAGATTTTTTTTTTATATAACTTCACAGACAATAAAAAAGCTATTATGTTTGGAAAGTAACAGACATGTGACTGGGTTCACTATTTCACTTACAGAATTTTACTAACTTTAGCAAGCAAGGGTAACAAAACAAAACCATGATTGAAAAAAAGTGCATACTTTGTTAAGATTTTAGTACAGCAAGTAAGAAGGAAGATTGTCATATTACAAGGTCGATCTCTATGTCATGGATTAGACCAGAAAGAAGTATTATGGGAAGATGCAGAATCATAAACATAAAAATAGGCTTTAAGTCAAGAAGATATGGAATACAAGTGAGATAAGAAAAGAGGACTGTTGTTTCTTAAAGAAAACACTGCAGAAATCAAGAAAACAGTACTATACAGTCAGGTCATAAGATATGAAAAATGCCTGATGTCAAGAAGAAATGTAATATCAACATGCAAGTGTCAGTGATGTATCAAGTCCAATAAAATTTCAATGTTCAAAGGCCCAAAGTTGCGTGAAGCTTTAGGGACAAACAGGAGTCTTATTTTAAGAGCATAAACAACATATAACAAAATGCTGATATCTTAAATCTACAGTAGCATTTTAATTGACCGTGGTAAATTAAGTAACTGAAAAGACATGTTACTTATTTTTTCCAGCTGTCAAACAGCTCCACTGACTATATCTTGTATGAACGTTAAGAGTGTAAGGAACCGTTCCCTCCAGGTCTGATATAAACTTCAAGAAATGTTCAATAACTGTGTCAGTGAAACTAATTATTTTAATATTTATAATGCATTTCACGTGGAAATTCATCTTGGATTTTAGGGCCAGTCATCATCAGATGTGTTAAATAAGAGCAGAGGGATTTTGAGTTTTGTCTTTATGTATGCAGATACAATGGCAGTAAGTGTTCTCTCCCATTTAATTGATCAGACTTTGATATATTTTATTATGTTCATGATACCAACAATTTGAGTGGAAGTTGAGTATGTGTTGAAACCAATACACCCCCTGTCTATTGCTCAGTTGTATTATCATGACCAAATGAATAGTGACACAAGTAGTAACTACTGTTATAGAATGCACTCATCACCATGTTCAGCTTGCCATAATTTGGTCTGAGACTATTATGTACTTATCCTGAATTGATGTTAATATAAGTTACATGTCACATACATATCAATTTCATGTTTTACATGTCTGATCACAGTTGGCAGTTGTGTTTTGCAAACTCAGCAATTTTTTTTTCATGACATTTGGATGTTGCAGTTTAGTTAACTTCATCTTTTTTTTTATTTCACACATTATAATTAATCTGCACATATGCAGAAAATGTTATATTCATATATTTTTTCATTTCAATTCAGTTTCTTCTAGGAACAGCTTCAGTTAATAATATATAAAGATCAGTTCTGGAACCAAAACCAACTCTGAGCAGACACACAGAACTTTCTTGTTGGGGTGCAGTGATACTAACAACATTAAATAAATAAATAAATGTTTTTTAGACTCTACGGATTCTGGTAAAATCTGATTGACTGGAAATCATCATCCACATGAACTTTGACCCAAACACTTGAAATCTCACAGCAGACAGTGGCATAATAAAAAGTGTAATCATACTTTGTTAAACACAAAAAGCATCAGAATTTTTTAGCACCATGGAGATGTGATTCTTTTAAATACGTCATTACATAAGGATCACATATTTATTACATGAAACATTATAAAATTATTATAATATTACCTACTCTCTGTTGTTGGAGCTCACATTATAAAAAAAAATAATAATGAAAATGAGGAAAAATTACACATCTTGCATGATTTAAACTCTATAAAGTTTTACACATACAAGCACTTTTGTATGGGAAAGAAGCAAGGTCAGGTTCAACAAAAGAGAGAAATAAAATTTAGAGTACAGGGACGAAATTCTTAAGAAAAGTATGTGGTGTACAGTAACTGTATATGTCGCAAATAAAAAAAAACATATGAACAGAGAGAAAGTTGGGATGATTTTGTGCAAAGAATTAAATGTCCTTTGCCAAAAGAAGCCTTGGATTATCGTAAAAGAGGACGAGATGTCAAAGTTGCCTCAGAAATAAAGAGAGAAGAAATAATAGGAAATGTTCTAATTCTTGATACAAGAAGGAGGGTAGGAAGAGAAGTGAGGATGAGGAGGGAGGGGTTGGAGGAGGTTGTGGTGCTGGTAGTGTAGGTGATGGTGATGGTGTTGGTGGTGGTCGTGGTTATTATTATTATTATTATTATTATTATTATTATTATTATTATTATTATTATTATATCGCTATGATACAAAACATGTAACTAAAAATATTCTAACAAATATTGATTACACTCTTACATCATTATTGCAGACACTGTTACTTGCACAATTCGCTGATATTCATACTGTATTGTCATGTAAAAGTAACTGCTAAGGCAGTGTAACCTCTAACATGTGGTCAGTGTCATATGTTGGACAGTCTACATGAAGAAATAGTTGCTTCACATGTCCACCTAAGCACTTTTAAATTCTGCAGGAATGCAGCGTACCATTTTCGGGATATACTTGTACATACTATGCTCCACAAGAAAGAGAACATTTACTTGTTTCTCCTATTGGATTCAGTTTAAAAACTAGGAAGTTAAATGGAACTCCTGGTATTTTTCTGTAGAAACTGTGTTGTTATCACATGAATCTTTGCCAGGAAAAGGGAGAATAAGTGCATCTATACACTTCTATGGAATAAAATTTTGGGTTCTCTAATATTAAACCTACACAGTTATAAATATTTTCCAGCAAAATAATAATTGTTTATTAATATGTGAATATTAATTTATTTAATGTTTGTCTAGTCAGGATGTGTGATGATATATTTGAAATTGACTGGTAGATGTTTTAGGAAACTAGCAGTCTTTTCTGTGCATCATATTGCGTAAAGGACATGAAAATATTCCATACAAATCTGGACTGTAGATGGTTGTTACATTTGTTGTGTTTGTTTCAAAGTCTTGTCTTTCAAAGAATTTATGATATAAAGAATTTCAGAGAAAATATCTACATACGTGGTCTTCACAACAAATTACTTTATATAAAAGTAGTACCACTGCACCCCATTAAGGTAACAAGTCTCCTAACTTTCTGTTATCAACTTATTTTTGTCTTCTGCTTTCCATACTGATCCTTTCCACAAGATGACTACAAACTATATTTTTATTACTTTCAATTCTCAATGCACTATCTCATAAAAGATATGCTATAAATAATACAGTACTTTATATCCTGTAACACAAATTATTAACAATGTTTTGTAAATAAATACTGTTGAATAAATAAATAACTTACCTTGTTTCTCTTTAGTTCTGTATCTGAATTTGTCCAACTGTTGCAGAATGTGACATCACTCTGTATCTGTCTGTGTCTCTGTTTGTGTCTGTCTGCATGGGAACACCTATTTTAACATTATAATCACTGCACTTGGATCATGGTTGTAACACTGCATGCAGAATTTTGCTGAAGACAGATATGGTGTTCAATTTCTTATAAGCACTCAATAGAAGATATTTCTGCGATGTTGAAATTATTACACGTGCTTCATACATAAATGAAATTATGAAGAAATATGTTTCATTTTCACAAAGTTTGACCTAGAAATTGAAATTGAAAATGTTTTAGTATTCTCAAAGTGGGGGGTGGGGGCTAAGGAAAGGATTTTGCTTAAACAAGCATATATTCCAAATATTCAGTTTCCTTCCAATTCATATTTATGTGAAATCCTTTAAAGGCTTAGATAAATCTGATTGATTACCAAGGAAGGTAGATTAACTCTGAACTGCAGCTCATTTCTATTTTGAATAAAGTAAAGAACTCATACTTTTCTAAAAGACATATAGATGTATGTAACAACAAAAAGCTTTAATAATTTTCTTGACTTTTTTTCAGCAAGGCTATGTTACAATGCTACTGTAATTAAAAACTGTAGTGCAGTTGGTACTGGATTCATAAATCCCTTGCTAACCAATGCTGTAATGAAGTGAATAAAATCCTAAGTCATTGATAGTTATCTCTCACTTACTCATGGCCTTTGTTCGAAATGTAAGGTTATGTGTATACCTTGGAAACAACCTGTAAAATACACAGCCATTCTTAATTAGCATGAACCTTCAAGAATCGGTCGTTAGTTCAGTAATACAAAATTAACTGAATTTCATACCTTTGTATCAATTTACCATAAAATTATATGGTAATATGTATCACTTAAATAAAGTCTTAAGTGCCTAATAATAATAGCAGGTTTCAAAGTATGAATAAAAAGGAATTAAATTTTCTACCTCCATCCCAGTGTACCATAATATACTTGTACCAGTGCAGATGGGTCTGTGTGTTTTAATGTGTTCTGTGATACAAGATGTCTTGCATCTTACGGAAGAACAACATACAGACAGTGAGAAATTACCAACTGGATGACTTTTTTTATAAGACTTTTTTGCTTAGGATATGACTAAAATCAATAGGAAATTAAAATTTTATCCAGTAGTTAATTTTTCAGAGAGTTAAGTCTGATAAGTTGCTTGCATCCTAAGAAACATGAAGGAAAAGAGATGCAGTCACATAAAAAAAATTTTTTTTGGGAAGAAGGGAGAAAATTTTTGTTACCACTAAGAGAATTCTTGGTCTATACCGAAATTCAACTGAGGCCTCACATATGCAAAATGGAGAAAATATCACATGAATAATTTCAGTTCAGATCACATTTTAGGACATGTAGCTTAAAGTAAGAAAATGTAAATATGATTGATGTCACGAAGTGGTTCGGGAAGCTAACCACTTGGGTAAGGTAAGGTAAGGTATCCCACTGTAGCAGCTCACACGGGCCCAGAGGGGGAGTAGAAGTATAGCTCTACTCTTTCATGACCTCGAAACTAGAAGGGGATGGGTTAACCACTTGGGAGAGTGAGGAAATAGGAAAATGATATTAAACTGCATTACAGAGAAACTGGCAGTACTGTCTCCATTGTCAGGATAATGGAATGTTATCCATGTCCACGCTGCCGTGATCTGGGGAGGAATTCAGTTCGTCATAGAGAGAAGTTTTAAGCGTATAAGTTGGCTGCTGCAGAGCGGAGCCAGTACAGTCCCTAGTCGGCAAATAAACATAAAACAACTAAACTAGGTAGGAAATATACGTGCGGGTATAATATAATGCTGAGAAACCTGCAGAACTTCGTACCTGGTCCCTTCTCTGGCGGTCGTAAAATTGAATCCACTGGGGCCACGATGTTGTTATGTTTCGTAGGCAGGGCCGGATCTGGTCATTTCGATTCCCTGTGCGAGACACACCTGGCAACCCGATGGTCCTCTCTGTTACTCACCTCATGTTTTAACGCCATTTTTAACGGGTGAATTAACTGCTGTTGGCATATCTTCAGTAGAAAAAGATGTTTGGCAAGGCTACGGCAACCTCATCAGGACAGCTGAAGAAGCATACGCGTATTATGAAAAGGACAGAATAATTTCTCGTGTTACAATTAGGGTCATAATATCACAACGTAAATAAAGAGCTTCTTCTGAAGACGAAGATGAAGAGATGAAATTATTTGAAGATAGAACAATTTTTCGCCAGACTCTGAATTAACAAATCCCCTTGATCAGCAGCTCAGTAATTATATACATTTTCAGATTAAAAAAGAGCAGTAGATCCTAGTCCGCTAAAGAGCTAAACCCATGGTTATCTCTGATAGTATTTGGTAATCCTAAAGCGTAATTCATCAGTTGAATTGTACCCTTTAGAAAAAAAGCACTATGTTTCACAATGATACAGACTCACTTGTACAGGACCTATATGTTTCCACCGCAAGGCCAACGCGAAGTTAAGAGACCCTACCCACACTGTCGAGGTCTAAATCGTTCTCTTGAGCGAATAAGTCAAATTTAATTTACATGAAGTTCGGATCGAACAGTTGAACTTATGTGAAAACAAGGCTTATCGCAGGAAGTGCTGAGCCATGTAATATACACATATTGTCCCGAAAGAATGATTGAGCAACTCATTTAGAATTTAAAAAATAGCAAATTTTAAAGTTTTCGCAGCAGTTTTAGCTAAGCATTGGTTTATTTCTGGGATATTACGCCGCTTTACTGAGTAAAGGGTCCTAAATGCCCAACAATGCTTCTTGGACATTTCGAATCTAAATATAAGGTCAGTGCTTTGTTGGAGCCACCGTACATTTTGTAGCTGTTCATTGACTGGCACTCTGTTGCTACTTCTGCACTTGTTATGTCATCGGTTTTAGTTTACAAATACTATAGCATGAAATGTTATCGATCGAGCACAGGTCAAGCCCACCCGCAGGGCCATCTTTGCGCTCACTGACCCCATTCTAAAACAAGATAACAGCTACTACAACGATCTTCCTCAGTCACCCTGCGGGAACATTTATCAACAACATAAATACTCTAGAGCTTATAATTAAAGCGACATGTATGAGTTCTCGAGACAGACGTAATGTTGCTGTGTTAGTTTACAAACATATAACTGTCTCTTCTGTTAACAAAATAATGAGATAGAATTTTAATTAACTCATTCTACGAAATGTTGCAGTTGGTTGAGGCACTGCGCTATAAGACCGTAGGTAGTGGGCGCACAAAGACCATGGGGTCGACTCAGTCGCTAACTAAAATGGGTACCAGTAATATCTTCTGCGGAAAAAGGCGGCCGATGCGTAGAGCTGAAAAAATTACCAGTTTTATGTGCCAATTTTATTGAAATCCTGGGACCCTCCAGGCCTGAACAGGGATAGCTTCACTTTTATACCTTTATGTTGAATGTAAATACATCTTAACCCTCGCTGCATTTCAATGTGTAATCTTACTGAGGATGGCCTAACTTCATGATATTCTTTTGATTGTTAACAAGATACGTATTAAAGTTATTTAATTTGAAGAGAATTTCGTTTTATTTGAAGACAGTGTGAAAACTAAAGCATTACTTCTCTAAGGCGCATGCCAGAGACGGAAATTGCCCCTCACTTTATCGCACTAAACTAGAGAGAAGATAGAAATTGCGTACGTTTGTTACACATTACATAGATTCAAAATTAAACCAAAGTAAAAAAGTAGACGTTGGACTCAGACATAAAAATACAAAACATACAGTACAGCATTATTGTACGTATTTCACAGAAGTCATTCACGTGTTACACAAACTTTATTATATACAACTGATAATAAGAGAATAATGCATTTTTAATTTTATTTTTATTATTGGTATTCAGCCCTTGGGCCGGTCTGGGCAGAGACCAGAGTTCAGTCAGGCGACTGGTATGGCTCTGGTACGCTGCATCCTGGGCAA
>JGI20166J26741_11656473_pt1 | contig 11195 bp, 7 predicted proteins | sample TergutCu122P5_FD_26741 | JGI IMG/M metagenome (IMG submission 26741) | reverse complement strand
AGCGGAAAATGTTTAGTGTTCCTATTCCAACATCCTAATTAGTTTAAAAATTGCTGAATTTAGGATGCCAGCACCCCAAGATGTTCAGAAAAAAGGCAGTAAAATTCTAAAACTACCTAGGTTCCCAATTGTTTTACATTAACAATGACAATTAAATTGGTTGTCATAAATAGTCTAAAGTACCAAAAATTAAGAAAATTTTACTATATGAAATGAAATTTCTTGTACCAAATTACAGATGCCTCCAGAATCACTGACTAGGGGGCTACCACTCCCAGATCCCCATTCTCTCTGTCCTCAACTGAATTTGTTGAACCCCCCCCAAACAAAATTCCTGGGTACGCCACTGCTCAGAGTGTCAGAAATAAAGTGACAGTAGACATACATAATGCAGTCAGGTAAGTTGGATTAAAACCATGATTCTCAACCTTTTGAATCTTTGATCCCACCAGTCACTTTGCAAAAATGGAAAAGTGTATTCTGCCATAGTAAAAAAAAAACTTTTCTTTTTTCAAGAATTGTATTTTTACAGTTACACAGCGTTTAGTATTGTATTACTTATTGACTGAAGTTCATATCTTTGAGACTTCATGTTCCATTCGGCCAACCAATCTCAACACTGGATTACAACAGCTACTGTTGGAAAAGGTGTAGGATAAACACTGCACGAGACTGTGTATGATTCACTGTGATAATTGGTGTTTCTGGTTCTTGAACACAGTACTGGTACAGTAGTAATTCATTTAGAATTGCACATTTACCGTACCTGTAACAGATCTGAGAAGTGTTGGAGAATGTAGCACTGTAATTGGTATGCATGTGTGCCATGATGGTGTTTGTGCATGCAGTGTGTATGTATAAATGTGAGTAGAAACTGGATTTAATAAAACACATCCAGAATGTGTCTGTTTTGTACAAAATGTAATTTGTTGAAATGTGCTGCTTCTAGTGTTCATGTTAGATGTAATGTGTAAGTTAAGTAGAACTCACTATTGAAAGACAACAAAAATCACAAATCTAATTTGGAAATGTACTGAGTAGTGTTTTAAGTGATTTTCATTTCAAAAGCAGGAGGCAAGATGCTCGTTGACATGAACTTTATGAGCTTGCAGTTCTGATCGTAATGAATGGTGTTTGTGTTCAGTTTACCCAACATTATCAGGTTACAGTAATTTTATTCTGTTGTGTACCAGTAAGATGTTAATGTAGTAACAGTGAAAGCTGAATGGCAGATTCATTTGTTAGCTGAGCTTGATTTAGTGCACTGTTTGTTAAGTGCAAATGAACAACAGACTGTTTACAATGAAACTGGCTTTGATGTGCCAGCTACTCTTGAGTGTTAAACTAGCGTTACCTCGTTTTCAATGTGTGGGCCTAGAGAAAAGACATTTCACACACATAGCAGGGTCAAGATGTAGAATGTAACATGAAGATCATTGTAACATACAGCAGTGGTAGTAATGGATTTTAAAGGAATTTCTTTGAATATATTTTAACTCCTAATTACAGTCAGTGATATTTCATGTTACATGGAGAGTATATTAGCATATACATATTCAAAACTTTGATTAACCCAATTTTACATTTCATGCTTTATTCAGATAGAACTTGAACTGTGAATTAATACAGGTACATTGACTTCTCTGTTTCATTTCTTCACTGTGTAATTTGTGATTCTTCATGATTACTAAAAATGTAGACTACATGTTTGAAAATGTAACTCTGTTTGGATAAGTGTTAGCAATCCATTATGCTTTGCACTAATGGAGTGGAAGAATGTTAATACAAAAATCAGATTGTAAATTTATGGGGAGACAGAGAAGCATCATTTAAAAAAAGTTTTTGGCTCATGAAAATGGAACACAACAAGATCCTCATAACCCCAGTTGAGAATTTAAGCCACTTCATGTTACTATTCTCTTGTCATCTTCTCACAGATATGTGTATATACATACATACACACACACACACACAAACATACATACATACATACATACAGTGCATAAAAGTAAAGATTTTGGAAACAGTGAAATGTGGAGTACAATAATGGGCACAGAATTCTAGATAGTGCGGTGCTCCAGGCATCTGTCATAATGTATAGGTAGATAATTTTTGTTCAGGCTTGTTACTGTTATTGTACAGTATTTGTGACAGTAAAGTGGTGAAGTATGCTGTGTGAAGTTTTGATTCTGACAATTTAAATTAATATTTATGACTTTACAAGTAATGAAAGTTGTGTATCAAGAATTTAATTTCCTGTGATTAAGTTGAATTGTAAGTAATTAATAATTTTTTAATGGATTATGAGGTGATTGTTCTGTGCACATTGTATGTGTACCTTCTTTCACTGATATCCCAAAATATGTTGCAGGATGAAATTTCTTATGACAAGTATACATAAGGGAAAAACATGGACCAACAGTTCATTGTTCCTTTTTTGGTCTGATATTTAGGAATTAGTTTAAATTCTGTACAAACATAGCCTAGCAGTCTGTGTATTTCAACATAATTTCTATCTCTATTGCTCAGTGTACAGAATTTACAGTTCAGGTGTGGGAAAACTATTCCCTGTATTGTAGTTCAAATGCTGAGGGGGTTGTATGCTGATGAACCTTGTATAATGCAAATGAGAGGGATGAAGTAAGGGCTTGTAAAATCTGCCAATGCGTTCATCAGAATCTATATTGTAAAATAATTTTGAGCATCTTATTCATCATGCTGCCATATATTCTCGATCGAAGTACGATGATTGTACGTGGTGCTATTGTGAAATATGGAGCCAGGCTCTTCATTGCACCATTTTCATATGCACTTTAACAAACTGATCACTGTATGGTACAATGATAAAAGAGTGTGGGCCCATATCTTATTAAGATGAATGTTGGATGGTCACATTGGCAAGGCTGGTAGGGCCCATGACCCACAGCATGAAACGACATGGTAACTGCAAACGTTCTGTGTGAATCAGAATTCCAGGCATGTTGATGTTTTCTTAAGCATACTTCTGCCCTTGTGATTGTTTTTAATTTTGTACGTTTTTCTTGTTTGTTTCTGGTTTCAGATACGAGTAGTTAATGCTTTCCGTCAGGGTCTAGATGCTCGGTATGGCGACACTGCCACACTGGCTGAGGCTCTCCGAAAGCAGTCTTCTCTTAGTAAGCGATTATCCCAGACTTCTTCCATTGAGTATGCAGATAATGTCATGGATGAGTTAACAATCCCTGAGATTGATGTGGAACGTTTATCATCTCACAGTCACACTGAAACTGCAGTGTAATCCTCCTGCCCATGTCCTGTCCCAGCAGTCCTGCCCCACTGAAGCCATACATGCCCATCCCCTGCCCTGGCATCATACATGCCAGAGATGGTGGTGGTGGTGGTGGTGGTGTGGTGATGGTCGTGGTGGTGGTGATGGTGGTGGTGGTGTAAATTGTGATGGTTGTGATGGTGGTGTGATGACAGCCAAGAGGAACAAGTCAGACCAAGAATTTCACCTTGCATTCACATTGTGGGGTTGTTATGTATTTATTATTTAGTTCACTGCTCCACCTGTGACATTCGTTACAGCCTACTGACAACAGACTGCAAAATGTAAGAAGATCTTTCTTAAAAATGAACTGTGTGATGGAAACATCCAATTCAAAGTGAAGTTTTACACTCTCCTGTTTAGTTTTTATTATCTGACCTCTGTCCCCAATTTTCTTTCTTTTCAAATATATCCAGGTTCATGGCTGTTGTCATCCTGGCATATTTAGTCCTCCGCCCAGCGGCGTTGTCCGTTGCACCATCTGGTCACCTGTGTGGTGCAAGTTCATGTGGTGTGGAACAGAACTAATGGTGTAATTCACTAATTTTCCAAAAGACAAATTAGGTACAGTAGTTGCAGTGGGCGTGGTGTTAAGCCAGACAATGGAAGATGAGTTGAGGTCTTGATGCAAGTAATTATTGTAAGATAATTTGGTTCGTAACTTGAAGGTGGAGAAGGAAATGACATTATGCCAAGTGTCTTTTAAAAGGGGAGGCCGTAGCCTTGTTTGAATGCAATGTTGAACAGTGTGGAAATGATTCTTTTTTTCTTTTTTGCCTCCCCTTGTTTAAAAGTCAAGTGCCAGGATACACAATAGTAGATATAGTGTTTATGTTGAATCTTCTTTGAAAGCATGTATGGAGTAAACTGGATGCTAATGGCTCTGTGCGGTACGTGAAACCCAACTAGGCCTCCCTACTCCTCTCGTCGTTCAGTCGAGAGGTTTTGTTATCAACTTTATCTTGGTGTAATTCTTGTTCCTGCTAGCAACTAGGATCATGTTGAAGTTGACACTGTTAATATTACTTTCGTAACCACGGCAATAGTGAACAGGACAATGCTCCCCCTCCCCTCCAGTCTGGGGTGGAGTGATAGGGCTTTGGACATGGAGACATGTTGAGGGAGGAAGTGGAATTGAGAGCAATACCAAATGTCACAGGGTGCTCGTGGTTACTGTTACTATTTTCTGCTCTGAAGAAGAAAGTTTACCAAGTTGTTGAATGTTCTTTACTATCAATATTGTAAATCTGAAAATACTCCTTTAAGCAAGCCATTTTGTTAGACTGGGTTGTTGAGCAATGTACAGTGGAGTTGCTGCAGGGCTTGCATGCAGTCCTGCTCAACAAGAATGGATGCCAGTCTTTTATGCTGCACTGTCGGTTGTTTGTTGGGAAGTGACGGCCCAATGTCTGCATTGTCACTTCTGGTCTTTCAACAAGAAGCCCCTCTTTGTGCTCTAGTTCACTCTGTAAATCTGTTGTGTGACTGCAATTTTCTGTCTGTATAAAGAGAAACAAATTCTAGGTGTTGCAAATATGCATTAGTTTATAAGAACTTTCCATGGGCTGTTAAGAGTAAATTTAAAGAAAGTATCAACTCATTGACTGATAGAGGTTTGCATCTGTATGTAGAGATAAAAAAGGAAACTAGTCTCACCAAATGTACTGTAGTATTCACATAGGATACAAGCCATGCCACTGGTTATGTCCTTTCTGCTCCCCATAGACTTGCAAGTGTGGCAACGACTACCACATTTAACGTGACGATCGCTGATGTAACATGACTGAGACAACATGTACCCATGACCACCATCACAGTGACTGTACTTAAGAGCCTTACAGTGTGTAAGGTGGTTGTTAGCATCCCACTTTGCTCTGGTCATGAGCTCCAAGCAAAGTGAAGTGGAGCTCAAGATAGCATGAGCAATAGGACGATGGTGACAATGCCTGTTGTGTTTATAAGCTTGAGTAGAGTTGAGCCAACCAAAGGCAAGTCTTGCATCATATAAACTTCTTGAAATAAATGAATCAAAGACCACAATATTCTAGAGGATGCCTGTACTCTGTGTTAATACCAAACTTGAAGAGACTTGTGCAAGTCATAACCTTTAATTTAGCTGTAGACAGGGATTTGGCAGGCAGCATCCTTAATTTTTTCTACTCCAGTCACATGAGTATTATGTTTTCTTAAAGGTTTTATTTCCATCCAATGTTAATGGCTATTAATTAATCGTTTTTACAAAATAAATTTTTAATGTCTCAATACCTTGTTGAAAAAATGGTGTGCATTCTTTATTTGAATGGTACCCCTGAAACCTGATAGATTTTAGGACTGCATCTCTGTTTTGGATCTCGGTTTGTTATCTGGAAGAAGCTGTTGCATCAGTTGTAAATAATGTGCTTTGTCTTGTACAGCAAGAAGATTGTTGCACCTGAAAATGTCAAAAGCCACTTATTATTCACTGTATGCTGATGTTAAAATTATTTCTGTAAAATCTGCAGATGTTGAGCATTATGTGCCTTATGTCAATGCTTTCTTTGTTGAAATTGTAATTTTGACTGATTAAAATTGAGTTTGATCTAATCTCAGGGTTCTGCAAAAAAAACAATACCCTTATTGAAATTGCAACAGCTGCATTCCATCCTCAGTAACAGCATGAAGTGCTGAGCAACAGACCACATGAATGCACGGTAAGAAGATTTTAGTGGTGGAAGTAGTGTTATGTAAAACATTTGCATCTTAAAAAAATAAAATGAATCATGGGATATATGCAACAATGTGATAATTGAAGGTCACAACAAGAGTATGGGAAGAAATTCTACATTACCAAGGTCTGTTTTTTTGTTCAGCATTTCTAAGTCTTTCTTTTTTTCTCTCTCCCAATTTTGGAGAACAAGAAAATTTGTGTTTATTTCATGTGGAATACTGTGTGCCAGCAAAGTGAGTATGTTTCTCTGTTGTTTCCTTCGATCAAAGAATTCAGTATCGTGTTGGTTGAAGGAAGCACTGGCAGCATATTTGGCAATAATCTGACTGCATATTAAGTAGAATTTTTAATTTGCTTACAAAGTACAGTGTGGCCTATTTTTGTATAATGTAGAAAGTTACATATTTTGATAATAACTTCCAGTTCTCTAGAAAGTATACTGCAGTCTCCCATTAAGAAAAGTAAGAATTATTTTAAAGTCCTTCTGTACCCATTGTAGTTATTATTGTTACTCCAAAGATTGAGCCACAAGAAGAAGTTTGTAATATAACCCATATTTGTTAAAAACCGCTCAAATTATTTTAATGATCCATTTTTCTTGAAATGCAATATTTGCAATGGTGGAAAATGATAAACATCTAATAATGTAATTCAGTGTAAATGCAGTAATTTCCTGGCATGATTTTAGCCTTTGACAGACAAAGGGGATGTTGTTCCATTAAGTGCACACACTTTTCATCCAGAAGGGAGAACATGGTCCCACAGTGGGCATTTGAATTGAATAGTACTCTGCCCACAGCAGAAAACTGGTGTTTAAAAGGCTTTGTACTAAAGGTTACAGTACCATCTAGTTCTCAAATTGCTAGGCAACCAGCAATCTTTAACAGAATTTTGCACATTCATATATATATACAGGGGTGCTGACAAGTCCTTAGCCTGACCTACTTCCCCATGTATTTTGTTTGATGGTGAGAATATTTCATTTGATGCTAGTCTTGTTTTTTATATATATATATATATAGTACTTATATTCCTCCAATTATGATTATAAATAGGACATATGAAAATCAAAATCTTCTGTCGCTGTAGCTTGTTTCCTTCCTGGTCAGGCTAAGGACTTATCAGCATCCCTGTATATACATACACCTACATCCTCATGTAAAGTTTGGGCTTATAATTGTAATTCCCATCGCCCTACTTCAAAGGAGTAGCATAGACTATAGACTGGACAAGTACAGAGTTACGAATTCCCAGCAATTTTAGAGATTTTTCACATCTCCAGAACATCCAAAATCATTTAGCTGACCATTCATGCCCCTATTATGCAGCAGTTAAGAAGGTGTGAAGCTGTATTTGCACTCCCCCCACCATGCCTTCATTGTGTGCACAGGGACAACTTTACCTTTTCATCACTAAAGTAAATAGTAATGTATGAGTATTTTTATAGTTTGTAAATTTTTCTTAACTTCATGTGATTGGAAGTTTGGCTTTGAGAAGTAATGTTTTGATTTAGAATGGAACTCCAAATTAACAGACTACATTAATGAAGCCAGGCCCAGCTTTTTGCATATGAATTGTTAAGGCTTGTTCTGATAGGGTTTCCTGGAATTACTGCAACAGAAGAACACATACAAAATTACATTTTAGAACTTGGATTTGCTATTGGAAGGCAATTTCAGAAAACAACTGCACTGCTTCTTAGCTCTGGGAAGTACAAAGGTTTCCCAATTTAGCTCAGGCCAGTTTGTTCTTGGGCATCAAACCCAGACTGTGGTCTAATATTATTCTCCATATTGTCAGTTTTCACTGTTCTACTTTTTTTATCTCTTCCTTAGAGTACAACTGACCTATATTTGGGAGGTAACTAGTTTGTATTAAAACATATCCTTGTCTATCCATATGATTTTATTTTGTCTCCAAGTTCTTTGATGAAAATGCTTTTATGGTGTATGTGAATAGAGATGGACATGATCTCACATGTGCCTCTCTGTTATCATTTATAATAATTCTATTAACATGCAGTCAGTACTACATAAATACTGTACTTGATGTGGCATCATAAAATAAAAGTAGACCACATTTGTCAGGTGCCCTGTCTTTCCTTGTAAGAAAGCACTGCACCTCACTTTTTCCTTTGGTTCAAATTACATAATCTTTTGTCATGCAGTATACCATCCATGAACAGGCATATGGGAATAGAGATGAATCATCAGGTTTTATGAAAATGTGCAGGTGATTATTTTTAAAAAATTGAAGAATTTTTTTCAGTTTGAAAGTTCACTTTGATTGACTGTTTTTCATGTTACTTAGCTCTGTAACCAAGTGCCCAAATTGTACATGTGTGATGGTGAGGTAAGACGTATGGGGGAGCTGAGGTACAGCTGGTACTTGGTGGGTGTGTGTGTGGTCATTTTCACAACCCAGCTGTTTTAATCCCTGTGAATGGGAGGTTGGGTAGGCCCCATGGCCCATCTGGACACACATATATGAGCAATGTTTAAAAATCATTAATATTATTATTCCCCTTTATGTTACTGTTACATGTTTCTTCAGTAACTGTTAATATAAATCTGCATCTCTGTGAGTAATATGTTCTTTGCACATGCAGTAGTAGTGTGGTGGGTAACAGTGTACCCTTAGTCACTATTAAGTCCCAGTACATCTAGGTTTTTTGTACACCTAACTTACGGGAGCACAGTCCTTTTTGAGAAGCTTATAGTTCCTCAGTTAGTCAAAAAATTCCCAGCATTTTATGGAATGTGAAGTTTCATTACCATGACTGATTGATTGATTAGCAATTGGGTTCGAACCCTTACGGTCCCAATGTACCTAGGCCTTAAAAACGGGCCCTTTGTGCCCCATAATCTGGTATCAGTTCAGAGGAGCCCTGTTAATTTGCTGAAGTTCCAGATGGCCCCCAGACTTAAACTCTTAATGTCCTTGGATCCAAGGAAGAGGAGTCCAGATATACATGTCTGAGTGAAGCCAAATCTTCACACTCACACAGAAAGTGGGTTGAGCTTTCATCCTGTGCTCCACACCTCCTATATAAGGGACTATTGGCTAGACCCTTTAAGTTAAGATGTCTTCCCAGGGTATTATGTCCAGTAAGAAGGCCAATAACATTCCTGGATTTTGTCCAATTAAAGGACAAAAGTCTGGTCTTTGCACCCAGACTAGTGCCCAAAATCAATTCTTGAGCCTGTCTCTGAGTACTGCTAGGACCTCGCCACCTTGCCAAATGCTGGTTTTTTTTTTTCTTTTTTATGTCCTTATGTTCTGCCTAGAGACCCCCCAAGGATGGCTTAGGTCCAACAAACTTTTGAACAGAACCGTCTCTTGTGAGCTTCTCGGCTATTTCATTCCCTTGTACCCCAGCATGTTCATGGACCCAATACAGCCCCACAGTGTGGCAGGTAGAGATATCAACACCTTTTGGCACTGTTGCACCAATGAGGACACTGTTTTGGCAACCAGAAGAGCTGTCAGAGCAAATTCTCGCATATTTCTCTGGTCTAACATTCATTTGAATTTCATAGGCACAGGCCAAGATAGCATCTCTCTCAGCCTGAAAAACTGTATCATACTTTCCTAGGAAAATACTGAGCCTTCTTCCCACAGATTGCCCATAGACTCCAGCCCCAGTCCCTTCCTTCATCCTGTACCCAACTGTAAACCAGATGAGCCCTTTAACTACAGGAGGAGTCCAAGGTCCTCTGGTCCACTCTTCTCTAGTCAACATAGTAACCCTATAATTGGGTTCAAGATTAAATGCTGGCCTCATAACATCGACCCCCATATTAAATATGGGATCCGACTACTGAAGCTGCATCAGTACACCACTATGTCCTCAATTGGAGTGAAGGTAAGACCAACATCCCAGACTCCAGAGACGATGCGCAGGTGAACTTGCCTCACTCTGAACTACCAACTCCAGTGGTGGGAAGCAAGTAAGTGCTTCCATAGCACTAGTAGTAGTAGTGCGCATCACTCCTGTTATCCCTAAGCATGCAAGTCTTTGTACTCTGCATAGTCTTTTCTTGGCATTAGCCGCCTGACAGCCAGGCCACCAAACTAAGGATGCAAAAGTGATGGATGACCTAATTATAGAGACGTACAACTAATGGACCACCTTGGGTGTCAGGCCCCACATCACACCACAGGCCCTTTTCAGGTATATGTTCATAGTACCTGTCAGTCACCTGTAACCCCATATGTTTACATATCATCCAGTGGATGTAACCAGCCACCCTATTGTGTCTGTTAGTGTATTCAGATGGCGCAAGTATTGTGCATCCTGCAACAATATGTTTTGTGTGTTCTGCCTTATAGCACATTCCGCATTTACTGTCGGTTGTGTCATGATGTTCCTCTGATGGTAACGTGTATTGAATGCTTTATCTTGGGCTACTATTATTGAACTCTCCATTTCTCCCTTTAGATCTGAGCTACATAACCGCATCAGGGCTTTTTCTTATCTACTGATGGTCTTCCAAGGTCCTAGTGGAATTGTCCATTCCTGGGTTGACTCTGAGTTCTTCTGTCTTCTCATTTTCAATGCTGGACTTATGTCGATTCTTTATATTTTGGGCAGCAGTTCCTCTTTTCATATATTTTTGTTTTATTAGATTAGTTTTTTGCAGAGAGCATTTGGTTCTCTCAGTGTCATATTCTTGCACAATTCTGGTAAACCTGTCTTTGCCTTGCTTGATGTATTCATTGTGACCAACAAAAGCAGCATTATATATGCAGACTCCAGTTCAACTTATTATTATTATTATTATTATTATTACTACTACTACTACTGATGATATTATTCAGATGATGATGATGGTTAAGAAAAGGTACCTACAGTTTAAAGTTACATAGAAGAATATCAGCTTACTTCTGCTGAGGTAAGCCTACCAACTTTTCTCCATGTCTTCAATAAGCATTGCAGCATACAGCAGTCACCCTGTGGTATTCCCTAATAGAGTGCAGGTGGTCAGTACATGTGAGAAATGTTTCATGTTGAACAAAGAGCACTCATTGGCAGTACTTGCAAAGCACAAATCATAAAAAAAATATATATATATATATACACGTGGTCTGTTAGAAAAGTATCCGACCTTTGGCCGGGAAAAAGAAACTGGCTTACCTGGAGCGTTGGACACCTAATCACCCTCAAAGTAGTTCCCTTGG
>JGI20166J26741_11656362_pt1 | contig 11196 bp, 6 predicted proteins | sample TergutCu122P5_FD_26741 | JGI IMG/M metagenome (IMG submission 26741) | reverse complement strand
GTCTGGGCAGAGACCAGAGTTCAGTCAGGCGACTGGTATGGCTCTGGTACGCTGCATCCTGGGCAAGTTCTTAGGGGTAGCTTGCCATTGCTTTCCCCGCAACAAGCATAAGTAAATAAAAATACCTATTTAAAAAGATGATAGGTGGCTCAGTATTCGGATATTTGCGAGGAGACGCGCGAATTTTTTTCGCTAATATAACGACCCCACGTTAATAAAGTGAGTTATAAGAACTTAATATTTTATGAGACGAGTTAGAATACTTAGATCAGTTGCTTACGATGTGTGGGCAGTTGGTTTTGCAAGGTATGTTCATGCTACCGAAATTATTTGTCTGAAAGGACTGACGAAAGCTGAGAAAACTTATAACATAGAGGCTCTTTAAGCCGAGAGTTGAAACGATCGCACTCCAAATGCACTACATGCTGGATACTTTCTTTCAGCTCGTGTTTACTGCGAAGTTTGTTACTTCACACCTTATCTTGTGGCATTCCTAATAGATAAAAATCGCATGATTTCGACGTGGCAAACCAGCAGACAACAATTCCTTACTTGTTATTCTGTGACCATCATTACTCTTAGGTTCCACCGCATTGCTTCAGCTTTTACTTTAACCAATTCAGTCAGTCTGAAACTAAAGAGTCGGCACATTCACTCAATACAAAGAGTAGAAGCGCAAAAGAGACCATTATTTGAAAGCGTGCATTTGTTTGTGGCGTAAGCCGTCGCACTGTCTTGCTTTTAAAAAGGGCATAGAATTTCTTGTAATTGCACAGCTTTGTGCGTCAGAAAAGTATGGGACACAATAATTTTAGTTGCACTTGTATAGCACGCTATACAGCAAACATGACACCATGCAATGGAACTCTGTTTATGGCGTTCTTTTGTAGGATATGTATTATTCTGGGAGTTTACTTATTCACTGAGATACGGCCAAGCTTCTTGCAAAAACAGAACGAGAGTGGGGCACATTCCCTGAGCACGCACCCCACGAAGGTAAAATGTTCGCAAAATTTATTCTTGTTTCTCAGTCTCTATCAGAGTTTGTGATCCACAGTCATCGTATGTGCATGTAAATGCAGTTAAGTTGCATTTCGTGATGACACAGCATGTCCTTTCTCTTTGCAAGTCAAGCCAGTCGTATATTACTTGAACAAGTCTCCCGTCTAGCGCCAATTTCGTTTAGTCCTGTAGCATATGTTTCTCTGCGCGTTCTCTTACTGTCTAGAACGGAACCTGTTACTCGAAGACTTCTCACTTATTTGTAAATTGCTGTGTGTGTGTGTGTGTGTGTGAAGCCGGCGCATCCGGAAGTTTGAGTCTGAATTTACGACATCAGTTATTCTAGTATGTGTACTTAAGGTATTCGTCTTACATAAACCTGAAGTCCCCGCTGATAAGTCACAAGGACCTCATAAACTCTCCATCTCTGGGCTTGGTGAATAGCATACGCGACCCGACAGGAAATTATTAGTGATTATGTGCATTTATAATAATAATAATAATCATCATAAAAAGGGTTAAAAAAAAGCTATCCCGTAACAAGTTTTGAAGACTCAGAGGGGAGATGGAATGTTGGGCTTCCATCCTTACCTTGACATTCGGCACAACTAGTCGTCAGCTCTAAGCGCTAGCCGCACTTTACCACCAAGAAAATTCCTTGGTACGCATTTCTGTCAGAGGCTGAGTGGACCCCAGGGCTGTTGAATGTGGAGAGCAGGAATACGTCACTTGAAAATTTTCAAGGACCCTACCGAGCGTCTTGTGGTGCAGTGCTTCAACCAAAAGCTCCACCCCTCCTTCCATAACAATCATAATTGTGTGCGATTAAGAATATTATAGTGAATGATAAGACAAACTTATATATAGGAAGGTCACCTATGTGTAGAGGGTTTTTAAACACTGATATTTGAAAGGAAACCCCCATATACTGAATGATAATAGCATGAACAATTTATTAGAACAAATACAAAATATGTAACTAGCAGTCAAAACACAACAAAATTTATTGTCATCACGGTACATTACTCTCAAGGCTAAGCGGATACAACCTGAAGATTGCCTAAAAAAGGGCCGAAACATGTAGTTGTGTAACATATTGTACAAAACAGTGCAATAAATTTTGTTGTGTTTTGACTGCTAGTTATATATTTTATATTTAGTCTATAGAACACAACGGGGATGTCGCACCTAAAAATTTATTAGAATTTAGATGTAGCAGATATTGAGAATTTCCATCTGGAGTATAAGGGCCGATTCACATTATGCGCCATGTTTCTGTTCCGTCGCAGTTCCATCTTCGTTCCGTCAGAATGGTCTGTTTTCGTACTGTCCGTCGCGTTCAGTCACCTTCCAGAACAGCTCGTGATAGGAGGCACGCGACTATTTCCATCAAATAATGCAGCCCAATTTGTTTTCTAAAGGACAATTAACAGCAACAGCACTGATGTTAGATGAAGAAGAGAAAAATGCTGCTCTGAATGACAAAAAGACCCGTATGTGGGTTTACAAGTGTTTCAGAAACAGAAAATCAGAATGCGAATATTGGACTGTGTACAAATAATTAGCTGCCGACGAAATGGAATTTTATTAGCATTTTGGAATGTCCAAGCACCATCTCAATTAACTGCTTCAGAAGACTGAAAAAGATTTGAAAAAGAAGAATACTACCTTCCGAGACGAAAAATCACCTGTGGAGAAACTAGCAAATTGTCTACGATAAGTGCACTTCAAGTAAACGTAAACTCACTCAAAAACATTTATTGAAGTTACAAAAAAACACTGACTGTTGCAAGAATTGAAAATAATAGAATATTCATCCTATATTAAAGTGGGAAGGACACTGTTGATAATATGTAGCCGTATTGGACGATGTAGACGAATTCAGTTGCGTAGATTCTGACGGCCGAGCTGGAGCAAACGCCGTTTCATTTTATCCCACGTTCATCTGGATAGCCAGAAGAATATTCTGATGAATGCGTAGGCTTGGATTCTTGGTGGTTCTGCCTGTCTTTCCTTAACACTTTCAACCAAATATTTCATTAGTACTGTGGATGCCGTCACAGGTTGATCTTATTTCTAAACTTATTTTTTGCACTTGCAGAAGTCTGTTCCTCTTGTTCCGCTGTACCATCTTGTTCACTCTGCTTGTAACAGTTCTTCCTCATACGTCTCGCCTTTTTCGTCAAATTCTAGATTTGTGACAGTGTCTTTTTCACGCAAATACGGGCGCACAAACGACATCTCATCAGCATATTTCCACTTAGGAATGTTTATTGAAGTAGACCGACCACTTTTGATAGTCACTTTCTTCAAATACTTTCCATACTAATCCCGCAACAAAGTCCATCTGTGCTTACACTCTGAACCTATGAATAAACGGATAAGGTATTAATTTTGCTTCATTTAATTTACTAATCAGTTACAGTTGTGGATCCGTAATCTCGGCTCAAATATTTCTCGTTACGAGTATTTATGTATTCGCGTAATTAATATAACTTTTTCGAAAAATACTTCATACATATTATGTTAACAATAACCATGCAAACTAATTCCAACATATTTCTTTCAGGTTTCTTGCTACAAGAGATAGTCTTCGAATTATTTCATTCAGCTTTCGCCTGGGACATTCAACTGTACAGATTTTTGTTCCAGGCGTGTGCAAATGTATTATAAAACGGTTAAAACATGAAGTTATGCCAACCCCTATAGGGACAACTGAGTCGAAAATCGTGAATGAAGTTTGGGTCCTGTGGAACTTCCCTAATTACACTGGTGCCATTGACGGAGAACACGCGAAGATTCAGGCCCCTCCTAATAGCGGTTCCAAGTTTTCATTTACAAACACACTTTTTCTGTTCTTCATCTAGCATTGGTAGATGTTCATTATAAATTTACAGTCGTAGATATATGGTCGTATGGAAGAAATAGCGATGGAGGGATTTTTGCACATTCAAAACTTGGAAAATATTTAGAAGCTCATCTAGGCATTCCGGAAGATAGATTCCCGAACGTCATGCTTAGCCCCTCATGTTATTGTGGGTGACGAGGCTTTTTCTCGGAAAACTTACTTATTGAACCCGTACCCAGGATCGCAGAGCAAAGGGGACAACGAGAAAAGCATCTTCAATTATATGCTTTCCCGATCCAGGAGAGTGGTGGAAAATGCATTTGGAATATTAAGCCAGAAATTTCAAATTTATCAGAGGACCCTATAAACATTGCCGGAAAATGCGGACAACATTATTTTTGCGACTTATATTTTGCATAGTCATCCGAGAGATCAACGTGTAGGTCTAAGTGATATGGGAGGTTCTGCAAATGATCAAATCAAACTCACAAAAATACCAAAACAAGGAGGCAGTGCCCACTGAAGTGTTTTTGAAGTAAAAAACAAATGTTTAATAGTCCGTCTGGATTTGTGCCATGGCAGAATAAAAGAGTGCGATGTTAGACTAATCTATAATATTCAGCTTTTCTTTCCAGACTCTGTCACTATATTTCTTATTTGACATTTCATATAATTCCTTACATTTACGCACCAATTCTATTAATTTTTCATGCACTTCTGAAGACAAACAGGCAGCACTCTTTGCAAGCACACACTCGAAGTGTAGTGGATAAGACGTAAAACTGTTCACATTATCCGAATCGAGCAGGTACAGACCAGTTCGGACCCGTTCCGCCACATCATACATTCCCGCTCAGCAACGGCGACGGAACAGAACTGAGACGTGACGGAGACATTCCTGTCAGTGTGAACATATCCGTTTAATTTCACATGAGAAAATTTTACTGAACGGTGACGTTCCGCGACGGAACGGAAACGTGACGTATAGTGTGAATCGGCCCTAATTCTATTAGATTTGTAAGCATGAAGAAGGTGATGTCTCTCCCATACTAGGTACAGGAGAAATTCTAGTGTGAAGTGTACATTCTGTTAGAATAAAATTTGTGTAGTTGTGGAAAGATGATAGAGACCAATCTTACAACAGCCCGGTAAAAGTTTTCTCTTGTGCCAAAATATTCATCTAATTCAAGGGCTAAATTCTTGACTCAAAAACACATTACCAAGTCTACTAATCCTAATGAATCAGCGCATTTTTTTAAACATGTTTAATTTGTAAGTTCCTTATTTAAAAACTAAAACATGAACAGAAAATATCAATAGCAACAAAGTAATGACGAACACGTTTTTCTTAGTAGCTACTTACTCATATCACAGAGTAAATCTTCACCGTCCACACTGGCGTAGAATGTGTGACTCCATCTTGAAACAAACGCTGCAGCCTAAAAACATGCATTCGGGGTCCCCTTCTTATTTTGATAGGCGTTGGTCATTATCGCAACATCGATTGTCTACTGTAATTTCCCCCTACTTACGCCAGGGTTTTTCCTTGAAGCGACTACTACGTGTCCAGAAGGCAGGTCGTTTGCCAAGAATGCTGTCTCTTTTCACTTGTTGGATGCTTTATCAGCCTGCCTTTCTGTTTCTTCTTCTTCTTTAATACGTGACATTCAGTGCCACTTCACTTAGCTAGTTGAAATGAAAAACAATAAACTCGTTTTCGAGGCGATACGAAAAATAAACATTCTTCCATAAGGAAGCAATATTTCGAAAATATTCTTCAGTTCTTTGGAAAGACGATTTCCTAACCAACTTTCTCCGGGGCGGATTCGCCATGAAGCTAATGAAGCTTAAGCTTCAGGGTCCCTCACTTGCACGGATCCCTTCCAAGGCCCTGGAAAGGGCCATAGCAATGTATTCACATGATTATATGTTTTCGTACAATTTGAAAAAGTGAGATATTTAACCACAGTCCGTTAAAACCGCTGTCTGTCAATTCACTAATATAAATATTATGTTATTTTTTTAGACTTTGAAATGTTGGGGTATTTGTCAGGGTTTTAAATTTGTAATTTATCACGATTTTTTTTTTCATTCTAAATAAATATTCACTTTAGTACCTAATTTTTATTCTTTTTCTTAAAGGGGGCCCCAAAAAATGTACCAGTTTCAGGGCCCATAGAATTTGAATCCGCCCGTGGCCTTTATATTCACAGCTTCTTCTACTTTTTTTCCTAATTTTTGACGTACTGTTCAAAAGTTGTTTGTGGAAAGGTGAAAATTCTAGCTTGTTCCTTACTCCTTGTGGCTTTCGCCATAGCTCTTATACGATCTGTGTCCCAATGTTTCCTTCCAGGCATCTGTATCTAAACCTTTAGCATTAAAACAATTTGAGTGGTAATAAATTAAACAAATAAGCAGTTGTCAAAAATATACTGTATCCTGAGCATGGAGAAGCCCATACTGTTCACTCTGCTACCTCGCCCTATTAGGCACTTTCGTCGCTAAATTTACAGGAGTTCCGCCTAAGGGGTCGTCCATACATTATATTACACGATTTCGGCATATAAAATTTGCCCCCCACCCCCTCCTGTCACATTTAGTCACGAAAATCCGACCCTCATTCCAAAATGACACCACAAATTATGACACCTCCTAGCCACAAGAATATAAATTGTTTATAGGAAGTTGCTGCCTTTCTTTAAAGCTAAACACGTACCGTCCATACTCTTTTACTAATGCAAAATATGAAAAGCAAGGTGCACAATTTAGGGCTATTAAAAACAGTTACGACCGACCGCAGTCTACCTTTTTATCAACAGCAGTTACCTGCCTATTCCGAGTATGAAACGTATGAGAATTCTAGCCAGCTCTGCACAGAATCGTATTTGTTGCATGAAGACTTATGTGACATTACGATATTTCCAACGTTCCTCCCACCTTCGTCATATATCGTCACAGAACTGTCAACCCCTTCCCCCCTAGAGCGTGACGTCTTTTATGGACGACCCCTACGTAGCAGCGCATTATTATTAAGAAAGTGCACGCATACAATTACAGAACATCAAAAATGGATTCTGTTACAGTATTCAGATAACCAAAGTTTCCTGCCTTTTACAACAACTGACAAAGTTACCTGAGCACTGCAATACTGGCACATTACGAAAGACAAATGTTACCTTCATAACGGTTATATGTCGTGTTAGAATAATATTATATATCGCCTATAAGCTGCAGTACTTCCTTCTCAGGAATACGCCAACCTCCCATTATTTCGAACCTCCCCTATATTAGGGGGTTTTGCTCTATATATTGTTTTTAGAAAATTCGTCTCGTTGTTGTGTATCATATCAAAATTGACATAAGTGTTACCGTCAATCACAACAAATTTTGTCTTTTCAGCACACGGTACATGTTTCGGTCGCACTGACCATCCTCAGGTATTTAAATATATGATTTTAAAACTCAAAGTAAAATGAATATATATTTTAAATTTGTGAGATCTCACGAATTATACAAACCATAAAAATATTTGTGCAGCAATTAAAATACAAATATTTTTATAAGCATAGTGTGTGGGTCCTTTATTCTATGTCTTCCTGTTTTGTCCAGACGTATCTAAATGCTTTTTTTTTTTACTCGAGCACTTTGTTGCCTGTCGCAAGTTCTTTTTTAAAAACAATAAATGCGTGTTACCTGCCATTAATATTTTGGATTGGTATTTATACAAGTCATGTGTATTACTTCTATACATATTTTTGTTTTTGAATTACCTACGTTCTTGTTTATTAGTTTTGGTGTCTATTTTTTTTTTAGGATTTATGATCTATATTGTACGGAGGTGACAGGTGTAGCAATGTTTATCTAAGCACCGCACTTGCAAGACGTACAGAAATGTGAGGGGATATATATATATAACTCCACGTATTCTTAATCTCTACACGACATAGAAGTGTGCTATCAAATACATACACCAACCACTTATTTCTCGTGATCGGAGCCCTTTTGCCCACGGGCTGGGGTGACGGGTGGGTCCCTGAGCCGGTGTGGATGCAGTGAAAAAATACCCTGTCCAGGACTTCAATAAGGTCTATATTCACGGTCGTTCAACCAGTGGCCTAATAAAGAATATTATAAACTACGGTATTTCGATTTTTTATATGTAGAACACGAATTGTTGCGCTAATATTCGAGAAACGTAGGTGGGGATATTTAAAAAAATACTTCCTCCGCTATTAGGGAAATCATATCCTACTGCTGCCAGTTGGCCACCCTGAACATGTAAGTTCCGAGAAATGATCAGTAGTTCCGAGTTCTTTGCAGCAAGCCCTGATTCCGTAGCTGCAAGAATTTATATCGTGCGTAGAGCGGTATTGGCAACTAAAGAATTCAAAGGTAAAACATTGTTTGGAACTTTGCGAAAAGGAATAATAATCTTGGGCATTAAATGGTCATGCAGCAGATTTTGTGGGGCCTAATTTTGGCTGAATCTAGCCTATCGTCCGTGGACTGTAAAAGGTAAAGTTGTCCCTGCCCACGTCTTGAAGGCGTATAAAGGAGCAGAGGTACAGTTCCACTCATTCTTAAGGTGGATGGTCGTCTTCACGCCCCGGCTGCGTAAAGCAACCCCCGATATCCATTGAATTGGAGGCTGGGCTGGCCGCAGAGCCAGAGCCGATCTGGACGGTTTTGGAGAAGAGAAACATGCCTTTCCCTTGCCTAGATTCGAACCCCCGACCGTCCAGCCATGAAAATGAGCCGAAAGAACGCGCCTGACAAAACGGCAGAAAAAATAGTGGGTAGTGTGGCAAGTGTTTGGAACACTTTGCACAGTTAGGTAATATGAGGGGGTAAAAGTATAATCATTCAAGAAAATTAGTATCAGGCTGCACTAAGTGAAAATAAAATTTTCGATGGCATGTACTTGTGCCCGTGTTTGGTTATTTGTCTCTGCGTTTGTGAGGATAGTGCACATTAGTGGGGTTAACAGCTATGCAACGGAATTTCAAGTTATACCTGTTTCTGCCTGTATTTTATCATGTGTTGGCTTTGCATTACAGTTTGAATCGAGTGTAACATTGTTTTACATATAATATGACTACATGTTATTTTCCTTGTGAAAATAAGCCATGGAATATAAAATATTTACACACACATACATAGAAAAATTACCAGATTCCAGAAGTGTACATATTATTGAGATATTTTCAGGGTGATGCATAACAAGATTATTAAATATATGTTGGCAACAATATTATTAAATATATGTTGGCCCACAATTAATTTAGGAGTGGAATTGGAACTGTCGGGAAGATGAAGGTAAAAAGGTAACGGTTAAGTTCACCTTAGAACATATCATGAATGCCTAGAGAGGGAGTAGCTGTTTAGTTGCACTCTTCCTTTAACTTCAGCGCTAGAAAGGGGGGGGGGGTTAAAGCCATGCACTTGCCGCTTTACCCCCCCATCCCAGGAAAGACCCAGTACCTACTGTATAGGAGGCAGGATGGGTCCCAGGGTTGGTCTGGACAGGTGTTGAAAATCTCACCTCCACTGGGATTCAATCCCCGGACTGCCCAGCCTGTAGCAATTTGCTATACAGACTGCGCTATCCCAGCTTGTCAGGAACGTGTTTATTTGCTTATGGGAAGCAAATGTACATGAACTTTTAATAAATGACTCGATATGCTGGGATGACTTTTGTATTGAGACACGAGTTTTTAATCCCGTAAAACTAATTTATTTATTTCATTGACGGCAAGACTCAGAATTTGTTCCTGTGTCCTCTGTATGTTTTGAACACATGTTTACTGTATTCTTTTTTTCTATTTACAGATGTCTGAATCCGGTCCACCATCACGGCCAATGAAATATCCATACACATTTTCTGCAAAAATTGCACAGTTTCCACTCAGGTATTACCTAAAGAATCAATGGATTTGGAAATACTATGCCATGGCTGTGGTCGTATGTCTGCCAGTCTTTTACTCCATTGGTAAACTGTGTAAGTTGGTGAACATTGGTTAATCCTGCACAATATATATATATTTTTTAATTTCATACTTTCACTTAGAGTGTGTACAAATTAAATTTCACTCTTTTGATTACAGCTAAGTCACCAGAAAACAAGGCAAAGTGGGCAGAAATGAGGAAGCGAGAAAAAGAACATCATCATTAGCTAGAAACTAGTCATCAGTTTGGACAATATTGAATTCTCAAATGTTGTTGGTGATGGTAATTTGTATGTAATGAAGTTAAATTAACATACCCATTTTATGTAATAGTGAAATGAAGTGAGAATAGAAACTTTTGAAGGAATGCATCACATATTTTATTACAGTTTAACCCTTTAACACTTGTCTTTGATATATTTTTGTTGTAATGAAATATGGTCAAGAACTACAAATTATTTTTTCAAATTTAGTGGGTCCTAAAGTGAACTTTTAAGCACGATCTAAAGCAGTCAGATGCTAATCTTATTGTTAAGAAGTAGTACATATTTTGCAACAATTAAATTGTGTAACAGACACTCAGTAAGAAACATTTTCCACTAAAAGAAGATATTTTAAATTGTGACTAAGAGAAATGCAATTGTCATTCAACACCTGTGTAAAATTTTCTAAACCTGTGTAATTGTTATGACAAAAGAAAATGCAATTTTTCAATTGGTATAAATTTACGTGTATTATGTGTCCTGTATAATTGGTAGTGACTAGGATATGACCTGAATGATAGGGTGTTCAAATCCTGGGAGGGTGAAGAAAATTTTGTCGTCTCCAAAATGGACAGCCACATTCTGGGGCATACATTCCAGCCTCTTTGTGTAGAGGTATCAGGATTCTTTCCCAACAGCCAAGCAGTAAAGTTAACCACTTGCCTCCATCTAGTGCCAAGGTTAAAAATGATTGGTACTGTAGCTCTGTTGCCCATATATGCATTCATTGTGTAGACAAGGACATCTTTACTCTTCTGTGTTTCCTATTTTTCTTCTACTATGACATTCTTTTAGTAGTGTTTATATGTAAACTTAGAATCCAAAAAAAGCATGTAGCAGATGGATAACACATTGATTTTTATGTACTGTATTTCCCGGCCCATAAGATACACTGTGATTTTTTTGTTGGAAATTTTAGAAAAAAATAATGATGAATGTATTTTAAGTTTAGTAATTTATTGGAAGAAAACAGGGTTGTTACATACCAAAATTAGCAACCATAATATAATTTATTCATCATAGAAACCCAGAAAATCTTCATCACTGCCACTAAAATCATCTTCATGGTTGTTTTCACTATCTCATGATAAAGATGTTGTATAATAGATGTACGGGTATTTATAAGTTTGGAAATAAT
>JGI20166J26741_11656251_pt1 | contig 11196 bp, 8 predicted proteins | sample TergutCu122P5_FD_26741 | JGI IMG/M metagenome (IMG submission 26741) | reverse complement strand
TTTCAATATGAATTTGGTAATCAGTAAGTGTGTAACAGCTGTCAAAGTTTCAAACTTCACTTGCCATTATCTCGGAAACCGTCCAACTTTGGACATAGGTATTTTGGGTTATATCGGTATAGTTTAACATAAGGAACACCCTCCCGAAGTTTGGTCCGTTCCTCCTGTGACACCCTGTATAAGAAATGGGTGATACTGCAAAAGAAGTTAACGTTGCTGAATTTAAGGAATTATATCGGATGTTTTTAAGTTGTCCATTCCGTGCATTTTTAAGATCAATTTAATCTATTGCAGCAACTAAATGCATAGCATTTAATTCATATGAATATTAAAGGCGTATCCTCTTGTACAGCTTTTTAAAAACTTTGTTAAGGCATGATTAAAATATTTCTCACACAGATATTATATACAGAGAGTATAATTTTACTGTCTCAGTTTCCTAATATTAAATATAGATATTAACATAAAAAACCGCTACAACTGAAAACCCCTATTTATTCTAATGTTTCATTACAACTGATATTAAGGAAAGTGGAAGTCTAAAAACCGAGATAGGCATTGCAAATATACCGTAACATTGACGTGTCTGGACAATATTTGTAACCCCTCGGCTAACCTAATAGCCTGACATACACCATTTCACTCGAAAAGAGCGCTTTTATGGCGATTTAATGTCTACAGTAACAATAAAACGTACTTTGTTCTTTATGTACAGTGTCCGGTTTTAACAAAATATGGAGTTCCTAAAGAGATTTTCAAAAATGTCCGCAATGTCCAATTCCACGGAAGTTCGTCCTGTAGTAGCCGCGCTGATTCGTGTAGACAGGCGGACGGCCGGGCATAATGAAGCTAAAAGGCGCTTTTCGCGACTATGCGAGAGCGCCTAAAGGCCTCGAAGAACTCTCCTTATGAAGCAGTATTTGATAGCATTGAATGGGAGGATAAATTAACAGGACCAAGATTCTGTCTTGTCCTTGGACAATGAGACGTACTGTCCTCACAGTAAACCAAATTGTCCTACAGACGCAATTCCCAACCAGTGAAGCATACATCAACCCATGGACCAAGGCACTGTGAACTCTGTAAATCTGACTTACTATAGGCTCGTCATAAATGATGGCTGCTAGCCAAAGCAGAATCTGAACTTCCTAACATAAACTTTGCTGGTTTTGTTTCTGTGCTGGATTCGTTCATTTGGGTAGCAAAAACAACAAAACAAATGTCGTCATAAACAGAACTGCTTCCACACCGCTTCTCTCTCTACGAATGAACAGTAAAACAGTTGCAGCATTCGGAATATTCAAAGTAGGCCAGTCTCTTAAATCAGGCTACGTTCGAAAATGTTAGGAACAGACAATACCCTAACACTGATACTAAGATTGAAATTCAATCTCTTATTTAAGAAAGACTGGAGATCGTTCAAAACCATCAAGAAGCTTACAGTAAGAGACAGTTAATGAGAACTAATCCTCGCCGACCCAAATAAAAACCTGTATCTGGCACTGATAATTGACGTAGAAGCAATACTCCCGCGATCAGTAAAAAAAAAATCTAACTTATAAACTGAGAGTAAAAAAAGCATATAAATAATAATAATAATAATAATAGTAATAATCTGGTTGGTACTATTTATAGCCCACTTGACTACTGAAGAGAGAAGAAATTAGTGTTTTCAGATCGCATGTAATTTCTGTGCGTGCTTCCTCCAGTTTCGTCTATTTTAATGTTTGGCCGAACTTCGTGAAACTTGATATGAAGATTATATCATTGTACAACACCCCAAGGTCATATATATATATATATATATATAATTTACTGTAACCTGCAGTAACAATATGACAAATGTGCGAACCTGTGAGACGGTAAGGACATTGGCGCACCGCGATAGGGGACGGCCGCTGTTATTTCGTCAACAGTTTTGTGTTTATGGAACGAAAGTGTCTATGCTTGGTGTATTTAAGAAAACACACTCTCTAAAATTTCTGCCCATTTTATTATTTTTATAATTAAGGCACTATAGAGCGTAGGGAATACAATTTGCACTTGAGGGAATTCTGCTACTCTCACAGTTCTCACAAAACTGCACAGCAAAGTCAGCAGTGCAATACATTCGATTCAGCGACTTTGCTACTTGCTCCACAGTCCGGGTTTCGAATTTCGGTAAGGGGAACACATTTTTTTCCTCCTAAAAAGCCCAGACCCCGTCTGGGGCAAAGGTATCCCACTATTAAATGGGTACCGCGGTTGTTTCCTGGGGATGGAGCAGCTGGGGCTTGAAGTTATCCACTCTCCATCACCTACTTCCTTGGCTAAGAATGAGTGGAGCTATACATCACTTCCTCCCACATAACTTGATGGTGTGAACAGGCCAAGTTGATTTCTTACGGTATTATATAGGCCACTAATATGTACAAAATAATATTGACATTATATATATATATATATATATATATACGTATACGTGTATATGGCAGAAATATGAAAGAGTCTACTGTTGTAATTCATCAGAGGATAAAAATGTTTTGAGTAAAATTTACATACGTATAAAAAGACAGAAAATACTTTACACATGGAAAAAAATAATTTTGGTATGTAAGAAAGCAATTAATTCCTCGTACAAACCAAAAAAGTGCGGTTTATTTTAATCACCATACTGTACTCGGGTTGCATTCTAAACATCACTACAAATGTCTTGAATTCGAACTGTGTAGTATGAATTTTTAGTAAAATACTACAAATATTGCAGAATAAAATATACTTGCAGATCAGTAGAAATTCTTACATTGCAGTTCCAGCAACTATTAGCTACCTGGATTCGATACTATTGCATTTTAACAAACTGCTCCTAGATTGATATAACGGGACCAGCCTTCCTAAAATACTCGCACAGCGAGGTAAATTGGGGGTTTGGAAACGCAGCCAATTGTGCGCACAAATAAGAAGTTGAAATAGTGCAATTGGTTGGAGCGCATCGTCCTAATTAATAGGATTTAACTGAAGCTCTACTATCTCATTGAAACCGTGGAAAAAGCATCCAGTCTTGCAGACAGGTGTCTGGAGAAGGGAGTAGGTCCTTTGGAAAACGGATGAACTATCACAACCCTTGTTTTCTTCAACAGTTTATACTCTTCCCCGCGGTTTTGGGGGCGGGTAGATTGCGGCGTCGCTGGCCATCAGCACAAGCGTTTATGTCGGAGCAGCTCCTTTCGCGAAATCTCTTCCGGCGGCGTCAGAGTAGAACCAATTGGAAAGTTCTTTTAAAAATTCTGAAAGCCGCAGAAGCCATGCGAATTTGCTAAAAGGCAAAGCCGAATGTGATGCAGTTCCACGTAGTTCGATTGTGCCTTTTTCTTCTGTCGCTGTTTTAGTCGTCCAGTGACTAACGCAAAGTGTGAAGTACCCGCGTACTTCACGGAAAACTGCAAATAATTAAAAGTATTTCTCATTCCTTTGGATTATAATAGAGAAAGTTTTCACCGCTTCGGTCACGGTTATCTTTTCTCCACGTTTTCAATTTTCGCGGCGGGTTTTATATTCCCATAGTTTCTACTCATTCGTTATTAGAAGCCAAACAAGTAGGAAAGAAGGGTAAAACTGAGGGAAGTGACGTAAGACAATAAAGAAGGAAGACAGACAGCTGGATTTGTGATCGCATACTTAGGTTCTGCCCGGAGTGACGTTTGCCAGAGCCGCAGAGCCGCGCTGCGAAAGATCACAAATGTGGTTAACAGCGAGACATGTGCAAGCTGAAAGGACTTCATTTGCTAAGCGTGTTTTCTGTCAGGAGGGAGTGTGGCAGTCCGCGAGATACAGCCACACACTTACTTGCTTCTTTCAGCAGTGCACAAATGGAATCATTGATATTTCTTACACAAGTCTACAGTCCGGAATGCTGTAAGAAAGCGGAATGCTGCTTGTGGATAAACTTAAATTATCAGTGGCACGTTCCAAGAAATGTCGTTCCTCCAGTCACACCAGTCACATATTTTCACCACTCGCTCGTTCTTCTCTCGAGCTGTTGCTTTCTCGCAGTGTTTAAACCCTGTCCTACAGTGTTATAAAATGCGTGCACATAGCAGTTACCGTATTTCATCACTCCTTCTTTCTCTCGCTGATAGTTAACTATTCGACCAAAGACAAATGATCATGACGTCATCAGCTATTTTTGCGCATTCTTTAGAAACACATGATAAAAGTGGTCGGTTTATTTTAAGCACTGTAAATTATGTATTCTAATCCTTTATTTCTTTTTTCGTGGCTGACAATTTGTGTAACGTGATTTTGTGGAGGTGAAATTAAACGAAGACTTCTCGATACCAGAAGGAAAGAGTGCTCAGATTTCCCACTTGTGCGCATGCACCCGTTCAGCGAAGAGTTGTAGTGGAATACAACAGGAACACTTGTCAGAATACGAACCCGACAGTTCTGCAGTCTGTACCTTCCTGACTACTCTTGTACAACTTGTATCTTCAGGAAGTACATAAGTTGTTCTTGCTCATTCTTCGAAATAACTTGCGAAAAAACTGGTTTTTTTCGAGCTTGGAGTCGCGATCCTTCACTGGATCGCGATTCATCTCCACTCGGCAGCTGCTGCTCTTCCCTCTACCCATTTCATCTGTTGCAACTTTTTGAATTCCTCTGGGTTTGCCACGGCATAATTTATTTCCTTCTTGTCCTACGAATTATTCACCAAGGACAAGGTCGCTATACAGTTTGAGGCCTACAGCCGTATTATTAGTCCAGGACAAAATTCGTAACCCGCTTAATCGCGAGGGCAATTGCCCCTGTCCGACTTATGTCACCACACGTGTGCCTGTAGTGACACTGGCCGTCCTCTGTGTCAGTCGCAAACATGCGCCGTCAATCCTCTGTCTGTGTGTGAACACTGTGACACTTTTCACAATGAAGAACATGAAGAGGCTTGGCAGTAAATCCGCTGCGAGTGTAGTTCTCTCGACGTGTATGGCAGACTGGGACGAGATAACGAGCAGGCAGTCACATCAGTCATGTTGTGTCTACAATTAAAATGTAAATTGTATTTATTTGTTCCTTCCTGTTTTCAGTTTCATTATTTAAAAACACACCCGCGACTACCCTTAAATTTCTCATTTCATGCTAGACAAGAATAAAGACAATGAGGCAGCACTGTTACATTATTCACAATTTACTTTACACTGTTACCAACACGACAATTGCCATCAAGCGGGAAGAAGTGAAGGAATAATTTACTGAAGTCTACCATCGCTTATGCTACACGCTGCCAGGTTTAATGCACCGAGATTTGAGTCGCCCGATTACAGATATGAATACCCGAGACAGCAGTGGTCTTACTGCAGGCGACGTGACTGCGGAAAAGAATTTTAATTGTAAATGCCGCAGGTATGAAAGGCCCTGAAATAAGATCGTAAGATTGTTTTCAGCGTGAAGGTAATTACAGAGTATATTAGTCTAATAACTTTCGTGTGTATAAACGTTTAAGTGAATGCCATACGATTTTGATTAACTATGCTTGTACCCATCTATTTGAAACAATGACATTCTTGATATATTCGGGGATGTTTTCAGCCATTCAAGAAATTCCCCGCCCCCTGTGCATTATTGATGAAAATACCAATTTTTGAATCAATGATGGCATTCTCATTAATAACAAACAAAAAATGCTGAAAGACATTCAAGGTTTTAACAAGTTAAAAACCTTGCATTATCTCTCGCATTTTCCGTAGGATTTGAATAGATCCAGCATGTATTTTGACTTAGATTCGGAAAAATATTTTGGAACGGAGCAGGTTGCTATTTAAAGTGAGTGAAACCTTGGCAGTTGGTTTGCTAGCGTGCTTGAGTAAAAATTCTTTTAGTCTGTTGTGATTTGAGAGTTGTGCGATTTAACGTTTGTAATCAATGAGGCGGAGGGGGGCCGTGCGGTCACTGCCTGCTAGTCTGGTGACCTTCGGAAACTCAGCTTGCGGCCAGGAGAAATCGCCATTACGACCCACTGTATCGATATTAATTGCCTCAGAGAGAAAGCGCAAACGGGACAAGGTAACGGCCCATCCTAGAACCACAGACGGCAGTGTCGTAATTCGCTTCCACTCCACAATGCAATGTTACACAAGATAAACCATTTATATGAAATTACGATTGGATTTGTCTTCAAATGCATGATAAAACAGTGCGGTCCGCAATGTGGCCGCCGGTAGCAGATCGTGCAAATGGTAAGGTGACAACCAGCGATTTCCAATCAAAATAAGAACAAAGAAATAGGAAGTTTTCACCACAATAGCTGATAATGTGCTGAAGACTGCTTATTAATTAACAGCAAATTTTGAGAAGCTAACGGTGTGCAGCTAGTTTAAATATTGCACTCATATTATGGCTGGAAGTTTCTGTACTGGGTTCTCAAGAGGTGGCCGCTTGTCCATATACAGAGACAGGTGACTATAATACATGAAATTCCATCTTTTTTATCCAATTGTTTTCTAACATTGCCCTCACATCTACGCCTAGGTCTTCCAAATGATCTTAATATCAGGGTTTCCAGCCATAATTTGTTAATGATTTCATTCTTCTCCCATGCGTGTTATATGACAGCCATTATTTTGACAAAAATTATGTTAAAGAAACAGGCCTTACTATATATCTTTCTGCAGTTACCTGTTCTATCTTCCCCTTTGGTTCAAGATAGCTTCCTCACACTTTGTACTCATAAACTCTCACTATATGTACAGGTAAAGCCTTCCCTTAACATGTCATAAAGACTTAGCATGGGGATTGAATGTTGAGCTTCATCCTTACTGTCTGACATTCGGCGCAATTAGGACGGCAAACTAGTCAGCTCCACGCGCCGGCCGCACTTTACGCCCTATGAAACTCCTTGGTACTAATTTCTTTTACAGGCTGGGTGGACCCCAATCGTACTGAATGCGGACAGAAGGGGCAGTTCACTTGAACATTACGAAGGACCCTACCGGGAATCGAAACCGAAACCAACCGTCTCGCGGCGCAGTGCCTCAACCAACTGCACCTCTCGCCTCCTCAATCTAGGTACGTCCTTTAATTTGAAGTTCCCAGCTTATTTGTAGCAAGAGGCGAGACTGCAATTCTGCATGTTTTAATCCTTTAAGGACAAGACCTAATGTGTCTTACTTAAAGACCCTCCACGTGCCGCAAAGTAAACACTCTCCACCTAGATTATAACATCCAGTCGATTAACATTTCATACGGCAAAATCGATGCATGTTGTGAGGTCCAAGCAAATCACATAAACGCCTACTCTGTGTCAAATTTAGAATTTTTGTATGTTAAACATGCCTATCGTAATTAACCGCCAGGTTCTACGAGGTTTGCCATTTTGCGTTTGACAGCCAACGGAAATACAAAAGCTAATGGGCAGAATGATAACACGTAGTCAATGAATTTGCCAACCGTAAACTGGTATCCGGACATAATTAGTCGATTTTTTTTTTAAGTTTCATGGAAAAATATAGGGCAGAATCAGGCCGCGGCCTAGGTGAAGTTCGTCACGGAACCGGTTTCAACAAAAAGTTTAGGAACTCCGGTGTCCGGCTGGAATGTAAGCAGGTACATCGCAGATAAAAGCAAAACTTGGAATGAGAACATAGTGAGGGAACGTTTAATGTTGTGAAGAACAACACTGCAGAAACTGAAAACAGTCCACATATGGCACGGCAAAATAGGCCTCCACAGAAGAGTGGTATTAGCCTAGTCACTGTTTGAAGCAAAGTGGAAGAAACTCTGTACTAAATTTCATTACAGTAAGGTTTTTCTCTTTTATATGACTTGTCTGAAGTTTCCGCTGAGGAAGTTTCTTCCGAATCAAATAATCAGATTGTTAAGTGTGTCTTTACAAACTGGAGCCAGCTGCGCAATAAGAACATTAGCATATCGGCGTTCTGTCCTCATGAATGCAGGGTGGATGAGAGAGCTGCAACGTGGGGTTCTCTCCAGACGAAGAAGAAAAGAGTTCAACTTCCCTCGGAAATAAAATTTATCGTAATGACATCCCTCGCAGAAATTCAATAAACCACACAAAAGGACATAAGAGCAAGCAATTTTACAGCAAGAAACAAGAAACAGACGGGCGGATAGGAATATGCAGCAGCAGGCTGACGTCGAAAAGAACTAGACTTTACGATATCTCCCATTCCGCCTGCCATCTCTTGTGACTTTCGAAATCTTTATACCTGTACCACGATTTGGATGGCACACAATGAAACTCCCTTCATTATCCTTGCTTTGGGCTGCTTAATGGCTGGGACAGAAGCTTCAGCTGCGGATTTTATGTTGTGCCTAATTCGTTCCAGAAGCGAGATTTACGGTTAGCATCATATAGATTAGTGCTGTGTGTGTGTGTGTGTGTGTTTGTCTGGCTATGTTTTTGAACTATTTGCTCGATTCTGCATATTTCATTTCGCATTAATTTCTCCGACATAAATGTGAGAACACGTGTGATGAAATTGAATATAGGTACTGAAAATTTGGGCAATTTTGTATTCGTGTACATGAAGAATGCAGATACCGCTGGCCGCATGGTCTAAGGCTTGGATCTACAGCCACTAGTTTGCTGGGATTGCGGGTTCGAAACCCGGCTTGACGATGGATGACTCGTCTTTTATGAGTGTTGTCAGGGAGAGGTCTCTGCAACGGGCCGATCACTCGTCTAGGGGAGACCTACCGCGTGCGGTGTGTCCAAATGAATGTGATCGAGAAACCTCATAAAAGAGGCCTACGTCCACTAGGGCCGTCGAGCCAAAAAAATGTGAAAAATTTGCAGCTTCTCACCCTTTTTTGTTATTAAAGTTGTCTAGTTCTCTGTTGTTCAGAATAAATGGACAAATAAACAGTATAACTTGTGTAAATTTTAATTTGGACAGTTATAACTGTATACACAGAAAATAGACCTTATCGCCAGCGTATTTTGCTGTTTGCTGAAATAACAGTCTTCTGTCAGTACTATAGGAATATCAGGCCTCTATTTCCATCGTACAGCATAATTCCCGAGATTATTTATCTTCAGCTGATAAGAGATGTTGGGAGATGCCTTTTTTAATTCATAATTTTAGGCGAGTATTCTCAGACGTTCCATGGAAACAGTTAAAGTTCCTTTCGCAATTCGCGTTGTGTGGGTACAGTTAATTGTACAAGTGTTAGTGTACTGCTGATCGTACTGCGAACAGGACGGTGTAAATGAATTTCAGATTACTGGGTCGGGTGGAATGTATGCTGCATTGAAGGCTGAATTGCTTTTAGAGTAACTGATATCCCTGTGCCTCATACAAAACGGTACTTTTTCTCTGTATCACAATTCTCGCATTTAAAAATATGACGCAAGAGTCATAAAACAGATAGTTATTTCTATGCAAATGTCTTTTTTGTTGCACGGCCTTTAGCATTTAACGACGTTTGAGTCACGTCACGGCACATGTCGCCATGGAAACAGTAATTGTAGCACTGGAAACAAAACCCCTGTGTCTAAATAATGCTCTTCGATATTGGTTTAAAAATGGAAATTACTTCACGAGATTTGTGTGAAAAAATGTCTCTCATTGGGCGGGCTGCTTTGTTATAAGAAGCTCGTTAAGGTGACTAGTTTGAAACTGGGTATTCTAGCTCCACAAAGGAATCATGCGAATGTTGCCAAAAAATAACGAAACCGGAAGTCTCCCATATCAGTCTTCCGCATGCACACAAGCTTACAAAAGGCTGGTGTGATTCATATCAAATGCGAGAATGAATAGAGATGTTATTCCACGGTCCATTATATATTGATAGCAGTTTCAACTACTTCTTGCAGACATCCAACGTAGAGAAAACTTGTTTCAATAAATTCACTTGGAAGAATGACGTAAATCTGAAAACAGTGTACCTTTAAATATCCCGACGACTGGCAACATTAAGTTTACATTATTTAGATTGTATGGGGTTTTAGAACACTTTTAAGACACTTTTATGGACCAAGACCAGCCTGCAGAATAATCGCCTTTTCTCATCACAAGTGTGCCATTTTCTGTGTAAATAAGTTGTCAGAACAATGACGATGTCTTCTGACAAAACAGAAACTTTAATGCACTTCAGACTAAAGGATAACTTTCGAATTTGTTCTTGTCACCCCGAAGTTTATCCTGGATCACTGCCACCACAGCAGCTGCCTGCAGCAACATCTCGTTAAAATTAATTTTATAAGGCGCTGCTATTTACGTTATTCCCATTATGTATGGTAAATAGCTGTGAGGAAATAATGAACAAAACAGATCTCTATTGAACGTACATATAAGATAGACATGCATAAAATTGGTAACAATATGAGGTGGATAAATACAATGTATAATGAATACTTGTGTAATAATTAATAAAGTGGTATAATGTAGCCTACCGTGAACATTTAAGAGAACATAATTACATGTTTTTGGCTTCTAGAAACCGCAAGCTATCCACAAGCCACCCAAACCACGCAAAAACTGTAACTTCATCTATGATTTCCATGTTATGTTTTTAGTTGTTTATATCACAGCTTTATATTTTAATGTATTTTATTAACATTTAGTGTAAATGAGATCTCGTCATTTTAAGGCGTTTTAAATAAAAGCGTGAAGATGGCTTCTATAAGCCGAAACATGTAGCTATATTATTTAAATGTGCTTGTAATAAAGTTGCGTAACACTACATTATACCACTATTAGATCAATACATAACAAGTGGGGTGTCTTGTCTAAAATGGGTACTTGTATATTTTACAGTGAAATTAGTATATTAAATAAATGTACGTTGTTGAAGTAACTTGTATCAGCGGTTTTCTCCAATTATTCTTCGCATAAAATGAGGTAAGGGGAAAATGTCTATTATTAATAACACACTTCAGAGACCCATGTTTATGTATTACTTATCGTCTGAATACTTCAAATACGTGAGGCGTGACCTCAGAGGTGGGATTGGCTTTGTGTTTTTAATATTTCATATATGTCACAAAACGTGATTCAGAAAATAAAAAAGTACAGGGGCAGAACTGTACTGGATAACTTAAAATCATAGCAAAATACAGATGTAACTTATTGGTGTCTTTGCCTCGTTACTGGAATATGTACGTAGGGCATCTAGAAAGTAAAGAACGTTTGCGCATACAACCCGCGCAGTTGTTTCATTTTAGCTGGTGAGTCATGTGGTGTGTTCAGTAGAGTGTGG
>JGI20166J26741_11656140_pt1 | contig 11196 bp, 5 predicted proteins | sample TergutCu122P5_FD_26741 | JGI IMG/M metagenome (IMG submission 26741) | reverse complement strand
GCCCCGGCAGCACCTTACCCCCGGGAAAGACCCGGTACCCATTGTACAGGAGGCTGGGTGGGCCTCAGGGCCGGTCTGGACTGGTGCAGAAAATCTCGCCACACCGGGATTTGATCCCCGGACAGTCCAGCCCATAGGCAGTCGCTGCACCAACTATGCTACCCAGCCCACTACATAGGAATTAACATGTGCAAAATAGTACTTTACGTGCTCATAAAACAGGCAGAAACTTTCCTCTAAAACTATAACTTTCGCCAGTATTTGGTGACAGGTACATCCCTCTTCACTGTCCAGCAATAGTCTGCCAACATACTTGAGGTCCACTTGCCTTAGTACCGCTTTTCCATAGACATAATATCTTGGTGAAATCTTTCACTGTGTTCGTCACTGACTTCGCCGGGATTTTGTGGGAAAAAATCCAAGTATGACTCCAGAAAGTGGATTTTCAGACTCATTTTGCATCCCATATCTTTGTACGAAGTCAACAGGTCCTGCACTACATTCTGATAGTTCGCTGCTGTGTGATTACCTAAGAAGTCCTTGCAAATCCTCTTAAATGACAACTATGCATATCTTTCAGTCTCATTCAGATCTTCATCAAATTGTTTGTCTTGCGTCAGTTCCCTGATCTGGGGTCCTATAAATATACCCTACTTGATTTTTGCATCACTCACACCTTAGTGTCCTGGTGCAGAAGATTCCAGCCCTTTAACCTGGAGCCTAAAAGTTCAGCTTGCTTCTTTGACTGGTTCAAATCACGGATGATATCATTCAGGTCCCCTTGAGTCAGCAGGTATGGTTCATTGGAAGAACAGACTCCTGCAAAAGTTGGATCACAATCCATATTGTTGTTAGCTTGGCCTACATCTTCATTACTTGACTCACTATCAGCGTTATGTTTGTTGGAGTCTTTGGCACAGGTAACTCTGCACTGTGAGGTACTGGCCTCATCACAGATGGTAAATTAGGATACTGAGCAGTGTGTTTGGACTTTACTCTTACACCAGTGATACTGGTCAGGCAGAAGTAGCAATCTGAAACATGGTCTGTGGACTCTCTCCAAACCATAGGAACGGCGAAAGGTATACAGCATGAACCTTTTGCACATGCTGCAAGAAGCTTGGCACACGTCACACAACAAAAATGGGGAGCCCATCTCTTGTCCTGATCACCCACTTTGCAGCCAAAATAATGCTTATACTTACTTACTTACTTACTTACTCCATGGAGCAGTGTCCTTCTTGAGAAGCTAACTGGTTCTGCAGCTAGTCAAGAAATTTTCCGTATTTTATGGAACCCGAAGGTTCATCACTGTACTCCCAAGTGCCCGCCACCTGTCAAAATAATGCTCATAGCATTTCTTAATCAGGGGTGTGAAAGACTATCTTTGGGATTAGAATGTCACCTCACCGCAGATGTAGCAGATGCATCCGATAAATTTACGCACTTTCTTGGCATATTAATGGTGGAACAAACACTGTGTACTGCAGAGACAATAACACACTGAGCTCTGGCCAGCGACCGGCAGAGGACTGTTAGTCACACATGTATGACATGTGACTGCTTGTTACATCATGTCCAGACTACCTCCTACAGGCCCCCAGTGACTCACATATGTAGGCTTGTGCTTTCACATAGTCTGATGCGACGCTAAAGGTGTGGGTGATAGAGAAATTCTGGAAACATATTTGAATTCAGCATCCAAAAATACATCAGTAACAGACGTTTTTCCTAACAGGACAAAATCTTTGTTGACCAGTGTTATTGAATCTTGTTTGAAAACCTTTATGGAAAAAAGGAAAATGGGAGAAAATATAGCACATCTCTGGGATGTAAAGGTTCTGATGCTAGTTTTCTCAATATACAACACAAACTTTATGTAACAATTATCTCTATATAAGCAGATGCTGTCTTTATCCTTCGTCATTACTGAGTAGTTTAGCACAGCAGTAATGTAGTACTGCAGCAGTAAGATTTAGATTTATGAGTTAATTGTTTTGAATATCATCCAATGAACCAGGTGTCATGTAAAATATTTTGCTACTGTCTTCCTTGGTCACTGCAGGACTCTGCTCATATGGTTTCTACAAATAGACCAAATTCTTATTCTTATAAATGAGCATCACCAACACCTCATTCAACAATACATAACGTACAATACCGATACAACATTGCTAGATAAATGACCAGATCCATTTTTACTGCTAAATTAAAAATGAAGTATTAAATATAACTCTCTGTGAGTCGCCTCAGACATGGATTTCAATTTAATTCAAAAATGTTGTACGAGACAAGGTAGGGTTTCTTCATAGTTTTCACATCACATGAAAAGAAATTAACAAACTTAAAAGACATAAATTGTATCAGTCACGGAGTTTGCTGGAATCATCCTAATCAGGCAGATTATTTTACTTACTGTAAGTGAAAGAGTGAATGTGTGTGTGAGTGAGCTCAAGTATTTAAGTTTGTTTTAAAATGAAAGAAACTCATGTCACAACTGGATAACAAAAACATATGAAGCTCCACAGGTGTCATGGAATTCTAGCAGCCTGAGGTTGATACCAACACTAAGAAACTATTATTCTATTATTTCAAAGTCCTACATATGCCCCACACACTGTGTCCGCTGGATCAATAACCACCAGCATTCACACCCCTACCCACCCTTTGTCTACTGTTATATATAATGTGACAGTTAACCACGCCTGTTCAGACACTTGTTGCTTTGTCTGCCAAGTAAGAAGCTGCTTCTGAATCCCATGGCCTGCCAACAGCCTTCTACACAACAGACTGGTATGTAACAAACTAGTAAAGTAACGTGTGTTCCCAAGACTGGCAAAACAGACACTGGAGCATATGTTCCTACACCAATGGACTAAGCTCCTAAAATATCAGACATAAACTAGACACATGCAAAGTGAAAGAACTCAACAGAATACACACTAGTGTTGACCAACTCTCAGTTCCTCAGTTTCAGGCTGTTTCATAGCCCATTTACATGATATCTGATCATGGTAACACATAACATTCAATTTCCAGGCAATCATTGCAGGATTTTGTAGTAACCTGTTGGCAATGGGGACAGGTTGTTTAAAGTGCACTTCAGTTCCACCCTGCTCATCAGATTTTAACCAGTGCACCACACTGAGGTGTCACTGCCTGTATGATGTACCCCAGGCCTGATCAGTGAACATAATGTAATTTCACTCCTCATGTTATTTGCATGGATACAGTGTAGATCAGTTAAATTCACAATGAATGAATGCTTTTATGCTTTGCTGTGTTTGCTTAAATCTCTGTTGATATTCAAGCATTAGTACTCTTATGGATGAATGTATAATGATGAAATTTGGTACCATCCACAAATTCACTGTGGTTTAAACTGTACAACATGGTGAACCACTCTGTATATACATTCACGGGTATTTTAAATTACTGCATTCGGTGTGGGCTGTAGATTAGACCACAATCATATTCTTGAGGTTTGCTCACGTGGCCACCTCTTTAACCAAATATGTTTTTAAGATAAAACAATGACCAAAGCCAAAAATTCCTCTTCCTGTATGCTTTCTAAAAACAATGTACAGTATTTCATGTTTGTGTTTATGAAGAGCACAAATGTTGTACAATGGTGCTCATTAAGTTCAACCATGTTCTGATTTCATTGCATGGTTTTGTAGCTGCGCCAAAAGGATTCTGTAGCTTCATCAAAGAATCTGCCTCATGGGATAAATGACACGTACAAAAATCCGTCATGACAGTTAGCTCCCCAGCTAAGATTTGAATTGATCATTGTCGTGCAGCTACACTACTTTATAACAAAGTAAAATAGTTAACTTTTCCACATTTGGACATTGTATATGTCACACACTGTTGCCATAGGTGCAAACTCACCCATATTCCTGAATATATTTTATGTGAATAATTAGCATTACCATCTCATACACAGAAGATCCAAGAGCTGATTCTCTTGAAGAAGACAGTAATTTTAACTGAGCATTTTAATAGTTTCCTTAGTCCTGCCAAACAAATAACAGGTGAAAACCACCTTCTTCCCAATTGTTCCATAATTTGACATTTTATAGCTTCTGCAGCTGCAAACAATGTTATGTAAACAATGAAACAACCATTTATCAGCTGTTTCAGCTGTGCTGCTTCTATCAATTGTCTGTATTGTGCTGGTGGATGCAAAGGATGATTGTCAGGTGACACCAGTCATACATGTTCTGCAGTACCCAGGCTGTGTGCCTAAACCCATCCCATCATTTGCTTGCACCGGTCGCTGCAGCAGTTACCTCCAGGTAAATCTCCCTGCTTCACACTGGTTTTCTATACTGGTCTATAAACATGGTGGCTGGTTCCTTGACATGGTTAGGGTAGTATTTTAAACCCTGTAATTATTTTAAATAGCAATATGATAGAATTTGGATCACATGCCCATGCAGCATAAGTGGGGAAAACAAGAGGTGTAAACAAAACTGAGAGAAATGAGAAATGGATGACAGAATGACCTCAAAGAAATAGGTTATGAGCAAGTAATATAGGCTGTCCTGGCTGAGAACAGGATCCACTGATGAGTTTTCTGCTGACTGTGTCAAATACCTAATACAGCAGGTCAGCGTTTCAACAGCTTGAAACAACGCCATATTTCTGTTATTAAATAATTTACAATATTCCAACCAAATGCACATCTTTATTATTTATACATTTTCTATCACATCTCTCCCACATATTTCAGTGTGTTATGTAAAAAGTTGGCACTAACTTCGCCGACCGCTCTGTCGGTATAGTTCGCTCGCGGACTAAGGCCACGGAGTTTAGTTTAGTTTTTATGTATACCTACTTCAGGGATTACATGTATAAATAATAAAGATGTGCATTTGGTTGGAATATTGAAAAAGTGTTTAATGTACAAGAATGCATGCAATGGAACACTAAAAAAATCCACATTTCTGAAATCATGTCCATGCAAATACGAGTATATGCATAACAATAAGATCTTGAAGTTTGAAACACATAACACTACATATCATTTTAGATGTTTTATGGACATATGCTAGCTTGTATGAGTTGATATTTTGGCAGCACTGTTGATGAAGGTTCAACTATTCTGGGATGTTTGCAACCTCCAACACTGCTTTGTTTACTCATAGGTTTTACAGTCTGTATATCAACAGAACAGCTGGGCAGCATTCAAAAACACATCATAACTTTTGGATCTTCAATAAGTATCTTTCACAAATTTTATTTGTAAGTTTATACATATTGGACTAGCAGGAACTCATGCAATTCCAGAATGAGGGGGAGGGGTTCAGTTTTTCTTTTCTCTGCACTTTAAAGGCCATTCACCAAAACCATTTCTCAGGCATCTCAATGACTATTAAGTGTTCCTATGTTTACTAATTGGTACTGTAAGTAAAATTTATGTACACAAACATGGCACCTGCAACATGTACTAGTACTGTGCACAGGAACTGGACGCAAGGTGTGAAGTACTGCACATGTACTACAATGGGATTGTCATGTAATTTACTTTTTTATGTTTAAAAAATGATTACATCATACAATAAAAAGTTTACAAAAGACAATTTGCACGCAAAAACAACAATGTTGCTACCTTATACAGAACTCATCATTCAAAAAAGTTCATACTGGTAATGTGTCCCACCCCCGAAAAAGTTTTGCTGGCACTGATGGTACTGTGTACTTTATAATCACATAAGACAGGGAAATGCATTAAAAACTCAACTCAGAGTAAAAGTGTTAAGCTGGAAAAGTTGCTATTTGAAAACTACAAAATCTTAGCAATTAAAAAGAAAAGAACCCAGCTGCAGATGTCTCTTTAATAATAAACATCAAAATGGTAGGTTTTGTGTTGTCCAACCACCTCATGTGTACAAGATGACCCAGTATGGCTGGTTGGTGATGATCTCACCATAATATGACTACCAACAGGTTTCGGGCTCCAAGATCTGGCAGATGGAACGCTCATGCATGTGCTGTCAGGAAAGCGGCGAACGTGAAGCAAATGTCTCTTTGTTTTGTCCAAAAGCCAGAGCTGGTGAGCGTAAATTCAGGAAGGTGAGTTTGTTAAGACATTTTGAAGAACATTGCAAGTCACGTATAGCAATTATTAGATATTTTCTTCACTTGAAAAACTCATTTTCTTACATACATTCCAATGGGAGTTGTAGAAAACAATAATGCTGTCATTAATTTGTCATCAGGAACTTGGACATGTAGCAGAGGTACCACAATGTGGCCTGCATAAGTTGCCTGTAGAGATGGACTTATCAGTGGTTTCAGTGCACACGAGACTGACTGTAAACAGCAAATGATTTCGTACAGAAATGAGACTTATCACTAACTGAAACGAATGTAAACATGTGGCTCTTCACCAAGTTGCTTCCTGAGGTTCGTCTAGCTGGCCACCTCTGCTACATAGTATTAACTATTAAAATGATTAATCAACTGGAAAAGATCAATAAGGAGTCAGTCATAACCCACTAGAACTACCATATTTTCGAGACCATAAGATGTATTACATTCCTGCAAAATATAATACAAAATTCTCCTGCATCTTATGGTCTGAAGGTGATTTATACAGCAACTGAGATTCCCACATTTGCTTGACAAATAATGGTGGATAACACATGGGGGGCACAGACACAAAACTCTAATGGTGATTGTTCCTCATGCTAATTGTTCAGCAACATGTTTCCAAGTAGCATGAAGTCATAATGGGTTTACTGTAAGCATCTATAAATCACAGACTTAATGGTATCAATGATGTATGGAATGAACAAAGTTAAATTACTGAAAGTAATTGTGTAGTGAATAGATGAGGACTTCGTATACAGTAGGTTTCATAATAAATGTGATAAAATACAGCAAGAGCATCACTGGACAACTGAAAGACATTTTAGTTCATCTCCTACTGCAAAATATGTTAATGGAGAAGGCAAGGCAAGAATTACCGAAGTTAGAGAAGAAAAAACATTTTTTTTGTACATACATTGCAAAATGGTCTGACCGAGAATCAGATGTGAAGAAATGGATAACAGTTGCCAAAAACAACAGAATTTCTGTACCTAAAATATGATCATTTTTGAAGAAAAAGATGGATGGTTGCACAAGGTACCATTGACTTTTCTGGGACTTTGTGGTGTTAATTTCAATGAACTTTCAAAGAATATAATAAGGAAATTACAGACATTCATGGTGGTACCAAACTCCTGTATGTGCGTGACAATGGGATGTAAAAAAACAGCATGAAAAAAATGAGATGGAATTTCTGAGGTCAACTTCAGGATGACCACAAAACAAATGAAGAATAAAAACTAGTCAAGTACAAAATAAAAAATTTGCTACTTTAGAGTTTTGTGATTGATGCTAGGAAGAAATTGTGTTTTGAGCTTCCTCAGATTAGTAACAGTGAGAAAGTTCCTCTAACTCCCCATCACACAACATTGGCTACTATACTATCACTGCTATAATTGATCGGCCTTAACCCAGCTGACCACAAAAATGTAGGCCTAGCAGGGCTCTAGACAATACTAAACATGACATCCTCTTTGAAGAATTGCAATGACAACAATAATCATAATAGTAATAGCCGTAAATTTAGGGGATTCTATAAGCAGTAGGAAATTCATACTCCACTGCCATTTTCTCAAATGACTATTTGTGAATTGGAGCTTCCAACGTAAAATATATTTTCCCTACATTTGCCACTGAAATCTTTGTGTGTTTCATGGTCCAGGAAATATGGAACCACCCAAGCATTTGTAAAGAGGGACTGAAAAAAAAAGTTACAAAAAATACTTCACTTCATTGAGTCAGCTGAAGCACACAAGAGGCATATCCTGACTATAAAAACAGTGTATTACCTTTATATTGATATGTTTGGTTTGCAGCTGCATCTGAAGTCACAGTCAGAAACAATAATCCAGTCTTGCAAGTGTAGTCATAGAGCTTGCAGCTTGGACATAGCAGAAATTGGTACATGGCATCACTGGACCACACTTGTTTCCCTAGTTAAGTTCTCACATACTGCTGTCATGGTTTGTTGTGCAAAGGCTATACACTTGTACCCTTTGCATGTAGAGAGTTATCACATAAGCTGACACAGTTCAGCTGAAAGTGGAAACCTGCTAGAGAATCTACAAACTCACACCTACAGCCTGTGTTGTGTAACTTACTGTATGATAGAGCAGGGGTTGGAAATGGACTCCAGACATGTTTGACACATTGCTAACGAATCATTGGACTTTTTTTAAAAGTTCTTGTCTACAAACTGCCAATCCTGTGCACCTCAATGATTTCTTTCGGTTCATCCTCTGTGTGGCTTTTTTGAAACTTACAGACTACTGCTGATTTGGTCCCCAAAAATGTTAATGGCCACTGGATCACTATATGTCTGGTTCCACAGTCTTGCTGGAACCCTTATTCCTTATCCTCATCACTTAAACTTTTAAATAATCATGCAGGAGAATATGTCCAATATACCTTTCTGAATTTACTGTGTCTGGAAAGAAAAATTATTCTTGTCACAATGACAGCATACCATACCCCAACTTAATGTCACTTAACAGCATATCATCCACAGAACAGTTGTCTGTTGTAAAACCATGTCACACCAGTTTAGCAAAGGGTCAACTTCATTACACACTGCTTCACAGAACCAGTTACAAACATGCCCTCGTAACACAGCCTGCCTCCTGGGGCATTTACACAACTACACATTTGTGTGGTTTATAACTCAACAATCTTGTGGCGGTGTGTACAGATGACTAACACATAGATTTCCTGTGGCAACCATCTTAAGATTTCTGTGGAGATGTCTCAAACATGATCCAGTACCTATGTACCTTCAAACAGAACACACTGCATTTGATGTTGCTTTGTTTCAGGGAACATGTTCAAAACTGTCAACCAGGTGGTGTACTGTTGATTTCCACAGGCACTGAAACACCAAGAACCTGTCCTCTAAATTTGCTAAATTATTAAAATGATTTTTGTCTTGTATAGGTTTCCAACATAAAAAATGTCCTTGATTACAGTGTACAGCATATCCATAAACAGAATCAATTTTTGCCACAGTGAAAGGCTTCAGTGTTGTGCTGTACTTATATTCACCAACCACGCAGACCCATGCATGCTACGCACAGAATAAGAAATTATGCAATTCACACTGCTAATGGTTAGGCTGCCACCGATATGTTCCACTTTTAGCTAACACATACATGTACCAAGTCACAGCTTCTGGTGGGGGGAGGGGGGCAGTGGTTCAACTGCCCTTGACAGCAAAATGAAAATTTTAAATACAAAACAAGATTTGAGCTCAAAAAATTTTAAATTATGAAGCCAAATAAAGCAAAATTCATTAATGATTATGATTTTTAAAGTTAATAATTTTTCTTCAGAGCAGTCTTTGCAATTACTTGCCCCAAGCACCAAAAAGCCACTACATCCAATTGCAGAAGTACAATCAAATAGACACCAAAGGTACCAAAAATATGATTTGAAACTGACAGTTCTATCTAGGATGAACAAAAAAGTAGAAGCTTCTAAATTTTCTAGCCAATTACATCGAGTTTCAGGAACAGTATTTAAATCTACTACAAACTTCTCAGCCTGGTAATGTGCTTCATATGAACATTGTCATAGGAGACTTCTAACACTCTTTCTGGAATTAGAAAACAGGTAACAATGTCACAGACATTTCCATTATCTTTCTGCACTGTAAAAAAGTCACTGTTTTTTAAATTCTGACATGTTGAGACTGAGGTCAGGCATTTGGCTATCACTGGTCTATGTCAAATCACTAATGGGTGGACAGAGTATTTTTGCAGCCATGGTTAAAACCCAATACTATACTCCAACGTCTTGTTAATCTGGGAATTAATGAAAATGTCCTTTTCTCTGTCGTGTCATATTCCAATTTCCCCATTCTGGTATGTTAATTTGTGCAGGTTAGCACAAAAGCACCATTAGAATGTATGTGTCGGCCCTGCTCAACAGTGGAAGAAAGTGCTGTCATCCCACAAGAAATAGCTGGCTATGCAGATGAAGGTCCACTCAGCAACCACTTCAGAAAGTCTCTTTAAGACTGACATGTCAATGAACCTATTACCTGCTTTATTATTGTTTAATAAAACAAAGTGTTTAACTTCACTATGGGAAATTAATTTAATAAAAATCAGTAATTGATATAACACATATATCCTCCCATATCCTCCGTTTCGTCGATAACTGCATACTGCAGGACGCTGTACACTCCACAGTTAATCTGATAATATAAATTTGTATCTCTAATAAAAGTGATAAAAACTACTGCAAATTTTCATTTCTTTACAACTTCCCACCAAGCTGCTGTTTTTAAAAACAAATGCTGTATGCAACATGCTAGAGAATCAACATTACCTACTGACATGGTAGTACAGGTGAAAAAACTACATAACAAACAGGTCATGATATGAATATGAATGAAATGTACTGTAAATAAAATTCTATTTTTGAAAAAATTATAATACCATTGGATTTAATAGAGGATTAATTAGAGGATACGTGTGTGTGTAAGCTACGCATGTTTCAATATGCACAATGTGGGGGGGGGGGCCATTACATGTTTTCTAAGACTTTCACATACCCATGAATATTTTGGGAACAATGTGATTCCAGTAAATCAACTTACCTTTATGTACTTAGCTGTAGATTGAAGTTCATCATCCAGGCACTGAAGATATTTATTGAACATTATAATATAGTCTGTCGCATGTTAATATCTAGTTCAAAGCAGTGTTCCCATATTGATGGTAAGAATGCTTATAACCAACCTGACAATAAATGACGTTCCAGTACAAGAACTTTCAAATGCCACAATGAAAGCAAGACACAGACAGTAAATGGTAACAAAATGTGTTCCACAGTTCTAACAGCACTTGGGCGCAGGAAGAAGGGAGATGGAGAGGAAGCGACTTTTTAGGAAACTTGCACAACTTCATAAAGGATACTCAGGCCACACAAATTTCCTGGAATTGTACACTCGTGTCAACAAAATCCATCGGCCTGAAATTCTCATGTCAACAAAAATGCATCGGCCTGAAATTTTCTAAGTCCCAAACCGGAAGTGACGTGTGGTACAGTTGCCATCATAATTCGAGTCGTTTTACTTTCCCCATATTTGCGCATTCG
>JGI20166J26741_11656029_pt1 | contig 11196 bp, 8 predicted proteins | sample TergutCu122P5_FD_26741 | JGI IMG/M metagenome (IMG submission 26741) | reverse complement strand
TGGAAGGAGCTCGGAATGAATCGATACTGGGGTGGTTGATTGAAGCACGTGGGAACGTCAAGCTGTTTCCTTGTTGCTGTCGGCTCGGACTTTTCCCTCACTGTACAGAATATGTAGATGTAACTAACATTCCCTCCCTTTGCGAAGTGCAGCAGCTGACAGGCTGTAACTTCGTGCATGGCCTTGGCTGCGCAGAAGCTGCAAACTGTATTCTCACGCAGTTTGCAAGAGCGGCAGCAAGCAACTTCCTTTTGACGTTTCAGAGGAAAGAACTGGTCCATTCACATATGGCGATAGGGAAAACGTCACACCGGGCAGGTTAATGTAGCGGCCACGATATAGACCTATATTCGGAAGGTGTTTCGTCCGAATCTTGGCTGGGACACCGTCCGTACTGACCGAGACGCCGTGGCGTGCTTTAGCTTCTTTACAACCACTTGTTTTTAAGCCCCTCTGACTTCATCATTTGCCAGTGATCCTGGCATCGACGTTATTCTCTGATATAGACGGCGTCAATTAAATATGTCACAATAGAAGTCATATTCGATTTTAACTTGCTCGAAATCGAGGTTACAGCTGACTGCTGCGGATTAAAGTGAAATTAACTTGTGAACTTTCAGTGCAGACTGAAGTGTAAACTTCTCTGCAGTGATGCGGTATGAAACGTGACGAGGACATTGCCTCTTCATTGTTCGCCGGGTGCAGATATTTCACGAATGCATCTTCCTCGCGGCGCGTCTTGTCACCGCCACGTGTCGCGATTTTTAATGGAGTAGAGCAACAAGTGGCAGGTGCGTCACTGTCGCCATGGCGACCGGCTGTGTTTACTTTCTGGCAGTCGACAACAAGAAACTGCGATGTTATCGCTGTGCGAGTGATGGCGCTACTGATTGTTGCGAAATTTCAGAAAGTGGAAAAGAAAGGGACTGATGAACCGAACAGGATAGAAGGGTAGGGTGAATGAGAGAAAGAAATGTAATCGGTAGGACACAGAAGTAAGCTTGAAAGAAAAGTGAAGCAAACAGGTTGTGAGAAAGGAACAGAAAGAAAGTAAAGCAAGTAAGATGGAAAGGAAGGAGGAAATGATGGAAGATGTTGAGTAATAGGAAAAGAAAAACACTAAATATGTGATATAACATGTGCTATATAGACGGTGGCGCATAGCTCCCATAACGCTTAGAGACATGTGAAACCTCAAGTGTCAAGGGACTTCTGCGCTACCCGCTAAAAATGTGCTGTTTATATGTAACCGTTCTCATATTAGCTTGTATTCATTCTCATTGTCCCCAAGTTTTGATAGTAGAAATCTCAGTTTCGTAAATTTCTTCGTGTTCCTTACCCCCACAGACGCCTTAGGATTATTTGGATTTCGCATATTGCATATGTAAAATAAAACCACGTTTATACTTTCACTTAGTCCTATAAATAATGAAATATGCGTTCTAAGCCTAAACTTGAGTATTTTAACCGAGTTTCTGTTCTCATGTTTTCTAATACGAACTGGCTAAAAGAAATTCCAGCGGCAAAGCGTTCTGAATGGCGTACTGAACCTTTAGGTTAGCTGCTTCATCAGCTGAACGAGTATTGTTTTCTCAGGGGGAACTGTGCGCCGTGGAGTTGGTGTCGTGTAGTAGGCTACATTCTGATATTGACTTGTATTTCAAATGTTTGGTTCTGGATTAATATTCCGTACCCTAGGCCTGTTAGGAGGAATATATTACACGGCACGTAGTGGTTTAGTGGTTACTGTGTGTACCGCATACTGTAGCTTATGTATAAAAAGTGTGCATTTAGCCCATATAGTGTATTATTGGGTTTCAGAGTATAATTAAACAATTGTTTTGTAATGGGGACGCAGTTTTTTCTGTGAGGTGGGAATAGCATTTTAAAATACAGTGTAGTTTAACTTCAGAATTCTAGAGATTAAATGTGTTTGCGCCTTTTTGCTGTAGTTTATTTAACGACGCTGTTAGTAACTCATATATATATATATATAGTCGAATTCGGTTATGACGTCGGGAAAGGGACTGAATATTTTGTGTCGCTATAAACGAGTGTTGTTTTAACCGCGGAGCATAATGTGGTTAACAGTGAGGAATTAATTAGTACCACGGAAGACGAGGTGTCGCATAAACCGATGTCGTTTTAACCGGCTCCAACTGTGTGTGTGTGTGTGTGTGTGAGTGAGTGAGTGCGTGTGTGTATGTGAGTAAGTGTCGAATGACTGGATGGTAGTGAATAATGAATTGGAAAAGAGGCGGATGGACGCGTGTGTGTATAATTTTGAGGCACTGTTCCAGCATTTAGCCGGAGAAACCTGCAAATTCTTCAGTTAGCACGGTCGTTGTCACAGCCGGGATACGAACCACCTGTCTTGTGAATATGAATCGTGTCACTGCTCGACCAGCTTGCAATGTTCTTGTTTTGTCAGTAACAGCTCCACCCTTACAATGCAGTGTTAAAGTTCGGATGTTGTGTGCATGCTACCTTGGATAGTGTATTTATTTATCATATCTACTTCTGCTTATGTTGCAGGACAGACGGACCCACATTGTCGTGGAAATACACGATACGGAGCAATCTTACGTCGAGTCGCTGCAGACTCTAGTCATGGTGAGTATGCTGCTCTGATGTAAAACACGAATGTATGAAGGTAAAACTTCGGAACAACGCGTATTTTGGTGTTAGATGGAACTGAGCAGTCAGCCTGCTGGATGGGCACACAGTGTTCAACCGTCATTCGATTTGTGAAAGCTGGAATGATTTAGTAATGTGACTGATGGGCAGGACTTGGATTTAAGGCTCTATTTGAGACTGAATTGCCGCTCTTTCTCTTCCTCCCACCAGATGGGTTCTGGTACCATTTCCATCTTCTGTCGGAACTGTCGGCTTCGTCTAGTACTGATGTTAAAGAATACCTGCTGTTTCAGCTTCACGTACCTTTCTTTCCTTCACGGTGTGGTGCACAGTTTTAGGCACAAGTTGTATTCGAGTAATGAAGTCTTTAGACTCATAACTGTGATTTGTTTCGCTCTTAATAGGAGCGTAAACCTGTGTTGAAAGTCTACAATACTAACATTTTGTCTACAATATCAACATTTTCCAAATGATTTGTTTGCAATTTTGCATCTTTCATCAATTTTCGTGTTTGTTTCTTGCATACGCGGAACCAATGAGCGCTAGATATGTTGTAAGCCCTTTACCGGGGTGGGTCACGAAATTAGTTTCAATTCATTTCTTTCTTTTCCCCTGTTTCTTTCTGGGTTTGGTATATCAGCGTAACTTCTTCCCATTATTTTTAATTCCTTCAAGCGTAGTAGTAATTACGCGTGTTACGTTATGGCTTCAGCTATATGACCAAACCGACATTCATCGTCTAACGATCAGGTGTCTGTGTCCGATTTGGATAGGACGATAAATATGGCAGAGACAGAATATCATGCAGCGGTACTAAACCTCCGGTGCGCATTGCAGGCTTCTACCTAAAACAGACAAACTGTACCACCTCTCAGTATTTGACATTGGGCCCTTGAAGTGACTTTTGTCAGTTTTCATCCACAGAATAAACACGATTTATTGTTTAATACGATTTAACCCCATTGTGTTTTGGATAAGAAGAATGACGTGATTCTTGTTATCTAAAACACAACGGGGAAGAATCGTCTTAAAATTATAAACACCAGTCATGCCACCAGTACAACAATTCAGTAAGAAAATACACAGTTACATTGTACTGCGAAGCTTCGTAGACTTTATTTTCCCCCGATACCTCTAAAGGAAGCCAAGTACAGTTACTCAGAGCTAAGATCTGAATTTTAATTATTATTTAGATGCGTTCGGCTGGCTTGGGCGTTTGGATTTCATCCATGGTATAGCTCGATGAATATCTGCGGCGGCGTACCAGAGCAGTTTGCAGAATGATAGGCGTGATAGATGACCAGAAGATGGTCTGAACCAGTGACACTGGTCCACGCTGGCCTTTAGTATCGTTCACAGCTACTGGGATCGGTAGGACCGTCACGTTGCAGAATTGCAGAGATGCATGCAAAGTGCGGCTCCGCCGAGATGCGGCAACTTCTCCGGCAGCAGTGTGTTGCGTTAAGCCTAAACAATGCTGACGGCAATGACTTCTACCCTCGAACAGTATTGCAGATAGTCTAATATCGACGTAAGCGCATTTCAGAAGGTAATGTTTGTAGATTACACACAGCACTCAAGATAATGCCTTGTATCCTAAGCTCAGTATTGTTGATAAAAATCTTCTATCATAAATACAGCGTAGAACGGGGCACTTTTCTGTCATACATGACACAAACCAAAGGATATTTTTGCTTTAAGGAATACGTTTAAAGCTAAATTCATTGTCAGAGCCTTTGACGCAGGATTCCAATCTTCAGAAACAAATGTTGTCCATTACATAAGTGCGTAAGTTTAACTTGCAATATGGTTCAAAGACGCAAAGACCATACTCATTAAAAACACAGATTCAGCGAAAGCTGAACAAACCAGCACAATCGGAGGGTAATCTTACGATTGCAGCTTGAAGTTTATACTATAGATTGGTGCTGTCAGCGATGGATTTGGGTCTGCAGTGAATGAGCGTGAGTATTAATGAGGGATGCAGATTTGAGGATTCCCGCCGCTTGTTCTTTACGTGCGGCCGCTACTCTTCAGTTGGATCTGGATTCGTCAACGAGCGAAGAGTCGTATGGAAAACGGTTAGCATGTCGGTTCGTAAGTTTCGGCCAGCCAAATTGGCAGCCGAGGCACCAACTGGCAGCTGTTTGTTGTGCGGTGAGGTGAGGTGAGGTGTCAGAATAGTGCTGTGAACTCAAAATAAGCTGTGCCTCTACAACACATCCAAGGTGACCAAAGGTATCCGCGCGTCGTGTCTGACACATTCGACCATCATATTTAACAAAAATGCGAATCATATATTAAAATAGCTTCAACCTTCACTTAATATATTTGAAATACTAAAATTCACGATGTATAAACGAATGATTTTTCAGTGATAGGAATGAAGAATAAAGGCAGTATACGTATAACGTAACGTTGAGGCACCTTAATGCAATCATTGTTGCGGTGGAAGAACTATGCATATTGCATATTCTGAGTGTGTGTGTGTAACTTTAGGCATCCAGCATGTAAAGCGCATGCGCCGTATTATATCTTCATCTGTTGCCTGTCTGGCTGTACCACATTATTTCATAAATGGCTCGATTTTCGGAAAAAAGTTATCGAACATAAAATGTGTGTTTCGATTTTCTCTACAAGGTTTGTCTGAAATATTTCCCATTATAAGAAGACTTGAGCGAGATATTATCAGATATGTACATTAGTCTTCATTTAAAGTACACGTTATTCTTGTTAGATTTTAATTAAACTTGTATTTTCTCGACATATTTTCGAAAAATGCTCAAATATAAAATTTCATGAAAATCCGTCTACTGGGAGCTGAGTTTTTCCTTGCGGACGAAAGGATGGGCGGACGTACGGACAGACAGACATCAGATAGACAGATGGACACAGACATGACGAAGCTAACATTCGATTTTCGCAATTTGCGAACGTGCTTAAAAATCATTAGTTTAAATTAAACATCACAACTGCAGTAACATGTTTCAGCTTGGTGTGTTGATCCCTCTCAGGATATATCTACGAAGAATGTAAGGTTGAATTGTGTGAAACTTTCTGCTTTTTATTAACTGAAATTGAGGTATTTCCTTGAGATTCATTGCGGACTTTGTTGATTACATTTAATATTGGCATTTCAGTTACATTTTTTTTTTTGGTGCTGGTTGATGGAAGCTTGACTACTAAGATCAAATATAGTAAATGGTTCTGTTGACGGTTTGTGCATTAGTGACATTGTTTACATAAAGCACAACGGGATGAGACGCATTAAGTTAATATTTTTTTCTGTTGTTTGTGTCAGAACTCGAGGTAATAATTGCTACCGTCCTCTTCACCTCGGGTGCTTGGATGTGTAGCTTCCCGTTTGTTCTCAGCGAATCTGAAGGTCTTAATCGCAGGGTAATTTACGTGGGAGGTCCTTGCAAGGCCCACGATCGGCTACTACTGGCTGACTTACGATCATAACACTTAGTTCTGTTTTTTTTTAATATTATTGGTGGCAGTTCATTTTTGGATTACGGCGATTATAATATTACAACACATTAGCGGGTGTATCCACGGCACTTTGACTGCAGTTAATTGTCACTTCTTTTTTTAAATCAAATATTTATCTAAAATAGTTCCAAACTGATGGATCTCCCAAATTTTACGTATACTATACTCCAACTGCCAAAAACGGATTGTCACTTGCTTACTTCTTATGCACTGTCTAAACCAAATGTCCCCCCCCCCCATGTACTGAAATGATACTTTTGGCCGAAATTCAAATTTAGAAAACCCTATAAGCTGATTTTAACTTTTTGGAAAGCCATACTCCATTGGCTGCGCTAATTCAAGTCAGTAGACCCCAACTTGCGATAAACGGACATTTAGGGGTGTTGCCCACTGGCACTCCCTACTGAACGAATTACGTCCTTAGGTTTCACTGGGAAACACTGTGCTGCAAAACTCCACCCAATTTGACATATGATGGATGTTCTGCCCAGGCTCAAGCTCTTGAATTCCTGAACGGCACTCACATGCTCCTGCTGTTTTCCCTAGTTAGGTCATTTACAGCCGAAGGAATTTATCTCAAGGAAGCCCGTTCAGGGTTTGAACCTGAATCACCGGTCCATTTCAGGACTTGAACCTGAAAGGCCGATAACAGAGTCATAATTACTCGTAAAAACTTTTAAAGTTACGAAGGTAATGCTTGTGCCAAACACGGACGAAAAAAGTGGGTGGATACCTTATGACACAAATACGAACTGTGTGATGTACAGACATAGGAACCCGAATGCAGTCACATGGCAGTGAAATCACTTATCGTCGCACCCCAGTCATTAGCACTCCCGCTTTGTTTTTGGAGGGCTCGGGGTTGAAATCTAAGCCTTAAGACTCGCCATCATGACCGTAAAAGGCTGTTGTGGTTTTTGTCAGTTCCTCCAGGCAGATTTGAGGATAGCAGACAAACGCAGATTACGCTGCTCCGTTTCCGTCCACACAAATTTCAGCGTATTACACACGAATCGTTTTACCAGTCGACTCGAAAAGATGCGAGTCACTTAGTTAAATGCAAAAGGCTGCGATGAATTGGTCGCCTAGTTAAAATTGGGGAGAATGGGACTGTTACAGAATTTGGTGGATAACTGTGTTGTAAAAGTCAGTGTTTCTTCGGTATTTGCACCACATTTTGCGATTATTGGTCCATTAATCTCTTGTTAGTAATTCCCATCACTGAATCCATGGACTGGACAGACGGATGGACAAGCACGTCTTGCTAACACAGTACTAGGAGCGCTCGCCAATTCTGAGACATAAACTAAGCGAATTTTGCATTGCATGCTCTACATCAAGAGTTCTTTTTGGACCCGGATTTTGAATGCGCATTGGATGTGATATACTGCGACGTTTCATACAGTCAACGCGACACCATCTGGAATGTTCCAGTTTCTTGGACGTTAAGTGCTGGCAGTGACGTCAGACGACGTCAGTCAATACGTCCCCTTGAAATACTCTCATCAGAGCCTGGTAATGTTGGTAGGACGTATCAGAATCGACAGTTAAACAGGTATGAGGGCTGACTCTCGGTTTATGTTCGTAAATAAGAAACTTAAGCGGGTCTTAATTGCAGGAAGAAATGCGTCCCAACCAAGCAACACAGGCTCATAAAGTAGTACAGGGCAGAAGCCTGGTCATTAACCTCAGAAGAAATGAATGTTCGAAGAGTATTCGAAAGGATGAGTGTAAGAACAATTTATGATCACATAAAAGAAGAAGAAAGTTGGAGAACAAGAACAAATAAGGAGGTATGGGTATATTGCGAGGGGAAAGCATTGTGCATTTTATTAAAACACTTAAATTAGGATGGAATAGACGTATGGAAAGGATGAATATCTGAAGAATGTCAGAAAAAATTGTGACTGCCCGAATGGAGGAAAGAGGAAAAGAGGAAGAGCGCAGTAAAGAAGGACTGATGAGGCTGAAGAGGATGCGGAGATAAAGGGAGTAAGCAATTCGCGTACGGTGGCCAGAGACTGGAAGGACTTGAGGAGGACTATGTTGGAAGGCGAGGTCCGCAACGGACTGCAGTACACGAGACGAAGAAAGAAGATTCAGAAAGTCTGCTTTCATACAGCACAGCCTTATAGTCCCGTAAATGCATGTGGTGTTATTTTTATGTAACACGTTGGTAAGTCAGGAGCAGTTCTACTACAATTGAAGTCGTGGGTTAACGTGCTGGGGTCGTTTGTAGGTGGTCATAGGATCAAGTCTTGCGTGAATCTTATATTCCTTGAAATTATAAATATGTTACACTTTATACCGTCTTCATAGTCACTACCACAGTGTATCATTTTCATTCTGGGAATAACTTATTATGCGAGTGTGGATACTGCGCGGCAAATGTGTCGGACTTAACCTCAAAGTATCGCATGTCATCGTATTTGTAAGCGCGAAATTTGAAGTTCTTACGTGGGTGTTGATACAAGTTGTAGTCTTCTGTGATAGGAGACCGTGTCGCTTGGTAAATAGTTACGGACGACGGACGTTTCGGAGGATCATGTGTTCATCTTTAGAGGCCAAGAGTCGAGGAAACTGTTCATGGTTGTCATTATTTTTCTAAGGTTATGGTTTATTGTAATTTTAGTACAATTACTTTTGTTAGTTGTTAGAGTAGACCAGTCCTTGCTGACATCACAGTATCATAAAATTCCATACATGTCCGGGAATTTTAGCTGTATTCGTGTTGTACCATGTACTAATCGTAATTTATTTACTGTAACCGTCTTAGGATAAAACTAAACTGCTAAAGATGTTATTATTTGGTGTAATTTTTCCTCTATGTTTCGATCATTTTATGATCATCGTCAGGAGAATTAGTTGATTACAAAGAATACTTTCATAGGGAGGGCTTTTGAGGTTTCTGTGGTTAATTTACATGCGTGTAATATGTTATATTTTGTTTACAACAACTAATTGCACACATGTTTATGTATAACTATTTGTTGTGTAGTAGTAAATTCTCCTACATGTTCCGGCCCGCAGAGGCCTTCTTCAGGGAGAACACCGAAGCAATCGAATACAATCTTGATATAAAATGTCGTGAATATGCATAAATAAAATAAAATTAAAATTAGAAGTTATAACGTCGATAAAATATACGTGCAAAAATTATACTACACGTTGTACATGTATTTTCTTTACAAGTGATACTGTTTGTGTTCAGTTTGTAAATATCCATATCAATGCTGATGCCTTCTTTCGTAAAGTTTTGTGTCCGTAATGATGCATATTTTGTGGTGGGCCATAGTGTGCTCCCAGAGGATGGACTGTGCAATCCGGAACATGTAGGAGAAAGTGCTGTGACGTAACATAGTAATGAATATACGAGTATATGCAAGTAGGTGGAATAAACAAAATATTGTATATTATTAATCTGCTACTTATTGCACGGAACATGTTCAACATGCATGAAAGTTATCTTGTCCATATCCTTCCACTGATGACACTATTTTACGTAAAAATCCGACTAATGCAATACATATATGTTAATAGCACTCTATTCACATTATTTATTATTGTCAAACTTTGACGACTGCTACGTAACATACAGCACGCCACCCTTTAATCTGATAATTACATCTGGTCACGTATATTGTTGACCCTGCTCACAAAATGTAGCAGTAGTCCCTGAGGATGGCCCTCTGAGGGCTGAAACATGTAGGCGTGTAATAGTGTGAATAAAGTGGTGTTAACTTATACATTGCATTAGTCGGAGTTTTACGTAAAATAATGTATGAAATTATTTTGTATAATAGTGCAGTTCCTCTGCTGATGTATGTGAAATGGTTGAAATGTATTGGGAAAAATAAAGTAAAATCATTTGTATCAATTAAGTTGTGTATTACAATGGTTTGACCGAACACGCGTGGGCCTGCGCCTGCTCGCTTGCTTAGATTGCGGGTTCGAACCACGCCGGGGTCATGTATGTCTGTTTCGTGTGAGTGTTATGTGTTGTCAGGTAGAGGTCTCTGCGAGAGGTCGATCCTTTGTCCACAGGGGTCCTACAGAGTTTGGTGAGTGTAATGGTTAAGCCTCGATAATGAGAAGGCCCTGGCCCACTAGGAGCCGTCGAGGCATGAAAAAAAATACAGTGGTTTTATTAAAAGTTTGCGCTAATATGTATGATCTTCTTTCGTAAAAAGTTACATTGCTAACTCCATTGTGCTGAACGCTAGTCATATCTTTCAAAGTGAGAGAGCTCAGTGGGACTTTTGGAATGGCTACCTTGTTTTACATTCTACAAAGGAAGTGACCTTAACACAAGTTGCATAACGTTTATACATCTGTTAAAACACGCCAACACCGGACTCCGCATTGAGTGCTACTAATGACCTTAACAGAAAGTGGATATCTTATATATAGGGGCCTGGGGTAGCGTAGTGGTTAAGGCGCTGCGCTACTAGTTGGACGGTCCCGGCATCGATTCCCGATGGTGTCACAGTGACATATTCCTTCCGACCATACCATGGCCCTGGGGTCGACTCAGCCCTTAGTGAAAATGAGTACCAGGAACATTTCCTGGGGATAAAGGCGGCCGGTGCGTGAGGCTGACAACCTCACCACCTTCTTGTGCCGAATGTCATGAAAATCTCGGAGCCTAAACCTCCTGAAACCCTCTGGGCCATACCGGACCTGTTACAGGACTCCTTTACCTATATATATATATATATTGTACAGAGATTATGGAATTTCACAGAACAGGCCGTTATGATTTGATGTATGTGAAGACAAAAGAACTAGGTTGGAAGGAGCCCCAAGGGATTCAAAATATTGGCATCAAAGACTCCCAGGGGAATAGAATAGTAGGTCAGAAGCAAGTGCTGAAAATGTGGGAGAATTATGTTACAGAACTATATGATTGACCTAATCGACTGGAAACCCTAGAAGTTGAACCTGAAGAAGAAGTAGATACAAACGAGAAGGGCCCGTATATTTTACAAAGTGAGGTGGAAAAAGCTATTAAGGAAATGAGGAATAGAAAGGCTACAGGAGATGATGATGTACCTGGAGATGTGC
>JGI20166J26741_11655918_pt1 | contig 11196 bp, 21 predicted proteins | sample TergutCu122P5_FD_26741 | JGI IMG/M metagenome (IMG submission 26741) | reverse complement strand
GAGGCAGGACCGCCGCCGCAAGATGTCCAGCCACGTGATCACCCGCCCCCGTACATACTGACAGGCGAGGCAGGCCCGCCACTGCAAGATGCTAAGCCGCGTACTTACTTACGTACTGACCCACCGGCGTACCAACCGTACGTACCCTCAACTTGCACCAGCCCAGAGCGATGTGAGAGAATTTCCGGGTTGCTTCGGATGAGCCTGGCATCGGATCGCGCCCCAACCACGGTCCGGGTAAGCTCTGCGGCGTTCGGTCATTGACCGGAATCCACCCACAAGGAAATAGGGGATAGGTGCGGTATCGACCGCGACACGCCCGACCGCGTGGGCCGGAGTGAGCAGCGCTCAACCAGAGCGTCGAACAGCGTACACCGGGTACCCGGTGGAGCAGAGAGGTGAGTGCCGTGGCGGGACAGAAAATCCGCATCAGGCTTCGGGCCTATGACCATGAGGTCATCGACTCGTCGGCGCGCAAGATCGTCGACACGGTGACACGGACGGGCGCCAAAGTGGCGGGTCCCGTACCGCTGCCGACGGAGAAGAACGTGTTCTGCGTGATCCGTTCTCCCCACAAGTACAAGGATTCCCGGGAACACTTCGAGATGAGAACCCACAAGCGTTTAATCGATATCCTCGATCCGACGCCGAAGACTGTGGACTCCCTCATGCGGATCGATCTGCCCGCGGGTGTTGACATCGAGATCAAACTTCCCTGAGGTCAATGATGAATACTGAACGAAAAGTCAAGGGGCTGCTCGGGCGCAAGCTGGGCATGACCCAAATCTGGGACGCCAATAACCAGATCGTCCCCGTCACGGTGATCGAAGCCGGTCCCTGCGTGGTGACACAAGTACGTACGCCGGAACGCGACGGTTACTCGGCCGTCCAACTCGGGTTCGGCGAGATCAAAGGCAAGTCCGTCACCCTGCCGGCGCGCGGCCACTTCGAGAAGAGCGGGGCCACGCCGCGCCGCCATCTGATGGAGATCCGCACCGCCGACGCGAACGAGTACGAACTCGGCAAGGACGTCACGGCGGAGATCTTCGCGGACAACGAGATCGTGGACGTCATCGGCGTGACCAAGGGCAAGGGTACCGCGGGCGTCATGAAGCGTCACGGCTTCTCCGGTCTGGGAGCCGGTCACGGCGTCCACCGCAAGCACCGGGCGCCCGGCTCCATCGGCGAGTGTTCCACGCCGTCGCGCATCTTCAAGGGCATGCGCATGGCCGGCCACATGGGTGTCCAGCGGAGCACGACCTCCAATCTGACGATCGCCCGGGTGGACGCGCAGCGCGGCCTGATTCTGGTCAAAGGCGCGGTCCCGGGTCCCAAGAACGGGCTGGTTGTGGTACGCAGCGCAGCCAAGAAGGCGGTGTGACCCATGTCGGATATCACGATTGACGTTCTGTCGGCGAGTACGCCCGCCAAGCGCCTCAGCCTCCCGGCCGAGGTCTTCGGCGCGAGCCTCAACATCCCCCTGATCCATCAGGTCGTCGTCGCCCAGCTGGCGGCGGCCCGCCAGGGTACCCACGCCACGAAGACCCGCGGCGAGGTGTCCGGTGGCGGCGCCAAGCCGTGGCGCCAGAAGGGTACCGGCCGGGCCCGCCAGGGTTCGCGCCGCGCCCCGCAGTGGACCGGTGGTGGTACGGTGTTCGGCCCGCAACCCCGCTCGTACGCCCAGAGGACACCGAAGAAGATGGTCGCCGCCGCGCTGCGGTCCGCCCTGTCGGACCGGGTAGCCGACGGCCGTTTCTTTGTGGTCGACGCCCTGGTCGAGGGCGATCAGCCCTCCACCAAGCAAGCCCTGAAGAGCCTGGCCGTCATCGGGAGCTACCGCACCGCGCTCGTGGTGCTGCACCGCGACGAGGACCTCGCCTGGCTGTCGCTGCGCAATGTACCGAACGTCCACGCCATCGCGGTCGACCAGGTCAACGTGTACGACGTGGTCTCCAACCAGGCGGTCGTCTTCACCAAGCCGGCGCTGGACGAGTTCGTCGCCCGGTTCGGCCTGGCAGTGGACGAGACCGACATCGCGGCCGAGAAGCCGAAGACCGACAAGCCCAAGACCGTCAAGAAGGTCGAGGCTCCCACCACGCTGGAAGCCGACGAACTCCAGGTCCCGCCGGCCAAGCCCGCCAAGACCGCCAAGGCGATCAAGGCCGAGCCCGCCGCCCCGGCCGAGCCCGTGGCCGAGCCCGCCGCCCCCGCCGAAACGACGGCGAAGGACTACGGCGCAGGTTCGTACCGTGGCTCGACCCCGCCGGACGGGTACGACATCAAGGGCAACGAAGACTCCATGTTGTTCCACACCCCGGAGTCGCCCTGGTACAAGCGGACGATCGCCGAGGTCTGGTTCAACAGCCCCGAAGCCGCCCTGGCGGCCGGCTTCACCGACGTACTTGAAGGCAAGACTGACAAGCAGGAGGGTACGAAGTGAGCGACCTGAGGATCACCGATCCGCGCGACATTTTGCTGGCACCGGTGGTGTCCGAGAAGTCGTACGCCCGGATCGACGAGAACAAATACACGTTCCTGGTCAGCCTGACGGCCAACAAGACCCAGATCAAGATCGCGGTCGAGCGGGTCTTCGGCGTCAAGGTCGTCCAGGTGAACACGATCAACCGGACCGGCAAGCGCCGCCGGACCAAGTACGGCTACGGCCGCCGGCCCGATACCAAGCGCGCCATCGTGACCCTCAAAGACGGCCACACGATCGACCTGTTCGGTTCGGGAACGGAAGTGAGGTAACCCATGGCCATCCGTAAGTACAAGCCGACCACCCCCGGCCGGCGCGGCGCTTCGGTGTCGGACTTCGTCGAGGTGACGCGGTCGACCCCGGAGAAGTCGCTGACCGGCCCCAAGCCGAAGACCGGCGGGCGCAACAACCAGGGGCGCATCACCACCCGGCACATCGGTGGCGGCCACAAGCAGGCGTACCGGAACATCGACTTCAAGCGGTACGACAAGGACGGCATCCCGGCCAAGGTCGCGCACATCGAGTACGACCCGAACCGTACCGCCCGCATCGCGCTGCTCCACTACCTGGACGGTGAGAAGCGGTACATCGTGGCGCCGAAGGACCTGAAGCAGGGTGACCTGATCGAGTCCGGGGCCGACGCCGACATCAAGCCCGGCAACAACCTGCCCCTGCGCAATATCCCCGTCGGTACATTGGTACACGCGGTGGAGATGCGCCCGGGCGGCGGTGCCAAGCTGGGCCGCTCCGCCGGTACGTCCATCCAGCTCGTCGCCCGCGAAGGCAAGAACGCCACGCTGCGTATGCCCTCCGGCGAAATGCGCATGGTGGACATCCGGTGCCGGGCGACGGTGGGCGAGGTCGGCAACGCCGAGCAGTCCAACATCAACTGGGGCAAGGCCGGCCGGACGCGCTGGAAGGGTGTCCGCCCGACCGTCCGCGGTGTCGTCATGAACCCGATCGACCATCCCCACGGCGGCGGCGAGGGTCGTACATCCGGCGGGCGCCACCCGGTGACCCCCTGGGGCAAGCCCGAGGGCCGGACCCGGAACAAGAACAAGGCCTCGAGCCGACTCATCATCCGTCGCCGCAAGTCCGGTAAGAAGCGCTGAGCAGGAGGACACACAAGAACATGCCTCGTAGTCTGAAAAAGGGTCCCTTCGTGGACGACCACCTGACCAAGAAGGTGGACGATCTCAACGCCCGGGGAGCGAAGACAGTCATCAAGACCTGGTCGCGCCGGTCCATGATCATCCCCGACATGATCGGCCACACCATCGCCGTACACGACGGGCGCAAGCACGTACCGGTGTTCGTCACGGAGTCCATGATCGGTCACAAGCTGGGTGAATTCGCGCCCACTCGTACCTTCCGCGGTCACGTGAAGGACGACAAGAAGGCTCGGAAGCGCTAGAAGGGTAGTGAATCGATGAGTAAGAACTGGCAGCGTCCCACGCGTCGGGATGCACTCCTGGGAGACCGTGAGGGGTCGTACGCCATCGCGCGTCACATCCGCATGTCTCCCATGAAGGTACGCCGCGTGGTCGACATGGTCCGCGGCATGACCGTGACCGATGCGCTCGACACCCTGCGGTACGCCCCCCAGGCCGCGTCCGAGCCGGTGTACAAGGTGATCGCGTCCGCGGCGGCCAACGCCGAGAGCACCGAGAACCTGAAGACGCCCGATCTGTACGTGTCGCAGATCTTCGTGGACGAGGGTACGACGATGCGCCGCATCCGGCCCCGCGCCAAGGGCTCGGCCTCGCGCATCCTCAAGCGTTCGAGCCACATCACCGCCGTGGTGGAGCCGACGTACAACCGGGGCCCGATCCCGGTGGCGAAGCAGGCCGTGACCATGCGCCTGGACGAGGTCCCCGTGGCCGAGCCGGCGCCGAAGGCCAAGCCGGCCAAGGCTGAGGCCGCGCCGGCGAAGGCCGAGGCCAAGGCTGCGAAGACCGACACTAAGGCGACGAAGACCCCGGCCCCCAAGTCCGAGACGAAGAAGGAGGCCTGAGTATGGGCCAAAAGATCAACCCGATGGGTTTCCGCCTGGGCATCTCGACGGACCACATCTCGCGGTGGTACTCGGACAAGCAGTACAAGGCGTACCTTGGTGAGGACATCAAGATCCGCGAGTTCTTGAACAAGCGGCTCGAACGGGCCGGCGTCTCCTCGGTCGAGATCGAGCGCCGCTCCGAGCGCGTCACCATCTTCCTGCACGCCGCGCGCCCCGGTATCATCATCGGCCGCAACGGCGCCGAGGCGGAGAAGGTACGGGCGGACCTGGAGAAGCTGACCGGCAAGCAGGTCCAGCTGAACATCCTCGAGGTGAAGAACGCCGAGATCGACGCCCAGCTGGTCGCCCAGGGTGTGGCCGAGCAGCTCGGCGCCCGCGTGGCCTTCCGCCGCGCGATGCGCAAGGCCCAGCAGTCCGCCATGCGCGGCGGGGCCCTTGGCATCCGGATCCAGTGCTCCGGCCGTTTGGGCGGCGCCGAAATGAGCCGGGCCGAGTTCTACCGCGAAGGCCGTGTGCCCCTGCACACGCTGCGCGCCGACATCGACTACGGCTTCTACGAGGCCCGTACGACCTTCGGCCGGATCGGCGTCAAGGTGTGGATCTACAAGGGCGACCTGACCGGTACCCGCGCCGAGCGGACCGCTCAGCGGGCCACCCGCCAGTCCGCGCTGACCCGCCAGCGTCCGACCCGCCGTCCCGTCCGGGGCGAGCGTACCGAGCGCACCGACCGTCCCGACCGGGGCCGGCCGCGCCGCGAGCAGGACATGGCACCAGAGGCTCTTTCCGAGCCGCAAGTAGAGAGTGCAGGTGAATGACGTGTTGATTCCCCGTCGAGTCAAGTTCCGCAAGCAGCACCACCCGCGGCGGTCCGGTGTTGCGAAGGGCGGGACGACCCTGGCCTTTGGGGAGTACGGGATCCAGGCCCTGGAGTCCTCGTACCTCACCAACCGCCAGATCGAGGCAGCTCGTATCGCCATGACCCGTCACATCCGCCGTGGTGGGAAGGTCTGGATCAACGTGTTCCCCGATCGCCCGATGACGAAGCACCCCGCCGAATCCCGGATGGGTTCCGGCAAGGGTACCCCCGAGTGGTGGGTGGTCAACGTCCACCCCGGCCGGGTCCTGTTCGAATTGGCCGGTGTCGGCGAGGACGTGGCGCGTGAAGCCATGCGGCTCGCCATGCACAAACTGCCCTTCAAGGCACGTTTCATCACGAGGGATGGTGAGAACTGATGGCGACAACCACAGCGACCGAGTTGCGGGCCCTGAGCCGCAGCGAACTGAACGCCCGCGTCACCGAGTTGAAGGAAGAACTCTTCAGCTTGCGGTTCGCGGCGGCGACCGGCCAGTTGGAATCCCACGGCCGGCTGCGCGAGGCCCGCAAGGACATCGCGCGCATCTACACCGTTCTGCAAGAACGCAATCTTGGTATTGTCCCCGATCCCGATGAGGAGAACTGATGACTGAGGCCAGACCTGGTAGGAAGGTCCGCGAGGGCGTGGTCGTGTCCGACAAGATGGACAAGACCGTCGTGGTCTTGATCGAGGACCGGGTGAAGCACCCGCTGTACGGCAAGGTCGTCACCCACACCGAGCGGTTGAAGGTACATGACGAGGGCAACACCGCAGGCATCGGCGACCGCGTCCGGGTGATGGAAACCCGTCCGCTGTCGGCGACGAAGAGATGGCGACTCGTCGAGATCGTCGAAAAGGCTAGGTAAGTTTCACCAGGCCCGAGTAGGGAACCAGGGAACTTGAAGGAGACAAAATGATCCAACAGGAAACGCGGCTGAAGGTCGCCGACAACACGGGTGCGAAGGAACTGTTGTGCATCCGCGTACTCGGCGGATCGCGGCGCCGCTATGCCTACCTCGGCGACATCATCGTCGCGACCGTCAAGGATGCCATCCCGGGCGGTGGAGTGAAGAAGGGCGAAGTGGTGAAGGCCGTGGTCGTACGTACGGCCAAGGAACACCGCCGCCACGACGGCTCGTACATCAAATTCGACGACAACGCAGCGGTCATCCTGCGCGCTGACGGCGAACCCCGGGGTACCCGTATCTTCGGCCCGGTCGCCCGTGAGTTGCGCGAGAAGCGCTTCATGCGTATCGTCTCGCTCGCCCCGGAGGTGATCTGACATGGGAATGCATGTGAAGAAAGGCGACCGCGTCCGCGTCATCGCCGGCAACGACCGCGGGAAGACCGGTGAAATCATCGCCGTCAACCCCGAAGCCCAGACCGTGACCGTGACCGGCGTCAACGTCCAGAAGCGCCACCGCAAGGACCGCTCCGACGGTACGGGCCGGCAGGTCATCAAGGGCGGCATCATGAGCGCCGAGGCCCCGATCCACGTGTCGAACGTCGCGCTCGTCGACGGCGGTACGATCACCCGGGTCGCGTACAAGCGCGAGGAAACCAAGCGCAAGCGCCCCGATGGTACCGAGTACACGGTGACCCGGTCGGTGCGCATCGCCAAGAAGACCGGGAAGGAGATCAAGTGATGGCCGAGAAGACTGCCACCCGAGAACTGCCGCGCCTGCAGCAGCAGTACCGCGAGACCATTCGTCCGGCGCTGATGGAGGAGTTCAAGTACGCCAACGTCATGCAGATCCCCGGCCTGGTCAAGGTCGTGGTGAACATGGGCGTCGGCGACGCGGCCCGTGACTCCAAGGTGATCGACATGGCCGTCCGCGACCTGACGCAGATCACCGGGCAGAAGCCGACGATCACGAAGGCCCGCAAGTCCATCGCCCAGTTCAAGCTGCGCGAGGGCATGTCCATCGGCTGCCACGTCACGCTGCGCGGCGACCGGATGTGGGAGTTCGCCGACCGGCTGCTGTCGCTGGCGCTGCCGCGTATCCGTGACTTCCGGGGGCTCAGCCCGCTGCAGTTCGACGGCAAGGGGAACTACACCTTCGGCCTGACCGAGCAGGTGATGTTCCACGAGATCGACCAGGACAAGATCGACCGCTTCCGTGGCATGGACATCACGTTCGTGACCTCGGCCCCGACCGACGCGGAGGGGCGGGCCCTGCTGACCCACCTCGGTTTCCCGTTCCAGACGAAGGAAGCCGCCGAAGCGAACAAGGCCGCCACCAAGAAGAAGCGGGGCAAGGCCCCCGCCGGGAAGAAGAAGAGGTAGGACAATGGCAACCACAGCCATCAAGGTCAAGCAGTCCCGCAAGCCCAAGTTCGCGGTGCGCGGGTACTCCCGCTGCCAGAAGTGCGGGCGGCCCAAGTCCGTATACCGCAAGTTCGGCCTGTGCCGCATCTGTCTTCGGACGATGGCGCACGCGGGCGAACTGCCGGGCGTGACGAAGTCCTCCTGGTAAGACATGAATTTCCCATCAACCGCAACCACACAGCAGGTCCGCGAGGGCGGAAACCCCTGTGAGAAAGAGGCGACACGCCGATGACAATGACAGATCCCATCGCAGACATGCTGACGCGTCTGCGCAACGCCAACCAGGCGTACCATGACACCACCGCCATGCCGAGCTCCAAGATCAAGGTCGGTGTGGCCAAGATCCTCAAGCAGGAGGGCTACATCGCCGACTACAAGGTGGCGGAGGCCGAAGACGGTGTAGGCAAGACCCTCACGCTGACTCTGAAGTACGGTGCGTCCCGCGAGCGGGCCATCCAGGGCCTCAAGCGCATCTCCAAGCCGGGGTTGCGGGTGTACGCCAAGGCGACCGCGCTACCGCGCGTACTGGGCGGGCTCGGTATCGCGATCATCTCATCCAGCCAAGGTTTGCTCACCGACAAGGAAGCAAATCGCAAGTCGGTCGGCGGGGAAGTCCTCGCCTACGTGTGGTGAGGAGCTAGAAGATGTCACGTATCGGCAGAATGCCCATTCCGATCCCGGCCGGGGTCGACATCACGGTCGACGGTGCGTCGGTGACGGTCAAGGGCCCCAAAGGTACCTTGGCGCACACCATCGCCGCCCCGATCTCGCTGGAGATCAAGGACGGCCAGATCGAGGTCCAGCGCCCCGACGACGAGCGGGCGAGCCGCTCGCTGCACGGCCTGACCCGGACCCTGGTCAACAACATGGTGGTCGGTGTCACCGCCGGGTACGAGAAGAAGCTGGAGATCATCGGCGTCGGTTACCGCGTGGTGCTGAAGAGCCCGACCCAGCTCGAATTCGCGCTCGGTTTCTCGCACCCGGTCGTGGTGAACGCCCCCGAGGGCATCACGTTCACGGTCGACAACCCGACGCACTTCGCGGTCCTCGGGATCGACAAGCAGGCCGTCGGCGAGGTGGCCGCCAACATTCGCAAGATCCGCAAGCCTGAGCCGTACAAGGGCAAGGGTGTGCGGTACGCCGGTGAGCAAGTCCGCCGCAAGGCTGGGAAGGCTGGGAAGTAATGGCCATTTCACTATCGGTTAAGAAGAGTCTGTCGGGCAAGGCGGCCGCCTTGGCGCGGCGCCAGAACCGCAGCCGCAAGGGCATCGCCGGTACGCCGGAGCGCCCGCGGCTGGTGGTGACGCGCTCGTCGCGCCACATGCTCGCCCAGGTGATCGATGACACCAAGGGGCACACGCTGGCGGCGGCCTCCACCATGGAAGCCGACCTGCGTACCTTGAAGGCCGACAAGTCCGAGAAGGCCAAGAAGGTGGGCGAGCTGGTCGCCCAGCGGGCCAAGGACGCCGGGGTCGACAAGGTCGTGTTCGACCGGGCCGGCCATCAGTACCACGGGCGCGTCGCGGCTTTGGCCGACGGGGCGCGCGCCGCCGGGCTCGATTTCTGACGGAAGGATGATCATGCCAACAAGTATTCGCCGGAACGACAACGAGCCCCAGGAGGGCCGGCGCCGCGACGACCGCCGCGGCCGCGAGGTCGAAGAGGCGCCCAAGAGCCAGTACCTCGAGCGCGTCGTGGCCATCAACCGCGTCGCCAAGGTGGTCCAGGGCGGCCGCCGCTTCTCGTTCACGGCTCTGGTCGTGGTCGGTGACGGGGACGGTACCGTGGGCGTCGGGTACGGCAAGGCCAAGGAGGTGCCGGCGGCGATCGCCAAGGGCGTCGAGGACGCCAAGAAGCACTTCTTCCGCGTGCCGCGCATCCAGCGCACCATCCCGCACCCGGTCCAGGGCGAGGATTCCGCCGGCGTGGTCATGCTGCGCCCGGCTGCCCCCGGTACCGGCGTGATCGCCGGCGGCGCAGCCCGCGCCGTACTGGAATGTGCGGGGATCCAGGACGTACTGGCGAAGTCACTCGGCTCGTCCAACGCCGTCAACGTGGTCCATGCCACGGTCCGGGCGTTGAAGGATCTCGAGGAGCCCGAGCACGTGGCCAAGCGCCGCGGCATGTCCGTCGAAGATGTCACACCGGCCGCCCTGCTGAAGGCCCGGCGGGAAGGGGAGCACTGATGGCCAAGAAGAAGACTGAGATGGTCAAGATCACGCGCACGAAGTCGGGCATCGGTTCCAAGGCGAACCACCGCGAGACCCTGCGCAGCCTTGGCCTGAAGAAGATCGGTGATTCGGTCGTCCGCGAGTTGGACCCGGTCACCTCGGGAATGGTACGCACCGTGGCCCACATGGTCACCGTGGAGGAGGCTAAGTAATGGCTGTTCAGATTCATCACCTGCGTCCCGCGCCGGGCGCCCACACCCCCAAGACGCGGGTCGGCCGCGGCGAGGGCTCGAAGGGCAAGTCGGCCGGCCGTGGTACGAAGGGCTCGGGTGCCCGCAAGAACGTACCCGAGAACTTCGAGGGCGGCCAGATGCCGCTGCACATGCGCCTGCCCAAGCTGAAGGGGTTCTCCAACCCGTTCAAGGTCAGCTACCAGGTCGTGAACGTGGCCCGCATCGCGGAGTTGTTCCCCGACGGCGGTACGGTCACGGTCCAGGACCTGGTCGAGAAGGGCGCCGTCCGCGACTCCTCGCTCGTCAAGGTCCTCGGCAACGGCGGCATTTCGGTCAAGGTGGAGGTCCACGCCCACGCGTTCTCCCAGTCCGCCAAAGACAAGATCGAACAGGCGGGCGGTTCGGTCCACGAGGTGTGACCTGCTAGCCTAGGGGATGATAGGAGAACAAACATGTTCGACGGAATTAAGCGGGTTTTCCGGTCACCTGATCTGAACAAGAAGATCTTGTTCACCCTGGGTGTTCTGGTGGTGTTCCGTTTCGGCTCCACGCTGCCGGTACCCAACGTCAGCATGGCGAACCTGAACGCCTGCCGCTTGGACGCCGAGAGCGGCGACCAGGCCGGCCTGTTCTCGATGATCAACCTGTTCTCCGGCGGCGCCATGCTGCAGATGTCCGTCTTCGCGCTGGGCATCATGCCGTACATCACCGCCAGCATCATCCTGCAGCTGATGACCGTGGTCGTACCCCGGCTGGAAACGCTGAAGAAGGAGGGTGCCTCCGGTACGGCGAAGATCACGCAGTACACGCGGTACCTGACGCTCATCCTGGCGGTCCTGAACGGTACGGCGTACGTCTCCATGGCCGTCAACGGCCAGATCTTCAAGGGCTGTACGCGGGACATCGTGTACGACAAGGGCATCTTCGCCATCATCGTCATGATCCTGACCATGACCGCCGGTACCGGCATCGTCATGTGGCTCGGCGAACTCATCACCGATCACGGCGTCGGCCGGGGCATGTCGGTACTGATGTTCACCCAGATCGCGGCCCGCTTCCCGACGTCCCTGTGGTCCATCAAGCTGGCCCACTCCGGCTCGGCGGACAAGGGCT
>JGI20166J26741_11655696_pt1 | contig 11198 bp, 8 predicted proteins | sample TergutCu122P5_FD_26741 | JGI IMG/M metagenome (IMG submission 26741) | reverse complement strand
TGGGATTTACGTTCATGTTCATTCTAAAGGATGGATGGATGGAGAAGGAATGAAGCTGTGGTTAGAGAAAGTGTGGTCCAAGCGTCCAGGTGGTCTTCTTTAAAATCATCTTTATTAGTGTGCGATCAGTTTAAGGCACATGTAACAGAATCAACATAAAGGCTTGCCACTATACTGAAGACGCATCTCGCAGTAATTCCTGGTGGATTAACTAGTCAATTACAGCCTCTGGACTTTTCAGTTAATAAACAGTTCAAGGAATTTATGCATGAGGAATGGGCAAGGTGGGATGAGACACCAACTCACCACGTTACACCGGCAGGAAGAGTGAAACGGCCTTCGATTTGTAATGTTTGCGAGTGGGTGAAAAATTCCTGGCAGCCAGTTAAAAGTGAGGCTCTTGTAAAGTGTTTTAAAAAATGTGGCATTAGCAATGCACTAGATGGAAGTGAAGATGACATTTTATATGAAGAAAGTGACGCATCAAGTGAAAACAACGATGAAGATGATTTTAGTGGCAGTGACGACGATTTTGTGGGTTTCTATGATGAATAAATTATATTATGGTTGCTAATTTTGGTATATAACAATCCTGCTTTCTTCCAATAAATTACTAAAATTAAAATACATTCATCATTATTTTTTTCTAAAATTCCTAACGAAAAAATCACGGTGCGCCTTATGGGCCGGGAAATACTGTACTTAATTGTAGTTCATATTGTTAAATGCATGCATTAACAATAAAAAAATTCACAACGCTAAACCAACAAAATGCACAAAATGTCTCCTTAGATATTCACATTATAGTAAGTTACAGGTAAAGCAGTCCTGTTACAGGCCTAGAGTGACCCAGAGAGTTCCAGAAAGTTAAGGTTCCCAAATTTCATGACAACAGCACAGGATGGTGGTAAGGTTGTCAGCCTTACGCACCGGCCGCTTTTACCCCCAGGAAATGTCCCTGGTCCCCATTTCTGTCAGAGGCTGAGTCAACCCCAGGGCCATAGTGCGACCAGAAGGACTATGTCACTGAAAAATTCCAATGACACCATCGGGAATCGAGCCCGCTACCTGCCGGTTTGTAGCGTAGTGCCCTAACCACTACGCCACCGCATTCGTATTATAATATCATACTGAAAATTGCTACACGTTTCATCCCACAAGGGACAAACCACAGCAATGTCACGTACAGCAAATGAAACACTTTTATACACTCTTATATACATAGACAAACAGTTAAAATGCAGACATTTCTTTGAAGAATAATTGTGTAAATGTTTTAGATCTTGTCACATAATTTCTCACAGGCAGCCTACATACTTAACAGACGTCAGCAGGGCATAGAGTTGCTATAGGAACAGCACAGGACATCACACTTGGTGGGAGTGAAATTTTAGATTCTAGTAAATTTACAGTATGATAGACTGGAAATTAAGAGTAGTCACTGATTGAAACAGGATTTAGGTAGGTAGGTTTCACCCTTTTTATAGGCCACGAAGGCCCTTAGGGAGAGTAGAGGTGTATCTCTACTCTATTTTAGAAAGGGGGTGAGGGGTCAGCGTTACGCCCCGGCAGCACCTTACCCCCGGGAAAGACCCGGTACCCATTGCACAGGAGTCTGGGTGGGCCTCAGGGCCGGTCTGGACAGGTGCGGAAAATCTCGCCTCACAGAGATTCTATCCCCGGACTGTCCAGCCCGTAGGCAGTCGCTATACCGACTATGCTACCCGGCCCACGAAACAGGATTTATAATCTATAAAATTTATAAAGGAATTAAGGATTTTCACGCAGAAAATGATAGAGATACATGATAGTGAAAAGGAAATTCTAAATATGTCAATAATATTAGCACATGCCCCAAGAGAGGAGGAGGATAAGGAAAAGGAAAATGCATTTTATGATCATTTGAAGAGGCTATATGTAGAGGCTGTTCAGAGCCTTTACATATGGACACTGGAGATTTTAATGTGCAGGTAGTTAAGGAACACCGTTTTGCAGCAAATGTCATGAAAAATAGCCCGCATGGAGACAAAATGACAACACATGTAGGATAATAGATTTTGCACTGGTCAGGATCAAGACAGTCAGTAGCCCACTGTCTGAACATAGAAACATTCGTCTGCAAACCTGCAGATCACCAAAATGTTTACCTGCTAATTAGATTGTTCATGTTTTGATTGATTCTCATCATGCCAATGACATAGATGTCAATTCATGCAGAGGACCTGACTATGATAATGATCAGTAAATAAGAGTGAAATTGTGACACTGGATTGCGGCCAATGCAAGGACTAAAGCACAAAAAATATTAAAAATAACATTGACAAATTATAAAATGTGTTCACTGCATACGAATATAAAAAGGGGATAGGAAAATATTTAGAAAAATTTGACACTGGAGAACAAACCATACAGACCACAAAGACACATATTAAACTGTCAATACATAAAGCAGCACAGAATGCTCTAGAATTTTATTCAAAGAAATCAATAAATGAATGATCTGATTATCAATGTAAGGCTGCTCTAATAGAAGATATACTGCATACATAAAAATGTTACAAAGACAAAAGACAGCTAATTCACAAGCTTAGAGGAAAGAACCAACAGAAACAAAATTAATCTGCAAGGGGAAGGAAAAGGATGCTTCTCAGTACCCAGCTCAGCACAGGACATATTCCACTTGGGACTACAAACCACACTAGATGCAGACTTGAAGTACTTAAACACCAACCACAATGATTATAATTTTACGCAGGACATATCATATCTACTCTAAAAGAAAATTTTTTAACTCTATTTTAATTATAAGATTTTAAACTGCACATATATATTTTCCATACACAACTGATATTGACTGCAGATCATACTACAGGTTTTGAAAATTTGTAAATATTACTTCACTATTTGTAGCTGGTGTTAACATTGGCACATGGACTCCCTGAAGATGGTATATTGATACATGTCAGAGTAGTGTCTCTAATATTTATTTATATGTATTTGATTGTGTGCATTTGGTTTGTTTAATGAACTGATCTAAAATGCACACTATGAACAATTCAAAACCAATTAGTTAAAATGTGTATTACTCTGGAATTAATCTGGGATTAAAATTTTTAATAACCTTCCTCACAAGATTTAGCTAATGAGACAAAACGTTTCGGAATGCTTTAAAGAGGTTTTTGCGTTCAAACTCTTTTTATAACAGTGAAGAATATTTTAATTATCAGAGATAATCTGGTGAAAACTGGTAGAAAATTGGAAGCATATTACTTTTACTAGAGATCTGTATGTTATAGGTTTTAGATGTTTTACATATTGTATTTCATTATTTAATGCTAAGATTCTCCTAACACCATGTATATTGTGTTAGATAGTATGTATGAGACAATGTCCATATCCACAGGATTATACCCTAATCTGGATTTATGGAATGCAAATAAATTACATTACATTACATTATATGAAATTGGGAAATACCAACAATAAGCTTGTATCCACTATGACATTCATTAGATAGTGTAGCTGTCAATGAAGTGTATGTTTTTTTATGAACTGCATGACTGCCTTTTCAGAATACACAGGAAGAATTTAAACAGACTCGACAAGCAGCTGAATAAATTTCACAAGAAACATTGGATTTGAAGTATGAAGAAGGGATAAAAATATTTTGACAAAAAATGTACTGTGTGATTCCAATTCCTTTGTTCCCTCAGCTGTTCCAGATGTTTATATTTGTCAGGCAAGACCATGCAACGGTTGTGGGTTTATACCCAGTATAATCCAGCTGTGGGGGTAGAAATACAAAGTGAAATATGTGTGGCTGATAGCAAAGAAGTACCATTAATGATTTAGCAGTTTTTCATCAACAGGTCACTTAAAGACCTGATAAAACCCAGGGATTGTTACTGAGTTGTGAACTGAAAAATTTCACAGTTTCTTCTGATGGAAGAAAGGAAAAAAAATACAGGAAGTGAAATTTCTGTGTACTAAATTTTGGCCCATCAGGCACTGTCAGCATTTACTAAGGCTGGCTTAATTTTAACTGAAGCTGGAAAGCACAACATTATAGCAAAATGCATATAACATTAATTTGTGATGCTACAACAACTTTCCAACACAGCGTACTGGAAGGTTATACATGATCAGCCATTCATTGATCAAAAATATTTAATACAACTTTCAAATAGAAAAGAACGTGATGCTGGAAGCACTCTCAATTCATATTTCACTCTGACAGAAATAAAGAAACATGCTACTTCAGACTTTAAAACTTAGGTGTTACAAGAACATACTGCTGAGGACTGAAAAATTTCTGGGTTAATAAATGAGTTAGTAATTCTTGGCAAACAATCTGTTTTAATTCTACATAATTTTCCTACATATAAAGAAGTGATATTTATTGATTTAATTGTCCTTGAAATTAGGAAGGCTGAGAATATTATGATCAGAATTTTCAATTATCTTCTTTCATACACTCTGGCTGTAAGTTACCTATTAAGAAGACTGATTTGCTTTGTGTGTGAAAGTGCCAGGTAGTGGACATAACCTCCAGTGCTGGAAAACTGCTTCAGGACAAAATGTACTGACCTGATTCTGTTATTACTGGAACTGGGTGATCATGATTTCAGTGCTGAAGTGAATGTCACTAACTATTTCAAAAGTTTTATCAACCCAATATAAGCTATGCCATGTTTAGTCAACCACCAAATCTATAAGATGGAGTTTAAAAGAGTTGCTTCAAATGCTGAGTGTTCAACTAACAAAACTTGGCAGAGTTTTAGATACCTGATGAATTTCAGGTGTTTTTTGATCGTATCTGCGGTATAAGGTACATACTAAGCATCTGAAAAAAAAAATTGGTCCTGATTCACAATGAAGGGCCTTTTGACATAAAGAGTACATTGTAATTAATTAATTCACAGAGTTGATAAAATTCATGAAGGATTTAGCATTAATGCACGATGCATTGGAGAACCTGACAAACTTGTCGGTACATCTGCGTGGGGCAGTTTTTCACAGTAAGTCATGCAGACAAACCAATTAAAATAATAATCCAAGTTAATGGAACACTGAAGAATACAACACAAAAAAAATGGAAAGAAAGCTCTCAGAGCATTGGAGGTCATAATTTACCAATGACTTTCTTAACAAACAATGAAAGAATGAAAAGTAGTGATAGACTGCAATTTATTACAAAAATTATGAATAATTTTTCCCTGATAAGTGGGTCCCTGTCACCACAGCATGGCGCGTCCTCAGGTAGCGGATGGAGGAATAGCCTCCAATAAGGAAGGTACCTGTGAAGCTGCGAATATACTTAATAAGCAATAGCGGACAGCCGACAAGGAGTGGGCCTCCAGCTTGGGGGTTGGGCGAGGTGCTAACAAATCCACACCCTAAAAAGTATCTTGTTGTTAAATGTTGTTAAATTGTTAATGTCCACCCAGAAAGCCTCGGACCTGGATGGATACTTTGGTATGACAATAAGCAAAGAAAAAGGGACATGAGATTTGGTACTTGGAATGTTAGGAACAACCTTAACAAATCAAAATTCTATTCAGGAAGAAATGAACAGCAGATTGAAGTCAGTGAATTCCACAGAAATAATAAGCAGAAATTATGGTTGTGTGATTTAGAGCACCTACTTTTTTTTGTATTTATCACTTGTCAACATAAATCAACTAAAAATGCTACTATTAAATTATTTTATTAGTCACGCAGTCAACAAAATTTTTGAAAATCTTCTGATGTTTCATTTCAGAATGTTCTGTAAAGTGAAGCTACACACAAATTCAAAGTAGTTTTCGAAGAATTCTTGGATCAGTCAGATGCCATAAACCAAGCATACCACTTAGATCAACGCTTCTCCAATACTGCGAAAAATTGATTATAATAGATTGGTAACTGAAAAATTAATACAGCAAATGGTGTTTCAGGTTTTGGTACTTCACACCTGGCACTAGTGTTATGCCCACACCATTCATGACTTCTTCATTGCTGAATGTGTAATACTGAGAAATACAAGGTAGGTGGTAGGAGTGCACTTCTGTAGTGTAACATTGATACCAAATTTTATGTAAATTAGACAGTTACTTTCATAATTCTAACAGATGTCACAGACAGCACAGCAATCTAATGAATGTCCTGCTATTTTCAAGATACAAAAATTGTAGGTAATGTAAAACATGAGATAAGGTGATCTGCCTCTCTTCTTAATCTGTTGTGCCTAAGACAGGAAAGGTGATCTTCGTTTTAGCAGGAAATCCACACACAACAATACATATGCATGCATGCATTTTGGTACTACTGTTCAAAGCATTCTCTTTGAAGATACTGTCTACTGGTTTGCCAGCCACCTTGTTTCTCATTCAAATGACCTTCAAAATTGCAACTTATAGGAACCCATTATATTTTTCTGCTGCTCTTACTTACACCTTGTTAATATTAGTTTGCCTGGGCCTTACCCCAGTCTATACTATTCCTTTTTTGCACTTTCGTAAGTGGTTTACTCTTCTACTTTGAAGGTGGAAGCAGAAAATTCCAGGGAAACAGAGGTTAATCTCTACCAGATTACAGGGATTTACATCCCAGAAGACAGTATTCTTCATAGTCACAGCCATGAAATCTCAAATTACAAATGAACGCACCTCTTGTATCGAGTCACTTCCTCTTCAACCCCTAAAAAAGGTTCTTCCATGACGTAAATTCTAAGTCCCCTAATTGCAGCAAACATTGTTTCTTTCCACTCTACTAGTGTAATGTCAAAATTAAATAGATGCTTGTCTTGAGGACTCATCTTTTTCCACAGATTCTGCATATTGTCATTATTAAACTTCCACTGCTGAGTGCAGAAGTATGAAAGAACATCTATAACCTTATGAACCTTCTGGTATATCTTCCACATCCTGTAACATTTTAGACTTTATAAAATGAGGTTCTCAATCAATGAAATCCTTGTACCATCTTGTATATTTTAAAGTTTAATATATAGCCAGAGTTTCCAAGTTTGACAGAGCCTCTATTACTGAGCATGACAAATCATAAATTGTTACATATGCTAAATGAGTTCAGGTATTTGTGAAAAGGCTTAATTTGAAAGGCACTGCAAACAGTTTGATGAAATTTTGAAACCTAGATTAGGCTAAGTGTGATAATCTAATAAGAAGTGTCTGGCTCAACCATCATGTCTGATGTGGAAGAAATGTCATATGAATATTAGTTCTGTGATGCAGTGAGTTAGATGGGATTTTACTGGTAATGTAACCAACAAATCAAACATGGTATAATTATTTTGGCTCCTACAATTTTCAGGCTATTTGACTATCTCTGGGGAGACTACTTTTAATATGATGAAAAAAATGCTCAAGTTTTCAGGGTCACCTACAATAAATTAAATAAGTGTTTACACATGTGTAACTTGGTTACTAACAATGGGGGCACAAAATTGAAATGGGTATTAGGGTTCAAGTCATGGAGTCAAATTATAAGGGGGGGAATACTGATTTGAACCAGTTCTTAATATAATTACAAATCTTTCCCCTCAGTCTCAACCAAATTCTTTTTATTTGTGCCCCTCTTCAACTCAGTGGCAAAAAAAAACTCTTCTTAAGTAGAAAAATGAATGGGGGTAGGACCTTTTGCACCCCCCCTCCCCCCAAGAATACAACATTGAATGTTTTGACCTGCAAATATATGTTTAAATACTCATATGAAGTCATGATTTAATTTATTTTAGCAGCAATTGAAAATTTGGCTACTTCCATGTAATATTCAATGCTGTTTCCCTGAAGATGTTCCTTTCTGCAGAAACATGGAAGGAGTCCAAAAATGAAGTGTAGTTTGACTGATAAACTGTGTACCTTGTTGGTTGCATTATCAGTTGTTAAAAATTTCATATAAATTTGACTGCTTCTTAAGATCCTGTATTAAATGTCTGTAAATGTAGTTACCTTGGTTGTTTGCCAGTAATCATGGCTCCAGTGTCTACAAGAATAGCAGGTAGCAGGTGCACAAATAATGCATAGATTTTATGAATTAGTCTGTGCTTGTTCAAACACAGACAATAGTACCATACGAATTTACGTGATGGATAGATATTTCCTTGCTCCATAAATCTGTCTAACTCTCCCCATGTGACAGGATTCTGAACTGATGACACACTGTTGAATATGGTGACACCATCGTCACACTTACTTGGTGTTACAGTGTCAGTATTTAACTGCATCGGTTTGGTCTCAGTCCTGCAATGACAACATAAGTTCGGTGGTGTCAGAACACAGAAAACCCTATCAGGCACATTAAAAGATAAACACAAAGCAACAATTCACCAATTTATTTTCTGAAATTTAAGTATGCATAAGAGATTTTTAAAATATTCTTAAGTGGGGCATCGCATTGTGATGAAGATATACAGACTTAACAACATTAGCTCTCAGTACCAACTAACTCTTCGTGCATGCTGTATATTCATACAGCAACATGTTTCTGCTTGTATATAGGGAGTCATCATCAGGCTGGCAAGGCACCAAAGAAAAATTCTTAGGTATGTAACTTTATATTACATTACATTCTGCAGGCATATTGTTGAGATCTCAACTTCACATATATAAAAAATATATGACAAGATTTGAACCATTATATTTGAAATTGTGTTATATCCACACACACCAATAATATGTTAAAAACGGCACTAAATCTGCTGTCATTAAAAGCAGTATATTAGTTCTTCCAGGTGGGACAGCAGATCTTGGGCAGTGATGTTCAGCCTTGGGGGTGGCTCTATTTTACTTTCTTTGACAGGTGTTCTGAATTGGTGGAATGTCCCTTGTGTCATCATTCCTGTGTTTTCTTTGTCATTTTACATGGTCAGGTCACTTTAACTTGCCAGGGTCATCTATATTTGTCAAGATATATGGGACTTACATTGAAATGACACAAATGGGGAAATTTTTCCATGCTATAATTTTATACAAAACATTTTACAACAAAATAGTATTTATTTTGAGAGATTTCCATTCATCACAAGATACAAAAGACTGGAATAGAGAAGGATCAGAGCTGATGCTGGGAAAAAATGTCATATGTTGTAAGCCATTTTGTGGACTAAATTTCATGACATCTGTATTGGGAGTTCTTGCTTGCATTCTAAAGGATCATACTGCATTCAACTTCAAGATGGTGGTGCCCTCATCTTCAAGCAGTCAAGTAGTTCAAGACTGCATGACCCTTGCAAGTGACAGCAATAGAGAACTTTGAAATGTCAGGCAACACGAACCAGTTTTACAGTGTCACAGTCTATAAGAATTGAATCTTTTATATCACGGCCCTCTTTTATGACTTAACTGCTGTAACAACACTAGCTAAAGTGTAAACATCAGAAGGTTCTTTGTTATGAAACATGGTCCAACTCCGTAGAGACACTCAATATTTTGCTGCACCTACCTTTGCTAAAGAACAATGTGACAAGTTTTTCCTAGAGAATAATTCATGACATATCTTTAACACCTATTGTGTCTGACAAATATCAGTCTGTGTCCTTCCCATATTGAACATTCTTTTCTCACTGCTATGGCATGATCTTATACTCGTACAAAACACAGTTTGTAGAAGCTTTGTGGAGAGTGTGGTTATTTTGGAAGTTCATATCTAAGCAGAGTTATTTTCATCATTTCATGAGTGATCCATATTCAGCAGGCACCAGCTCTGAGTCCAGCAATAAACTGCTGACCTAGCATGATGTGACAGGCTCAGAGTTCAGGGACTTCCAGAATGACTAAGCATATTGTCGAGTTCACATTAAAGAAACTGTAGATCCATAATAACTAACCAACAATAAATTATTCATTATCAATGCATGCAAAAAATAACAAAATTTTTGAACTGCAGATTCTCCTGTAAGTCAGATATTAAATTATACATAAGATAAAGAGGCCTTTTATGGTTCCATCTTATTGTTTCGAATTATTAGATTTTAGACAGCATCTCGGTCACCCTTTGTGCCAACTGTAATTTGTGCATCTTGATGGTTACATTAAATATCAGAAACTCACATGTTCTGTGCCAAATCCCAAGCAACAGCTATGGCACTGTTGACGGCTATGTCGACTGGAAGAAAATCTGCTATGAAATTACGATTACAGTGCACAGATCTCAGTATGCCCGCTAGTGACATAGCAATGGCACCCAATGGACCATGCAAATTGTTGAACCAACCCACTAGAGGTTCATTTGCAGTGAATACAACTGTAAAACCAACAAAATGATATGGGGTAATTTACATTTATTGAAAGAGAGTACATCTTAATCAAATGAATCTGTAGAAATATTTGTGTATCATGTGACATGTACTAAAGCAATTTGTTTGCCCCTTTTAGAAGAGCAGTGAATTGTTTTATCTGCACAGTTTTTTTTTAATCTTGTAATTTTTAAAGTGATTTTGCTGTATTAGAAGAAGCAGGGTTATTTTAATTCCCCCATGTTAGATGGAGCAGGTGGCAAAGTATACAGGTCTGTGTTACAGGCTGCGTCAAATCTTGTATAAACAAGTGTTTCCAATAACAATAATTTGGTTGGTCATCTACAGGTTCTGTCAAGGAAGTGTTTTGACATTGACAGACTGTATCATCCAGGTACATATGAGAAATTTGAGGTTTTGTGACACTGAAACCACCTATTAGAGTACATGACATCATGACCTGAAGGAGCAAAAGCCAGAATTCTTAGTTAGAAAGAATATGAGGACATTAAATATTCAAAGATACCCAAAGGAAAAAGTCTTTTCAAAATAATGTTTGCCTGTGTGATACATTTGTGAATATTTCAGGGATGTTTCTTCACATCTGGCATTTATGAAAGTTGATATCCACATAACAGCAAGTTATTTTCCACACTCCCCTACATAAATGCTGTGACAACATTCTCAGGCACATTAGAAACTCAATGTTTCTGGTTGTCTAGAATAGGGCTGGTGAACCTATGGCACGCATGCCCAAAATGGCATGTAGATGTATTTCCTTGGCACGTGGCATTCACTGTTGTCTCAATTTTTGTTATTTCTTTGTCTAACCAGTGTCTCTATATTGTGAAGAATATGTATATGTACAAGGTCTGTAAATAAAGTAATGAGACTGATTCAATATAACTCTGTACTTACTTTTAAACTACAAATCGAGTTTGTCCCCTTCAAAATAGTTCCCTTG
>JGI20166J26741_11655585_pt1 | contig 11198 bp, 4 predicted proteins | sample TergutCu122P5_FD_26741 | JGI IMG/M metagenome (IMG submission 26741) | reverse complement strand
TGAGATCATTTACATAACAAATAAATGCAATCAATAAGTCATTTGTCTTTCCTTCATACTTTTGTAAGGCTTTTTATGCGTAACATTCAAACAGCTGTATCTCCACACCCATTAAAAATTGGACACATGTTCATATAACTTATTTACTCGGAATAATCCATACTACCACCTCCTAAAATATTTACTATTCCTCCTGAAACACCCTGTGTAATGTAATGAAATGCCTGACAATGGTTATTTACAAACGAAATATGTAGCAGGAATATTGTAAACAGAAAAGTGTGCAGCTGTGCCATCTGAACATACGTTTATGTTTATCACCTTATAGCAGAAAGGGATGCTGCACTGAAAGCTAATTTACTAAGTATCTCTCTGAAGAACCCAAAGATTTAGCAACTGTCAAATCCAAACTGGTCATTTTACATGATTCTGAGCCAGTTCTGTCCACACAATCTGTTTCCCTAGATTACATATTACGACAAAATCTCTGAGAGCAGAACTGAATGTCCACCACGGCCAACACCAAAGTCCAGCAGTGGACACGATCCTGGGCCAGTTCAATGCCATTCCCATGCTCAAAACATATTTCCCTAAAACCCATCTTAATAAAATCTCTCCGCAGATCGAATCCCGATGGGGGGCGAGATTTTCCCTTCTCGTCTAGACCGGCACCAAAGCACCGCCCAGCCTCCTGTACAATGGGTAACGGGTCTTTCCGGGGGGTAAAGTGGCCGGGGCTTAGTGCTGCCACCTACCCCCCTTGAGCGTCGTAGATGCGAATGGGTTCGGGCTATATCTCTGCCTCCCCTCTGTGCCAGCACAGGCGTGTTATGGGGTGACCTTCACATTTTCCCGTACACAAACCTCTGGTATGAAAACTTGCGGGTTCAAAGCCGCTAATAATAAAGCTCGCTACTGGTCAAGAACTCCTGTCAGTTGCCAGTCCTCTGGAAACAGAATCAGAAAGTTCTGGTTTTGTAGAACATCATACACCGCCACTGGACATCGCTCCGAGTCGGGTGAATCCTCGAAACACATTTCCAAAAAATTCGTTTAAATATTATCCCCCCCCCCATCCTTTTCTTCCTCTATCTTTACATACTTAATTAAGATGTGCAAAATCCATGCATGAGATAAGTTTGAAGCGACAGCCCTGGACAAAAAAGCGAAAGCTGTTGTAGAAACTCAAGATGAAGGAAACGGCTTTTAATATTGCTAAGGTTTTCTGAAGGCTGATACTATTTGCACAGTAAATACACAAGCGTGAGCTTCTCTGACACTTAATTGCATTACTCTGCTGTGCTCTTTTTATGCGAGGTAGGGTAAGTATAAACGCTAGAATTTTGGAAGTTTTTACTCTTCTTTTACTAAAATCGGGTTTGATGAAATAAGGGCGGATATACTAAACGCAAGGAGATGAAAGTGGGAGAGGGGAGGAGGGGAGAAAATCCTGAAGACACAAACAGCCGCAGTATTAAACCAATTTTGAAACTTGCACGGCTGCATCATAAATGCAAGTTCATAAACCCAGATAGGATTCCCCGTTCTGTTGAACGACGTTACATCTATCTATTGTGTGCAGCATACACGAACGTCCGATTCCCTGGATTGGCCGATAAATATAAAGAATGTCTGAGAATATATGTATTTGAATTTTAAAATATTTAGTATGCAGTATATGCAAATGTAACATATCTCTTTGATACCGCGTACCTAGCAACTGGATACCTACACAGCAGGCACTAAACATCATATTCCAAAATACCGTATTTTCCACGCCCTCTTGTTCGTTGATGAGAGTACTAATAAGGGGTAGGTCTAAGAAACATTGCACGTGTCAGGGATACAGCTGATCACTGAAATTATGCGGCTATTGCTTGTTGCGTACTGTTTCACTAATATTGACCAATACTAGAAGTTTATAGCTCTTCTAATTTACATACGTATAGAACAAAGAAGGCGAGGCAGTACTTTATGAACGATAATTCTTTCTTTGTATATATTCTTGCGACAAGCAGATCTGTGTTAATTTACGGCTTATTTAACGACGCCTTCAATAGCTCAAACTATTATATTTACTCCATGGAGCACAGCCCTTCCTGAGAAGCTAAGAGGCCCTCAGCTAGTCAAGAAATTCCCCGAATTTTTATGGAAACCGAAGGTTCATTACCGCATTCACAAGAGACCGCTACCTGTCCCCATCCTGAGCCAGATCAATCACCCGAATAATATTTGGTGAGGATACTGTTCATAGCACTTGTCACAACATTGTAAGTATTGTTGAATTACGGATGGTTTTTAAAAAATTAACTTGAATAGATGTGGAAGGGAGTGGACTGCTACGGATAGTATGTATAAGATAAATGAATACAACCTAAAATAATTTCCAAATTCAGACGATTGTTGTAAAGGCAATGCAAACGGGTGCTTGTAATTTTCAAATATTTTAAAGAATAAAATGCATAAAAATCCTTTTTCCAAACGCTTTCAGCGCGTATTAATGGGTATTTTGTAACAGAGTCGTTAATGATGACGCAAACAAAAAACACGACGTAAAACGAGGGGTGCATATTTACAGGATGGTGTGAAGGGTAGGGTCAGATCAGCGTCAGGATTAGTCGCAAATATTTACCAGGCATTTGGTGACGATGATGATACCAATTCAGCGGTGATTAAGTGATTAGTGCAGATTAATTTCGACGACAACAGATGCACAGTTCTCTTTTACAACAGCGTTTCACGCTTAATCTGCTTCAACTGCAGTAACAGCACGGCACAACCCAAATCACTGCAGCTGTCCCCACACAGCGGCTGTTCAAAGTTGATCGACACTAAGAAGCAGGGGTCATACTATAATTCCTAAGATAATCCGCCGTTGGAATAAACGGATCGCCAGGACTGTCGCTGTCATGTATTACACACACATGACAGTCCTATAAGGATACTAATATTTATTTTTTATTTATATAATAATTATGTCAGTAGCGCAGACTAGTTAGCACCGAAAATGGAAAAGAAAGGCTCCTAATTTATTATCCCGATATTTTTTGGGGGAACTGAGAAAATCGCGATAAATCTAACTGAGGATAGCCAATAACTGAAATCTTCCGAATGTGAAACATATATAAATAAATAAATACTTCAATAAATCTTGCACTGAAGGAAAGAGAAATACATAGAACAGTCAGTTGTAAATAATCAAAGGAATTGGGACCATTTAGGGGTTGAAGCATAGAAGAGAAAAAATATTAAAATTCAGATAGGAAAAATAACGTGTGAAGGTTTCAAATCGACATGTGGCTTAGAAAAGGGTTCAACAGCAAGAACAAGCTAAATGGTAAAAAAAAGAAGGTTCAACAGCACATTTTTCTGATTCGGTAATAAAATCTGTTAGTTCTTAATATCAGGTAAAATCGTGACTAGCCGAGCAACTGTCACAGACTTGCGAATGTTTGTTAAAATTACAAACTTCTGGGATGCGACGCAGTGAAAATTATTAGAGAGGACCACAGCTTTTGTGGGTAACTTGTTACATCAGTGCTAGGAGCAAAAGCAGTACGATTTTTAAAGAAATCTCAATGGTCCATGCCGTTATCAATAACATTGTTTGCAATAACCCTTCAAAGACGAAGCGCAAACTGCTTTATTTAAGAACCCAGTTTGTACCGCGCAGTAAACACTTTTCATCCGGTTATAAAAACCAATCAGTTATGTTGTATGGGGGCACAAGTCGCTGTTTGTTGAATTAAATACAAAACAAATAGAGTGTGGGCAGAATGTATAATTCTTAAGTGTTAAACTCGTTGGTGCACCTAATCAGTAGGCTTTAAAAGGATAATACGAACACTACAGCAGCATCAGAAACAGTAGTAGTAGTAGTAGTAGTAGAAGTAGTAGTAGTAGTAGTAGTAGTAGTAGCAGTAGTAGCGGTTGCAGCGATAATAAGTACCACTACTGCCGTCACATCTTTGATAACGCAAGTTCAGTGCTATAACTTAGAAGTCTTGTAACAACAAATACCGGCTCGAGTGACGTTCTACCAAAAACAAAAGCCTATAGGACGCACTAATTACTTTCCACCCCAACTCACGCCTGACAGCATATACATCCCGCGCCACAGCGATATTTTACACCATTATTCAGAGCAAGCCCGTAATAATTTAATAACATTTGCCTTGTCAGAGGAACAGATATGAGGCGGCCCGCATTGGCGTGTCAGGGGGCAGGTACAGACGTCAGACAGACCACAGAGAAAGTTCCGTCTGGTCATCCACAGTCACGGATATCGCTGAAGGCTTTCTGCACCCTGCGGCGTTTATTTATCGCAACAGAAGTTGGCGAGGCTCTTGGGAGGGGGTGGGAGGAAGAGAAGACAAAAATGTGGCCATTCTAACCAAAATTAAACGCAGTGGCGCCGTGATTAATCTATGATATTGTCTTTCCTTGCTTCGGCACAACCACTGGCACATTATGTGGGAGACCATTTTATTTCTACTATCAACAGTATATGTTCGCTGTGGGTTAAAAAGCATCTAGGGCATGTCAGGTAGTGTTGGGGCTACACACACACACACACAAACACACACACGCGCGCGCGTAAGTGGATCAGAAAGTAAGTTTACAGACCTATTTTCGAAATATGTCAGCATGCTGAACTGCGCTCCTTCTGCACATTTGCCTCGAATCGTATCACCGTGAACAATAGAGACCTCTGTTGTACGTACATATCTACTTACTTACTCAGTTACGTACTTACTTACTTACTTACGTACGTACTTACTTTCTCCATGGAGCAGAGTCCTTCTTGAGAAGCTAACCGATTCTCATTTAGTCAAGTAATTCCCCGCATTTTATGAAACCCGAAGGTTCACGACCGCATTCGCAAGTGCCAGCCACTTGTCCCTATCCTGTTCCAGATCAATCCAGTTCATACCCCCGCATCCCACTTCCTGAGGACCCATCTTAATATTATCCTCCCTTCTACCCCTTTGCTTTCCAAGTGGTCTCTTCCCTTGTACATATCTACAGGATTTGAAAATGTCAAAGAATTCAGCGTTTCGAATAATGGGACTTGTAACCTTCTACGGTCCACCCTTGTGCGTGAATGCTTGCGTGTGTGTATGTGTGTGTGTGTGTGTTTTCAATGGAATCGTTCTATTCAGCTGTAGCCGAACACTGTCTTGTACATTTATTTATGAGGCACAAGGATTGCTAGCCCTCAGTTAAGTGCAGCCGTCCCTATACGTTAGAATAAGGAATAAGTGTAGTGCTCACATCTGGAGTCCTTGCCGTCTGTCATAAAACTCAAATGCAAGTCCATTCAAGAAACCTTCAATGACCGACAGGTCATTGCTCCAGAAATCTTTAAGTTCGAATACCCTGTGAGGAAACGACGAAAAAAACGGTAGTCTAGTTGGCTAATTCCTGAAATGCATAGGCACAACATGATGTACTCATAACTTACCACACGATGCAAGTGCAATCGCCTGACACCATCAAATCTTTAACCCAAGGTGACAAAAAAATTTTCCATACTGACCACAGGGAGTTCGACGCTCTCATTCAAATAACTACGTTAACCGTGCAGGGACGTTCCGTTATGTGAAGGAAGAGTCTGAGTTCGTAAGTCAGGTGTATACCAAAGTGAGTTGTCCTGATAAGAATGTGCGTATAAGTCATCATTAAAAGATGGGGGGGGGGGGGCTTTACTGAGATACGCTACTGATCAGCTCAATAGACAATCAGTTATAGTGATTCATAGATGCACCATCTAATTCCAAAAGCAGTTAACCGGATTCTATAAAAAGAAAAGTCAGTGGTAATAAAATAAAAATTCATGTGTAACCAAAAAAAATCTTTATCCGATTCGATAAACCCCACCGCAGCATGAAGAAGTCTCATCTGCTGTACTGAGCTAGACAGAGGCATAAAACGTACGTACAGAGGCGGCGAGCCTGTACGCAGCAATCATCTTGCTATTCAACCGGACACCAATTTAAGATTTCTTCCTCCCTTCATTACCTTCTGTCTACCTTCCTTCGTTTCTTTCGTTCTTTCTCCTTAATTTCTCCTGTTTATTACTTCTTTCCTTCTTGCTAACTTTTCTTCCTTATTTGTTTCTTCGTTCCATTCATTTCTTCGTTCCTTCATTCTCTCTTTTTCTTCCACTCTTCGACTTTTCGTGGTTTCTTTTTATTCCTTTCTTTCTTTCCTCTATTCCTTACCGGAAGGTTGTCTTCCGTCAAAACACATGAAGAGTGAAATATTCAGAAACATCGAACACGGTCAACCTACTGGTCAACTCCAACAGAGGTCAGGTAATGACGATGAAAAAATGCACACAATATCCACGTTCCAAATTCGAACTCTTTACTACAAAATCAAAACGGCCGCGTCGGAGTTTGGTCCCTGAGGGTGACAGTTGGAGTATTCAGTAGTTTCAACTTTTCTTTCTTGTATCTGAATTAAGTAACGCGAAGGGCGTAGCTAATGTGGCAGCAAAAACGTATTATGCATTCAACCAGACACAAACCAAGAACATCTACAAGAAAATCCGTGTTCTTCATTCACAGATACGCACAGACCTAAGACGCCAGAGGTCGTTATCTCCACCCCTTCCAAAATCACCCTCGGTAGTTCCTGAAACGCACCCAGCTAAAAACCCCGTCAGTTTTTCGAGGTATAGAGCCCGTTAGTTTTGTGGTGGTGCGTTCGGAGAATTATTGGCGGTGAGGGAGGATGGAACACAAAGAGAAGTTGGGGTGGACAAAGTAATGGTAAATCAAGAAGGAGGAAAAATATTCAAAAGGGGAAGACGGGAAGTACACTCAGCGTAAAATACTGTGTCGCATAAAGTAAATTTTATGGTACTTAGGTACTTTGAGAATGTGCGCGGGGGTGGTCTTTATGAAATGTATGCTTCCTCATCATCCAGACAGGGAAATCTGGGGTGACTATTCCGAAGGAAGCGGAAATTTCTGTGTGTTAAGACTTGGAGTTAGTAGCGTGTGGTTTTGGATTGTAAAGTAGTGTCCAAGTCCTGGGTTCGAGTAAAATGGCTGTGTTTCTAAAGCCTACAATAATCAGCTCATGAATCACACCATTTTATTGCCAAAAATTAATATAATATAATAATTGTATAAGATACGGACAGGTGGCGGACACTTGTGAATGCGGTCGTGAAATTTCGGGTTCCATAAAATGTGGGTAATTTGACTAGCTGAAAACCGGTCTGCTTCTTAAGAAGGACTCTGCTTCATGGAGTAAGTATGTAATATTATATATTATTATATATATTTTACTATTCTATTATATTATATTATACTATATTATATTTAATTGTATTCCACTAACTTCATGTAGATCCCAAGGAATCTTTGTTAATACTTCCGCAGGTAAGTTCTTCGCAAACCGAAAATAAAGTAAGATAAAACAACGACGAGTGAAGAAGAAGAAGAAGAAGAAGAAGAAGAAGAAGAAGGAGAAGAAGGAGAAGGAGGAGAAGGAGAAGGAGAAGGAGGAGAAGGAGAAGGAGAAGAAGAAGGAGGAGAAGAAGAAGAAGAAGAAGAAGAAGAAGAAGAGGAAGAAGAGGAAGAAGAAGAAGAAGAAGAAGAGGAAGAAGAAGAAGAAGAAGAAGATGATGAAGATGATGATGATAATAAATTAATAGATCTCTCGGACTAGAAAGCTACCTGCAAGGCAGCAGGTTTGATAAATTCCGCGTACAGACACTGTAAGTAAGTTTCCTTATTTCAGCCAGCCAAACAGTGGGATGGGACCTTAAAATACGTCACCATCCCTTCCTTCCACACCCTATCGAATTCATGATCCATTATCATCGTGATACTAGACATGCATAAGGTACGCAAGTCGAAAAATGACGTTAAGTATCAAGAATCAATCAACGCATTAAAGCATCCATTCATTAGACTGATCGCTCAACGATGAAGGCAAGAGAGATCTTTTGTCTACATCATTAATTTCCACGCCACTGTCAATACCCCACTGTTTGGCCACTCCACCGTCAGGCAGGATTCCTCCAGAGTGCTATAGAAATACTTAGGAATATTTTTATAAGCGGTTGGTACCAACGCTAATACAGGCTAGTGGTTCAAGAATTAATGGTTTTGATGGTGGAGACAGGAACAAATAAAACATTTTCTTGCCAAAGCCACAGAGGCCATCGACATCAAGCGATCTTATTAGGAAGTAAGGGAAAACGGGTGGAGTGTCTTGAGAATACAAAGAGAGCAAGGGCTGCAGGAAGGATCAGATGCACAATACATCCCTCTAACCTAAGATAAAGTGAACACCATTATCCTAATCGGATTATTTGTCAGCGGAAGTGTATTTGTGAAGGGTTAAGAGTTGCAAGTCTGGGGTAGACAATAGAATATTTTATATTATTATTATTATTGCCGCAAAGGGGAACTACTGATCCCCATTCGAGGGGTTGGGACTGGAAATATGGATGATTCATCCGCCCAAAATCCCATCACAGTATGCATATAACACGGTTATCGTTTAACGACGAGCTTATATACTTGCAAAAATTTTGTCGCTATGTTCCACGTTCCTAAGGTATTGCATGTATCTCTTCCGTATCTTATAAATCCTAGTCCTCTCTTCTACATTTTTCATTTACTCCTATTTCATAAACATCTTCTTACTCCACTTCATCCTATATTGATCTTACTCCATTATATTCTTTCATCCTCATCCGCCTTCCCTTTAAACTTATTTAAATTTGTCTCTTGTTCAATGATTTCTTTCTCTTTTCCCATACACTGTACTGTTGCCCCTCTGGCTTCCCTTTCTTTCTTTTATTTCTTCTTGTACTTTTCGCCTTCTTCTAATTTTCCGTGTTATTTATGCTTGCCTTTTCTCCTTTGAATTCAATGGATTAAGGATAAGATTTCAAATACCTCCAGTAGCAGAAACCGAAATATCCAAAGCCTGTAATGCCAGAGCATGCGACTGGAGAGCATACTGAGTCTGTTCCATCTAAATTCCATTCTGATACCCCATTTTCATAATACCATTCTTACTAATTAATTATCTTTCTGGCAGCTGAAACCAAAGGTTCAAAAAACTCGACACTCGACACAATCCTGAGCCAGTTCTATCAACTTCCTACTGTCGGCACGTGCTTCTCTAAGATCCACGTTACTACTTATTAATAACAAAAGACTAAGTAACCAACTAACAAACGAAATAACTAACTAGGAGCAAAACCTGAAGTTTCAAAAGCAATAATAACAAAGCCTATCACTGGACAATATACTGAGCCAGTTCCATCCATATGCCGTCCTCATAACTTACTTCCCTAAGATGCTTCTTCATAAGTAACTTCCTTGCAGCATAACCACAAGGTTCAACGCCGTCAGGAAGAAAGCCCATTTTTGTCTGCTTTAAATAGTGCTGCGCCGCAACACATGATTAATACGAGCCTCGATAACCACCAACTGGATATCGCTTGTGTAACTCCATTTAGTCATTCCGAATCTCTTTCCATACGTGTGGTACGCATTGCAATTATGACCTATATATAATGGGCTATATCATACGGACAGAGAAATTTGTTACGTATAAGTTCGGGATCTAGTTACTACGGTGGACCCGGCTGAGTTAATTAAGAACTGAAAAGACTGGGGCAACATCCCCCCCAGTCATAATGACAAAACTCCCATCTGTCGCAAGTAACAGCCCTCCACATGACGAGCTACCCCACAGGCTACCGGAACCAAGCTATGGTTACCACAGCATCGCATCTGTGCGATTCCCTGTACAAATTACTGCATGAAACCTTCACGCTGAAGTTCCCGACCTTGGGTCAAAAAACTTTCGATTGTAAACGACACAGGCAATTGCTCCTTTACAGCCCTATTTTGCAGGTAACGCACACATCCTAGGCGAGATTTTAGGCTTTCGCAGCAATGCAGTTGAGGTCTCAGCTCTTTTGTGATTTTGACCTTCGAAAAGACCAACACCCTGTTTCGAAAAGTCGGACAGCAATCATCCAGTGACGCGTACCTGCATTCCTGCAGGATGGATAAGCAAACAAACCCTACTCTAATATACAATGACAAACCTTGTAAAGTTATTTTATGGGCGAGTTACCACAGCAAAGAATTACTGCGGTTACACGCAACAGCCAGTTTAGCTGCGTCTGGCAGAAGTCTGGTCAGGCAATCAGTCCGTCAGACTCTTTTGTCCGTCGTTAGTCAGTGAGTAAATCAGGAAAGAATCGAATAGCATTAGAAATTCCTACAATACAAGAGACTTGAGGATTGAATCCGTTTGTACTATAAATAAGAATTAAAAAAAAGACTGTAAAACTGCATTCAGTGCCGGACAATTTTACAGTCGTTCCGTGGATATGTGCATTCTGAATACTCATGGTATTCTCCAGAATAACTTCTCTCTGCACGGATCCTACACTCATTTTGAGTTCTCTCCCGCGGCACAGACATACAGACTCTATAGAGGCCTACGCAGTACTGAACATCTAGACCTGCGTGACGCTGTCTGCCCACATCTACAAAAATCGCGCTGGGGTGTAAAGAAGCATTCCTTAAAGCGTGAAAACCAGAGCCGAAAGAACTCGGTATAAAGACTAGGTTACAGAAAGGAAGGCCGAGGAATCGGCGTTCGATTTCCTGCGCCAGTAAGCGATTTTCAGGAGCGTTAGCATAATGACGAAAAGCGCCTATTACTTGTAGCTTCCTCATGTCCTTCCTTCTGTCCGTCCGTTCGCACGTATAAGCTTGGGTCCAACTGACCGAATTGCCGTGAAATTTGATATTGGGGACTTTTATGATAATCCGTCGGGAAACTAGATATTTGGGTAAAATCGGGGACGAATACGACACGACATCACCATAAACGCGCCCTTTTCGAGTGTATCGGTATCAGGCGTAACGACAGCCGAAGAGGCATAAATAATACCCGAACGTGCGACGATGTTACGTTATACGTACATTGCCTATCTTGTTCTCATCTGCTAAGCGTCCAAACGGTTTCCGGAACTCAACCAATTTCATATCCAATGGGTACCGAGGACTCACAGAGCAGTTAAGGGACGGAGGCGTGAAGCTGACGACTCACATCAATCTGGTGCCGAAGTAAGGAATGAGTGGAGCTATACCTCCACTCCTCCACATGATACAGAAGCAGATGTCTTTTTGAAGTTAAAAAAA
>JGI20166J26741_11655473_pt1 | contig 11201 bp, 7 predicted proteins | sample TergutCu122P5_FD_26741 | JGI IMG/M metagenome (IMG submission 26741) | reverse complement strand
GTTCCGGGCGGAAGGTCGAAACAGTGGCAAGCATCGAGTACATCGAAGCCCGCGAAATCCTCGATTCGCGTGGCAATCCCACCATTGAGGTCGAGGTCATCCTGGACGATGGCACCGTGGCTCGCGCCGGCGTGCCGTCCGGCGCCTCGACCGGCGCGTTCGAGGCTGTAGAACTGCGCGACGGCGACAAGGAGCGCTACGGGGGCAAGGGCGTGCTGACCGCCGTGGAGAACGTGACCGAGATCATCGCCCCCGAGGTGCTCGGGTTCGAGGCCAGCGAGCAGCGCATCCTGGATGCCGCGATGCTGGAGCTCGATGGCACCGACAACAAGGGCAAGCTTGGGGCGAACGCCATCCTCGGCGTCTCGCTCGCCACCGCCCGCGCGGCCGCCGAGTCCGCCGGCCTGCCGCTCTACCGCTATCTGGGCGGCCCGAACGCCCACCTGCTTCCGGTGCCGTGCATGAACATCTTGAACGGTGGCGCGCACGCCGACAGCAACGTCGACATCCAGGAGTTCATGGTCTGCCCGATCGGGGCGCCGACGTTCGCCGAGGCGTTGCGCATGGGCGCCGAGGTGTACCACGCTCTCAAGAGCGTCCTCCAGGCCAAGGGCCTGTCCACGGGTCTCGGCGACGAGGGCGGTTTCGCCCCGAACCTCGACAGCAACCGCGCGGCGCTCGACCTGATCGTCGAGGCCATCAAGAAGGCCGGCTACGCACCGGGCAAGGACGTCGCGCTTGCGCTCGACTGCGCCGCCGACTCGTTCACGAAGGACGGCGTCTACCAGTTCGAGGGCGCGCCGAAGACGTCGGCCGAGATGATCGCGTACTACACGAAGCTCGTCGAGGACTATCCGCTCGTGTCGCTCGAGGACGGCCTCTACGAGGACGACTGGGACGGCTGGGTCGAACTGGAGAAGGCCCTGGGCGACAAGGTTCAGATCGTCGGCGACGACCTGTTCGTCACGAACCCGGTGCGGCTGGCCAAGGGCATCGAACTGAAGGCCGCGAACGCACTGCTCGTCAAGGTGAACCAGATCGGTTCGCTCACCGAGACGATCGACGCGGTCGAGTTGGCCCATCGCAACGGCTTCCGCTGCATGGTGAGCCACCGTTCCGGCGAGACGGAGGACACGACGATCGCCGATCTGTCCGTGGCGCTGAGCTGCGGCCAGATCAAGACCGGTGCGCCGGCCCGCGGCGAGCGCATCGCCAAGTACAACCAGTTGATCCGCATCGAGGAGGATCTCGACGACGCGGCGGTGTACGCCGGCGCGGGCGCGTTCCCGCGCTTCGACCCCTCGAAGTGGTGAGGCACTGAACGTCCGCCGGGTCCGACCCGGCGGACGATCATCCGGACGGCGGTCCCGGCACGAACACGTGTCTGGGGCCGCCGTCCGGCGTTGCGCGACCACGATCCGACCCATCACACAGGAACCTCTCAGGTGTCGAATATCGTCCCCTCAGTACAACGTGATGTGATGAGGTCAGCCCACAAGGAGAGGGGGCGGACGTGGTCGTTCGTCAGAGGGGCAGAAAGTGGCTGGTCTGGCTGATCGTCGTGGCTCTGGTGATCGGCGGCGGGATCGGCCTGTGGATGTGGTTGAAGCCGGCGCCCGCCGCGACGGGGCCGACGACGATGACGCGGGACGTCCAGGCGAGCCTGACGACGTTCTCGACGACGGTGGCGGCGAGCGGTACGATGCAGCCCGCGCAGCAGGCCGCCTTGTCGTTCACCGGTTCGGGGACGGTGAAGAGCGTGAGCGTGGCCGTCGGTGACACGGTGAGCGCCGGGCAGGCGCTCGCCGCGATCGACCTGACGAGTCTCCAGTCGGCGGTCGATGCGGCCCAGGCGTCGCTCGACGCGGCGAACAGCGATCTCGCGACGGCCAAGGCGTCCGGGACGACCGCGGCGATCAACGCGGCCACGTCGACCGTGACCACGAAGCAGAACGCGCTCGACCAAGCCAAGACCGCGCTGGCCGGCGGCACGCTGACGGCGCCGTTCGACGGCACGGTGGCGGCGGTGACCATCGCGGTGGGCGACACGGCCGGCTCGTCCTCGGCCGGCGGCGGGGGCGCTGGAGGCACCTACGGTGGCGGCAACACGTCCTCGTCCAGCAGCGCGGCGATCACGATCATCACCGCCGACAAGTACACCGTCTCGGTTGGGGTGGGCAGTTCGGACATCGGCAAGATCACGAAGGGCATGAAAGCGAAGGTGACACCGTCCGGGGCGTCCCAGGCGCTGGACGGCACGGTCACCGGTGTCGGCGTGATCGCGTCCACAACCTCGTCGAATGCCGGATCGAGCACGTCGTTCCCCGTGAGCATCGCCCTGGATTCACCGCAGGACAACCTGTACGCGGGCATCTCGGCGACCGTGTCGATCATCACGGCCTCTCGGGACAACGTGCTGGCCGTACCGACCCAGGCGGTGTCGCGGGCGTCCGACGGATCCATGACGGTCGAACTGAAGCAGCCGGACGGCAGCTACGCCGCGACGCCGGTCACGACCGGCGAAACGAGCGGCTCCATGACCGAGATCACCGCCGGCCTGTCCGAGGGCGACACGGTCCAGGTCACGGTCGTCGTCTCGCAGGGCTCCTCGCGCACGAACACGGGCGCCGGCAACGGCCGCCCGTCGGGATTCCCGAGTGGCGCCGTCTTCAACGGCAACTTCCCCGCCGGCATGCCGACAGCCTTGCCCGATGGCGGGCAGTACGGCGGCGGGCAGTTCCCCGGCGCCGGGCAGAGGACCGGGTAACCATGACCGACGTGACGACGCAGCTGGCCCGGACCGCCGCGTCCGGGGCGCGGAATGCGGGTGAGACGGTGGTGTCGATGCGGGGCATCACGAAGACGTACTCGAACGGCGTGATCGAGGTGGACGCCCTCCGAGGTATCGACCTGGTCGTCCACGAGGGCGAGTACGTGGCGATCATCGGGCCGTCCGGGTCGGGGAAGTCGACGCTGATGAACATCATCGGCTGTCTCGACGTGCCGACCCACGGCGAGTATCTGCTCGACGGGGAGGACGTGGCCGCGCTGAACGAGAACCAGCTGGCCGCGATCCGCAACCGCCGGATCGGGTTCGTGTTCCAGCAGTACAACCTGCTGCCGTCGATGAACGCCTGGCGGAATGTGGAACTGCCGTTGGGGTACGCCGGCGTGCCCGCCGCGGAACGCAAGCGCCGGGCCATGGAGGCCTTGGGGCGGGTCGGGCTGGAGGATCGCGCCGACCACCGGCCGGGGGAGCTGTCCGGTGGGCAACAGCAGCGCGTGGCCGCGGCGCGGGCCCTGGTCGGCGATCCGTCGCTGATCCTGGCGGACGAGCCGACGGGCAACCTGGACTCGGTGTCGACCGGGGACATGCTGGACCTGCTGAGCGACCTGCACGACCAGGGCCGCACGATCGTCCTGATCACGCACGACGCGGACGTCGCGGCAAGCGCGCAGCGCATCGTGCACGTCCGGGACGGGCTGATCGTCTCCGACGAGCCCAACGACCACGTGCGCCTGGCGCACGCGCAGCCGGCGCCCGGCCGGGCCGAGACGGCGTACCGGCTCAGCCAGTCGGCCCCGGCGCACCCGGCGGCGTCCGGACGGGAGGCATGAGATGGGCTGGCTTCAGACCTTGCGCACCGCACTGGCCGCGATCGCGTCCCACCGCATGCGCTCAGCATTGACGGTGCTCGGCATCCTGATCGGCATCGCGTCCGTCGGCCTGACCGTCGGCCTTGCGCAGGGCACCACGAACCAGGTGCAGGACCAGATCTCGACGCTCGGCAGCAACCTGCTGATGGTCAGCCCCGGCAGCAGCACCAGCGGCGGCATCCGGGGTGGCAGGGGTTCGGCGCAAACCCTGACGATCGCCGACGCCGAGGCCCTGTCCGACTCGGCGGTCGCGCCGGACATCGGAGGCGTCGCCCCGCTCATGCAGACGTCGCAGGTGTTGAGTGTGGGCGACACGACGTGGACGACCACCGTCGTCGGGACGACCGTGCCCTGGACGGATGTGCGTCAGCGGAAGCTCGACCTGGGGAGCTTCTTCACGCAGGCCGAGGTGGACGAGGCGGCGCCGGTCGTCGTGCTCGGACCGTCGACCGCCGCCGAACTGTTCGGCTCGTCGGCACGGGCGATCGGATCGTCGATCACGATCGGCACCGACCAGTATCAGGTCATCGGAATCCTGAACTCGGTGGGCACCTCGACGCTCGGGGATGAGGACGACACCGCCGTGATGCCGTGGACGACGGTGTCGGCCCGGCTGAACTCGGGTGCGACGAACGTCTCGATGATCATGTTCGCATCCGCGACGTCCTCCACGATGAACCTGGCGTACCAGGAGGCGAATGCGGCGCTGCTGACCCGGCACAACGTCGCAACGGATGCGGCCGACTTCACGATCCAGTCCCAGCAGTCGCTGATGAACGTGATCAGTTCCGTGACGGGGGCGTTGACGCTTCTGCTCGGCGGACTGGCCGCGATCTCGCTGCTCGTGGGCGGCATCGGCGTGATGAACATCATGCTGGTGAGCGTCAGCGAGCGGGTGCGGGAGATCGGCCTGCGTAAGGCGCTCGGCGCCCGGCCGGGCGCGATCCGGGCGCAGTTCCTTTCCGAGGCGGCCATGCTGGCGCTCGTCGGCGGGATCCTCGGCATCGCACTGAGCTACCTGGGCGCCTGGGGCATCCCGCGCATCGCCGGGCGTTTCACGACGACGTCGGTGAGCGTCGTGATCTCGCCGGCGGTCGCCCTGTTGGCGCTGGTGGTGTCGGCGCTCGTGGGCATCATCGCCGGGGTGTATCCGGCCAGTCGGGCCGCCCGCATGGCCCCGATCGACGCGTTGCGGGCAGAGTAGAGGAGACAACTCATGAGTGAGCCAATCCTAGATGAGGTCCTGACAAGCCAGGACGATGCCCCGTCGCCCAGGCGTTCCTCGCGCGCCGGCGGTCGCGGGAAACCATGGGTCGCGGTGGTGATCATTGTCGCCGTCGCGACGGTCATCGCGGTGGCCGTGCGGCAGGTCGCGTTCGGCGCCCCCGCCGGACCGCAATACGTCACCGCGACCGCCACCACCGGCGACGTGTCCCAGGTGTTGACGCTGACCGGCACCGTCGTGAAGGCCAACAAGGCGACGGCGTCGTTCCCCTCGTCCGGCACCGTGACGTCGGTGTCCGTGGCGCCCGGCGACACGGTGACGAAGGGGCAAACCATTGCCGCCATCGACCCGACGCCGCTGCAGTACGCCGTCGACACCGCGCAGGCCACCTACGACCAGGCGGTCCTGACGGTGGAGCAACTGGAGAACGCCGCCGCCGCGTCCACGAGCACCTCGGCGTCAGCCTCGACCGCGCAGTCCTCCTCGACGGCGTCGCGCAGCACGCCCACTGCGTCGGCCAGCCCGTCCGCGTCCACCAGCCGCCCGTCCACGAACGCGAGCCCCGGTTCGTCGGCGAGCCCGGGTGCCACGGATACCACCAGCCAGGTCACCGATCTGCAGAAGGCCGCCCAGCAGGCGCAGGACGCCCAGGGGAAGGTCCAGAAGGCAGTCGACGCGGCCTCGTCGGCGCTGGCGACGGCCTGCGCCCCCGTCTACGCGGCCACGGGCATCACGCCGACCTCGCCAGGCTCCAAGCCCACCGCCACCCCGACGCATCCCGGCGGTAGTCCGACCGGTCCAGGGCCACAGCCGACGGAAACGACGCCGACGTCCGCGCCCACAACGCCGACGTCCGCACCCACGACGCCGACATCTGCGCCCACGACGCCGACGTCCGCACCGACGACGCCGACATCTGCGCCCACGACGCCGACGTCCGCACCGACGACGCCGACGTCCGCGCCGACGACGACGCCGACGGCCACGCCGACGGCCACGCCGACGACGACGCCGACGGCCACGCCGACGGCCACGCCGACGACGACGCCGACGGCAGCGCCGACGGATTCATCCACGCCGACGACGACGCCGACGGCCACGCCGACGGCCACGCCGACGACGACGCCGACGGCCACGCCGACGGCCACGCCGGACACGACGCCGTCCAGCCCCTCGGAAACCTCGTCGACACCCACGCCCACGAGCAGCGGGAAACCCAGTCTGTCCGCCGACGATCTCATGGCGTGCGCGCTGGCGATGACGACCGTGCAGCAGGCGCAGGCGGATCTGTCCGGCGCCCAACAGCAGACGTCGCACGCGAACCAGGCGCTGTTCAAGGCGCTGATCGCGATCCAGCCGGTCTGCGAGGCCTCGTCCACCGGATCGGCACAGTCAACCGCGGGCGGATCCGGGACCTCGGCCGGCAACGCCACCTCATCGACCCGCAGCACCTCGACCGCGGCGAGCGGCACCAGCAACGCGGCAAGCGGCAACACCAGTGCGGCCGGCGGCAACACCAGTGCGGCCGGCGGCAACACCAGTGCGGCCGGCGGCAACACGGGCCGGTCGAGCGGGGGCACCCAGACGACGCTGCAGGACGCGAAGAACGCGGTGACCAGCGCTCAGACCGCTCTGGCCACCGCGCAGGCGAACCTGGCGGCGGCGACGATGGTCGCGCCGATCACGGGCGTTGTCGCCAACCTGCCGTTCGCCGTCGGCGACCAGGTGAGCCCGAGCACCGCTGTCACCTTCATCGGCAGCGGGCCGATCACGGTCAACGTGTCGGTGCCGGCGTCGAGCTACCGGGTGGTGAAGCCGGGGGAAACGGCAACCATCACGCAACCGAACGCGGGCACGGTCAACGCCACGGTGACGACGAAGGGTCTCCTGCCCGGTTCGTCCGGCTTCCCGGTGATGGTGTCCAGCACGGATCCCAAGGCCGACGCGTTCCTCGCCGGCGTCGCGTGCACGGTGAAGATCACGGTGCTCGCGAGCCAGAACGTCGTCACGGTGCCGATCAGTGCGGTGACGCGCGCCTCGGCCGGGGCCACGACCGGCACGGTCACGGTCCTCCACGCCGACGGGACCGTCGCAACCACCACCGTCCAACTGGGTGCCGTGGGCGACACGCAGGTGGCGATCACGCAGGGTTTGCAGGCCGGGACGAAAGTCGTGCTGGCCGATTCCAGCACGCCGCTGCCGACATCGAACTCGCTTCGAGTCGGCAACAGTCAGGTCCGGCTCGGCGGCTGAGCGGTGCCGCTGCAAGGTTTCTCTTGAAGAAGGAGTCATGGTGAGTGACGTCGACACCCGGAACGATGGGGCAGGGGACGCAACCGGCGCGCCGGTAAGGCCGGGCACGCTCAGGGGGTGGCGAATCGGGCTGGACGTCGTGGCCGTGATCGTCCTGGGGCTGGCTCTGGCGGGCCCCACGCGATTGGGCCTGGTGCCCCATGCGGTGGCGGCGGTCCTCGTCGTGGCGGCGTTCGCGGCCCACCTGGCCGCCGGTTGGGGGTCGATGACCGACACGACGCGGCTGGCGAGCCATATCGTCGGCGCGCTGGTGGCGGTCGATCTCATCGTGGTGATGGGCACAGGCCTGGCGATGGTGGCGGGACGGCACTGGAACGCGATCACGCCCACGCAGCACCAGGTGGGCGTGCACGAGTTCGCGGCGATTCTGCTGGTCGTCCTGGCGGGCGTGCACCTCGGCCTGAACGCCGGCGTTGTCCGGGCCGCCCTGAAGGTCCCGCCGCCCCTGGCCGCCGGACTCGTGGCGATCGTCGCGGTGGGTGGGATCGTGAGCCTGACCGCCACGGGTGCGCTGGCGTGGTTCGGCGCCCCGTTCCCCCAGGCGTCCGCTCCCGCTCCGGGGCGAGGGGGAGGCGTCTATCCGGGCGGGACCCGCCCGAGCAACTTCCCGACGGCGTTCCCGTCGGGGCTCCCCACGGGCACCTGGCCGTCCGGCTTCCCGACGACGCTGCCGTCCGACGCGCCGTCGCGGACGCGCCCCAGCGGCATGCCGACGAGTCGTCCCACCGCCGCGCCCAGCGACCAGCCGGGGCAGTCGGGCACCATGCCGACGACCCGGCCCAGCGGCGGCTACGGCAACTTCCCCGGAGGCTTCAACAACCCGAACGGCACCGGCCGGTACCCAGGCCAGCAGGCCGTGCCGACCCGGCCTGCGAGCCTGGCCGGCGCCCTCGGGCACGGTGCGCTGTCGGTGGTCGAGTTCGCCTCCATCATGGGGCTCGTGGCGACGTTGGCCGGCGGGGCCGCCTGGTTGATCGGCCGCCGTCGCGGCGGCCTGTCGGCGCCGGTGACGAGCCCGGACGGTGCGACGGAACCGTTCACGCCGGAGCAGCTCACGTCCGCACCGACGCCGCCGGTGCCTCCCGCGGGTGCGCCCGACATGGTTGCGGCACCGACCGGGACGCAGTTCCTGCCGCCGGGCGAGGAGACGGCGCCGGACCAGCCGGCCGGCGGCGCCGAACCGCACGACGCCGCGGCATCGGGTCCAGTCGAGGACCCACCCCCGGGCAAGCCCTAACGGAGGGGGCCGGTGTCGTGCGCGTCGAGGACACTCACACGCGGGGGAAAGACGGATTCCAGGTGGACGACCACGTGCCAGTTGCGCCGGGCCCACAGCAGGGCGCCGAGACTGACGGCCAGGGAGGCGACGGCACCCATGCCGATCGACCACCGCGTGGAGACGTGCTCGGCGATCACGCCGACGATCACCGAGCCGAGCGGCGTGACGCCCTGGAACACGAGCAGGTACAGGGCGACGACGCGCCCGCGCAGCGCGGGTTCCGTGCTCATCTGGACGACTGAGTTGGCCGCGGTCATGAGCGTCAGCGTGCACAGGCCGACCAGGGCGCCGGCGGCACCGTAGGTCCAGTACGTCGGCATCGCGGCTGAGATCGCACTGGCGATCCCGAAGCAGAAGGCGGCGGTGAGGACCAGCCGGAGCCTGGGGTGGCGCCGGCGCGCGGCGAGCAGCGCACCGGCGAGCGCGCCGATCGCGAAGATCGAGCTGGCCAGGCCGAACTGGCCGGCGGGCCGGTCGAACACCTTCGTCGCCATGAGCGAGATGGTGAGCTGCGTGTTGAAGCCGAGGCAACTGATCGTCGCCATGATGCCGAAGATCATGAGCAGGTCGCGGCGGCCGCGGACGTACGCGATGGCGTCGCGGATCTGGCCCTTCGCGACCGGCGCCTTGGGCACCTGGTAGAGCAGCGCCGGCCGCATGAGTGCCAAGCCGGCGATGGTCGCGACGAACGTGCAGCCGTTCAGGACGAACGTCCAGCCGGTGCCGACCGCCGCGATCAGCAGGCCCGCCACGGCCGGGCCGACGAGGCGCGAACCGTTGAACGAGGCCGAGTTCAACCCGACGGCGTTCGGAAGCATGTCCGGGGGCACCATCTCGGTGACGAACGTCTGTCGGACGGGCCCGTCCATCGCGGTCACGCAGCCGAGCAGAAACGCGAGGACGAACACGTGCCACAGCCGGACGGCGCCCGTCAGCGTCAGCGTTCCCAGGACGAAGGCGAGGAACCCCTGGCCGGCCTGGGTGGCGATCAACAGACGGCGGCGGGGCAGGCGGTCGGCGAGCAGCCCGGCCCACGGCGTCAGCACGATCACGGGGATGAACTGGAGGGCGGTGACGACGGCGGGGGCGATGCCGTTACCGTGCGTCAGGACGCGCAACACCAACCAGTCCTGCCCGATGCGCTGCACCCACGCACCCAGGTTCGAGATGAGCGCGCCGACGAACCACAGGCGGTAGTTGAGGTAATGCAAGGACGCAAATGTCGCCGTCACTTGGGCAAACAGTCGCGGCACGCGGAGCAGTCTACGCCCCCGCCGGGCGGCCGGCACCCTCATGCGGCGCCGAAGCGGCGGTCCCGGCGGGCGTAGGCCGCGATCGCCGCCCACAGGTCCATACGATCGATCTCGGGCCACGGTTTGTCGAGGAACATCAGCTCGGCGTAGGCCGACTGCCACAGCAGGAAGTTGGAAAGCCGCTGCTCTCCGGACGTCCGGAGGAACAGGTCGACATCCGGCAGGTCGGGTGCGTAGAGGTGCGCGGCGAAGGCGCGCTCGGTGAGGCGGGCCGGATCGAGACGCCCCTGCGCGGCCAGGGTGGCGACGGCCCGGGCCGCGTCGGTGATCTCGGCGCGTCCGCCGTAGTTGATGCAGAACTGAAGGTCGATCACGGTGTTGTCGCGAGTCTGGTCCGCGGCCCGCTCCAGCTCGGCGATCACGCTCTTCCACAGGCGCGGGTGGCGTCCAGACCAGCGCACCCGCACGCCCCAGGCGTCCAGTTCGTCGCGGCGGTGGTGGATCACGTCCCGGCTGTAGCCCATGAGGAAGCGCACCTCGTCGGGGGAGCGCCGCCAGTTCTCCGTCGAGAACGCGTACACCGACAGGCACGACACGCCGATCTCGATGGCGCCGGCGATCACGTCCATCAGCACGGCCTCGCCGGCCCGGTGGCCCTCGGTCCGGGGCAGGCCGCGCGCCTTGGCCCAGCGTCCGTTGCCGTCCATGACGATCGCGACGTGGCGGGGGACGGCGCTCGCCGGTAGCGCCGGCGCGACCGCACCACCCGCGTGCGGCGGGGGCGCCTGCTTGGCCGGCCGGGTCCTGGGCGCGCTCACGCCGCCAGTACCTCCGCCAGCCAGGCGATCGTTTGGTCCATCAGTGGCAGCGGGTCGGCGCCGACGAACACGTGGTCGGCGCCGGGGATGCCGATGAGCGTGCTGGAGGCGCCCGCCTCGATCAGCGCCGCGTGCAGCCGGTCGCTCTGGTCGAACGGCACGACCTTGTCGTCCAGGCCGTGCAGCAGCAGGAACGGTGGGAGATCCGAGCCGTCGGCCGGCACGTGGGCCAGCGGGGACGCGGCGGCCAATTGCCGCCGGGTGAAACCGGTCGCCGCAACGTCCGCGGCGGATAGCCAGCCGCCCAGGTCGTGCACGCCATACCAGTCGGCCACGGCCTGCACCGCCGACGGGGCGTCCATCACACCCTCGTCGCCCAGGTGGTCCAGGGCCGGGACGAGTCCCGGACCGTCGCCCGTGAGCCCGGCGAACGCCGCCAGGAAGCCGCCCGCCGACTCACCCCAGATCCCGACACGGGACGCATCGATGCCGAACTCGCCCGCGTAGTGGCGGACGTAGCGGATCGCGGCCCGGACGTCGCGCACGGCCGCGGCCGGGTCGGGCCATTCGGCGCGGTGGCGGTAGTCGACCGTCGCGACGGCCAACCCGGCGGCGATCAGCTTGCCGAACAGCACCTGCTGCGGCCAGGCCAGGGG
>JGI20166J26741_11655362_pt1 | contig 11201 bp, 13 predicted proteins | sample TergutCu122P5_FD_26741 | JGI IMG/M metagenome (IMG submission 26741) | reverse complement strand
GCGGGGCTTTGCGATTTGGAAGCCGTCAAAGTGCTGGTGAGCGAGGGACCGGACAGCATACGCGAGCTTGTGGGAATGAACGTGCCTTTTGACGTTAATTCGGAGGGCGAGCTGGATTTCACAAAAGAGGGCGGGCACAGAGAGCGGCGTATAGTGCATTGCGGCGGCGACGCGACGGGCAGAGAAACTACTGAGCGGTTATATCATATCGCAAGGGAAAAAGAAAACATAAAGTTTTTTGCCCACACTGCGTTAATCGATATAGTTTTAAATGAAGATAACAATTCGGTATCGGGAGTTATTTTATGGGACAATACTAATAAAAAGACTTTTATATTAAAAAGCGAAAATGTGATTATCGCGACCGGAGGAATCGGTCAGATATATAACTACACCACAAATCCCAAAGGAGCGGTCGGCGACGGCATAGCCGCGGCATACAGAGCCGGAGCCGTTATCGAAAGTATGGAAATGGTGCAGTTTCACCCCACTACGTTAATACCGCATTACGAAACCGACAGATTATTTTTGATTTCGGAAGCGGTTAGAGGCGAGGGCGGCATACTGCGAAACCGAATGGGCGAGGCTTTCATGAAGGGCGTTCACCCAATGGCGGATTTAGCCCCGAGAGATATAGTTACAAGAGCGATATACAGAGAGCTTTTAAGAACCGGCGACACATTTGTGTTTATAGATGCGGGCTGTATGACAAAAGAATTTTTTGCCGCAAGATTTCCGACAATATATAAAGAGTGCGTAAAATTTAATATAGACGTTCCGGTTGATTTTATTCCCGTTCGTCCCGCTCAGCATTATCACATGGGCGGAATTAAGACCGACGTTGACGGTCAGACGAATATAAAGGGGCTTTACGCGTGCGGCGAGGCGGCGAGTACGGGAATACACGGAGCAAACAGACTCGCGTCAAATTCTGTTCTGGAATGTCTTGTTTTCGGTAAACGCTGCGCATTGCATATAAACGGCAGGGAAAAATCGAATAATCTGGATAAAATAAAAGAAACCGCCGTTTCTCGAAACAAAACTTACGGAATGAAACTTGATTCACATCAGATAGAGGGATTTACAAAAGAAATCAAGACAATGATGAGCAATTACGTCGGCGCGTTAAGAAAAGTTGACGGAATGTTATACGCGCTTGAGAGAGTGAACAGGATTATGGATTATATAGAAAAGTCCGATATTGAAAGTCCCGAGGGCGCGGAGTTTTACAGTATGGTTCAGACGGCAAAAATGGTCGTCGAGTCCGCTCTTGAGCGAAAAGAGAATATAGGCGCGCATTACGTCGAGGATTTTGCGGATTGATTATATAAAAATTTACAGAAAGTACGAGGGGCTGAATTATGCACTTTGAAGATAACCAGGAGATAAAATGGTATAAACTCAAAAACTTAAAAGACAGCTTAGCGTCCGAATTTTCACAGAAATTTATGGACGGCGCAAATGTTGACGACGGATTTGCCCGATATGAATACGACGATAATTACGATATGTTTTATTTTAACGTCCCCGAAGGTTTAAAAGATATGGCAAAAAGCGGACTGGCGCACCTCGGTTTTTATATATCAAAAACGAATGTAATATGCGTGTACGATTATTGGGACGACGATAAACCCGATATTGTAAAGTCGTTGATTGCGTCCGGCATATCAAAAAAGTTTTCAAACAGGAAAATAATCTTGTCTATATTGGACCACATAACAAAAGACGACGGTAAGCTCCTCGGAAAATTGGAGGACTGCATAGCCGCTCTTGAGGACAGCGTTATACACTCAAAAGATTCCGAAGTAAAAGAAAATATTCACGGTATTTCGGATATGAAACAAACCTTGCTGCCTTTAAAGCAGATGTACGAGCAGCTTATAGACGCTCTTGAAGATTTAATGGAAGATGAAAACGATATTTACACCGAAGTTGAAATCAAATACTGCACGCGTATCTACAGCCGTATTGAGCGCCTCTATAAAACGGTCATAAATCTGCGCGAGTATGTCAGCCAAACGCGCGAGGCTTATCAGGCTCAAATGGACATAAGCCTTAACGTCACTATGAAAACGTTTACTGTTATTACCGCAATATTCCTGCCTCTGACGTTTATTGCGGGCTGGTATGGAATGAATTTTAAATTTATGCCGGAACTTTCATCGAAATTTGGCTATATTGGCGTGACTGTGCTGAGCGTAATAATAGTCATAGGCTGTTTAATAATATTCAAGAAAAGGAAATGGTTTTGACGGCTGATATTATGGGAACGGATTTAAATATTATAATCGATACGGACCCGGGCACTGACGACGCTCTTGCTCTCGGCGCAGCGGCGGTGTTTTTTAAAGATAATATACGGGCGTTAGTATCAACTTACGGGAATGTTGACGGCGAACAAGCCTATACAAACCTGCTCAATCTCGCGGGGATTTTAAATATAGCCGGCGATTTTCTGAAAGGCAGCTTATATCCGTTGGGGAAATATAGCTTTACCCCGACTGATTATCACGGCAAAAACGGATTATGCGGGCTTATTTTACCGACTGCTCGCCGTGAACGTCCGGCAAAAGATTTTTTGCAAAACTTATATAATATAATAAAACAGTATAAAAATATAAAATATATCGCAATCGGACCTCTGACAAATTTAGCGCGTCTGTTTGACAGATTTCCCGACGCTGCCGATTATATCGGCGAATTAATAATTATGGGCGGAGGATTTGAAGCTGCGAACATGCCGCATAATACCGAATATAATTTTAATACAGACGCTGCTGCAGTTGAAAAAGTCCTGTCAAGCTCTGGAATGAAAGTGATTGCGCCGCTTGATATGACGCATAAGCTGGCGTTTTCGCTGGAAGAAATCGAATATATAACCAGTATAAAACACGAATTGCTGACTGATGATATGACTGATGCGTTTAATGCGCTGTCGTCTCTGTTTTATTTGAACTATGACGCGGCATTAAAGCACGGCGAATCAGGCGCGATTATCCACGACGCGACTACGCTTGCGTATTTATACGACAACAGCAAGTGCGATTTGCGCGAATATCAAATTAGAACGGACGAATACGGCGCGGTATCAAAAGACGAGCATAGTATTCGCGTATTTGTCATAGAAAAAATCGACAGGGATTATATAAAAAATTTATTGAAAGAAACATTTAATTTACTCAAAAAAGGAGTGGCTGTATGAACATATCAAAATCAAACATACTCGTTGACGAGATAATAATAAACGCGTTAAAAGAGGATATAGGCACAGGCGATATAACGACAAACGCGACTATTCCCGCAAGTAAAACCGCGGCGGGGCGTTTTATTGCAAAAGAGGACGGAATAATCTGCGGGCTCGAAATTTGCGAAAGGGTTTTTAAAATTCTTGACGCGGATATTGAGTTTACGGCAAATAAAAAAGATGGCGAAGAAGTTAAAACCGGCGAGATTATCGCAATCGTCAGCGGCAATGCGAGAAATTTACTGACAGGCGAAAGAACCGCTATAAATATATTACAGAGAATGTCGGGAATTGCGACAATGACCGCAAAAGCCGCCGCTCAAATTGCGGGAACAAAGGCAAAAATCGCCGACACGCGCAAAACAACTCCCGGACTGCGCGTGCTTGAAAAATACGCCGTAAAAACCGGAGGCGGAACAAATCACAGGTTTAATCTTGCCGACGGGATTTTAATAAAAGATAATCATATAGCCGCTGCCGGCGGTATAATAAAAGCGGTCGAAAGCGCGAGATTTAACGCTCCGCACACTCTTAAAATCGAAGTCGAGTGTGAAACCATGAAAGACGTTGAGGACGCAATCGCGGCAAAAGCCGATATAATCATGCTTGACAATATGTCAAACGAGGATATGAAAAAAGCCGTCGGATTTATCAGCGGCAGGGCATTAACCGAAGCGTCAGGTAATATGGGCGATAAAGATTTACGCTCGGTCGCCGAAACAGGAGTTGATATAATCTCAATCGGCGCGCTCACACACTCCGTCAGGAGTTTGGATATTAGCTTAAAATTTGTGCTGGGGGAATGATTTATGATAAATGAATTAACTCTCGTTATCCCAACCCTTGAACACAAGAAAGCCGCAATGCAATTCCGGCAGGAATGGCTTGACATCGAGCCGGGACAACGTATTCACGGGAGCTGGGGTTTTCAAAATACGAAATATGAAAATTACGAAGTCTGGCTGAACGATATAGAAAATTTAAGAAACGGGCAAAGCAATAATACTGACTTTAGAAATATTCCCGCAACTACATATTTCGCAGTCTATAATGATAAAATCGTCGGTACAATTCAATTAAGACATACATTGAACGATTATTTGTCAAAACACGGCGGACATATCGGTTACGGCGTTCGTCCGTCAGAACGAAGAAAAGGCTATGCAGCAAAAATGCTTGCTCTCGCTCTTGACGAGTGCAAAAAATTGGGCATAAAAAAAGTCCTCGTGACCTGCGACAAAAATAATATCGGGTCTGCAAGAACAATACAAAAAAACGGCGGCGTTCTGGAAAACGAAACGACGGACGAAAACGGCGGAATTTATCAGCGTTATTGGATTGACGTTGTGTAATATATGTAGGGACACGGCGTGCCGTGTCCGCGAACCGATGTAAATTAATATTTTACAAGGACACGGCACGCCGTGTCCCTACATTCGTTACAAATCGTCCGCGTCTTGTTCGGGTTCGCCGTTGTCGTATGACATGCCTGTGTACGAACCGAGAACGTCGCTTCGGATATTGTCAAACTTATCAGGTTTATTCGACATTCTGAACTCCCTAACGGTTTCCTCAGCCTTTTTCATAATGTCTTTTTTTACCGGTTTATCCGGCTTTTTTTTATTATCGGGATAATTTATTCTCCTCACGTTCCTTTCAATCTAAATAAAATCAAATCAAGAATTGACCGTGTTCTTATTATCCCTGTATTGCTTGAATATTATACAGTATTTTTTCGGCGCGTCGGGGACGCCGCGCCCTACTTAACTCTCTGTTATCTGCTCTATGACAAACGATTCTAATATATCAAGTTCCTGTATATCGTTGAATTTCTCAAGTCCTATACCGCACTCAAATCCTTGAGCGACTTCGCGAACGTCGTCCTTGAAACGCCTGAGAGATGAAATTTTGTCCTCGAATATAACGATACCGTCTCTTACTACGCGTATCTGCGAATTTCTCGAGATTTTCCCGTCCTGAACATAACTGCCCGCTATAGCGCCGATATTCGGGACTTTTATAACCTGTCTTACCTGAGCGTGACCGAGCAATACTTCTTTGAATTTCGGGGCGAGCATACCCTTCATTGCGGCGCGCATTTCCTCTATACAGTCATAAATAACCCTGTATGTTCTTATATCGACGCCTTTTCTTTCGGCTGTGTCAATCGCGGTCTTATCGGGACGGACGTTAAATCCTATAACTATGGCGTTTGAAGCTGAGGCGAGCATTATATCAGATTCCGTTATGCCGCCGACTGCGCTGTGTATCGCTTTGATTTTTACTTCTTCGTTTGATTCTTTTACAAGCGAAGCCTTTAACGCCTCGACAGAACCCTGAACGTCGGCTTTTATTATAATATTAAGCTCTTTTATTCCGCTCTTGACCTGCGTAAACAAATCTTCAAGAGTGATATTTGACGAAGTTTTGAACTGTTCTTCTTTTTCTTCGGATTTTCTCTGTTCGACGAGTTCTCTCGCCATTTTTTCATCTTCGACAACCCTGAACGTGTCGCCTGCGTTCGGAGTTTCGGACAGCCCCGTAATCTCGACGGGAACAGACGGACCGGCGGTTTTTATTGTTCTGCCCCTGTCGCTGCGCATTGCCCTGACTCTGCCGACGGCAGTTCCGGCAATTACTATATCGCCTGAGTGCAAAGTGCCGTTTTGCACAAGAACGGTCGCGACAGGACCTGTGCCTTTATCAAGTTTAGCTTCTATTACAACGCCCTGAGCGAGCCTGTCGGGGTTGGATTTCAAGTCTTTCATTTCGGAGACAAGCAAAATCATCTCAAGCAGTTCGTCAATACCCTGACGCGTAACAGCCGAAACAGGCACGCATATAACGTCGCCGCCCCATTCTTCGGGGACAAGCTCGTACTGCGTAAGACCCTGCTTGACCTGTTCGGGATTTGCCTGCGGCTTATCCATTTTGTTTATTGCGACGATAATCGAAACGCCCGCCGCTTTCGCATGATTAATAGCCTCAACGGTCTGCGGCATTATGCCGTCGTCCGCGGCGACTACAAGAATTGCTATATCCGTGCTTTTTGCGCCTCTCGCCCTCATTGCGGTAAAGGCGGCGTGACCGGGAGTATCCAAGAAAGTAATTTCTTTGCCGCCGTCGGTTTCAACCCTGTACGCGCCGATGTGCTGGGTAATTCCTCCGGCTTCGCCGGCTGTGACGTTTGTGTGCTTGATTGCGTCGAGCAGCGAGGTTTTACCGTGGTCAACGTGTCCCATGACGACTACGACCGGAGCTCGGGCGACGAGTTTATCTTCCGCATCCGCGCTTTCGTCAAAGAGCCTGTCCTCTATAGTCATAACTATTTCTTTATCGACTTTCGCGCCGAACTCCATAGCGACAAGGGCGGCTGTGTCGTAATCTATTTCTTCGTTTACGTTTGCTTTTACGCCGAGCATGAACAGCTTCTTTATTACCTCAGCCGACGTTACCCTGAGTTTTGCGGCGAGGTCCGAGCCTATTATTTTTTCGGGCAGGACTATCGAAAGCTGTTTTTTCTTTGCTTTTTCGAGCTCCTGCTCTCTCTGCTGTTTTTTGAGTTTTTCGAGGGCGATTTTTTCTTTATCTATAGGTTTGCCGTATCTGTCCCTTTCAAAAGATTTGTCTTTGCTTTGATATTTATCTTTGCCCAATCCGCCCTGATATTTGCCTTGTCCGCCTTGATATTTATTCTGCCCGCCCTGATATGAGGTCGGCTTTTGTTTTATTTTCTGCTGTTTGTCGCTGTTAAAATTCCTGTTCCTGTCGGATAACGTATCGGGAACATAAGTCTCAAGTTTGTCGTTATATTTTGACAAATCAACGCTTGTGGTTCTGGTATCGACTATTTTTGCCGATTCGTCTTTAACTCCGGCGGCAAATTTTAAATTATTGTCGCTCGATATTATGCCGACTTTATCCGTACCTCTCGGAATCTGTTTATTCTGACCGCCGAAATTCTGCCCTTGCTGCTGCTGTCTTTGCTGATTCTGCGTAATTCTGGCTTGAGCGTTTTTATTATGTTTGCCGTCTTTATTAAAAGCCGGATTTGAAAAGTCGCGTTCCCGTCTCTGCTGATTCTGCCCAGATTGATTTGATTGAGGCTGCTGAGATTGACCTGATTGAGTCTGCGGCTGTTTTGACTGTGACTGCGACTGCGATTGTGTCTGCGGCTGAACAACAGCGGGTTTATCAGCCTTTTCTGTTTGGGGTTGGACTGTCTTTTCAGGTTTTTCAATTTTGGGCTTTTCTGTTTTTGGAGCGTACATATAGACGTCTATATCCTCGACCTGATTTTGCTGCGTTAAATAATCAAAGACGATACTCAACTCGGCGCTTTCAAGCGTAGCCATAGTGGTCTTACCGGGTATTCCCTTAGATGCGAGAATATCGGCTATATCCTTGCTTTTTAAATCAAAATTTGCGGCGAGTTCTTTAAGTTTAAATTGTTTTATTGCCATATTTACAGATGCACCTCCATTGTTTCTTCCGTTAAATCCGTTAAATTAAATAATTTCAAAAAATTTTTGTTTGTCAGCGACACAGCGGCTGTCGGGCTAACGCGCCCGACGCAGCGGGCAAGTTCGGACATCGTCAAATCAAGTTTTGTCACAGGGACATGATAAAATTCTGTTTTATCCAGCAATTTTTTGACCGTCCCGCCCGACGCATCCGAACAGAGAAAAACATGACAGGCTTTCTTTTTTCTGACCGATTCTATCACAAGTTCAGCGCCGGAGATTACCGCCCCGGCTTTTTTTGCAAGCCCCAGACCGCTTTCTATTTTATTTATATTAGCGCTTTTGCCGCCGATATTGCTTTTACCGGAATTTTGTTCGCTTAAATTACTCAAAATTAAAAAATACACCTTCTTAAGATTTTCATGATTATTTTTGTTATGTTTCTGACTTTATTTCGTTTGTTTTAGCTGCTTCTTTTATTTCTTTAATCTGACCAAGCAGAGATTCAAGTATTTCGTCAGAGATACTCACCTCGAGGCTTCTGTCAAATTTTTTTGCTTTTACGGCTTTTTTCAGGCAGTTTTCATCTTTGCAAACATAAGCTCCGCGCCCGGATTTTTTGCCTTTTAAATCTATGCTTATTTCATTTTCGGGACTGCGCACGACCCTTATCAGGTCGCTTTTGTTTTTTGAAACTCCGCAGCCTATACATTTTCGTTGAGGTATTCGTTTTATTGCAGGCATATATTTTTACCTCTGATTTACTCAAATACAATACTTAACATCAATTTCTTTTTTTAAAATTTCATATATATAGCTTGGACTTTCCAAATAATATCCAGTTTCAATATTTTCTATTTTTTTTGACAATTCGCTGGAAAAAAATACGTGCAACGCCTTATCTGCCGTGATTTTTTCATCTTCTGCTATATAACTTACAATTTGTGAAATCACGTTCTGTATTAAGAAATCCTGCTCTTTTGATTTATTCATACCTCTTGACACCAACCTTTTTCAGCAAATTTATTGCTTTAGCAGTATGAAACGAATATTGATTGCTTAATTCTTTATATTCTAACCTCATCGCAAGAATTTGCGAATCTATTATTCCTTCACGAAACAACGCAAAAGTAGCAGCAATATCATCGTTGGCGACAGCGCCGGAAACAACGTCGTATTTATTATCATGATTTGACAGTTCTGAAGAAAAATCTTTAAAGTATCTGTCCCTGTTATTAATTATAAACATAGCCCAGTCTTTATCAACGTGCTTAAATTCTTTATGATTCAATTTATATAAATCGAATGCGTTAAAATCGAAAATCGTTACAATAGGCGTTCCGCCAAATCTTATTACGGTTCTTTTTGCCATTCTTGCCGCTTGTTCTTCCAAAACAGTAACATAGAAACCTTGACCGAAATCCTTATATTTATTGCATTTTTCTAACTGTATTACATCTATTTCTATATTTGAACCGTGATAAACAATCATGCCCACGAGCCTCCGTTTTTACTGCAAACCGCTAAAACGTCGTCTATAACGTCATCTGTATTTAAAGTATGTTCGACGTCATAAAATTCCTGTAAAAACTCAATCCCCTTATATCTGTTTAAATATTCATACGCCTCATAAATAAATATATTATACTTTTTGGCAATCATATTCAATATCAATAAAAAATAATAACTTTCCTTTTTTGTATCCATACCGTTCACCTTTATTTCACGCTGTCGCCGAGGTTTTTATATCTATTTTATATCCCGTGAGCTTTGCGGCTAATCTTGCGTTCTGACCCTCTTTGCCGATAGCGAGCGAAAGCTGTTCGGGCTCGACTACCACGCGGCAGGTTCTGTCCGATTCGTTTACTTTCACGTCAATAACGCTTGAAGGCGACAAAGCGGATTTTATATATTCGACCGGGTCGTCCGAATATTTTATAATATCTATTTTTTCGTTGCCAAGTTCGTTTACTACGGCGTTTATTCTGCCGCCTTTTGCTCCGATGCACGAACCTATGGGGTCAACGTCGGGATTTGTCGAGCTTACGGCTATTTTTGTTCTCGAACCGGGCTCTCTTGCAATAGCGTTTATGATAACCGTACCGTCGGCTATTTCGGGGACTTCAAGCTCAAAAAGACGTTTTACAAGTCCTGCGTGCCGTCTTGACAGGGTTATAAGCGGACCTCTGTTTTGGTTCTTTACTTCGATAACATAAACTTTTATGCGTTCGCCCTCTTTGATTACTTCGCCAGGTATCTGTTCGGCTTTTGTGAGAACGGCTTCGCCCTTGCCTATATCGAGTATGGCGTTTCCTGTCGGCGGGTCGATTTTATATACTGACGCCGCAATCAGCTCTTCTTTTTTGCTCTCGTATTCTTTGATTAAAATTCCGCGTTCCGCCTCGCGTATCCCCTGAATTATTACCTGCTTTGCAGTCTGAGCGGAAATCCTCCCGAAATCCTTGGGTTTAAATTCTATTTCGGCGACGTCGCCTATATTATATCTGCGGTTTATTTTCTGCGCGTCTTCCAAATCTATTTGCAATGCGGGGTTTTCAACGGTTTCAACTATGTCTTTAAGCTGATAGACTTTCATTTCTTTTTTGTTTTCGTCCAAATAGACTTTTACATTTGAATTGCTGCTGTCGCGTTTGAAAGCCGTGATAAGCGCAGTTTCTATTTTTTCCAGCATATATTCTTTTGATATTCCGGTTTCTGTCTGGAGCGCGTCAAGCGCCGCGAAAAATTCGACGTTCATTTTTTGGGTGTATCCTCCTTAAGAGTTATATTTTATTTATAATTTATTTCATCATACGCGTAAATATGGGCGATTTCTTTTTTTGTGAGAGTAAGCGTTTTATTTTCAGGCAGTTCAAATTTATAGCCGCCGTCGGATTCGTCAAATTGTTTTAATATAGCATTGAAAGTCTTGTCCCCTGCTTCTTCATTTTTGGCGAATAGCTTTACGGTTACTTCTTTATCTATATATTTATTCAAATGCGAAACGCTTTTTAATTCGCGGTTCAATCCGGGGGAAGAAACCGCGAGAGAATAACTGTTTTCGATAGGGTCGGCGGCATCTATTAAAGGCGTTACGGCGTGCGTGACTTTTTCGCAGTCGTCAAGCGATATGCCGGTTTCGGGCTTGTCTATGGTTATTTCAAGCAGCCATTCAGCCCCGTCGTTGTAATACTCTATATCCCAGAGGTCATAGCCGAGGCTGATTATTGCTGATTCCGTGAGAGTTCTTACCGCCTGCTCGATTTGTTTTTTCGGCTGGCTTTTTGACTTCTCAACGCCTCCGCCGCTTTTATTATTTTTTTTCTTCATTTAAATTATATAATAATATATATTATATCTCCCGAAAAATTTAACGTTACAAGGTCAAATAAACTTTAAGAGAGTGGAAAACCACTCTCTTAAATCATAATCTTCAACTGTACTTTGCTATTATATCACAACAAAATCAAAATTGCAACAACATTTTTTAAAAT